>Ga0255112_1000132_pt1 | contig 21548 bp, 26 predicted proteins | sample Law_Yuk_RepB_8h_FD_188470 | JGI IMG/M metagenome (GOLD analysis project Ga0255112, IMG submission 188470) | Freshwater microbial communities from St. Lawrence River, New York, United States - Law_Yuk_RepB_8h | ecosystem: Environmental > Aquatic > Freshwater > River | place: USA: New York... | reverse complement strand
GATGATGCCAACTAATAAACAGGCACGGCCAATAGGGCCGCTTAGCCCTCCAACACTGAGCATGCTGCTGCCTCTTCATTAGCTGTATCTAAACGCGTCTTATTTTTCTCCACATAACTATTGGAGTGCTTAACTTCGATGCGATCACTTTCAAAAGTTCCATCGACAACGCGACCATGAGCTACCACCGGAATACATTCTTGGAACACGCCGCCAGGGTCACCGGCGTATACAACTTTGATTTTCTCAAGATTGAACACCATGACAAAGGATGTGCCACCGTCTTGTTGCTGCACTGATCCCTCTTCCACAATTCCTTGTACCCGCAATCGGCGATCACCCTCACAACCAGGCCGCGAACCCACTTCGTCAACGTTGCAGTAATAGTCAATTGCGCTTGTCAAAAACTTCGTCACCACCACTCCGCCAGCACTCATTGCGGCGACAACCATGACAATAGGTATCCAGCGTCGTTTCTTCTTGGAAGCAACTGAGCTTTCGTCATTTGTGCGTGGTGTTAGGTCCACGGTTTTTCCTCAGTACTCGCGTGCTTCGACAGCGCACGACCACGACGCAATACCCACGCTGCGTATGCAATAACTGCAACAGCGGTTCCAATCCACGAACCCAAAATAAATGCTGCATGATCCATAGCTATTGCACTCCTGCTTCATTTCGACGTTCAGCGATTGCAACGTCGAGTCCGCGGTCGGCAAATGAATCTTCCAACAACATGGTGCGTTGACGGTGAAGAACTAGCCATACAAACAACAACGTAAACGTGACAAGACCAAGGAATAACGAGAACAACATGAGGCCATCAAGTTTGACTTTTGCATTCGGGTCGGCAACAGACGCATCTTGATGCAATGATCGCCACAAATTCACACTGAAATGCACGAGTGGGATTTCAAGGACGGCCAACAACGCCATGACAGAAGATCTGCGTGCGCGTTGACGATGCGTCCCGTCGAGGCGACGTACAGCCAAATACCCAACATATGTAATGAATAGGAACGCAGTACTGGTGAGACGCGCATCCCACACCCAATATGTTCCCCATGTCAATCTGCCCCACAAGCTGCCTGTCACTAATGAAACAGCAACGAACAACACGCCAATTTCAGCCGACGCACCAGCGACGCGATCCCATGCAAGTGATCGTTGACGGCGCGATAGATACACGCCGGAGCACACTGCCGTCAGAAAGAAAGCAATATATGCAGTCCAGATAGACGGAACGTGCACGTACATGATGCGAACAGTGCTGCCTTGTACAACGTCTTCGGCAGAGAATTGCAAACCAAACAGTGCGAGCGAAATCACAAGCACAATCACCAGCACGCCCAGTCGACGTGTGGCAGAAGTTCCGGTGCCCGAGTTCGGGGTCATGTTCACTTCCACTTCATTAAGTCTGACCGCCTACAGCGGATGAGAAAAATCGGACCTTATTCATCTACCAACGGTCCGAAAGCAACAGTTCCAGCAACAGCAAAAATCACCGCAAACACCGCGAGGAGACCAATCCATGGCCACCCCTCGGACACGGCGGTTCCGCCACTGCCAAACGCTGCCTCCGTGGCGCGGGTAGCACCAATAAGGACAGGCGCTACGACAGGCAACAAAAGAAGCGGAAGAAGAGTCTCTCGCCCTTTGGCACCAGCCGCAAGACCTCCGTACAGGGTACCTACGCAACCGAGTCCCGCAGTAGCCACCACCATGGTGACGAATGCCTCAAGGAGACCCACGGCGGTCATTTCAACCCCGTACAACACAACGGCTGTAGCCAGAAGAAGAATCTCTAAGACAAACAACTGCACCATCAACGCAAGCGACTTTCCAACAAAAATCGCCCCGGTGTCTACACCCGCAACACGCAACGCATCGAGAGCACCGTCGGCCGATTCAACGGTGAATGAGCGCTGAACGACTATCAACATGCTGAACAATGTTGCAAGCCACATTAAGCCTGGTGCCACGCGTTGCAAGATGCCTTCGTTGTCTAGTGCAAACGCAAACATCACCATCACAATGGCCGCAAAAGGTGCAACTTGATTCGTGAGAATGCGACTATTCCACTCGATCGACAAATCTTTGCGCGCTACAGCCACAGCAATGGTTCGACGCGATTTCACAGAACTCATTGCACGCCCCCGCCATCAACGGTGACCACGCGAGTTGCAAGTGCGGATGCGCGCTCCATCTCGTGACTTGCAAGCACAATGGTTGCGCCAGCAAATACAGCGTTACGTAACACGATGTCGAGCTCATCGCGACCTTGCGCATCTAATCCAGCGTGCGGCTCGTCGAGCAACCAAATCTCTGCGCGACGAACAATAAGACTGGCAAGCGCACAACGACGACGCTGTCCTGCTGAGAGTCGTGCTGTTTTCACTGACGACAATCGCCCGTCAATGCGCATCAACGACATTGCACGAACTATTTCTTCTTCTGTTGCGTTCACCATTGATGCCCAAAAGCGAACGTTCTGGTCCACGGTGAGGTCGAGATACAAGCCGTTTGAATGACCGAGTAGACCAACTCTCGAACGCACCTCGTCACGCTGAGCAACAAGATCGATTCCCAGCACGCGTCCCGACCCGCGTTCAATGGGAAGCAAGCCGGCACACACTCGAAGAATTGAAGTTTTTCCCGCACCATTGGGGCCTTGCAGAAGAACTATCTCCCCACGAGATACCTGCAGATTTGCACCAGCTAAAGCGGGAAATTGACCGAGAACGGCAACGACATCATTTAGTTCGATCACCGAGTCCATGCCCTCCTCACGCTAGTGACCTCCCCACAGAACAACCAACGCGACCATTAGCGTGATGGCTATGTCATCCCACCCATCAAGACCACGCTGGAACCGCAGCCTTGATGTCATTGGACGAATCTGTCTCTCAACAGGACTGCTTTTACTTCTGTTCACGGGGTATCAACTATGGGGAACAGGAATCATGGAGCTCCGTGCCCAAAAATCACTCGAAAAAACGTTTGAAGCGCGTCGCGCCCCTACTCCACAGTTTGTGATTCCTAAATATGGAGAAGTCGCAGGAAAACTCAGCATCGAGTCCATCGGTCTTTCAAAAATGATTGTGGTGGGAGTGGACTACAAAAATCTAGAAAAGGGACCTGGAATTTTCCCCGGCTCACCTCTGCCCGGACATCCTGGCAATCTCGCGATCTCTGGCCACCGAACGACGTTTGGCGCTCCGTTCGAAAAACTGAATGAAGTCAAAGAGGGCGACAAAATCGAAGTCACTACCGCGGAAGGAACCTTTACTTACATCGCGTATGGGGACCCAACGATTGTTCCAGCAACTGCGGTCGAAGTTGCTACCACTGTTGACCCAACGCGAACCACACTGACGTTGATTACTTGTCATCCGAAATGGACCTCAACGAATCGTCTCATCGTCACAGCAGAAATTGTTGCAGCAGCCCCACCCCTTCAGCCCGCAGTGATTGCAACACCCGAAGAAGTACCCCCATTGAGTCAAGGATGGTTTCATGATGTTTCAACGTGGCCAGCGATTCTCGCCTTATTCATTGCACTAACTGTCATCGTTATGGGCACCCCTCGACTTGTGCGTCGTTATCACCGACCATTTCTCTTCTACCCACTGGCGGTCGTAGTTTTCTTGCCCACTCTTTTTGTGTTCTTTACCCAGATCACTCGGATCCTTCCCAGCAATTTGTAGGCCAATAGCAAAGAGACCGCACTAGCCCCTACCATCGTTCTTATGTCTGAGCACCAGAACGACGCGGTCCGCGTTAAACGCGCCCGCATCGCAAAGTACAACTTGTTAGCAAATCGCATCGGCTACTTGTTCTGGGCGGTTGCAATTGGTTGTTTTCTGATGGCATTCGCTCTCGGATTCAAGGGGCCGCTTGTTACTGCCGTGACGGTGTGCATCATCATCGGCTCCATCTTGCTTGCTCCTTCGATTGTGATTGGTTACGCGGTAAAAGCAGCCGAGCGCGAAGATCGTGAAAACGGTCTCTAGAAATATGTCATCTGCATCTGCTCTTCGTCGCTCACAAATTCTTGAAGTTGCACTGACGGCATTTTCTACGTCTGGATATCACAACACATCGATGAATGACATTGCCGATGCACTGTCAATGACAAAACCTGTGGTGTACCAATACTTTGATTCGAAGCGTGCGTTGTATCTAGAACTACTCCACCATGTTGGTGCAGACCTCGTGCAGGCAGTTACCACCGCTGTTGCTGCGGCCGGCGAACCGCGTTTACAAACTGAACGCGGCATGATTGCTTACTTCACATGGGTGGCACACAATCGAGAAGCCTTCTCGTTGCTCTTCGAAAGTTCTGCTCGCGTTGACGAAGAATTTGCTGACATTGTGAGCGAGTTCGAAGATGCTGCTGCTCGTGCCATTGCGCCGTTCATTGCTGCAGATGTATCCAAAGAGGACCAAATCACATTCGCAGTGGGACTAGTTGGAATGGCAGAGACCGTTAGTCGTCAGGTCATTCGTCACGGTCGTGATTTTGAACCAGAGGCATTGGGCCGAGCTGTTGCTGAACTTGCCTGGGGCGGGTTGCGCTCAGTTGGCCAAACTCGCACAGCGCCAATCAACTGACGAAACCCCTCTGAGTCACCGAGGAGTAGGCTGACACTATGCCAAACCCTGGTGAACACCATCCAGCCTTCGAAGAGTACTGCGAATGTATTTTTGACCTTCGCGAAGATGACGTTGACATTATTCAAGCTCGAATAGCCGAGCGGCTTCGCGTCTCGCGTCCGTCTGTTTCGGAAATGATCAAACGCATGGCCGAAGAGAAAATCATCTTGGTCGTAGGTGGCAAGATTTCTCTCACTGACATCGGAGAAGAAATTGCAGTGCGCGTTGTGCGCCGTCATCGAATTGCCGAACGCTTCATGACAGATGTTCTCGGACTCTCATGGTCACTTGCTCACCAAGAAGCAGGCCGCTGGGAACATGTCATGTCAGAAGCGGTCGAAACTGCAATGGCGCGTGTTCTTGGAGACCCCACTACTTGCCCGCACGGAAACCCCATCCCAGGCACGAACTATGAACCACCTGCAGCAGTTCGTTTATCAGAACTTTCTTCTGGTCAAGAATTCACCGTGTCACGTATTCCAGAGGAATTGGAATTCACTCCCGGAATGCTCGAGTTCTTAGAAAAATCTCATCTCGTACCAGGGTCACACGGAACTGTTCGTCGTAACTCACGTCTTGGTGAAATGACCGTTGAGGTCGACGGTCACGAGATCGATGTTGATGCATTTGCCACAACGCGCATGCTCGTCACCATATAAGGCACATTGCTATATGAAAACTCTTGCGCGATATGTCTTTCTCATAGTTTGTGCAACTTCATTCAGTGCATGTGCCACTGAAATTGTGGGTTCTACCCAATCAACAATCCCCGTTGTCACCACCACAACCACACTTCCTGCTCCCATCGGCGATATCGAATCACTGCTCACGCAATTGCATACGGAGGCCACTGGTCTTGGTCAATTAGTAGTCGATGGAAAAACTTCGGAAGCTGCGCTCATCGTGGCGCGAGCCGACGCCATTTGGGTTGCGATAGAGCCGCAAATTCTTGAATCAAAAATCGATATTGCAGAAGATGTAAAGCGCATCGTGGACCTCTTTCACACGGCAGCCGAGCGTAAGCGTCCCGCCGACGCAGACAAAGCTGTTCGATTTACAACTCTGATGCTTGAGAGCGTTCCGCAACTACTGAATAAGTGATTTACAGCATTGCGTCTGGCAATGGCACCGCATGCACCACTGTGAGGCTGCGTGTTGAACGCGTAAGAGTCACGTACAGCAAACGCAAGCCTTGAGCATCGTCGGCAACGATGGCTGTTGGCTCCACCACAATCACATCGTCTAACTCAAGGCCTTTCGCCAATGACGCTGGCACGATTGACAAACCTTGATCCAAGCCAGCAGCTTGTGCGCGACCGTGTGGCAACGACGCAGCATCGAGTGCTGCTGACATGTCGTTCACTAGGTCGTCTGGGCAAATGATTGCTGCACGACCTGCATCTTCACGCTGCACCAGTTCTGCTGCGCGCCGTGCTGCAGTTGCCAACAATTCCTCATGTGTTGCGACAGGCAAGATCAGTGGCACTTCGTCACCATCGCGCACACTGCGCGGCGAACGCAAACCTGGCGTTGCAACATGCATCACTTTGTCTGCAAGATCCATGATCTGAGACGGAATGCGATACCCAACAGAAAGGCCAACCACTCGTGGTGTTTTACGCGATGGTAGGTGTGCGAGAACATCGTCCCAGTTGTTCGGCGCAAGCGGTCCGGTGGCTTGAGCAATATCGCCCACCACTGTCATTGAACCACTCAAGGAGCGACGAGTGACCATGCGCAATTGCATAGGCGTGAGATCTTGCACTTCGTCGACAACAATGTGCCCGTAGGTGCGGATTTCATCTTTCTCATCCACTTTGCCATTGCGACGAGGACGAGGACCCAATAGGAATCGAGCTTCGTCGAGCAGTGCTGCATCGGCTGTTGACCACCGCACGTCTTCAACAGATTCTGAACGTGCGCGATACAAAGCGAGGTAATCGGCTTCAGGAAGAATTCCCGACGAAGCCAGCTTGAGCAATGCCTTTGAACCAAACAAATCGTGTAGCAATTGCGCAGGAGTCAGCAGTGGCCACATGCGTTCAAATGCCGCGCGCATCTCTGGCGTGCCGCGCAACTTTTCGCGAACATCTTCGGCATCTGCTCCGCTGCGCACTGTTGCAGCCATTGATTCCCATACTTCGTTTTCAACAAAACGTCGTGCTTGATTATGGCGGTGATAACGACGGCGAGCAGCCTTTACGATGCTGAGAGATTCTTCGGCACGCAAACGAATAAAGCCCGTACCAAACGGCAGCACTACGTCTTCACGAAGTGGGCGCTCACGATCTGAAATTGCTTTGTCGATGACCTTTGACATTTTCTTGATGCCTTTGACTCGCGCAACTTCAGATGTATCACGACCACCGAACTGAACATCGGGAACAAGATCAGCCAAGATGACTTGCTGCACACCAGCTTCACCTAATGATGGAAGCACGCGTTCGATATAGCGAAGGAACACACGGTTCGGCCCAATAACAAGAACACCTTGATCTTCAAGTGGGAATCGATGCGTGTACAACAAGTACGCAGCGCGGTGCAGTGCAACAACTGTCTTTCCTGTACCTGGTCCACCTTGCACCACAAGAACTCCTGCTTGCGGTGAACGAATGATTTCGTCTTGTTCTGACTGAATAGTTGCAACGATGTCGCCAAGCTGACCAGTACGACTACGACCTAGCGCTGTGAGCAACGTGCTGTAGCCACGCAAACCTTGACGCGGGTCGTCACTGAGTCCGTCATCTTGACCAACCCCTAGGTGTCCTTCTCCAAAAAGTTCATCTTCAAGTGCAAGCAATGTTGGACCATCAACAACAAAATGTCGACGGCGCAACAAACTCATCGGGTCTCGACCGGTGGCGCGATAAAACGGCTCGGCAACAGGTGCACGCCAGTCCACAACAACTGGTTCACGCTGTGCATCGGCAACTGCAAGACGGCCAATGTGGAAGCTCTCGATTCCCTCAACGTCATCTTTATGACGATCGATGCGCCCAAACACAAGTGCGGCGTTACCAAGTTCTAATTGTTCAAGTCGATGCACCAAATTTTCGTCAAATACGTTGCGTTCGAGGCGCGCTTGAAACGTGCCACCAGGCCCAGACGACGTGAGTTCACGAATCTTCATCGCGCCGGTACGGCTAGCTTCCAGGCACTCGTACGCGTGCAGGATGTAGTCCTGCTCCTCTTGCAACTCTGGGTGCTGCTGGGTCATAGACACCAATTCGCTTTCCACGCTGACGACCCGTTTTCGGGGTCTAGACATGCTATCGGCGTACACATATTCATTACTCGTCGCCCAGATAACCCCTCCTGACTGCACATTTTGCGCAGCATTCGTCAGACTCCTGACCCCATTTCCTTCATGAAAGTAGTGATATGAACCGGCACCTACGCGCTCTCCCACTCGCCGTCGCCACCAGCCTTCTCCTCAGCGGATTCGCAGGTTTCATATCGCGACCTCCCGTTGCGATGGCGGCCGGAGAGGGCAGCGGCTCCACCGTGGGAGACAGCATTGAAGCCATGGTGCGCTACGACGCACCGCCAACTGCTGGCACTGGCGAACAATGCTCGTGGCGCGTCGTCACAAGCATCACGCCGACTCCTGGACCACGCACGGGAGCCATCGTGATACGAAACCGCAACGGAGTGTTAGAGACGCTGTACGCCCGTGTGTGCGGCCCCACCACAAGTTCGTATCACTGGATTGCAGATTCAGTATCACCTCGTATTGCTGAGCACGCCAAAAATCGTGTGTCGCGATTGGTGAACATGTTGCTCGCAAAGACAGCACCTCCCGCAGACAAGATGGTGGTGAATGTTGGAACGTGGTTCTGGGTTCCACGAAGTATCTGGAAACCCATCAGTGTTACTGCATACATACCCACATCTGCTGGCCCCATCAGCGTGACAACTACAGCAACTCCAAAGACCCTCATGTATTCACCCGGTGACGGGAACGACACCGTTTCATGCGCGGGGCCAGGACGCCCATGGACGACCTCGCTTGGAGACACTGCTGACTCTCCATGCATGTACACCTACGACCACAGTTCTCGTACTCGCTCTCGCACCACGTTTCGTGCACGAATGGCAATCAAATGGGCTGTTACGTGGCGCTCAAGCCTGGGCGTTGGGGGCTCTCTTCCCAGTATTCGAACGGGTACTGGGCTCGACGCCTACGTTCGTGAACTCCAAGCATTGTCGCGGTGACCCTTTCAGGCAATAACCTCGTGCGGTACCCCTGAAAGGCCCACGATGAACGACGACAAAGATCGCTTCCTACTTGACCGCCGCTACACAGCAGCATTCGACAACCTTGACGACTCTGCTCTTGGAACTCTTGCACTCGCGCTTGAAGGCGACCTTCGTGATGGTTTTGCACAGATTGTTGGCCTGCCAGCAGACGCATACGAAAATCCGACATCACTCGGTGTTGAAGTGCGCAATGGAATTGCCAAACGTCGCGTGGCACATGACGCCGGAGTTGTTCTTGCTGAACCATGCACACAGTGGACAATCGACAAATTGGGTGAATCATCTGAGGACCCCACTCTCGAAGAACTACATGCAGTACTTCCAGAAGCAATCACCGAATACGGTCTTGACGCAGTACGTCTGATGGTCATTCAGTATTCACGTTCACTCAAAGGGTTCCGTCAGCTTGTTGCAAGCGACGAACGGTTTGCACCATCTGGGCCTGCACCAGTCACCGCATTACGTGAAGTAGACGAAGCAGCACAAGCCGCAAAACGTGAAGCACGTAAAGCGCGCAAGGCTGAAGAAAAAGCTGCCAAAGCTAAACAGCAAGGCAAGCGCCGCTAAGTAAATCTGTAGCTATGCAGTAGCTATTGGTGCTGGCGCAACAGGTTTGGCCGTTTCCAACTGAGCCTTCTCAGCTAGCAACTCACTTTCGTATCGTTCAAGAGTTCCCAGCGCCATCGCTGCTGCAAGTTCTATGCGAAATTGCACTTCAGTAGCGGATCCGTCGCCATAGCCAAGTCCGGCAGGTTTACCAGTGCTCATTGCAAAAATGGTCATGCCGCCATCCATATGCGAACAGTTCATCATCTTGTCGAATTTCCATTCATGAGTGCGCTTTGTTCCAGCAAACATAATTCGCTTGTTTGAAATGAGTGCATTGCCTGAATCGGTGACATCAATGGATTCTTCACCTGGAGTTATCTGACCACCTGTGCGTCCCGTGTTTATTCGCACCCGACCAAAAAGCGGAAATGACACGCCCCCGTATCCGCCGCTGTAGCTCGTAGGTGCCTTCACAACTTCGAGATACATGACCCCTTGCAAGTGCGCCATGGCAAACTCATCGGCTTTCAGCATGAATCCGAAATCATCGTTGTCGACGAAATGTTCTCTTGCTTTTCCAGTTGCGCAATCAAGAGCGATTGTGAGCATCTCTTCGATTGCGGCTGAGTCCTTGGTCCAATTTGCTAACTCTTGCCCATACTGCTGATTTGCTTTTGCTAATGCCTTGTTGGCTGCACGTTGCTTAATGGCACTAAAAATTCCCATACACGCACCCTACGACTCGGGTGTACCTTCCGAGAGCCAGCGCTAATGAAACGTGAGAGTGTCACCCAAAGCAACACGACCAGGCGTAATGATTCGTGCGTATACGCCAACGGCCTGGTTGAGGTCGCGAACAACGTGACGCAGAATTGCACGGTCTTCAGGTAGTTCGTCATTGACCTTGCGGGTAATCATGATGCAGCGCGGACACGGATCAAGAAATTCGACCACTGCTGTTCCCAATGTGGCAGTCGTGCCTTTCCATGAAAACTCAATATGGCCGGCCCCATTGTCTGTCTGAATCACAATGCTCGGTCGAAAGCGCAGAACATCGATGTGAGACTCAGGCACAGCATCAGAAAGGGCCTGAAGTGCAGATGTTGTCATCACGAGCAATGGCCAACAATCATGATGCGTACCAGGAGGCGACTCAAACTCTGCAACCTCTGGAGGAAACGCACTGAAATCTGGCAGCGGCTCTTCTACTTCGCGCCCAAAGATGCCGCGAAGTTCTTCCATAACATCAGATGAGTCTGCAGGACCACGACGAAAATGCTCTAACGAACCATCGGTAGGCAATGACTCCAAAGTGACGGATCGATGCAAGGCGTCGCTCAACAATTGCGAAATGTTTGGTGCGCTACTGAGAACTTCAGAGCCATCAGGAAAAGTAATTGCTACATGATGTGACCCGTCATTGACGGGGCGTGCGCTGAACTGCATGAGTTCACCAATTTTCTTTGCGCCACGAATGCCACCGCGTTCATTATCGCGAATCGCCCAATGACGATCACCCACGATGCCAAGCGACGAAAGTTCAACAGACTCAGCAGTAACACCCACCATGGACTTCACGGGGTATGTCCACAATTGAGAGATCTGCATGTCTACCTTTAGCTGTAGTACGGATTCGCACCACTTGCGTGGTCTGTAATGTCGCGAACTTTTACAACGCCAGGAACTTGTTCAACAAGAGTTGTCTGTACACCGTCCAACATTGTCATTTTGCTCATTGAACAACCGTGACAACCACCACCCATGGTGAGATACGCAATGCCTTCAGTGTCATGTCCAACGAAGGTGACAAAGCCGCCATGTGCAGCAAGCGCTGGGTTTACATCGGTTGCAATGACTGCCTCGATAGAAGCTGAGAATGCATCGTCATTTACAAGACCCTCGATCATTGGTGCAGGTGGCTTGTTTGGATTGCGAATAATTAATCCTTGACGCTCTGAATAGTCAAGAGTGGCTCCGTTGATGTGTTCAAACGACGGCAATGGAATGATGACCTTGAGGCCATTAATTGTGCGCACTTCGTCAGAGAATGCAGCTTGCGTCACGATGTCGAATGACAAGTCGTATTGAAATTCTTCACCTGGATTCGCCATCACTTCAAGGCGAAGACCCAAACGTTCTTTTTCTGGTTCTTCATCTCGCAACAACTTCAGTTGCACAAGTGCTTCATCAGTGATTTCGATAATGGTGTCTGTGTTTTGGGGGGCAAGAGGACTCACACTGTGAAGGCTACCGAGTATTAGGTGCGCCGAATAGCCGAAACTGGCTCTCCGAGCAGTTATTGACCCACCCGAAGCGTTGACCCGCCACCATCGACCTGAATACGTTGACCCGTGATGTATGAAGCCGACGGTGAGCAGAACCACAACACTGCTGCCGCAATGTCTTCTGGCTGGCACACGCGTCCAAATGGAGCAGCGTCATCCATAGACCTCAGATCCTCCATCTCTCGTCGCCCGGTCATGGCGCGTGCAAGACGCACACCCATATCTGTCTCCACGAGGCCAGGAGCCACGATGTTGACACGAATCCCGTGTGGCCGTTCTTCCTTTGCCAAAGTAAGCGCCAGTGCTTCCATCGCTGCTTTGCCCATGTTGTACGGAGCGCCATTTGCAGACATTCCAGATGTGGCTACCGAAGAGATGAACACGATGTCGCCGCGACCACGTGCACGCATCGATGGAATGAGGGCCCGACACAGTTGATGTGGTCCCAGAGCGTGTGTTGCCACCAGATTCCACAATTCTTCTGCTTCGGTATCAGCCACGCTTCTGCCTTTTGACGCAACACCACCGTTGAGAACTGCAATGTCAATGCCACCATGCACAGACAACACATCTTTTACCAAGGCCACGTTTTCCTCGGGGATGTCGTTTGAGCCTTGATGAATTGTTGCGATTCCACCCGCATCAAGAATTTCACGTTGAGTGATTTCGGCAGATTCTTTGTCACGCCGATAGTTGATGGCAACTGTTGCCCCTTCGTTTGCTAACGCAAGAGAAATTGCCTTACCAATTCCCCGACCGCCTCCGGTGACGAGTGCAATTCGACCGTCTAATGAGCCCATGATCTTCTCCTCTCAGCGAATCCATACGCTGCCCTACCTTCAACACAACTTAGACGCATACATCAAAGAAGCCGTAAGGCAACCGTGAATGCGCCATGGCTCAACAATCCGTATAAACTTCACTTACAACTTATGGGGAGCTCGCGCGATCAGCGGGCTGAGAGGGTCACTGCGGTGGCCGACCCGAGAACCTGATCTGGGTAATGCCAGCGGAGGGAAACAACATGGCGTTTACGCACGCAGTCATATTTACTGGTGGCGATCCACCCAATGCGAGAGTATTAGAGCATCTCATTGGGGATGCACTTGTCATCGCGGCGGATTCTGGTTACGGCCATGCTCAATCACTTGGCATGCAGCCACATATCCTCGTGGGCGACATGGATTCCATTGCAGCGTCTGATGTTGCCGACGCTCAAGCACGCAACGTAGACATCCACACATTCGACGCGGCCAAAGATGAAACCGACACCGAGATTGCTGTCTCGGTTGCAATGCAACGCGGAATCACCAACATCACGGTGGTATCTGGTGGAGGCGATCGATTCGATCATCTACTGGGAATGGTTCATTCACTTGCGGCCACACATTGCGCTCTGTACATAGGTAACGCACGCATATGTTTTGCACGACCCGACGTACCAGCGAATTTGTCGGTTTCTGTTAACGACACAATCTCGCTCATTCCCCTTGGCGGGTCATGCGTGATTTCCACAACTGGTTTGCAATGGAATTTATCTAACGAAGAACTTCAAGCATTTGCTTCACGTGGAGTGAGCAACACAGCTACCAACTCAAATGTTTCTGTCACTGTCTCCCATGGTGCAGTAGCAATCATCCAACCCTTTTTCCTCGGAGGAAATCTATGAAACGACTATCTGTATTCATTGTCGCTGTGGCATCACTTGCAGCATGCACTTCTTCCACATCAGAGAATGTCGAGAAGAAGCCAGCAACTGTCACCCTCTTGGCGTACGACGCATTCACACCTGAAGAAGGAATTTTTGACGAATTCACGAACGACACTGGTATCACGGTCAAAGTCGTCACAGGTGGTGATTCCGGAGTCCTCGTTTCCAAAGCAATTCTCACAGCCGGAAATCCCGAAGGTGACGTGCTGTGGGGCGTGGATAACACCATGTTGTCAAGAGCTGAACAAGCCTCTCTGCTTACAAGTTACGAACCAGTCAACACCGGCGATATCTGTATCAACGCCGACAAAGAGTGGTTTGCAAGTAGCGATATCCCCATACCTACTCGCCTAGAAGACTTAGTGCTTCCTCAGTATCGAGGTTTGTTGGTAACACAAGATCCAGTTGCTTCATCCCCTGGTCTTGGTTTCTTGCTCGGAACAATCGCTCACTTCGGTGAAGGTAAGTGGCGAGCATTCTGGGAAGCATTGAAGGGCCATGTTCATATTGCTCCTGACTGGACAACTGCTTACACCGTTGATTTCTCTGGAAGTTCAGGCAATGGCAAATACCCACTTGTAGTCAGCTATGGCTCGAGCCCACCAGCCGAAGTTCTGTATGCAGATCCGTCTAACCCATTAACGGAACCAACTACGTCTGTTATTGAGTCAACATGTTTCCGACAAACCGAATACGTCGGCATTCTGCGTGGAACCACGAACTCTGTTGCTGCAGAAGCATTGGTTATGTACCTCTTGGGCAAAAAATTCCAAGAGTCAATGCCACTCTCACTGTTTGTCTTTCCGGTGAACCAGGAAGCTGTGCTCCCGGATTTGTTTGTGAAGTTCGCCCTGCGTGCGAAAGACCCACTCACAGTTAGCCCACAAGATATTGAACTAAATCGTGAGAAGTGGCTGAACGAGTGGAGAGCGATACTGCTATGACCGCTCGACGACTGCTTTCGTTTCTTCCCGTGGGATTCGTTGCCGTCTTTCTTGTTCTGCCATTTCTCAACACTGTTGACACATTCTTCAGTGTGAGCAACACTCGCGACGTACTTTCAGACCCTTCAATGCTTCGTATTCTCTGGTTCTCCCTGTGGCAAGCGGTGTTGTCTGTTCTTGCCACAATGATCTTTGCCATACCTGCCACCTGGGCACTCTCACGTTTTCAATTTCCTGGCGCACGCTTATGTCGTGGACTACTGACAACACCATTTGTATTGCCTTCCATTGTTGTGGCGGCCGGCGTACTTGCGATATCTCAACGCACAGGCGTTGTTTCAATCCTCTGGGCGCATGTTGTATTTAATGTGGCAGTTGTTTTACGGATAGTGAGTCCTCGTTGGGCCCTCTTGAACCCTAGATACGAACAATCCGCCGCAACGTTAGGTGCGTCACCATGGCAAACCTTTACCCACATTGTGTGGCCCAACATACGCAGTGCAGTTAACTCTGCTGCTGCACTTGTGTTCGCATATTGCTTCACATCCTTCGGAGTCATTTCAATCGTTGGCGGCTTTTCGCGGCGAACCATTGAGACAGAGATATTCACGCAGTCGGTTCGATTAGGAAACACCGATGTTGCTATCACTCTTGCTGTTCTTCAAATGATTGTGGTGTTGTTGGTCTTCCAAATCTCACGGCCATCACTGCTGCAGACAACTTCCACACATGTGAGTTCGGCACCAATACCGCTGCATACGAAACCGCGTGGTCGCTGGATTGTTCTGGTCTCGGTTGTTGTCCCGGTCATTATTGTGGCTCTTCCGCTTGTAGCCACGTTGATACGTTCCGTTTCATATCGAGGTCATATTTCATTTCACGCGTGGACCACAGTGTTCGGTGGAACATTGCCCCAACTCACTGTCTCAACGTGGAGAGTGATCGTCACATCACTCCTGTTCTCACTTGCAACAGCCATCTTGGCCGTGTCTCTTGCACTTATTGCTGCACAACAAATGGGGCGTCAATGGTTTCACTATGCAGAGCAACATCGCATACTTCGCTTTGTTACCTCGTTACCACTCGTTGTATCCGCAGCGACTCTCGGTCTTGGGATTGTCATCACATACAACACAGATCCGTTTGCATGGCGGAGTCACACATGGCTCATTCCAGTTATTCATGCCCTCATTGCTCTACCCGTTGCCATTCGCATACTGGAGCCAGCAGTACAGGCAATCCCACCATCACTTCGCGCAGGAGCAGCACTATTGGGTTCATCACCGTGGCACACCTGGTTGCGAATAGACATTGCGCTTCTTCGCCCTGCACTGCTGCGCAGTGTTGGTATCTCGGCTGCAATCTCATTAGGCGAATTTGGGGTCACTTCATTTCTGACGCGATCCAATTCCACCACTGTGACTATGACGATTTCACAATTGCTCGGCCGTCCCGGTGCACTAACCCAACAGTCGGGGTATGTATTGGCTTCGCTCCTTATTGTTCTCACCGTGGGGGTAACTAGTCGTGCTTAAAGTTTCAAAACTCTCCGTGTCCTATGCAGGAGCGCCAATCATCTCTGATCTGTCATTTGAAGTACCCACCGCCACCACGTTGGCCATCACAGGACCATCGGGAGTTGGAAAGAGCACTGTGTTGCAGGCGATATGCGGCCTTGTGCGAATTGCTGAGGGTGCAATTTTTATTGATGATCGTGACATCACGCAGTTACCCACCCATAAGCGCGGTATCGGCATGGTGACTCAGTCGAACGATTTATTCCCGCATCTCACGGTTTCACAGAACATTGCATTCGGATTGCGTATGCGGGGTACCTCACCGAGAGAAACCTCTGACCGCGTGGAAGAGTTGCTGGAGTTGGTTGGCCTTCCTAATTTTTCTCTGCGCGAGATTCAAACACTTTCTGGAGGCGAATCACGACGAATTGCCCTCGCGAGGTCACTTGCCCCATCACCAAGGATTCTCCTTTTAGATGAACCCTTCAATGGGCTAGACGATGAAATACGCGATGCATTAATGCATCAGGTGAAGTCAATCCTGCAATCCTCTTCAATGACATCGGTCCTCGTCACGCACGATCATTCAGAAGCAGATTTCTTGTCATCTTCATCGCTCGCACTTGTGCCGTAACGACAAAACCGTGGCCGACATAACTTTCGCTATGCCAGCCACGGTTTCCCGGACTACCCAGTCGTCTGGGGTCAACAAGCGTGGAAATACCCCCCTAAACAGAAGCCACCATCGCCGCCGTTGCCATCAAGGCAAAGAAACACTGCCGGAGCCCCACTGGGTTCACTCATCGCGTATGCGGCCCAATCATGGGTCAGGAGCCCTCAAACATTGGATTTCCGAGATATTTCGACCACGAAACTGAGCCGTCGCCCGTCGAAGGGTTGGGTCGATAGGCCGCCGATTGCCAATTGAGTCGCAAAACACCGTCTCAGAATCCACCAGTGTCAGGTTTGCGGAGTGTGACCTCACGATTTTCTGAGGGTTCAAATTGTCACTTTTTCTGAGTGACAAAAAAAGTCAATGGATATCCACCTTTTTGACACTGGCATGGAATAACTTCGGAGACATGAAGAAACGTGAACTCATTCAAGCAGTAGCCATTCACGCTGATGTCGATAACAAGACAGCAGCTCGATTGGTTGAAGGAACCATTGACGTGATCCTCGCGACCGTTGCAAAAGGTGAGATCGTAAATCTCTCCGGCTTTGCAAAGTTCGCAAAGATCAAGCGTCCAGCACGCATGGGTCGTAACCCAGCCACTGGCGAAACGATCAAGATCAAGGCAAAGACTGTTGCAAAAATCACCGCACTGAAGGGCTTCAAGGACATTGCTCTTGGCGTTGCTCCAGCACCGAAGATTGCAACTGTTCGCAAGCCAGCTCCTGCACCAGCAAAGAAGGCTGCTCCTGCAAAGAAGAAAGCCGCTCCTGCAAAGAAGAAGGCTGCACCAGCAAAGAAGAAAGCCGCTCCTGCAAAGAAGAAGGCTGCACCAGCAAAGAAGAAAGTCGTTAAGAAGGCAGCGAAGAAGAAGCGCTAGTCCTTTCGCAGGTCTCTGACCTGCTATCGACACCAAACGAACAAAAGGTTCGGTTTGTCACTGGGAAGTGATGAATCGGACCTTTTGTGATTTACCGGTTCAATCATCTCTGTCGTAACTGCGCAGAAGTAGCGTCATCTACGTGAGTACTACCGAAATTCTCCCGGTCATTGGATTTCTAGGAACAGGTCACATCGCCACCTTCCATTCAAAAATGTTGAAAATCAGTGGAGTGCCCATGACACGTGGTGGGTGTTTCGACATTGATGCCGCACGCGCAGAGAAATTTGCTGCCGCTTCTGGGCACCAAGTGATGACCACCGAGCAAGACGTCATTGCATCATCCGACATCGTTTACATCTGCACATGGACGAGCGAACATCAACGGCTAGTCGAGATGTGTATCGCAGCCAGCAAGCCATTCTTTTGCGAAAAGCCACTCTCCATCGGATTCACGCAAGCTCAACAGATGACCACAACTGCAGCACGAAGTTCACTGACGCATCAATGCGGACTCATCCTTCGCCGCTCGCCTGCTTACCTTTGGGCGCGCGAATTGATTACCGATGCAAAGGCGGGAGATCCAATGGCTGTGGTTTTTCGTGACGATCAATTCATCCCAATTCAGGGCCACTACGGATCTACGTGGAGAAGTGATGTTTCCAAAGCAGGAGCAGGCACGTTGCTTGAACACAGCATCCATGACGTCGACATGCTGCGTTTTCTCATTGGGGATGTGAAGAGTGTGAGCGCGCGCGCCACATACCGCCATGGCATTGAAGGTATTGAAGATGTTGTAGCTGCTTCTATGACATTTGCCAATGGCGCAGTAGGAACTCTGACCACAATTTGGCACGACAATTTGTCACGGCCTTCGCTACGTAATGTAGAAGTGTTCTGCGAGAACCGAACCATCACAATTGCTGGAGATGATTGGTTTGGTCCAGTCACATGGAGCGATGCCGACGGCACTGACGGTTCACTTCAAGGTGATGATCTCCTGGAAAAGACTCTGCCTTTAGCTGTGGGAGATGCCAACCCAGATGGCGCGTTTGTAAAGGCTTGCGTGGAAAAAACTCCTGGATTCCCAGATTTTTCTATTGCACTAGAAGCGCATCGCATTGTGGAAGCAATGTATACGAGCGCTCGAAGCGAAGGTCAATCTGTTGCAGTCGAATCAATAGTGCAATGACACAAGCAGTAGTTGCACTCACCCTCGAGGAGATCATGCCGCTTCGAGTGAAGGTGTTGCGCAAAGACACTCCGGTGACACATTGCAATTATCCCGAGGACACGTACGAAGATGTCATCCATCTGGGTGTGAAGAACGAGAACACTGTTGTAGGCACATCTAGTTGGTTTCGAAAAGAGTGCCCCAACCTTGTTGACGAGGCAGCCTTGCAACTCAAAGGCATGGCCGTTGACGATTCTCTTCAAGGTTCGGGCATTGGAGAGCAGATCATTGCGGCAGGCCTAGCTCTCGCCGCCGAACGGGGTGTCAGCATCGTATGGGCTCGTGCACGAGACTCTGCCCTCGGTTTTTATCTTCGATGTGGCTTTGCCGAGATCGGCCCTGGATACATTGACGAACCAACCGGCATGCCCCACCACAACGTGTACCGGCGCATTTAGTCGACGACGTCTACCTCTGATTTGTACAACAAGGTTTCATTTTCCTTTGGACTCACACGTATTTCCATTTGCCATTTCCCGTCATACGGAAACTGCACTACGCCAACCCAATGGTTAGGACCGACGCTCGACATCACAACGGGAATCGCGGGGATACCACGCGAAGGCAATGCAAAGGTGACCACCACTTTGACAACAGGCGACATGGCACCTCCAGGCGGCGACATGATGGCATGCACCTCTGCAGTTCCTACTTTCGTCGGAACTACGGAAAAATCGCCCACCACATTTGCTTGAACTAGTGATGCACTAAAAGTGAGTTCATCAAATGAATCAGCCACAACTGGAGATTTGCCCACGAGTAACGCGGTGCAAGCAACAACAAGAATCACAATTAGTGCTTCAAGTCTAATTGTTTTACCCACGCTCTTTGGCTCGACTGAATGCAGCCGGCGGCGAGCACGCGTACCTAATCCGACCACCATAAATACCAATATCGTTTTTACAATTAGCAGGCGCCCGTAGTCAGACTCCGTTATTGCACTGACACCTCCTACGAGATGCAGACCTTGAATAACACCCGTGACTACGGCAACAGGCATTGCAAAAGTGGCGATGCGAGAGAACCGCTGCACATACTCCTGAGCGTGTTCAGTGCGCGATACTGCAAGTAGCGCAAATATTGCACCTACCCATAATGAAAGTGATACGAAATGCGCTATGTCAACTGGAATAAACAGAAGCGCGTTGGGAGCTGCACTTGGATGGCCACTGAACGAGAAAGTGGCAACTAGCAAAATTGAAGCAGCCACAGCAGTCGACTTCCATTGACGATGTGTGGAAGAAGCTGCGAGGAGCAATAGACCACCCCACACCACTACCAACACAAGCCTGAGCAATATCGCAACACCAAGGCGCGTAGCGACTACATCGCTTAATACGGCACTGTCAAAGACTGCACCCCATGAACGCCCAGTAACAATTGGTCCTTGCAGCAACAAAACACCCAAGGAACCGATTGCAATAGCAATTGTTGAATATTGGGCCAGTCGCACGAGACTGCGTTCAGGAAAGTACTTCCCTTGTCGCACCAAAGTTGCTGAGCCGAGAAGGATCATCGTGCCGAGGAAGGCAATGAGGCGCATGAGCGCCATAGGTAATTCAAGATTCGAGGTTTTGTTGAGACCAAGGAGAATTTTCTGCAAAAGCTCATTTGAATTGCCAGACGATGTATCGCCCACTTCAAATGGGAAAGCGCCATTCACGGGGTGTCCATCGGTGCTCACAACACGCCACACCGCTACATAAACACCATCGTCTAGTGCAGGCAACTGTGCGGAGACAATCGAAATGTCTGAATTGGAACGAACGGTCTTTTCAATGTTTACTTCACGTTGCTTGCTATCAAAAAGTCTGATTACACCAAAATTTGCTTCGACACTCTCATTGAAATCCAACCGAATCTCACTTGGCGAATCAGCGACAACAGATGACGGGCTTGGCGTAGACGAATCGAGAATTGCGTGAGCACTTGCAGACGACGGAGAAAGAGACAACAGACATGTAATAGCAGCGACAAATGAAACAAGACTCGCAATGATTCGCTGTCTCATAGCCCAGGGCCTTTGGGCAGACCCTCAACATCAATGCGCTGCAATAACCAAGCTAAGCGCAACTTCTCATTCAATTTCATTGCATCTGCCGGCAATTGGGTCAGACCCATGGGGTGACTCGCCGCCCATGCCATTTTCTGGCGCTCCAATTCACGACGCACATATAAATCTGGCCACTCTTCGTAGGTATAACCAATATTGAGATCGACGAGATGTACCAGACATTCACGCCAGCGCAAGAACGGCAGTTCATGCATCGCCACGATGGTCCCCGACGCAGATCTTCCGGTGTGATTCCACATCTCGAAAGTCGCGCTTGCCCATGCACCTTCGAGTGCATAAATCGCACTCCGCAATTCCTTCACATGTTGTGCTGGTTCCCATTGAGATGCTTCATCTATGCCACACTGGCGAGCATCAGTTCCACCTGGATACTGATCTCCCACTTCTCCACGTGATGAACACTCCATGAGATGCACAAAACTCAATGCGTTTCTAGTGAGATGACCGAGCAATGTGCCACGACTCCACCCTGGCAGTGCGCATGGTTCGAGAAATGCGGACGCATCCAGCTCATCAACGATGCCGAGCAAACGCTGATGTGTGGCAGCGAGGCCTTCAATACATGCATCTAATTGTTTTGCATCTAGAGGCGTCGGCACACCCCCACCGTACTACGGGTGTATTTTTCCTAGAAAACGGACGTTCTATTCGGGACAACAATGATTGTTCCGTCTGATTCGCGATGGACGCGAACCGACACGCCGTAGAACTCACCCAGTGTTTCGGGCCGTAGTACTTCTTCAGCCACACCTTGGGCAACTACATGAC
>Ga0255112_1000103_pt1 | contig 23714 bp, 23 predicted proteins | sample Law_Yuk_RepB_8h_FD_188470 | JGI IMG/M metagenome (GOLD analysis project Ga0255112, IMG submission 188470) | Freshwater microbial communities from St. Lawrence River, New York, United States - Law_Yuk_RepB_8h | ecosystem: Environmental > Aquatic > Freshwater > River | place: USA: New York... | reverse complement strand
AAGGTGTCTCGTCCGGCGCGGCGGCTGGCCGGGCCCGTGACGCCCTCGGGCAACGCGTTCCGCATGCTGGGCGACCGCGCCGGACGAGACACCTTGGAAGCCCTGGAAGCGGAGATCCTCGCCGCCCGGCACCGCATCCACATCTCCACGTACATCCTCTCCCCGGACGCCGTCGGTCGTGAAATCAGGAGCCTCCTCGTGCGCCGCGCCCGGGAAGGCATCGAGGTCCGTTTGCTGGTGGACGCCGTCGGCAGCTGGGGTACGCCGATGCGCCTCGGGCGCACGCTGGTCAAGGCCGGCGGGCAGGTGGCACGGTTCAACCCCGTGCTACCCATGCAGGGCAAGGGCTCGGCGAACTGGCGCAACCACCGCAAGATCGCGGTCTTCGATGGCCAGGTCGCCATCATCGGCGGCCAGAACCTCGGGCTCGCCTACATGGGCCGCGAGCCTTCCAACCGGCGCTTCCGCGACTGTTCGTTCCGCTTGGCCGGGCCCGCCGCGGCGGCGCTCGAACAAGTCTTCATCGCGGATTGGTGCCAAGCCACCGACACCGACCCGGCGACGTTCGCGGACCTCCTCCACAACCGACCCGCCCCCCAAGGCGAAGCCGACGTCGACGTCATCGCCTCGGGCCCCGACTGCGTGAACGACCCGCTCTGGGAAAAGTACGTCGCGCTGATCGAGAACGCGCGCGTCTCGCTGACGATCGTGACGCCCTATTTCGTGCCGGATAAGGCGTTGTTCCGCCTGCTGGTCGCCGCCGCCGCCAAGGGCCGGCGCGTGCGCGTGCTGGTCCCGCGTCGCTCCGACCATCGCCTCCTCGACTTCGCGCGCCGCTGGTACCTGCGGCAGCTCAAGGAAGCCGGGGCGGAGATCCTCTTCTTCAAACCCGACGTCCTGCACGCCAAGCTCTTCATCGCCGACGACGAGAGCCTCGTCATCGGCTCGGCGAACCTCGACATGCGTTCGCTCTTCCTGAACTACGAGATCGCGGCCGTCGTGCGCGACCCCGCGGCCTTGACCGCGGTGAAAAGTTTCGTGGCGAGCCTGGAGGCCGAGTCGACGCCTTACTCGGAAGACCTCTACCGCCGCAGCCGGACGTGGAGAGGCCGCATGATCGAAGCCATCTCGAAGACCTTGGCCCCGCTGCTTTGATTTAGCCCAAGAAGGCGTGCAGCCGAACGCTCAAGCCCGTATCGGGGAGCAGGAAGCCGTCATGGCCCGCATCGGTGACCACTTCCAAGTAGGCCGCATTGACGCCGACCGCGGTCGCCGCCGCGACCACCATGCGCAGCTCGCTCGTCGGGTAGAGCCAATCGCTGGAGAAGCCGATGGCGAGGACCTCGGGGCCATCTTGCCGGAACAAGCGCCCGGCGGCCGCGCGGGCGGTCAGGTCGAAACGGTCGACGGCGCGCGTGATGCGCAGCCAGCTGTTGGCATCGAAGCGCTTCACGAAAGCCTGCCCTTGATGGTTCAAGTAGCTCTCGACCTGCCAGAAGACGGGGTCCTTGGGCTGGGCGCCGGCGACACGGGTCCGGCCGAACTTCTGGTCGAACGCCGCGGACGACAGGTAGCTGATGTGGCTGATCATGCGGCCGACGGCCAAACCGGAATCCGGCCCTTCGCCGGGGGTATAATGGCCACCGCGGAAATTAGGGTCGGTCTCCACGCAAGCCCGGGAAGCGGCGTTGAGCGCGATCGCCATCGGCGACTGGCTGAGCCCGGCGGCCAAGATCGCGATGCGGCCGACCTCGGTCGGATAGTCGCCGGACCACAAGAGCGCCTGCATGCCGCCCATGGAGCCGCCGACGACCGCGTGGAGTTTGGTGATGCCGAGATGGCGGATCACCATGCGTTGACCGCGGACGATGTCCCCCAGCGTGATCTCCGGGAAATAGCCGCCAAAGCGTTGGCCGGTGCGGGGGTCGATGGAGAGCGGGCCCGTGGAGCCACGGCAGCCCCCGATGCAGTTTATGCCGATGACGAAGAAACGATCGGTATCGATGGCCTTACCCGGGCCGACGAAATGATCCCACCAACCCGCCTTGGGGTCCGTGGGCGCGTACCGTCCGGCCAAATGGTGGTCACCGCTGAGCGCATGCGGCACCAGGATGGCGTTCGACTTATCCGGCAGCAGCTTGCCGTAGGTCTCATAACGGAGCGTCACGCCGGGAAGTTCGCCACCCAACTCGAGCGGAAAAGGCTCGGTCGAGACAAAGTCTTGGAAAGACGTGGGGCCGAGCTCGCGCGGGGCCGCAGACTGGACCGAACGGTCGGACATGCGTGACACGAGAGAAACCAGACCGGGACGGCTGGCAAGTGGCCATTCGGTGTTGCCACGTCATAAGGCTCAGCAAACTAACCCCATGGCCCAGGGACATCGACACGACGACCAATGTTGCGCGGGGAGCCCCCTGCCCCGGGTCGAAGCGGCCATCGTTCGGATGAAGGAGCGCGCCCTCCGGGTCACCGCCCCCCGTTTGGCGATGCTGAACATCTTGGCGGGAGCCACCCGGCCCTTGAGCGCCGAGGAGATCCATGCCGCCGCCGGCGATGGCGCCTTGGACCTCGTCACGGTCTACCGGAGCCTCGGCGCCTTGGACGAGGCCGGCATCGTGCAGCGGCACCCGCTGGAGCGCGGCCGCAGCCTCTACGCCCTCGTGGCCCCGGGCCATCACCACCACCACGTCATCTGTCGCCGCTGCGGCAGCATCGAACGTCTCCCCGGCTGCGACACCAGTCGCCTCGAAGCCGCGGCCCGCGGCAAAGGCTTTTCCGACCTGACCCACATCATGGAGATCTACGGCATCTGCCCGACCTGCTCCACCAAGACCCCTTCCCATGCCTGATTTCCCCAAGACTGCCTTCATCCTCGGTGCCGGCCTCGGCACGCGCCTGCGTCCGCTGACGGAGCATTGCCCGAAACCCCTGCTCCCGCTGGGCGGCAAGCCGATGGTGGCGCGCGCGATCGCCCAACTGTACGCCGCCGGCACGCGCCGTTTCCTGATCAACACGCACCACTGTCCGGAAGCGTGGAAGCAAGCGTTCCCGACGGGCCGCTGGCAGGATGCCGAAATCCAGTTCGTCCATGAACCCGTCCTGCTCGAAACCGGCGGCGGCTTGGCGAACATCACGCAATTCCTGGGCGCCGACGATGCGCACCTCGTCGTCTGGAACGGCGACATCCTCTCGGGCGTCAACCTGGCCGAAGGGTACGCGCACCATACGAGCAACGGGGCCGAAGCCACGCTCGTCGTGCGCGACAAAGGCCCGAACGCCAACGTCCGCATCACCGACGACGGCTACGTGACCGACCTCCGCGATCGCCTCGGCAAGGCCGACCCCTCCTACCAGTACACCGGCATCTGCCTCGTCACGCGGGCCTTCGCGGCCGGCGTCCCGCCGGCGAGCGTCTCGCTCGTCGAGCACTTCCTCACCCGCGTGCAGGCCACGCCCGGCTCCGTGCAGGGCTACCTCGACACCTCGGCCCATTGGCACGACCTCGGGACCGTGGAAGAATACCAACAGGTGAAGGCCGAAATCGAAAAGCCCGTCCGCGGGGCGATCGCCACGGCCGACGCCGCCAAGCTCTTTGGTTACACCCTCACGGCCGGCGAAGCCCCGCTCAAAGGTGGCTCGGGCCGACGCTTCCACCGCGTGGCGAAGCCCGACGGCGGCACCGCCATGCTGTGCATCTATGACGATGCGCGTCCGGAGAACCTCGGCTACGGCCGCCTCGGCCACGCGCTCTTCGCCGCCGGCATCAACGTCCCGCAGGTGCTCGCCGAAGATACCGACGCGGGCGTCCTCGTGATGGAAGACCTTGGCGACACCGACCTGTGGTCGCTCTCCCAGCAGCCCACCTTCCCTTGGCCCGCCGTCGCCTCCGCCCTGGAACAGGTCGGCCATCTCCATCGCCTCGGCGCCGAAGCCGTGCAGACCGCGGGCGTGCCCTTGATGGAGCCGTTTGGCGACAAACTCTACGCGTGGGAGCGCCAGTACTTCACGGACAACGTCCTCGCCGGCCGCAAGCCGGACCGCGACCTGCAGAACGAAATGGCCACGCTCGCCCGCGAGCTCAACGCCCGGCCGCCGGTGCTCGTGCACCGTGACTTCCAATCGCAGAACCTCCTCGTCCGGGACGGCCAGGCCTACCTGATCGACTTCCAAGGCGCCCGCCTCGGTTGCCAATTCTACGACTACGCCTCGCTCGCCTTCGACCCGTACCTGACCTGCAAGGACATGGACCTCTGGCGCATCGAAATCGAAGACCACGCCCGCGAAGTCGCCGACTGGAAGGGCTCGCTCGACGAGTTCTCGCACCTCCTGCACATCGCCGCCACCCAGCGGCTCCTGCAGGCCTGCGGCGCCTACGCCTTCCTCGGGCGCAAGCAAGGCCGCGCGGACTTCCTCGCCCACCTCCCGCAAGGCCTGCGCAACCTCACGATCGCCGCCTCCCTCTGCGGGAAGCGACGCATCGCGCGGCTCGCGGAAGAACTCGCGGGCGCGACGGCGATCAGCCGTTGACCTGCTCGTCGAGGAAGCGGACGACCTCGTCCTCCGTCATCCGGACCTGCTCCAGCGTATCGCGGTTGCGGACCGTCACGCCGGCATCCTTCTCGATCGTGTCGAAGTCGATGGTGATGCCGAAGGGCGTGCCGATTTCATCCTGACGACGGTAGCGGCGGCCGATGTTGCCGGACTCGTCGTAGAAGACGTTGAAGCGCTTCTTGAGGCGACGATAGAGGGCTTCGGCGCGCTCCACGAGGGCGGGCTTGTTCTTCAGCAGCGGGAAGACCGCGGCCTTGAACGGGGCGACGCGGGCCGGCAGGCGGAGGACGACGCGCTTCTCGCCTTCGACCTCATCCTCATGGTAGGCCGTGGTGAGCAAGGCGAGGAACACGCGGTCGACGCCGACGGACGGCTCGATGACGTGCGGGATGAAGCGGGCCTTGGCGGCTTCGTCGAACCAATCGAGCTTGGTGCCGGACACATCGCTGTGCTGCGTGAGGTCGAAGTCGCCGCGGGCGGCGACGCCCTGCAGTTCCTGGACGCCGAAGGGGAACTCGAACATGATGTCCGTGGTGCCCTTGGAGTAGTGGGCGAGCTTTTCGGTCGGGTGCGGGTAGAGCGAGAGCTTGGCGCGCGGGATGCCGATGGACTCGAACCAGGCGAGGCAACCCTCGATCCAGCCTTGGTGGGCGGTCTGCCAATCGGCGGACGGAGCGATGAAGTACTCGATCTCCATCTGCTCGAACTCGCGCGAGCGGAAGATGAAGTTGCGCGGGTTGATCTCGTTACGGAAGGCCTTGCCGACCTGGGCGATGCCGAAGGGGAGCTTCACGCGGCCCGTGTCGACGACGTTCTTGAAGTTGATGAAGATGCCCTGCGCCGTTTCGGGGCGGAGGTAGGCCGTCGCGGAAGCGTCCTGCATGGCGCCGACGTACGTCTGGAACATCATGTTGAACGAACGCGGCGGCGTCAGGGAGCCCGGCTTGCCGGTGGCCGGCGACGGGATGAGGGCGTGTTCCTCGGGCTTCGCTTCGGTGTAGTCCTTGAGCGTCAGCGGCTCGAGGGCGCCCTGCTTGGCTAGCTTACGCTTCAGCTCATTGGCCATCTCCTCGGCCTTGGCCTGCATCGTCTCGTCTTCGAGGACGGAAACATAACCGATGGTCTCACCAGCCACGCGGACCGGGGCGAAGAACAGTTGGTCGGCGCGGTAGCGCATCTTGGACTCCTTGCAGTCGACCAGCGGGTCGGTGAAGTTGTCGATGTGGCCCGAAGCCTTCCAGGTCGTCGGGTGGTGGATGATGGAGGAATCCAGGCCCACGATGTCATCGCGGCGATGGACGAAGTCCTGCCACCAAGCCTGCTTGATGTTGTTCTTCAGTTCGACGCCGAGGGGGCCGTAGTCGAAGAAGCCGTTGAAACCGCCGTAGATATCGGAGGAAGGGAAGACGAACCCGCGGCGCTTGCACAGGTTGATGATGTTTTCCATCTTGTCGGTCGGGTCGGCCATGGTCGGGTAAAACCTTTGCTTACCCCTTGGGACGGCAGCCCCGCAAGCCTCTTCCCTCAGCGAGGCTGGGGTTCGGTCGTCAAACCACGCGCTTTCTTGGTCCAAGTACGGGCGGCTTCGGACACCGCCTTGAACAGTTCCGCGACCTCGGCGGCGGTGCCGTTCATCTTGGCCTCGGTGCCTTCCATGGAAACCGTGAAGGATTCGAGGGCGGCCCGGGCATCGGCGAGACGCACCTGCAGCTGACCGATGGTTTCACCGTCCAACCGACGGTCGGCGGCTTCGGCGGCGGCGCGCAAGGCGGCGCAACTCTCCGTCAGACGGCGGGCCTTCGCCCCGAGGTTGTCGGCCGAGGTCACCTCGGCGAACGCGGCGGTTGAGGTCTCGAGCCGGGCCGAGAAAGCCGCCGCGTGGGCGGGGTCGGTCTGGGCGTAATACTTGTCGAGGTCCGCTTCGAGTCCTTGGGCGATCAAAGCCAAGTCGCGGTTCGTCGCCCGTTCGAGTTCCTTGACCACGCGCTCGATGGCGCGCTGCGCGGTGACCCCGGAAGCCGGGATCTCATTCGAGGCCAGCTTGGCGGGGAGCGGATCCCGCGCGTCCCAGAACAGTTCGACCTGGAGCATCCCCGAAGCCGGACTCACCGCGACGAGGTGCGCGCGCAAGCCACGTTCCACCTCTTCCTGCAGCCGCGCCCCGCGCAGACGGTCGGCGAACCCACGGTCCTCCAACGTATCGGGATCGAGGCTGAGGACGACCTCCGGACGCAAGCGCTGGTCGGAATCCACGGAGAGTCCGATCGCGGTGACTTGCCCGACGACCACGCCCTGGACGCGTACGGGCGTGCCGGTCGAGATGCCGTGCACGGAGAACGCCGGCCGGAAAACCACGCGGACCAACGGGGCATTCCAAGCCCGCCACCAAGACCAAAGCGCGCCGCCGCCCGACAGCACGAGGACGGCGAGCAACACGCCGCCCAGGGCGCGACGGCTCATCCGGCGGACTGCGGGTAGCTGCCCAGCCACTTGACGATTTCGCAGCGCCCCTTGAGCGCGGCGACGGCTTCTTGGACGGCAGGCGTGTCCCAGTGGCCAGGGAAATCGATGAAGAAGAGGTACTCCCAAGCGCGGCGGCGACTGGGGCGCGACTCGATGCGGATCAAATTGATGCCGCGGTCGGAGAAGGAACTGAGCGCCGCCTGGAGGGCGCCGGGCTCGTGCTTCAAAGTCAGGACGACGCTCGTCACCTCTTCCTTCGCGCCGGTGGCGTTGGCCGTGAGGCCGATGACGAAGAAACGCGTGGCGTTGTCGCGGCGGTCCTGGATGCCGCGGGCGAGGATGGGGACGCCGCGGGATTCCGCCGCGGTGGCGGAAGCGACGGCCGCGGCCCCTTGCGGTTCACGGGCCACCTGTTCGACGGCGGCCGCGGTGCTGTCGGTCTCGACCAGGGCGGCGTTGGGCGCATGGCGCGACAACCAACCGCGGCACTGGGCGAGGGCGATGTCCTTGGACAGGACGCGCGTCACCGCATCGAGGGTGCCGAAGCCGACGAGGCATTGCTCGACGGACAACGTCACCTGGGCCACGACCTTGAGTTCGGATTCCGCGAGCAAGTCGAGCGAATGGCTCACCACGCCCTCGGTGGAATTCTCGACCGGGACGACGCCGTAGGATGCCTCGCCCGATTCGACGGCGGCGAAGACATCGCCGATCGAACGCAGCGGCAGGGATGGCACGCTGGAGCCGAAGGCCCTCGTCTGGGCCTGCTGCGTGAAGGAACCTTCGGGTCCGAGGTAGGCGACGGGCTTGGCCATCTGGGCGCCGATCGAGAGCGAGATCACCTCGCGGAAGACCGAGCGGACCCCGGAGGCCGGGATATTCGGGGCCGCCTCGACGAGGGAACTCAGGACCTGCTCTTCGCGCTGCGGGGCGTAGACGGGCGCGCCCGTCTTCAATTTGGCTTCGCCGATCGCCCGGGCGACCTCGAGCCGCTCGCCCAGCAGGCGCAGGATCTCGCGGTCGATACGGTCGACCTCGCGGCGATGTTGGTCGAGGCTCATGCGGTCGGTTCGGAAGACGCGGCGTCGGCCGGCGGGGTTTCGAGCGCGACGTTGGCGGAAGTATCCGCGGCCGGCAGGCCCATGTCGGCATCGGTGACGGCCACGGGCGTCGTGGCGCGCGCGATCCACTCGGAAATCTGGGCCGGCGACAGGACATCGGAAGCGGGCAGCTCGCCCAGCGTACGCAGGCCGGTGAAATCAAGGAACTTATCGGTCGTCCCGTATTGGATCGGCCGACCCGGCAGGTCGGCGCGGCCGGTGACGGCGACGAGCTCGAGCTCCATCAAGCGATTCAAGGCGCTGTCGACGGAAACGCCACGGATGGCTTCCATCTCCGGACGCGTGACGGGCTGACGATAGGCAACGATGGAAAGCGTTTCGAGGGCGGCGGGGCTGAGGCGCTGCGGACGGGGCTCACCGCGGAGCAGACGAACCCAATCGGCGTAGACCGGCGAAATCACCAAACGGAAACCCTCCGGCCCTTGGAGGATGCGGCAGGCATCGTTGGCGTCGCGCATCTCGACCTCGAGCGCATCGACCGCCTCGCGGATCTGCGTCGCCGTCAGCAACGTCGGCACCTGATCGATGATATCCTGGATCACCTCTTGCACCGGCTGAGCGCCGGCCGGGGCGGGCTCGGTGCCCGGTTCGGAAGCAGGACGCTCTTCCGTCGTCTCGGAGGCCGCCTGGGCATGGTAACGCTGGACGACCTTTTGGATGTCCTTGATGGAGACGGCCTCGGAGGTCGAAAGCAGGAGCGCCTTGATGATTTTCTTAAGGTTGAATTCCACGGGAAAGGGGGACGTAAAATTGGATTGTCGGAAAAGGAGGCGGACGGCAGAGTCGGCCCTTCCCACTTATTAGGGGGGTCCCCCCTACTGACAACCGCAGACTTTTCACACCCTCATGAGCTCCCCTGATTGCACCCGCCAGCACTCCTCCATCGTCGTGGACGGCGCCGACCGCGCCCCCAGCCGCGCCATGCTCCGGGCCGTCGGCTTCACCGATGCCGACTTCCAGAAGCCCGTGGTGGGCGTGGCCTCGACCTGGTCGATGGTGACCCCTTGCAACATGCACATCGACCGACTGGCCGTCGAAGCCTCCAAGGGGGCCGACCAAGCAGGCGGCAAGGGTGTGATTTTCGGCACCATCACGGTCTCGGACGGCATCTCCATGGGCACCCCGGGCATGCGTTACTCGCTGGTTTCACGCGAGATCATCGCCGACTCCATCGAAGCGGTCGCGGGCGCCGAAGGCTTTGACGGCCTCGTCACCATCGGCGGCTGCGACAAGAACATGCCCGGCTGCGTGATGGCCATGGCCCGCCTCAACCGTCCCTCCGTCTTCGTCTACGGCGGCACCATCGTCCCGGGCCTGCACCGCGGTCAGTCCGCCGACATCGTCACCGTCTTCGAAGCCGTCGGCAAGCATGCCGGCAAGCAGATCGACGATGCCGAGCTCAAGGAAATCGAGAAATGTTCGATCCCCGGCGAAGGCTCCTGTGGGGGCATGTACACCGCCAACACGATGGCCTCGGCCATCGAAGCGCTGGGCCTCAGCCTCCCCGACAGTTCCGCCCAGCTCGCCAATTCCAAGGACAAGCTCGCCGACTGCGAGCGCGCCGGCAAAGCGGTGCTCGAACTCCTGAAGAAGAACATCCGTCCGTCCGACATCCTCTCCAAGAAAGCCTTCGAGAACGCCATCACCGTCGTCATCGCCCTCGGCGGCTCGACGAACGCCGTGCTCCACCTCATCGCGATGGCCCATACCGCGGGGATCAAACTGACCCTCGAAGACTTCGAACGCGTCGGCCGCAAGGTCCCCGTGCTCGCCGACCTCAAGCCCAGCGGCAAGTACAACATGGCTCACTTCGTGCGCATCGGCGGCCTCCAGCCATTGCTGAAGATGCTGCTCGATAAGGGCCTCCTGCATGGCGATTGCCTGACGGTCACCGGCAAGACCGTGGCGGAGAACCTGGCGAACGTCGGCAACTACGCCGCCGACCAGGACGTCGTCCGTCCCTTCGCCAACCCCATCAAGGCCGATAGCCACCTGCGCATCCTCCGCGGCAACCTCGCGCCCGAAGGCTCGGTCGCGAAGATCTCCGGCAAGGAAGGCAACGCCTTCACCGGCAAGGCCATCGTCTTCGAGTCGGAAGAAGATTCCCTCAAGGGCATCCTCAGCGGCGAAGTCAAGGATGGCCACGTCATCGTCATCCGCAACGAAGGCCCCAAGGGCGGCCCCGGCATGCGCGAAATGCTCGGACCGACCAGCGCCGTCATGGGCAAGGGCCTCGGCAAGACCGTCGCGCTCATCACCGATGGACGTTTCTCGGGTGGCAGCCACGGCTTCGTCGTCGGCCACATCACCCCGGAAGCGGTCGTCGGTGGCGTGCTCGCCATCGTCCAGAACGGCGACACCATCGTCATCGATGCGGTGAAGAACGAGATCAACCTCGCGGTCCCCGCGGAAGAAATCGCCCGTCGCCTGCAGGCTTGGAAGCCCGCTCCGTGCAAGGAAAAGCGCGGCACGTTGGCCAAGTATGCGAAGCTCGTGTCCTCGGCCTCCGATGGCGCGGTGACCGACGCCGACTAAGTCGGCCCCCACGGGCGTCCACGCAGGCGAGGCTCCGGCCTCGCCTGCTTTGTTTTTGCCTAACCTCGGCGACGCGGCAACCTGACCGCATGCCCCGCCCCACCCTGCTCGCCCTCGCCTGCCTCGGCACGGGCGTCCTCAGCGCCGCCACGGAACCGAATTTCGCGCGGCGCACCTTGACCACGGACTTCTTCAGCGAGGGCTGCGCGATCGGTGACCTCAACGGTGACGGCCGACCGGACATCGTGGCCGGCCCGCATTGGTTCGAAGGACCGGACTTCCGCGTCCGCCATACCTTGGCGGAAAACCCGGGCCGTCCTTATGACCCGGTGGGTTACTCGGATTCATTCGTGCAGCTCGTCGGGGACCTCAATGGCGACGGTAAGCCCGACGTCATCACCGTCGGTTTCCCGGGCAAGGAAACGTATTGGTACGCGAACCCAGGGGTGAAGACTGACGTCCCTTGGAAGCGCCACGTGTTCCTGGCCAAAACCGACAACGAGTCGCCGCACCTCGTCGACCTCGATGGCGACGGCAAACCTGAACTCGTCTGCATGTCCGCGGGCGCCGTCGGCTTCGTCAAGCTCGCCGCCGACCCCACGCAGCCCGCGCAGTTCACGCCGATCAGCGCGGCCGACCCCAAGAAGTACGCGCGCTTCACGCATGGCCTCGGCGTGGGCGACCTGAACGGCGACGGACATCAGGATATCCTCGAACGCAACGGTTGGTGGGAAAACCCGGGCCCGAAAGTCCCCGCCGGGACGCTCTGGACCTTTCACGCGGTCGCCTTTTCGGCGGGCCGCAACGGCGGCGCCCAGATGATCGTCACGGACGTCGATGGCGACGGCTTGGCCGACGTGCTCACCTCGCTCGACGCGCACCGCTTCGGCCTCTCCTGGTTCCAGCAACGCCGCGGGCCGAACGGCGACCGCACCTTCGTCGAGTTCCGCATCCTCGACGACAAACCGGCGAACTCCGCCGGCGGCTTGGCCTTGGGCCAGATGCATGCCTTGGTGCTGAGCAAGCAGGCCGCGGATGGGCGCCCGATCCTCTTCACCGGCAAGCGGTATTGGGCGCACGGACCGAAAGGGGATGCCAATCCCCTCGCCGCGCCTTTGGTGATCGGCCTGACCTGGGCGAAGGACGCGGCGGGGAAGATCGTCTTCACTCCGCAAGTCGCGGATGATGACTCCGGCATCGGCACGCAATTCGCCGTCGCGGACCTGGATGGCGATGGCCGCGCCGAAATCGTGACGGCCAACAAAAAAGGCGTCCACATCCTGTCGCCGCGCCCGTAAGCGGGGGAACGGGATTGCCTCCCGCCCCTGAAGCGGACATCAACGGGGCGATGGCCTCCACCTTCGCCGCTTACTGCAGTCAACTCATCCACTACCCTGAGTTGGGCTTCGCCCTCGACTTGAGCCGCGCGCCGGCTCCGGCTGGTTTCGCGGAACGCCTCGGGCCCGCGATGCGCCAAGCCTTGGCGGACATGGCGGCCCTCGAAAAAGGGTCGATCGCGAATCCGGACGAAAAGCGGATGGTCGGACACTATTGGCTGCGCGCGCCGGAGCTGGCCCCGAACGCCACGCTCACCGCCGAGATCCAAGCGGCGGTGCAAGCCATCCACGCCTTTGCCCGCAAAGTACGCGCCGGCGAAGTCCGCGGTCAGGCCGGCAAGTTCACCGACCTCCTCTGCATCGGCATCGGTGGCTCGGCGCTCGGACCGCAATTCGTGGCGGATGCCCTCGGCACCGCGGAGGACGCCTTGCGCGTGCACTTCATCGACAACACGGACCCCGACGGCATCGACCGCGTCTTCGATGCCCTCGGCCGGCGCCTCGGCAGCACCCTTGTCTTGGTGACTTCAAAATCCGGCAGCACGCCCGAACCGCGCAACGGCCAGATCGAAGCCGCCCTGCGCTGGAAGCAGGCGGGCCTATCTTTTGCGGCCCACGCGGTCGCCGTCACCGGTGAAGGCAGCCAGCTGGATAAAGTCGCCGTTGCGGAGCAATGGCTCGCCCGCTTCCCGATGTGGGATTGGGTCGGCGGCCGCACCAGCGAACTCGGTCCGGTCGGGCTTCTGCCCGCCGCGTTGCAGGGCCTCGACATCGATGGACTCCTCGCTGGCGCGAAGGCCATGGATGCGCTGACGCGCAATCCAGAGGCGGCCAAGAATCCCGCCGCCCAACTGGCGCTGGCCTGGCATCACCTCACCGAAGGGCGTGGAACCAAGGCCATGGTGGTCTTGCCGTACAAAGACCGCCTCCTCCTCTTCTCCCGTTACCTGCAGCAACTCGTCATGGAGTCGCTGGGCAAGGAACACGATCTCGCCGGTCGCCAAGTCTTCCAAGGCCTCACCGTCTATGGCAACAAAGGTTCGACCGATCAACACGCCTACGTGCAGCAGCTGCGCGATGGCGTGAACAACTTCTTCGCCGTCTTCATCGAAGTCCTCCAAGATCGCCGCGGGCCTTCCCCGGAAGTCGAACCAGGCGTGACCTCCGGAGATTACCTCCAAGCCTTTCTGCTGGGGTCTCGCGAAGCCCTCTCGGGCAGCGGCCGAGCCAACCTCACCATCACCATCCAGAAAATCGACGCTCATTCGGTTGGCATGCTCATCGCGCTCTTTGAACGGGCGGTTGGACTTTACGCTAACCTATTGTCTATCAACGCTTACCACCAACCTGGCGTCGAGGCAGGCAAGAAAGCTGCGTCCGAAACCCTCAAGATTCGCGCTCAGGCGATCGCGGGCTTGGCCAAGGCACCCGGAAAATGGCTAACCACGACCCAACTCTGCGAGCAAATTGGACTTGTCGGGTCGGAGGAACTGGTGTTCAAAGTCCTCCTGCACGTTTCCTCCAACCCAGGACCTGTTAAACGACAGGAAGCGGTGGACCCCGAGAAAACGACGTTTAGCCATTCCTAACCCCTTTACTCCCCCAAAATCCCCATGAATAAGTCCGCAAATCTGGTCCTCCGCATCGTCGGCGTCATCGCCGCGATTGCCGCCTGTGTCTTCGCTTACCTGCTCAAGGGCAAGGTCGACACCGCTATGGCGAACACCGCTTGGACCACGACCGACACCGAAATCTTGGCGAACAAGCAGTTCGACCTCCGCATGGTCGACATCAACACCAAGGCCAAGAGCCTCTTGGAAGCCAAGCGCACCAAGATCACCGAGCTCGAAGGCAACGTGAAGGACCTCAACGCCGACGTCGCCGACAAGAAGCAGAAGATCGAAGGCCTCACCGCCAACGTGACCACCCTCGAAGGCGAACGCGCCGAGCTCACCCGCAAGCGCGACGAGCTCACCGGCCAGCTCACCGAAGCCAACAGCAAGAAGGACTCCCTCACCGCCGAACTGAACTCCGCCAAGGAAGAAATCGCGAAGGACAAGGAAAAGATCGCCGCCCTCTTCACCAAGGAGCAGCTCGACGGCGAAATCGCCAAGGCCAACAAGGCTGAAGAAAACCGCAACACGGCCACCCAGAAGTACGTGCAGCTCTACAACTGGACCGTAGCCACCACCGGCAACAAGCCTCCCTACCCGCGCGACCCTCTCCTCGAAGAGAAGGCCGACACCGTCCAGATCGAGTTCGGTCCGGAAACCATCAAGACCCGCATCGTGGTCATCGACCCCTCCAAGGGCCTCGTCTCCTTCTCCGTCGGCGACCTCAACGGCATCAAGCCCCAGGACGGTTTCTACGTTCGTATCAACAACGAGAACGTCGGTACGGTCCGCGTCGAAGCCGTGCAGGCCGCCCTTTCCACCGCGCAGATCCTGCCGGGTGCCAAACTCGACCAGTTCACCCGCGGTGGCGTCGTGACCTTGGTGCCTTTCACCGGTAAGATCGCCAACAACTAAGCCGTCCATGCGCTTGCTCCCCGTCTTCGCCGCTGCCGTCGCCCTCTTGGGCCTCGTTGGTTGCGAAACGACCGAGAAGCCCATCGACTCGACCTTGCCCCAAGCCCAGCCGGCCTCCTGGCAAGGTGGCCTCCCCGGCCTGAACGCCGGGGGCGGCTCGGGTTTCCGCTAAGATGCCCTCCGCCTCCGCAGACGCACACGGGTCGCCTCGTGGAGCGTCCGGCAGGCTTTGGGTCGTCGCCACTCCGCTCGGCAACCTCGGTGACATCACCGAGCGCGCCAAGGCGGAGTTGGCGGCGTGCGATCTCGTCGCATGCGAGGACACGCGCGTCACGGGCGGCTTGCTCCGCCACCTCGGCCTCACCAAGCCGATGCTCGCCTACCACGAGCACAACGAAAAGGAAGTCGCGGTCGAACTCGCCGACAAGATCGAGCGCGGCGCCGTCGTCGCCCTGATCACCGATGCGGGCACGCCGGGCATCAGCGACCCCGGCTTCCGCGTCACGCGCGAATGCCGCCGCCGCAAGCTCATCGTGACGCCCCTGCCGGGACCATGCGCCATCGTCACCCTCCTTTCCGCGTCCGGCCTGCCCACCAACGCCTTCCGTTTCGTCGGCTTCCTGGCCCCGAAGACCGCGGCGCGCCGACGTTTCCTTGAAGGCGCCAAGGTCGCCGACGAAACCATCGTGCTGCATGAATCCTGCCACCGCATCGGCGACTTTGCCGATGAGATGCTGGAGATCCTCGGGCCCGACCGGGTGGTCTGCATCGGCCGCGAATTGACCAAGCTCCATGAGACGATCCGTACGGCGCCCTTGGCCGAACTCGTCCCGGCGATGAAGGCGGGCTCGCTCAAAGGGGAGTTCACCGTGGCGATCGCGCCCGCGGGGTTCACGCTGTGACCGCATAGCGGGTTGACCTACCTGGCCCTCCGGCTGCATCCTTGCGGCCATGGCGGGTTTCGACGACAGTCTGGTCCGCGAGTTCTTCGAGGTGAACGGCTTCTTCGTACGCCAATCACGCAAGGCCCCCGTGACCGGAAAACGCAAGCGACCCGAAGCCGAGGGCGAAGTGTTCTTCCGCAACCCACGCACCGCAACGCCAGGCGAACGGGCCTTCCAGCTCTTTGGCGCGGATTTGGTCGGGTTGGGTGACGGTGTGGCCGTCATCCGCGACTGGCATGGCCAGAAGGCGGTGACGGCCACCACCATCCGGCGTGGGGACTTCCTCGACTTCATCCGGAAAGACGCCTGCGAGACGGCGAAAGAAGCCTGGGCGAGCCTCCCCGAAGGCGAGGCGGCAGCGCTGATCAAGGTCCTCATCCTGCCCGGCCTGCCCGCCCAGGAGCCTGCCCGCTCGGAAAGCATCCGACTCCTCAAGGAAGCGGGCGTGGACCACGTCATCTCCCTTCGCACCATCGTCGAAAACCTCGTGCAGCACGCGGAGGCCCCGACCAGCCGCGAGTCGCCGACCTTGGCCTTGCTTCGCCTGCTCCGGGTCTACGATATGGTGCGCACCACCCAACTGGAACTCTTCGGTGGGTCCTCCTCTTCCTCCCGGTGATTCACTCCAGCGCCCAAGTCCATCCCACCGCCCAGCTCGCCCCGGACGTCGCGGTCGGGCCGTTTGCCATCATCGAGGCCGGCGCTCAGGTCGGGGCTGGGTCTGTCATCGCCGCGCACGCCATCATCAAGGCTGGGGCCAGCCTGGGCAAGCAGGTCCGCGTCGACCACTTCGCGGTCATCGGCGGCGACCCGCAGGACCTCTCCTTCGACCGCTCCGTCGTTTCCGGCGTGCGCATCGGTGACCGCACCGTCCTCCGCGAACACGTCACCGTGCACCGGGCCACGAAAGCCGGCGTCGACACGACCATCGGAGCGGACGGCTTGCTCATGGCGGGGGCGCACGTCGCCCACGACTGCGTGCTCGGCGACCACGTGATCCTCGCGAATGGCTGCATGTTGGGCGGGCATGTGCTGGTCGGTGACCGCGCCTTCATCAGCGGCGGCGTGGCCGTGCATCAGTTCTGTCGCATCGGGGGCGGCTCGCTCACCTCGGGCAACGCGGTCATCACGGAAGACGTCCCGCCCAATGCCTTGGCCTACGGACGCAACGATTGCGCCGGCCTCAACCTCATCGGCCTCCGGCGCCGCGGTTTACCCGTGGAGACCATCGCCGAACTCAAGAAAGCCTATCACCTGGTTTACACCGCCGGCGGGAATTGCGCGGCCCTCGCGCAAGCGGGCGTGACGAGTGGCGAGTTCCACAGCGGCGAGGCCCTGGCGTTCCTGAACTTTTTCCTCGGCGGCAAGCGCGGCCGCTTCATCCAACCCGCATGAACCGTTTGCCCCTAGCCCTGACGTGCGGAGACCCAGCGGGCGTGGGCCCGGAGCTCATCGCGTCGTGGCTGCGCGCCCACCCGGAGCTTGCCGACATGGTCACGCCAATCGGTCCGGCGAAATGGATCGCCCATCTCGGCCAAGGCCAAGCCGTCGGCCCGGCGGATTACGAAGCACGCTTGGGGCAGCCGGATGAAGCCGGCCAACGCGTCGCCCTCGAAGCCATGGAACTCGCCGCGCGCGGCACCACCGAGGGACGCTTCAGCGGAGTCGTGACCGGGCCCATCAACAAGAAAGGCCTCGCCGACGTCGGCTACGCCTTTCCGGGACAGACCGAATTCTTCGCACACCGCTGGGGCGGCGAGCCCGTCATGGCCTTCGCCGGCGGGCGACTCACGGTCGGGCTCGTCACGTGGCACATTCCCTTGCGCACGGTCGCGGCCACGCTCACCGGTGCAGACGTCCGCCGGACGGTCCTCGCCTTGCTTGAGCTGCGGAAGAAGCTCGGCGATGCCCGTCCGCGGATCGCGGTCTGCGGCCTCAACCCGCACGCCGGCGAAGGCGGTCTGCTCGGCGCCGAAGACGACGCGATCATCAAGCCCGCCGTGGAACGCCTGCGGGCGGAAGGGCATGACGTCACGGGCCCTCTCCCGGGCGACACCGTTTTCCATCGGCACCTCCAAGGCGAGTTCGATGCCGTCGCCGCGATCTACCATGACCAAGGCTTGGCGCCGCTGAAGACCGTGGATTTCAGCACGGCCGCGAACCTCTCGCTGGGCCTCCGCCACATCCGCACCAGCCCCGACCACGGCACGGCCTATGGGTTGGCGGGCCAAGGCCTCGCCGATCGCGGGAGCTTCGACGCGGCCATACGCCTGGCCTTCGCCTTGATCGCCTGATGCGCTGGCTCTGGTTCTTGTGTTGCGGTTACGGCGCGGTGGTGTGCGGGGCGGAACCGCCGCAACGCATCGCCAGCTATAGCCCGGGGGCGACGCAGACCCTCTTGGATCTCGGTTGCGGGCCGCAGTTGGTCGCGGCGACCCGTTGGTGTCCGCTCCCGCCCACGCATCCCGCCGCCCGGACGTGCGATGCCTTCAGTCCTGATGTGGAGTCCTTGCTGCGAACCAAGCCCGACTTGGTCATCCTTCCGCGCTTAGCGAATCCGTTATGGGCGGAGCGCTGCATCCGAGCTGGCTTAAAAGTGGTGGTCCTAAGCGCCGAAGGCCCCGACTCCATCGCACGCGACCTCGAACGCTTGGGAGCAGTCACCCGCCAGGAGGCCTCCGCGAAGGCCCTTGGCGATAAGTTGAATCGAATAGCCGCCATCAAACCAAAGACGCTCTTGATCATCTGGGATGGGATGATGGCGGGGCCGGATGCCTACACGGCCTTGGCGCTCCGGCAGGCCGGCTTCAAATCCCCGCTCCAAGCTGGCACCTGGGTTAAACTGGACTGGGAAATCTTGGTGCAAGCTAACCCCGATGCCATCCTTTGGATCGACTCCATGCCAGAGAACTCCCCCCTAGCACCGGCCAAAAACCGCCTCAAAGATTTATCGGAAATAGTTGTGGTTAAAGAACTTAAGTCAATTATAACCTCGCAGATTTACGGCACGACCAGCGGAAGCGATTGGCTGCCCGGAACGGGCCAGATCAAGGCCGCCGAGAAACTATCCGAACTACATAAAACCCTCAGATGACCTAGGGGGTTAATTCTCCCTGCGGTCATTGACAGTTGGCAGGAACCATCCAACTTAAAGGTCTCTCCTATGAACTCCAAGTTCCTCAAGCTCATCATCACCTCCGCCAGCGCCTTGGCCCTCGCTGCCGTTGTTTCCTTCGCCGCAAGCGAACCCGCCAAGAAGGACGGCGAAAAGTGCCCCTGCCCTTCCGAAAAGCCCACCGCGACCATCTCGGCCGAAGGGTGCCCCAAGAAGTGCGACAAGGATAAGAAGGACGCTCCGGCTGCTCCTGCCACCGCGGAAGACGCTCCGGCCAAGAAGGACGGCGAAAAGTGCCCTTGCCCTTCCGAAAAGCCTAAGGCTTCCGATGACCTCTGCGGCGACGATTGCCCCAAGAAGTGCGACAAGGACAAGAAGGACGCTCCGGCTGCTCCCGCCACCGCGGAAGACGCTCCGGCCAAGAAGGACGGCGAAAAGTGCCCCTGCCCTTCCGAAAAGCCTAAGGCCTAATTTCCTTAAGGAATTCAACAAAAGGACGAACCTTCGGGTTCGTCCTTTTTTGTTTTCAGCACTTCAATCCGAGATCCAGCCGGACGAACTCCGGGAAGTCCGTCCGAATCGCGAAGCCTTGGCTCTCGGCGTAAGCGAAATCTTCGGGACGCCCAGCCCCGCTGCGTACCGCGCAGGAGCGGATGCCCGCGTTCTTACCGGCATCCCAGTCGGTGATGCGGTCACCGATCATCCAGCAGCGGGCGAGGTCCAGCTGGTACTTGGCGACCATCTCATGGATGAATCGCGGGCTCGGCTTGCGATAGACGGAAGGCTCATCGGGGCGCTCGGGGGCGGCCTTGATTTCCAAAATACCTGGCGTCGGCAAATCCAGCAGTTCCAGCATCCGTCGGTTACAGGCGTGGTATTGGGCCCAGGTGAACTTCCCCCGATTAATCCCGCTCTGGTTCGTCAGGACGAAGAGGCGGTACCCTGCTTGCAAGCAAGCCTCCAACGCCTCTTTGACCCCAGAAATTGGGGTGATTTGGTGGACCTCGCAGGTGTGATGGTGGTCAACGATGAGATTTCCGTCCCGATCGAGAAAAAGTGCAGGGGCTAAAGCCATGAAAAGAGGCAATCCCGCCCTAGTTGGGGTGCAAGCCCATGAAAGGGGGCTTGACCGAGGTGGGGGGAGGAGTAGAACCGACCCTCATCCCAGCGTAGAACCATGGCAAATCCGAAACGTAAACAGTCCAAGCGTCGCAGCCGCCTCCGTCGTGGCGCCAATCAGTTCCGCGCTCCCAAGCTCGTGCGCGACACTGAATCCGGCGCACTCCGCCGCTCCCACCGCGTCGACCCCACCACGGGGAAGTACCGCGGCCGTCAGGTCCTCGACACCGAGGCCTAAGCCTCTTTTCCGGGCACACGCCCGCAGCATATGAGCGAAGTCACCCCGCCCGTCGGCCATAAGATTGCCTTAGACTGCATGGGCGGTGACCTCGGTCCCGCCGAAGCAGTCGCTGCGGCGGCCTTGGCTATCCGTGAGGGCATCGTCGGCCCGGAGGACACGCTCATCCTCGTTGGGCATGAAGACAACCTACGCCTGTTGGCGATGGATAACCGCATCCTCAACCACAAGCGCATCCAATTCCGTCACGCGCCTGGCGTCGTCAATCCCGACGATGCGGCGATGACGGTGATCAAGTCCAAGCGCGACTCCTCGATGGTGATCGCCTTGGAAATGTTGAAGGCGGGCGAAGTCGAAGCGGTCGTTTCGACCGGCAATACCAAGGCCCTCGTCGCCGCCGGCACCATCAAGGTTCGCCCGATGGAAGGGGCTGAACGTCCGGCGCTCGCGGCGATCATGCCACGACGCGAAGGCCACTTCGTCCTGCTCGACGTCGGGGCCAACCCTGAAGCCAAGCCTGAGCACCTCCTGCACAACGCCGTGCTCGGCTCCATCTATGCGCAGAGCGCCCTCGGCATCGCCAGCCCGCGCGTCGGCCTCCTGACCGTCGGGACCGAAGAAGGCAAAGGTGGCGCCCGCATCAACCGCACCCATGCCCTACTGAAGGCGATGGGTGATAAGATCAATTACATCGGCCCCGTCGAAGGCTTCGACGTCTTTGGCGATGCCTGCGACGTCGTCGTCACCGATGGCTTCACGGGCAACGTCATCCTCAAGACCTTGGAAGGCTTGGTTTACATGGTCCGGGACCTGATCGGCAGCAAAGTGAAGCGCAACCCGGTCTATCTGGCCGGCGGCATCGCGATGTTCCCCTTGCTCCGCGACCTGAAGGGTAAGCTCAAGCCCGAACGGTACGGCGGAGCCCCCCTGCTCGGCTTGGGCGGCCTCGTCATGAAGGCGCACGGCTCCAGCAATCGCCAAGGCATCTCCAGCGCCATCCGCTTGGGCTTTGAAGCCCTGGGCCACGGCACGGGCCACCGCATGCAGGCAGGGTTAGCCGAGGCAAACGCGGTGATTTCGGCCAACCCCGAGGTCGCCTAAGGTTTTAGTGTTCCCTTCCCGCCCCGGCGGGTCTTTTCTCACAGGCCTTGATGAGCACTGCCGAGCTATCAGTCTTCATCCGCTCCGTCGGAGTCCACGCTCCCGAGCGGAGGCTGACCAACGATGATTTGTCCAAAATCGTCGATACCAACGACGAGTGGATCAAAACGCGCTCGGGGATTTCGGAACGACGGATCGCGGGGCCGGATGAGAATCCCTCCGACATGGGCGCCAAGGCCGCGGCGCATGCCTTGCGGAACGCGGGCCTGAATCCCGCGGACATCGATCTGCTCATCGTGGCGACGATGACGCCGGACGTCCCCTTCCCCTCCACGGCTTGCCTCCTGCAGGCGAAGCTGGGGCTCCGTCGCGACATCCCCGCCTTCGACGTCTCGGCCGCGTGTTCGGGCTTCGTCTTCGCCCTGCAGGTCGGCACCGACATGCTGCGCTCGGGACGTTACCGCCGCGCGCTCGTCGTCGGCGCCGAAAAACTCTCCAACGTCATCGACTGGCAAGATCGCACCACGTGCGTCCTTTTCGGCGACGGAGCCGGGGCGGCCGTCATCGAGGCCACGGCGACGCCGAACGTCGGCATCCTCGGCAACCTGCTGGGCTCCGACGGCGTCAACGCCGAGCTCATCCACTGCGTGGCCGGGGGCTCCGCTAAGCCGGCCACCGCGCAGACCATGGCCGACCGCGAGCACTGCCTCCGCATGAACGGCAAGGAAGTCTTCAAGCTCGCCGTCCGGGTGATGTCGGAGTCCTGCCAACGCGTGCTCGCGCAGTGCGGCGTGAGCTCCGACGAAGTCGCGTGGTTCATCCCACACCAAGCCAATTACCGCATCCTGGAAGCCGTCGCGAGCCAACTGAACGTGGGCCTCGATCGCTTCCCCTCGAACCTCGAACGGTACGGCAACACCTCGGCCGCCTCGATCCCGCTCGCCCTCGAAGAGGCATGGCGCAACGGCCAGATCAAGCACGGCGACCTCGTCCTGCTCGTCGCGTTCGGCTCCGGCCTCACTTGGGGCGCAACCCTTCTCCGCTGGCATGAACCTCGTCGCTAAACCCTTCCTCGCAGCCTGCTGCCTGCTGAGCCTTTCGGTTTCGGCCGAACTCATCCATCAAAACGGCGGCTGGGTCCTCAAGCCCGGTACCGCCTCCGATACCCGGCCCACCAGCCGCACGGAAGCCGTCCTCAAGACCATCGACCAAGCCGAGAACCTGGCGATCATGCGCGAAGACCGCGCCGCCCTCGCGCTCTGGAACCGGTTGATCGAAACCGAAGCCGGCACCGACGCCGAAGCGATCGCCCTCCTCGGCCGCGCGCGCCTCCGCGCGAAGTCGGGCCAGTTCGACGACGCGGAGGCCGACCTCGACACCCTCTTCAAGGGCCACGCGAACTTTTCCGGCTTCGGCTTAGCCGTCCAGCTCGCCTTCGATTTGGCCGGTCAATACGAACGCGGCGAACGCCGCTACCTCGGTGGCTGGTTCCCTTGGTTCAAGGATCCGCTCCACGCCTTGAGCATCTACGACAAGATCCTGAAGGTCGCCCCCAACGGACCGGTCGCCGAGGAAAGCCTCATCCATGCGGCCCGCTTGGCCGAGCGCGAGGACCGCAAGGAGATCTACAACGAGATGCTGGAGCGAATCGTGAGCGACTACGCCACCTCGAAGCATGCCCCCGAAGCGCTGGAGCGACTCGCCAAGCTGCGCGGCTCCGAGTCGCTGGGCCCGGACTTCGACCAAGCGTCCACGCTGGAATCCGCCGACCACTGGCGCACGCTGGCGGATCAATTCCCCGCGAACCGGCGCGCCCAACAGTCCGCGGAGCAAATCAAGGAACTCCGCGACCGCGCGGCCCGTGGCCGCCTCAACCTCGGGAAATTCTACTGGTTCAAGCGCAACAACCCGGAAGCCGCCAAGTTGATGGCCAATGCCTGCCGCAGCCTGGCGCCGGAATCGGAGGCCGCCAAGGAGGCGGAAGCCTTGCTCGCCGAAATCCAAGCGAGCCCCACGCCGCCGAAGACCGTCGCCGACCGTCTGCTCGGCGTCTACCCGCGGCCGCGGGCGAACACCGACGCCAAACCCACGGTCGTCGGCGACGAACTGGACGCGCTCGGCTTCCGCAAGGAAGGCACGAAACCCGCCACCGAAACCGAACGCCGCTGATGCGCCTCCTCGCCCTCTTCGCCACCGTCGTCCTGACGGGCTGCTCCGCCTACCAACTCGGCGGGCCCAAGCCGGCCTTCGCCCGCATCGAGGTGCTGCCGATCCGCAACGCCACGGCGCGCCCGGGGCTGCAGGCCATCTTCCAGGAAAAACTCGTCGAAGACCTCGGGCGCGACCCGCGGATCAAGGTCGGCACCGGTGGCGCCAAGCTCGACGTCGAAGTCGTCACCTACCGCCGGGAAGGCCTGACGACGAAGTCGACCGACGCCTACAGTTTCTCCAGTTACCGCGTGACGATGGTGGCACGCTGCACGCTCACGACCGACGGCGGCCGGAAAACCCTTTTCAAGGATCGCGACTTCACCTCGGTCGCTGCGCTCCAAATCACCGGAGATGCCGCCTCCGAAGAACGCAGCCTGGCGCCGCGGCTGCTGGGCGACCTCTCCGCCCAGATCCGCGAAGCCGCCACCACCGCCTGGTAACATGCCCGCCC
>Ga0255112_1000095_pt1 | contig 24397 bp, 17 predicted proteins | sample Law_Yuk_RepB_8h_FD_188470 | JGI IMG/M metagenome (GOLD analysis project Ga0255112, IMG submission 188470) | Freshwater microbial communities from St. Lawrence River, New York, United States - Law_Yuk_RepB_8h | ecosystem: Environmental > Aquatic > Freshwater > River | place: USA: New York... | reverse complement strand
CGGGATTCATCGCGAGGCACATGGAGCAACCCGCGCCGCGCCACTCGAAGCCGGCTTCGATGTAGATCTTATCGAGGCCTTCATGGACGGCCTGGATGGCGGTGAGCTGCGAGCCCGGGACGACGATCGCCTTGACGTTCGGGCTCACCTTGCGGCCCTTGAGGTACTTGGCGACCTCGCGGAGGTCGGAGATGCGGCCGTTGGTGCAGGAACCGAGGAAGCAGACATCGACCTTGGTGCCCTTGATCGGGGTGTTCGGCGCCAGCTTCATGTGAGCGTAGGCGTCTTCGGCGGTCTGACGGTCGGCGGCGTTGAGGCTCTCGAGCGCCGGCATCTTCTCGTCGATGAACACGGCCTGTCCCGGGGTGATGCCCCAGGTGACGGTCGGACGGATTTCCTCGGCCTTGAAGGTCCTGATGTCATCATACTGGCAACCGGCGTCGGAAGCGAAGGAAGCCCAGCGAGCCACGGCGGCATCCCAATCGGCGGCCTTCGGGGCGTAGGGCTTGCCCTTGATGTAATCGAAAGTCTTCTGGTCCGGATTGACGTAACCGCAACGGGCGCCGCCTTCGATGGACATGTTACAGACGGTCATGCGCTCCTCGAGGGAGAAGCCGTCAAAGGTCGTGCCGGCGTATTCGTAGGCGTAGCCGATGCCGCCGTTGACGCCGAGGACGCGGATGATGTGCAGGATGACGTCCTTGGCGTAGACGCCGGGAGCCAGCTTGCCGTTCACTTCGATGCGACGGACCTTGAGGGGGCTGAGGGCGAGGGTCTGGGTCGCGAGGACGTCGCGGACCTGCGTGGTGCCGATGCCGAAGGCGATCGCGCCGAACGCGCCGTGGGTGGCGGTGTGGGAGTCGCCGCAGGCGATCGTGGTGCCGGGTTGGGTGATACCCTGCTCCGGTCCGACCATATGGACGATGCCTTGGGTGCCGGTCGTGGTGTCGAAGAAGCGGATGCCGTAGTCCTTGGTGTTCTTGCGGAGGGCCTCGATCATCTCCTGGGCGATCGGGTCGGAGTAGGGCTCCTTGAGCTCGTTGGTCGGGACGATGTGGTCGACCGTGGCGAAGGTGCGCTGGGGGTACTTCACCTTGAGCCCGAGATCCCGGAGCATGCCGAAGGCCTGGGGACTCGTCACCTCGTGGATGAGGTGCGTGCCGATGAACAATTGGGTCTGCCCGTTAGGCAGCTTGCGCACCGTATGCGCTTCCCAAACTTTCTGGAACAGGGTCTTGGCCATCTTGGTAAAAGGTGAAGGGTCAACGTAGGAAGGGACGGGGGCTGGTCAATCCCGCAGGCGAGGGCCCGGGACGGCTTATTCCTGATAAAAGAGGCCGACGCGCGCCGCGGACATCGCCGTGTCTTGACCCACGCGCCCCTCCCCTTCCATCCTGCACCCATGGCCCGTACGCTCACCCTCAGCTTCTCCTGCCCCGACACCAGCGGCATCGTGGCCGGGGTGTCCGCATTCGTGGCGGGACATCAAGGCTGGATCACCGAGGCCAGTCAGCACACCGAGCCGGAGCTCGGACGCTTCTTCATGCGCGTGGAGATCCGGGCGGAGTCGCTCGATTTCCCGGCCGCGGAATTCGCCGCCCGCTTCGCCCCGCTGGCCAAGAAGTTCGCGATGGACTGGAAAGTCTCCGACTCCGCCCAGCCTCGCCGCGTGGTGCTCCTCTGCTCCAAGCAGGAGCACTGCCTCTACGACCTGCTCGCGCGCCATGTCGCCCAGGACTTCCCGTTCGTGATCCCCTGCGTGATCTCCAATCACGAGGACCATCGCAAGGTCGTCGAAGCCCACGGCATCCCCTTCCACTTCGTCCCCGTGACGCCGGAGACCAAGCCGGCGGCCTACCGCAAGATGGAGCAGCTCTTCCGCGACGCGCAGGCCGACCTCATCGTCCTCGCCCGCTACATGCAGGTGCTCGATGAACCGATGTGCCGCGAATTCGCCGGCAAGATCATCAACATCCATCACTCGTTCCTGCCCTCCTTCGCCGGCGCCAAGCCCTACCACCAGGCCCACCGCCGCGGCGTGAAGCTCATCGGCGCGACCTGCCACTTCGTCACGCCGGACCTCGACGAAGGCCCCATCGTGGAACAGGACGTGATCCGCATCGACCACTCGGACACGCCCGACGACATGGCCCACCTGGGCAAGGACATCGAGAAGGTCGTGCTCGCCCGCGGCCTGCGCGCCGTGGTCGAGGACCGCGTCCTGCTGGCCGGCAATAAGACCGTTATCTTCCGTTAAAAACTGCCCCGTCGGAGGGGTTTGGCGTTGGCGAGCTTGAGCGGGAAAGGCATGGTGTGGAACCCCTCCCCATGCGTCTGCTTTGCGCCTCCCTGCTCGCGGCTTCCGCCGCGTTCGCCGCTCCTTCGGTCGAAGAAATCACGCCGACGAAGAAGGCTCCGTTCCTCCAGCCCGCCGAAGCGGACCGCGCCGAACTGCACACGGCCATCAAGAACTACATGGCCAAGGAGCCGGGCACCTTCGAAGCCCACGCCGCCGCCCGCGACTTCCCCGGCGTCGTCGAGTCCAAGGAACGTGTCGCCCGGTCGGTCGCCTACGACGCGAATCTCGTCCACCGCTGGGACACCACCAACGGCGGCGCCCCGAATCTGTACACGAGCCCCGATGTCTGGCAGGAAACCGGCCTCTACGCGGCGCCCGGCGAAGTCGTCGTCGTGAAGGTCGCCTCGCTTCCCGAGCATCGTACGGTGAAGGTGATCATCGGCTGCCACCGCGACAGCCTGCTGAAGTTGGAGAAGTGGAACCGCTTTCCGGTCATCGCGCGGACGTTCGAACTCAAGGTCGGCGAGAACCAGATCGCGAACGCCTTCGGCGGACAGCTCTTCATCCAGAGCTCCCACAAGGACTGGCGTAAGCCGATGAAGGCTTCGTCTTCCACGCCGCTGCAGTTCAGCAACGCCGTCGCGATGCCGACCTACGTGCTCGGCAAGGACACTCCGGCATCCTGGGCGAAAGCCAAGCAGCTGCCCGCCCCCTGGGTCACCCTCTCCGGCAAGCAGGTGATCCTGCACGTCCAGGCTTCCGCAGTGAAGGAACTGACCGACCCGAAGGCCCTGCTGGAATGGTGGGATAAGTCGATGGTCCTCGAAGACGACCTCATCGCCCTCCGCCGGCTCGCCCCGGAACGCGTGGTCCCGGACCGGCAGATCTCCGCCGGCTTCATGCACTCGGGCTATCCGTTCATGTGCTGGATCGATCCGTCGCAGAAAGACAGCGTCGACCTCCCCAAGCTCATGAAGGAAGGCAACTGGGGCTTCTTCCACGAACTCGGCCACAACCACCAATGCTCCGCCTGGACGTTCAACGGACAGACCGAAGTCACGTGCAACTTGTTCTCGCTTTATGTCATGGAGAAACTCGTCGGCAAGCCGCAGGGACGGGGCCATCCGGCGATGGAGAAGCTCGATGAGCTCCTCGCGAAGCGCTTCGCCGCCGAACCGAACAAGGGACCGTTCGAACAGCTCGCGACCTTCGTCGTGCTGATCCGCGCCCACGGTTGGGAACCCCTCCGCGAGACCCTCCGTTCCTACGCGACCGACGCCGCCCCCAAGGGCAGCACCAAGGAACAGCTCCAGAGTCTCTTCGCCTTGCGCTACGGGAAGGCCGCCAAGGCCGACGTGAGCGAGTATTTCGAGAAGATGGGCTACCATGTCGAACCGACGACCAAGTCCGCCCTCCAAGGCCTCCCGGCCTTCCGGCCGACCCTGCCCTCGGCGGCTAAGTGACGTCATGACAAGGGGTCGCCGGGCGACGCCTTCTGCCTCGCTCTGCGGGCTTATTTAAACTTAATACGTCTTCGTCGGCCCTCGCCGCCGCCTTTCGACCATGTCCCTCATTTCCCGCCTTTCCGCCCGCCTCCAGAACCACCCCAAGCGCATCGTCTTCCCCGAAGGCTCCGACGCCCGCGTGATCCAGGCCGCCCGCCAGTTCGTCGTGAAGAAGCTCGGCGTCCCGATCCTCGTCGGCGACCGCCAGCGCATCAAGGTCAACGCCGCCCGCCTCAACATCAGCCTCGAAGGCATCCGCGTCGTCGAACCCGAACGGAGCGACGAGCTCAAAGGCTTCGCCGAGAAACTCGAGTCGATCCAGCGCTACGGCAACACGAACCTCCAGGGCGATCCGGCCGAGCTGGCCCTCAATCCGAACTACTTCGCCTGCCTGATGGTCGCCACCGGCGGCGCCGACGCGCTCATTTCCGGCGCCACCACCCACGCCTCCTCGGGCCTCCGCGCCATCCTACAGGTGATGCCCCGCCAGGCCGGCGTCGAGACGGTCTCCTCGATGCAGATCCTCGAATCCGAAGAGGGTAAGTTCGGCATCGACGGCGTCCTCTTCCTCGCCGATTGCGGCGTCATCCCGGAACCGACCGCCGAACAGCTGGCCGACATCGCAGTGACCACCGCCGGCCTCGCCGGCCACCTCACCAACACCACGCCGAAGGTCGCGATGCTCGCCTACTCCACCCATGCGTCCAACCCGCGCCTGGCCTCGGTGAAGAAAGTCCAGGTCGCCACCGACCTCGCCCGTCGCAAGGCCCGCGAACTGGGTATCACCTGCGATATCGACGGCGAGATGCAGGCCGACGCCGCCATCAATCCCTTCGCCGCCCAATCCAAGGAAGTCTCGGGCGCCGTCGCGGGCCGCGCCGGCGTGCTGATCTTTCCCGACCTCAACTCGGGCAACATCGCCTCGAAGATGGCCCAGCATATCGCCGACATCCCGGCCTACGGCCAGATCCTCACCGGCCTCGACCGTCCCGCCGCCGAGATCTCCCGCGGCGCCAGCGCCCACGATATCTTCGGCACCGCGGTCATCGTGGCCGCGCAGGCGGTCGACAAGTCCTACCTCTTCCCGAAGCTGAAGGACGGTCCCGCCGCCTGATCATGCCCATCCGCAAGCGCTTCGCTGACAACGTTCCCGGGCTGCTCCTGCGCCCGATGAACCTGGACACGCGACGGATCTTCGTCGCGGCGACGCGCATGAACGACGGCAAGACGACCACCTGCCTCGGCCTCACGGCCGCCCTGCAGGCGATGGGCCTGCACGTGGGCTACATCAAGCCGATCGCCCAGCGCGTGGTGATGTCGGGCGAAGACCAGGTCGACGAGGATACGCTGCTCATCGACGGCCTCTTCGACCTCAACGTCCCGATCGCCGCGATGTCGCCCGTGGCCATCGGCCCCGAATTCACGAAGCAGTATCTGGAGAATCCGGACGAGATCGGCCCGCAGCTCAAGGACCGCATCTGCCGCGCCTTCGACCGTACGGCCTACGGCAAGGACATCGTCGTCGTCGAAGGTTCCGGCCACGCCGGCGTGGGTTCCGTCTTCGGCGCCTCGAACGCCGACAACGCCCGGGTGCTCGGCTCCAAGGCCATCATCGTCGCAGCCGGCGGCATCGGCAAACCGATCGACGAGATCGCCCTCAACAAGGCGCTCTTCGACAAGGCCGGCGTCGAGGTCGTAGGCGCCATCCTCAACAAGGTGATGCCGGACAAGCTGGAATTCATCCGCGACTTCGCCGGGCGTGGCCTCCGCAAGCTCGGCGTGCCCCTCCTCGGCGTCGTACCGCTCCAAGAGACGCTCGTCTATCCCAACCTCGACCAAGTCGCCGATGAGACCAAGGCCCGCTGGATCCACCAGCCGGCCGGCCTCCGCCGCGTCCGTCGCGTCGTCATCGGAGCGATGTCCGCCCGGCGCTCCGCCGAATACCTGCGCGTCCCCGGCACCTTGGTGATCGTACCCGGCGACCGCGAAGACCTGCTCGAAGCCTTCATCGCCGGCGTGGGCGCCGAAGCCCTCTCCGGCGTGCTGTTCTCGAACGGGCTGCTGCCCAACGACGACATCGTCCGGCGCCTCAAGGAGGCCGGTATCGCGATGGCCGCGGTCGAAGCCGAATCCTTCGCGGTCACCGCACGCATCAATAACATGACGGTGAAGACGATGCGTCAGGACGCCGACAAGATCCCGATCATCCGTAAGATGATCTCGGATTCCGTCGACATCCAAGCCCTGCTCCGCTCGCTCTGAGCGGTCAGACCTTCCGCAGCACCTCGTCGAGACGCGTGAAGTGGGCGTCATCGAAACCCATGGCACGCTTCAGGAAGGCGTCGCGCTCGATGAGATTGGGGATCTTGCCCGCCTCCCGCCACTGGGCGGTGGTGATGAGTCCGCGTAAGCGCACCCAGAAAGCTCCGACGGGCACGGGATAATCACTGCCGTGCAAGAAACGTCCCAGGCGTCCGGATTCCTTGACCTGCTTGAGGACGCCGCTGCGGATCGGGCTATTGAGGGCGCTCGTATCGGCGTATAGCTTCGGAAATTCGTCCATGAGCTTGGTGAGCTCGCCGAAGTAGTTCTGATCGAAGAAGTGGCTGTTACCCGAGGAATGGGCGGCGATGACCTTGACGCCTAGCTCCAACGGGCGACGGAGGATGCGCGGATCCTGGTAAGCGCGATTGATGACCGGCACGGTCATCTCGCCGCCGGTATGGCAGAGGAACGGAAGTCCCGCGGCCGCCATGCGTCGCCAGAACTCATCATACTTAGGCAGAGAACAGTCCACGTTCTGGCAGTTGGGCAGCAGTTTCAACGCGCGAGCGCCGGACGCCAGGCAGCGATCTAGTTCTTCCAAGGCGTCCTTGCGCCCGGGATGGATCGAGACCGCCGGCACGAACTCCGGATTCTCGCGGCAGACCTTAAACAAGTAGTCGTTCGGCACATGGAACGAACCGAAGTCCATCTTCTTGCCTTCCTCATCGTAAACCTCGTCCTGCGCCAGCAGCAAGGCCTTGTCCACGTAGGAGCCCCGGATGAGCTCACGCAGGGCCTCGACGTATTTCACATCGAAGTCCTTGTGCGTGAGCGGGAGTGGCATGCCGACGGCCCGACGCATGACCTCGCTGAGGGCCCGCAGCCAGAGGCCTTCGATCCGCAGCCAGCAGCCGCTCCCGTCTTGGCCGTTTCCGACGAGGTGGACGTGACAATCATAACGCGTGGGGTTCATGGAAAGATCAGTTCTCCTGCTTATCCGCGGTGATGCGGCCGTAAAGCCAGGCGACACCGAAGAAAGCGACGACTGGGGCTCCGTAGTCGCAGATCACCGCGCATAGGCCAGCGGAGTACATGCGGTAAAGATACGCCTCATTCCAAGGTAAGCGAGGTAATGGTGAGGGCCGCGCATCGATAAAATCGATGCGTTCGGTCGCTATTCGGACCGGACGCCCCGTGACCAGACGCCGACCACCTGCGGGGCGTCCGCGCCGCCATCCCACTCCAAGGCGACCATGTCCGCCGGCTGACCGACGGCCAAGGCTCCCCTGCCCCCGATCACCTGACCAGGCGCGCTGGTCATCAAGGCGAGGGTCTCCCCGAACGTCAGGCCGACCTGACCGACCAAGACCGGCACCGCCGCAAGCAAGGGCAAGGCAGCACCAGCGAGGTAGTTGCCCGTGCCATCATCGATGGCGAGGAAGCCGTCGGCCCGTAACTCGACCTTGCCGCCGATCGGGGTCTGATATTTCCCGGCAGCCAGGCCACCCAAGGCGACGGTGTCCGAGACGACCAACGATCGCCCAAGGCCTTTGGCGCGGAGCATGACCTTCAGCTGCGCCGGGGTGAGATGATGCCCGTCGGCGATGAACATGGCCGTGAGCCGATCGTCGGCCAACTGCGGCCAGAGATGGTTATGCCGTCGGTTCAGCAGCGCATGCGAACCGTTGCCGAGGTGCGTCGAAAGCGTCGCGCCGGCGTCGACCGCGACGGCGATCTGCGTGGCATCGGCCGCGGTGTGTCCGAGCGAGACGACCACGCCGGACTTCACGAGATGACGGATGTAAGCCGGGGATTCCGGCCAATGAGGCGAAAGCGTCACGAGCTTCACGAGTCCGCCGGCGGCTTGCTGCCAGCGATCGAACTCGGCGATGGCCGGGGCGCGCACGTCCGCTGCCGGATGCGCTCCGCGTGGGCCGTCCTCGGGCGCGATGTGCGGCCCTTCGACATGGATGCCGGCGACCATCGCGGCGACTTCCGGATACTGCGCGCAGGCCTCACGGATGGTCCGTAAGGCGGCGATGATGCGTGCCTCTGGCGCGGTGATGATCGTCGGCAGGAACGTCGTGACCCCGACCTTGAGCAGCGCCTGGCACAGGGCCCGCACGGTCGCCGTATCGAGGGTCAGTCCGTTGAGATCATGTCCGGCGTAGCCGTTGACCTGCAGGTCGACCAAGCCGGCGCTGAGCCAGCGCTTTTCGCCGTGTTCGGCGAATGCGATCGCCTTGATCACGCCGCCTTCGATCTCCACAGCCAGACCGCGCCCCGTGATGGGATCGCGACCAAGGACACGCTGGGAGGAGGCGGACACGGAATCAGCGGGCGAGTTCGGTCGCCGCGGCGTCGTCGATATACAGCGTGCAGTCAACGTGGCGCTGGACGATCGAAGCGGGACAGGTCGGCGTCACCGGACCTTCGACCGTACCTTTCACCGCGACGGCCTTACGCTTGTCCGGGACGGAGAGGATGAGGCGCGCGCTCTTCATGATCTGGCGGATCGACATCGACACGGCCTGCTTGGGCACGTCGTCAAAGGTCGGGAACCAGCCCTCGCCGAACTGCTGCTGGCGGCAGGCGTGGTCGAGGTTCACGACGATGTAAGGCACCTCGGTCTCGAAATCCGCGGGCGGATCATTGAAGGCGAGGTGAGAGTTCTCGCCGATACCGGCGAAACAGAGGTCGATCGGACAGGCCGCGATGCGCGCGTTGAGACGCTTCAGTTCGGCGGCGAGATCCGGCGCGTCGGCGTCCACGGGGACGAACTCGGCCCGGGCCGGCAGCTGGTCGATGAAGCGTTCGCGGAGATACTTACGGAAGCTCGCGCCATGCGCCTCCGGGAGGCCGACGTATTCGTCGAGGTGAAAGATCGTGACCTTGGTCCAGTCGATGCCGGGCTCCTTCACGAGATGCTTGAGCGTCTCGAACTGGCTGGCGCCGGTGGCGACGATGATGTTCGCCCGGGGCTGGCGGGCGAGGATGGCGCGCAGTTCGCGGGCGCCGTGTGCGGCCGCGGCGTGGCCCATGGCGACGGCGTCCTTATGCTGTTCGATCTTCATGGCGGGGTGCAGTCAGACTGCCCTACCCCGCCCCCGGCGGGCAAGCGCCTAACGCCGGCCAAACGGAGGACTTCCGGCGATTAGCCGACGAGGTCGAGGCCGCGGAGGGTGCCGGTGGACGAAGCGAACTTGTCCGCCTCGATGCCCATGCGCTGGAGCATGGAGACGTAGAGGTTCGGCAGCGGGTAATTATTCTCGGTGTCGAAGACGTGGTGCTGGCCGTGCTTGAAGCCGCCACCCATGAGCAGGGTCGGCAGATTCGTCGTCGTATGGGCGCTGGCGTTGCCGAGGTTGCTGCCATACAGGATCATCGTGCGGTCCAGCAGGGACTGACCGTCTTCCTTGGCGGACTTCAGGTCGGCCATCAGCTTGGCGAGCAGCGTCATGTGCATGCTGTCGATCTGCTTGAGCTGGGCGAGCTTCTTGGCCGACTTGCCGTGGTGAGAAAGGCTGTGGTAACCGTCGGTCGTCGTGTGGACATGGTCGATGTCGAGGGCCGGGGTGTTGACGCTATCCAGCATGAGGGTGACCGCACGAGAGGAGTCGGTCTCGAAGCAGAGGCGGGCCATGTCATACATCAGCCGGACCTTATCCATATACTCCTTGGGGCTGCCCGGATCGCGCGGGGCCGACGTGGTGGCCACGGGGCGCGGCTTACGCTCCCACTCCTTGGACATCTGCATGCGTTGCTCGAGCTCGCGCACGCTGGTGAAATACTGATCGAGACGGTCGCGGTCGCGCGCGCCCATGGTGCGACGGAGTTCGCCGGCCTGGCCGCCCACGGCGTCCAGGATGCTCTGGCCGAGCTGCAGACGGCGCTCCTGCGCCCTCACTTCGGCCTCGGAGCCGCCCATGAACATCTTCCGGAAGACCTCGGAGGCGCGCTCTTCGGTCGGGATCATCACGCCGCCGGCGGTCCACGAAAGACTGCGGGAGCCCCGGGCGCAGTTCACGCCGAGGGTCATCGAAGGGAAGCGCGTGAGATGGCCGATGCGCTCGGCCATGAACTGGTCGAGGGAGATCGTATTGCGGAAGCCGCCGCTGCTCGGGTGCGGGGCCGCAGTCAGGAAGCAGTTGTCGGCCGGGTGGCCGCCGTCCACGTCCGGGTGCGATACGCCGGAGAAGACGCTGAAGTCGTTACGGTGCGCCTGCAGGAGTTCGAGATAGGCCGACGGCTTGTAGTCCTTCCCCTTACCGGTCGGAAAGAAGTAGTCCGGGACGAGGCCGAGGTTATTGCAGATGCCCAGCATGCGACGGGGCTTGGTGGTCGGCGCCGGGGCCGCCGCGAAGGCCGGGGTCATGGCGTCGAGCATCGGCAAGGCCAGCAGCACGCCGGTGCCGGCCAGGAAGCGGCGACGAGAGACGGCGCGCTTGAACGCGACGAACGGGGCTTGGGAGGAACGGAAAGGAGCCATCGGGGTAGGTTTACTTGTTAAGGAAGAGTTCGCTGGTGACAAGTCCGCGGACCAGGTCGCGGATGCCGTAACGGCCGGCCTTGGCCCCGTCGAGGACGGCCTCGACCTTGGCGCGGTCGGCAAAGCCCACCGGGGCGCCGGTGGCGTAGACGGTGAACTGACCGACGAGGTTGCGGGCCAGCTGACGTTCGTCGGCGGCGACGAGGCGCTTGAATTCACGGATGTCCTTGAAGGCCTTGCCGTCGAGTTCGCCATAGGTCTCGATCTCCAAGGCGTTATGAAAGGCGAAGGCCTGACCGTTCTTGCCGATACCGACCTCCGGAGTCTTGCCGTCGAGGGCGCGGTAACGTTCACGGAAACCGCCCATGACGTCGAAGCTCTCGAGCGCGAACCCAGGCGGATCGATCTTGGTGTGGCAGGACGCGCACGATTCGAGCGTGCGATGTTTCTCCAGCTGCTGACGGATCGTCACGGCCCCACGAGTGTCCGGCTCGACGGCGGGTACGCTGGGAGGCGGAGGTGGCGGTTTACGGCCGAGGATGCGCTCCATGACCCAGGCGCCGCGGATGACGGGCGAAGTCGTGGTGCCGTTGGCGGTGACCTTGAGCACGGCAGCTTGGGTCATGAATCCGCCGCGCACGCTGCCAGCGGGTAAGGAGACCTTGCGTAGCTTCACGCCTTCGACGGACGGGAGCTGGTAGAGCAAGGCAAGGCGTTCGTTGACGAAGACGAAGTCCGCCTCGACGACGGTGCGGGCCGGGAGGTTCGCGCGGAGGAGCTCGGCGAAGGTGGCGTGGCTCTCGTCCCGGGCCGAATCCAGCAGATGGTCGTCGAGATAGTAATCCGGGTACAGCAAGCTGTCCGGGTCGTTGGCGCCGGCCTTGCGTAGTTCGAGCCAGTAGTCGGTGAACGATTCGACGAAACGCTGCGAACGGGCGTCGGCGAGCAGACGGTCCGTCTGGGCACGGAGGACGGCCGGATCGCGCAGCTTCTTCGCGTCCGCCAAAGCGCGGAGCTCGGCGTCGGGCGGCGAATTCCACAGGAAGAAGCTCAGGCGAGAAGCCACGGCGTGGTCGTCCAGCGCCCCGGGTGCCTCACGCAGGTAAAGGAAGGACGGTGAGCAGAGGACGGCGGCATAGCCCGAGAGCATCGCCTCAGCGAAGGAGCTGCCGGACTTCAGCGCGCCTTGGATGAGCGGCAGGAAGCGGACCTCTTCCGCGGCGGAGACCGGACGACGGTAGGCGGAGCGGACGAAGCGACGGAGCAGTCGCTCGGCGTCGACGGCCTCATCACGCGGGGTTACGGCGTAAGGCAAGATCGCGCTCTTGGGGGTAGGCTTGACCGGCAAGTCATCGAACAGGACCGCATAGGGCGCCGCCGGCCATTGCGGGGCGACAGGGCCCTTCACCTCGATCCAGCGCATGACCAGGCCGGGCTGACCTTCAGGCGTGGCGAGCGGATTCTGCGCACGAGAAGCACCGGGACGGGAACGGAAGAAACGGGTGACGTCGATCTGGATGCTCTCGCCCGCCTCGAGCACGACGTCGAGTTCGGCGACGGTGACATCAGGTCCGAGGTCGATCGTGCCGATGCGACGCAAGACGCGCGGCGGCGTGAGCGCGTAGACCGTGATCGGTTCGGAGCGGCGGCCCTTGGAGATATCATCTAGGTCGGGGATCTGCCAGCGGACCTGCCCCTTGGACTTCGTCTTGCCTGGCCCGACCCAGACCGAATGGCCGCAAAGTTTGATCAAGTAGCGCCCGTCCTGCGGTGCGCGGAAGGTTCCGAACCAAGGCTCGACCGGCTCATAAGCACCATGCACGACGCCGACGCCTTCCTCATCGCGCAGCATGGGGTTGGCCTTGCCCACGGTGACGGGGGCGTTGCCCGCGCGCACCTCCGGCTGTCCTTTGAACCCCAGCGTCGGGAAGGTCGCGCGTTCGGGCGACTGGTTGAACTCGGAGAACTTCATCCTACCGACGTAGCCACCCTGCTGGCGGGCGTAATGCCGGCGACTGCCGGTCTCATTAGGCGCGACGGACGAGATGAACGCGGAACGAAGGGCTTCTTCGGCCGCGCCAAGGGTACGTTGGAGTTGGACGTGCGAGACGTCCAGCGCCTCGCCGCTCTTGTTGTAACGATGCGCCTCGGTGTCCTCCGGCAGCGACTCTTTGATATCGAGCCACGGCGCCTGCAGCAGGTCACGGACCGCGTTCTCATATTCGAAGCGGTTCATGCGTCGCTCGACCGCACGTCCCTGGGCGGCGATACGGGTGACGTCCTCACGGAGGAGGCTGGCGGAAAGTTGGCCTAGGTAGGCGGACTGCTCGCCGGCGGCGGGGCGAGCCTTCTTCTTGGGCGGCATCTCGCCATTAGCCGTGCGATCGTGGATCTTGACCCAAGCGGCGAAGGACTTCGGGTCCTGGAGGTCCGGCTTCAGGGCGGTCATATCCAGGCCACCTTTCTTCGTTTCGGCGTCGTGGCACTCGACGCAGTTCTTCTCCAGGAAAGGCGCCAACGCCCCCGAGGAACCGAGGGGCAGCAGAAGGAGACCGAGGATGGCGGCGCGGAAAGTCATGCAGGGCAACTATTCAGACAGCGGAACGAGGGCCGGGTTGCCAAGGCAATCCACCGGGGAATAGGCGGTTTTGCTAGGCTTTGAGCCCTAGGCGTCGAGGATTGTGCCCCGGGCGACGACCCCCTGCCCTTCGGCATGCTTTCCGTCATCCGTTCTGCCGCATTGGTCGGCGTCGAGGCCGTGCCGGTCGAGATCGAGGTGAACACCGGCGAGAAGGGCGAACTCGGCCTGTGGTTGGTCGGCCTGCCCGACGCCGCGGTCAAGGAATCGGAGGAACGCGTGCAGTCCGCCCTGCAGAACAGCGGACTCCGGCTACCGGAGACAAGGACCACCATCAACCTCGCGCCTGGCGACCTGAAGAAAGAAGGTGCCATCTACGACCTGCCCATCGCCCTCGGCATCGCGGCGTCGACCGGGCAGTTGGACCGAAAGTTCTTACAACACTACCTCATCGCCGGAGAGCTCGGTCTGAGCGGCGCGACGCGGCCGGTACGCGGCGGGGTGGCGATGGCCATCCTCGCCCGCAAGTCTGGCCTACGCGGCGTGATCCTGCCGAGGGCATCGGCGGAAGAGGCCGCGCTGGTCGGCGGCATCGAGGCCATCCCGGCCGACACCCTTGACGGCGCCCTACGTTTTCTGACGGGCGAGAAGCAGGTCACGCCGCTTGCGCCCCCTCCGGCAGAGTCCGTTTCAAGCGAAGGTCAGCCGGACTTCGCGGAAGTCAAAGGGCAGTTGGCGATCCGCCGGGCCGTCGAAGTCGCCGCGGCCGGCGGCCATAATCTGCTGATGATCGGACCGCCGGGCTCGGGCAAGTCGCTCATCGCGAAACGTATTCCGACCATCCTGCCGCGGCCGGATGCGGAGGAGTTCCTCGAGATTCTCGGCGTGCATTCCGCCGCCGGCACGGGACTCAGCGACGGCCGACGCGGCTGGCAGCGGCCGTTCCGTTCACCGCACCATACCATCAGCGACATCGGATTGATCGGCGGAGGCAGCATTCCCGGACCAGGGGAAGTCTCGCTCGCGCATCTCGGCGTGCTCTTCCTCGACGAACTGCCAGAATTCCGTCGCTCGGCGCTCGAGGTGCTTCGCCAGCCGCTCGAGGACGGCCAGGTCACCGTCTCGCGGGCGGCGGCCAAGGTCACCCTGCCCTCGCGACTGATGCTCGTGGCGGCGATGAACCCATGTCCTTGCGGCCATCTGGGCGACCGCCGGCGCGAGTGCACTTGCTCGCCGATGCAGGTCCGCAAATACCGCGGTAAGATTTCCGGCCCGCTGCTCGACCGTATCGACATCCAGGTCGAAGCGCCCGCACTCTCGATCGAAGAGCTCCGCGAGGCCGCGCCGGGCGAGCCTTCCGCGACGATGCGTGTCCGGGTCGAAGCCGCCCGGGCCCGACAACGACAACGGTTCGGCAGCCGGACCGGCGGCTGCAACGCGCTGCTTGGCGGGCGGGAGCTCCGCGAATATTGTGCCCTCGAACGCGCGCAGGGCGACCTCCTCCAGCAGGCGATGGAGAAACTAGGCCTGTCCGCCCGGGCCTATGACCGCATCCTCCGCGTCGCCCGGACGATCGCCGACCTCGCCGAGGCGGACCGTATCGCCACCGCCCACCTCCTCGAGGCCATCCACTATCGTTCGCTGGACCGGCAATGAAAACACTCGCCCGGCCATGGGAAAACCCTCCAATGGAGGCCTCCCCATGAAATCCCTGCTCAAGCTCGGGCTCTTCAGCCTGCTCGCCCTCCTCACCCTGCCCCTCGAGGCCGCCGACAAGATCCGCGTCCTCATCCTCGACGGCCGCAACAACCACGACTGGGTCCGCACGACCGAAGCCTGCAAGGCCACCCTCGAGGCCACCGGTCGCTTCACCGTGACGGTCGCCACCGCGCCCGCCGGCTTCGCCAAGCCCAAGCCCGGTCGCCCGAAGCCCGGTGACGCCGCCGCGAAGAAAGCCTTCGACGCCGCGATGAAGGAGTGGAACGCCGAGGAAGCCGCCTTCGTCAAGGCCCACGCCGCCGAGTGGGAACAGTGGGCCCCGAAGTTCGCCGACTACCAGGTCATCGTGAACAATTACAACGGTCCCGAATGGGGCACCGCGATGAAGGACTCCTTCACCGAGTTCGTCATGAACGGCGGTGGCCTCGTCAACGTACACGCCGCGAACAACGCCTTCACCGGCTGGGACAACTTCAACGAGATGATCTGCTGCGGCTGGCGCGGCGCCACCTTCGGCAAGCGCATCGCCGTCGACGACAAGACCGGCCAGGCTGTCGCGCTCGTCGACGCCGAGGAGAAGATCCAGGGCAAGGGCTTCGGTTCCGGCCACGGCGCCAAGCACGTCTTCACGCTCAAGACCCGCGACGCCGCCCACCCGATCATGAAGGGCCTGCCCACCGAGTGGCTGCACGCCAATGACGAACTCTACGGCCGCATGCGCGGCAGCGCCGACCATATGCACGTGCTCTCGAGCTCCTTCTCCAAGCCGGAGTTCGGCGGCACCGACATGCATGAGCCGATGGTCTGGTACGCCCCCTTCGGCAAAGGCCGCGTGGTCACCACCTCCATGGGTCACATGTGGACCGGCGACACGAACTTCGAAGCCCTGCATTGCGTAGGCTTCCAGACCATCCTCGCCCGCTCCACCGAATGGGCCGCGACCGACAAGGTCACCCTGGCCGTGCCGGAAGGTTTCCCGACCCTCGACAAGACGAGCGTCATCGAGCCGTCCAAGGTCGTCTGGAAGAAATAAGCCCGCCAGGCTTTCCGACGAAGGCCCGCGCAAGCGGGCCTTCTGCTTTTCAGGCGAAGCGACGCATCGCCACCGCCACGGTCGCGCAGATCTGCTCGGGCGTAAGGCTGATGCTGACGTGCACGCACTTCTCGGTGGCGAGGTTCGGACGCTCGAGCGTGGCGAGCTGGCTGCCGAGCAGGCCCGGCGGCATGAAGTGTCCCTTGCGCGCGTCCATCCGCGCCTGCAGGAGCTCCCGGCTGCCATCGAGGAAGACGAAGAAGAGGTCCGGGTCACCCTCACGTAGGCGATCGCGATAGGCGAGTTTGAGGGCGGAGCAGGTCACGACCATCGCCTCGCCCCGGGCCTTACCCTCCTTGAGACGATCCGCCATCGCCGCCAGCCAGCCGGCGCGGTCTTCGTCGGTCAACGGCGTGCCGGCGCTCATCTTCGCGACGTTCTCCGGCGGATGAAAACCGTCGGCTTCGATCAGCGTGGCTCCGGTACGGGCCGCATAGAGCTCCGCGACGGTGCTCTTACCGCAGCCGCAGACGCCCATGAAGACGAGGTTCGGATGCGCCACCGGCGTTCAGAGATTGATCGTACGGCCTTCGCGGAAGGACTGGTCCGCCGCGGCGACGATACGCATCGAGTTGACGGCGTCGTCCATGTGCGCGGTGAGATCGAGATCCTCGCGGATGGCCTTTTCGAAATAGACCTGCTCGCGTTCGCACAGGCCGTCATGACCGGGGTCGGCCTCGGTCGGGACGATCTCGTCGGGCTTGGTGAACTTACCATCGGGACCGAGCTGCGAAGAGTGCACCTTGAGCGCCTGCGCGGCGGAGTGGGAATCGACGTCGGCGGAGTTGCCGGCCTGCGAGGCCTTGCCCGCGACGATCGAGACGCAGCCCTTCGGCCCGATCACATCCTTCACGAAGAAGGCCTCCTCGGACATCATCGGACCCCAGCCGGCTTCATACCAGCCGACGGAGCCGTCGGCGAAGGTCACCTGGAGGTGGCCGTAATTGATCTGGCCGGCGGGCATGTCCTCCGTGAGGCGGGCGCCGATGCCGGAGACGCGCACGGGGCGGCTGCCGGTCATGAGGCACATCACGTCGACGTAGTGAACGCCGCAGTCGACGACGGGGCTGCAGGTCTGCAGGAGGGACTTATGGGTCTTCCACATGTCGCCATAGCTCTGCTGATTCAGGTTCATGCGCATGACCAGCGGCTTGCCGAGCGTCTGTACGGTCTTGATGAACTGGGTCCAGGCCGGGTGGTGGCGGAGGATGTAACCGATGACCACCTTGCGCTTCACGGCCTTGGCCTTGGCGACGATCTGCTCGGCCTCGGCGACGGTGACCGCGAGCGGCTTCTCGACGAAGACGTGGCAACCGGCTTCGAGCGCGGCGACGGCGTATTCGGCATGGGTGTCCGGATAGCTTGAGATCGAGACCGCGTCCGGCTTGGCCGCCTTGAGCGCGGCGTGGAAGTCGGCATACTCCGCGTAGCCTCCGCCGAGCTCGGCGTTGAGCTTGGCGCGGGATTCGGCGGAGCGGGTGACCAGACCGACGATCTGGAAACCGGGCAGCTTATGGTAAGCGAGGGCGTGCGAACGGCCCATGTGGCCGGCGCCGACACAGAGGACACGGAGAGGGGTCTGGCTCATGCGCCGAGCATCACCCTTCCCTCTCCCGCTTCAAGTCGGGAGAAGGCATCCGCCGCAGATTAATCGAGCGATTAGTTCGGTAACGGCTGCGCGACACCTTTCGCCCGTTGGGCTTCGAGCAGGGGCTTCAGCCGGGCGACGACTTCCGGATGTTCCTGGGCGACGTTGTTCCGTTCGCCGGGATCCGCCAGCAGGTCGAAGAGCCGCGGGCCTGCCTGATCGCGCCGGTCGTTGGCCTGGTCGGCTTCGGCGCCCAAGAGATCGACGAGCGGGCCTTGCGCCTTCTTGCCCTTGCCCGGGGCGCCGACGCCCGAGATGAACTTCCAACGGGCGTCACGGATGGAGAGCACGTTGCCCTGCGTACTGGAGATGAGCGTCTCGCGGCCCAGGCCGCCGGTGAGGGCCGCGGAGGAATCGACCGAGTCGAGTTTCAGGAACTCCGCCGGATCGCCGCCGGCGACCTTGGTGAAGACGGCCGGAAGATCCACTTGCGAGATCAGCGCGTCAGACACCTTGGCGACCGGCGTATGGCCGGGCCAGCGGGCGATGAAGCCCACGCGGGTGCCGCCCTCGAGGATGCTGTATTTGCCGCCGCGGAACGGACCCGCCGGGGCATGCGCCGCGGCCTTGTTCCGTTCCACCGCTTGGTCCTTATAACCATCGTCGAGCACCGGACCATTGTCCGAGGTGTAGATCACGAGCGTATTCTCGGCGAGGCCCTGCTTGTCGAGTTCGGCGAGGATGCGGCCGACCTGATCGTCGAAGGCGACCACCGCGTCGCCACGCGGGCCGAGCGGAGTCTTACCGGCATAGCGCGGATGATGGACGCGCGGGACATGGTTCTCGTGCGAGGCGTAATAAAGGAAGAACGGCTTCTCCTTATTCTTGGCGATGAAGCCGCAGGCCTTGTCCGCGAAGGTGTCGCCCATCGTCTCGTCGTTCCAGAGGGCGGCCTTGCCGCCCTTCATCCAACCGATGCGGCCGACGCCGTTGACGAGCGCCATGTTATGACCGTGAGACCAGTCCATCTTGAGTTTCGCGCGCTCCGCATCGGTCTTCAGGTCGGGGTCGCCCGGGTAAGGCTGCTTGTAGCTGATCTCGATCGGATCTTTGGGATCGAGTCCGACCACGCCGCCGTCCTCGACGAAGACCGTCGGGACGCGGTCGCCGGTGGCGGCCATGATGAACGAATAGGTGAAGCCGATCTGGTTGGGCGACGGATCGATCTTCTTATTCCAATCGACGTCGCCGGAGCCCAGGCCGAGATGCCACTTGCCGACCACGCCGGTGGCATAGCCGAGTTTGGCGAGGCTGGCCGCCATCGTGGGACGACCGGGCTTGATGATGAGACGGGCGTCACCGGGGAGCACACCGGTGCCTTGACGGCGCCACGCGTATTCGCCGGTGAGCAGCGAGTAGCGGGACGGCGTGCACGTGGCGGAGGTGCAGTAGCCCGAAGTGAAACGGGTGCCCTGCGCGGCGAGACGGTCGAGGTTCGGAGTCGGGATGACCTTCGCGCCGTAACAGCCGAGGTCCCCCCAGCCGATGTCATCGGAGTAAAGCAGCACGATGTTCGGCGGACGTTTCTCGGCCGCGAAGGCGGAGAGGACGCAGGACAGGGCAACCAGGGGCAGGAGGCGCATGGGAGGGTTGTAAGCCCGCCCGAGACGGAAACCAAGCCGACAGATAAGCCACCCCTTGCTTGCCAAACCCGCCCCGAAAGCCCAATCAGAAGAAGAATATGCGTTTCGCCAAATACCACGCCCTCGGCAACGACTACCTCGTCCTTGAGCCTAAGGACTGCCCCGCCCTCTTTTCGCCGGAAGCCATCCGTAAGGTCTGTCACCGCCATTTCGGCCTCGGTTCCGACGGCATCCTCTACGGACCGATCGAACGCACGGACGGTACCTTCGGCCTGCGCATCCTGAATCCCGACGGCTCCGAAGCCGAGAAGTCCGGCAACGGCATCCGCATCTTCTGCCGCCACCTCCTCGAGACCAAGCGGATCAAGGAAGGCCAGGAGTTCAAGCTGCACACCATCGGCGGCATCGTCCGCTGCGAGGTCTTCGACGGCGGCAACCGCATCCGGGTCGAGATGGGCAAGGTCTCCTTCCGCGCGCCGGTCATCCCGCACGTCGGCGCCGACCGCGAAGTCCTCGGCGAAGAGATCACCGTCCTCGGCAAGACCTTCAAGTATTGGGCCGCGACCGTCGGCAACCCGCACTGCGTGATCCCGGTCGACGAGCTCACGCCCGATCTCGCCAAGACCTACGGCCCGCACCTCGAGACGCACCCCAATTTCCCGAACCGCACCAACGTTCAGTTCATGAAGATCATGGACCGTAAGAACGTCCGCATCGAGATCTGGGAACGCGGCGCCGGCTACACCATGGCGTCCGGCTCCTCCTCCTCGGCTTCGGCCGCCGTGGCCCGTAAAATGGGCCTGGTTGACCCAGATTTGACGGTTAATATGCCCGGAGGTCAGATTATCATTGGCATCGGTGAGGATTATTCCATCGTGATGACAGGCCCGACGACCCCCGTAGGCATCTTCGAGATGCACCCAGGAGTCCCGGTCCAAGACGTCGCCGTCTAGGCGATACGTCTTCCCGCTAGGTTTTCCCTCCTTTGGCGCGTCCTTTCGGACGACGCTTTTCACCGCACACCCTCACCATGGCGCCGCGTCAGCCGTTGCCCAACATCTCCGAAGACGATCTCATCGATCTCGCGGGCGGTGCGACCGTGCTCCTTGCCAAGGAGCTGATCGCCAAGGGCATGGTGAAGAAAGCGCTCTGGACCCCTCCGGTCGCGGAAGCCCTCGTCGACGACGGCACCGAGTCCCGCGAGGCCCGCTGGAATCTCCGTTCGGTCACCTTCCAGCGCAATGAATGCGGCTGCGACGTCTCGGTGGGCCGAAGGAAACTCTGCGTCCACTCCGTGGCGGCTTACCTCGTGCTGGCGACCAAGGAGGGTTATCTGAAGCCTGAGCCCGCGACGCCGGCCAGACCGGCCGCCCCGCCCGGCAAACCACCGACGACGGCGGCGACCAAGGTAACGACGACGGACACGAAGAAGGAAAAGTCAAAGCAAGCGGAGACGACCCCGGCAGGACCCCGGCTCAAATCCCTCACCCTTTCGGAAAAACGCGGCACGCCCATCGAGGTGCGTTTCATCGTGCCGCCGAACATCGCCACCGCTGCCGTACGCGACGAGATCATCTGCCGCCTCGAACTTCGCGTCGACGGCGCCCAGGTGGCCCCGGAGAACCTCGACCGCAGCAAGGCCTGGACCATCGAGCCCGACACGGTCTTCTTCCTGGCGATCCTCGAGAACCTCTGCCACGGCAAGCTGCAGGGCATCCTCCCGCTGACCCGCCGCCACCTGCGCCAGCTCCTCGCCATCGGCAAAGGCCTGCGGATCTTCCGCATGGCCAACGCGCCGGAGACCCCGCTCACCTGGGACGGCGACCATCTCGACAAGGTCCACGAGCATCTCGACGAACCCGTCGCCACGCCGCAGACCAACGCCGCCGGCGACACGCCGGACGACGGCCCCGAGGAGCAGGAAGTCCGCTCCCAGGAACGCGGCCGCGACGACCGTCCGTGGGTCGACGGCTCGATGAAGTGGCTGCGCATCCGCCTGCCCCAGCAGTCTTCGGGCCCCGTCGCCGAACTCCGCGATGTCCTGCAACGCAGCGGCTTCACGCTCGAGACCACCACCCGCGAGTGGTATCTCGCCGGCACCATCCAGGTGCTCAACTTCCTCGCCCGCCATCACAAGCTCCTGATGACGGACAACGACGCCTTCTTCACGCACAACCTCTCGCACTCGCTGCGCAACGTCGACCTCGCCAAGGCGAAGTGCGACGCGTCCGAGGAGAACGACGGCTTCCGTTTCGCCATCGGCATCGACCCGGAAGGCAAGTCCCCGAAGGTCATCCAGGAAGCCCTCTCCAGCGGGCGCATGTTCTTCTACACCGACCGCGGCCCGCGTCTCATCACGCCGGAGCTGATGGAGTCGATCCGCAACGCCCAGCGCCGTATCACCGGCGAGGCCAAGCGCGACGTGGACCTGGACCTCAACCTGAAGATCGGCTTCGCCGACCTCGCGAGCGCCGACGCCATCGCCGAGGAACTGCAGGCGGCCTTCGCCCCGCCCGAGACCTGGAGCCAGCGCTCGTCCGCGATCCGCAACCTCTCGAAACTCCAGCCCGCCCCGATCCGCGAGGAGCTGAGCAAGATGCTCCGCATCTACCAGCAGGTCGGCGTGGCCTGGCTCTGGCACATCCATAACAACTCGCTCGGCGGCCTGCTCGCCGACGAAATGGGCCTCGGTAAGACCGTCCAGGCGCTCGCCTTCATGGAGGCCCTGCGCCAGCACCGCCCGGACGACGGTCCCTGCGTCGTGGTCTGCCCCGCCTCGCTCGTCGAGAACTGGCGCCGCGAAGCCCGCCGCTTCACTCCCTCCCTCAAGGTCCTCGCCCACCACGGCCAGAACCGCTTCACCGCGCCGGATTACCTGCAGCGCTTCGACCTCGTCATCACCTCCTACGGCACCCTTGCCCGCGACATCGCGGCGTTCACCGCCGTGGCGTGGGGCGCGGCGATCTGCGACGAAGGCCAGAACATCAAGAATCCGCGCGCGCAGTCCGCCAAGGCGGTCAAACAGCTCGTCGCGAAGGGCCGCTACATCCTCACCGGCACGCCCGTCGAGAATTCCCTCGAAGACCTCCGCTCGCTCTTCGGCTTCCTGATGCCGGGCTATCTGCCCAAGCCCGAGGAACGCGTCCACGCCGATGAACGCAAGTGGCACGACGACCGTCTCCTGCAGATGGCCGCGCCCTACATCCTGCGCCGCTCCAAGATCGCCGTCGCCCCCGAGCTGCCCGCCAAGATCGAGCAGATCGTCTACTGCGACTTCGAGGACAACCAGAAGAAGATCTACGACGAGATCCTCGAGTCCACGCGCAAGGAGATCTTCGAGATGGAAATGGGCGGCGCCACGCAGGCCCGCATCCAGATGGCGGCCTTCAACCAGCTCCTCCGCCTCCGCCAGATCTGCGCCGACCCGCGCATCCTCGACCCGAAACTGGCCGAAGCCGATTCGGCGAAGCTCCAGGCCTTCCTCGAGCTCGTCGAAGAATCCAAGGACGCCGGCCACCGCATGCTGGTGTTCTCGACCTTCGTCACGGCGCTCCAGCTGCTCAAGGAAGCCCTCGAGGACCGCGACATCCCGTATTGCTACCTCGACGGCTCGACCAAGGACCGCCAAGGCGTCTGCGATACCTTCAACTCGACCCCGACCATTCCCGTCATGCTGATGTCCCTGAAGGCGGGCGGCACCGGCCTGAATCTCACCGGGGCCGACACGGTCATCCACTTCGACCCTTGGTGGAATCCCGCCGCCGAGGCCCAGGCGACGGACCGCGCCCACCGCATCGGCCAGACCCGGACGGTGACCAGCATCAAGCTGATCGCGGCCGGAACCATCGAAGAACGCGTCATGGAGCTCCAAAAGTCCAAGTCTGAGATGTTGCGTAAGCTCCTGACCGAATCAGACTCCGTTTCGTCCGGCCTGAGCCTTGACGTCATCAAGGACCTCCTCCGCAAGGACTGACCCCACCATGCTTTCCTCCCTCATTCGCCGCAATAAATCCAGGAGCGAGATGTCGTTCATGGAGCATCTGGACGACCTCCGCATCTCGCTCATCCGCGTCGTCACCGTCTTCGCCATCGGGATGGTCGCCGCCCTGATCTTCTACCGGGAGACCCCTGTCCTGCTGAGCCTGCCCCTCGAGTGGGCGAAACACCCCGAGACCTCCCCCTTGGCCTTCGCGCTCAGCGAACCCGGCCCCGGTCTCGTCAACATGGGCGAACTGAAAGAATTCACCTTCATGGGCGTATGGAAAGTGCTCATGTACGCGGCTTTCGGCGTGGGCGTGGCCGTCGCCTCTCCTGTCTTCCTCTACGAGACCGCCCGCTTCGTGGGCCCGGCCCTCTCGGACAGGGAAAAGAGCGGCCTAGTCCCCTTCTGCGGAGCCGCGCTCGTGCTCTTCCTCTTGGGAGCCGCCCTCGCTTTCTACTGGCTGAGCCCGATGTCCATCCAGATCTGGCAGCATTTCGCCGAAGGGATGAAGATGGAAGTGACCTGGCAGGCGTCGGATTACTACGCCTTCGTCGTGATGATGTGCCTGCTCACGGGCCTGACCTTCCAGTTCCCTCTCGCGCTCATCGTCCTGATGTGGCTCGAACTCGTCCGCCCGAAGACCCTCCTGAAGTCCTGGCGCGGGATGCTGGTCGGCATCATGTTGCTGGTCGCGCTGATCACGCCCATCGCCGAACCGATCTCGTTGATCGTGATGACCAGCGTGCTCTTCGGCTTCTACCTCGCCGCCGTCGTCGTCGGCACCGTCATCGTGCGCCGCAAGCGCGTCGCCCGCGGCGATAAGCCCAACCCGGAAGACGACGACCTCCCGGACGACGATGAAGATGACGATCGCGGCGACGACGGCTACCGACCGGCCCGCTCCTCCAAGCCGGTGACTCCTTCGACCCCGGCCCTCGGCTCCTCCGAGCCCAGCAAGCCTAAGTCCACCCCGCCGCCCGCCGAAGGCGACCTGAGCTCCCTCGACTAAGCCCATGAACTTCCGACTCCTCCTCGCTCTCCTCGCCCTCCCCCTCGGAGCTCAGACGAGCCCGTTCGGCACCAAGGTCGGCGAGCCGGCGGCCACCCCGGCCGCGGCGCCTACCAATGCGGCTGCGCCCGCCGCGGGCGGCATCTCGGACGAGTTCGTGGACAACTCGGTGCAGATCTCACCCTTCCGCCCGACGCTGCTCCCTGAGGCGAAGTCGACTCGGACCT
>Ga0255112_1000072_pt1 | contig 26950 bp, 21 predicted proteins | sample Law_Yuk_RepB_8h_FD_188470 | JGI IMG/M metagenome (GOLD analysis project Ga0255112, IMG submission 188470) | Freshwater microbial communities from St. Lawrence River, New York, United States - Law_Yuk_RepB_8h | ecosystem: Environmental > Aquatic > Freshwater > River | place: USA: New York... | reverse complement strand
ACAGTGCTACGGCGGCTCGCGTGTTCGGTGTTCCCCAGAGCGACGTCACTTATGAACAACGCTCTAAAGCCAAAATGGTTTCGTACGGACTCGCCTACGGAATGGAAGCGTTTGGTCTTGGTCAGCGTCTCGGTATCCGTACCGATGAAGCGGCCGAAATACTTGATGCGTACTTCGTAGCTTTTCCTAATGTTCAGGCGTACATGGACCGCACCGTCGCCGAAGCAAAGACTCGCGGATACACCGAAACACTCTTTGGCCGTCGTCGCCGCATACCCGAACTTGAAAACGCCAACTTCCGGATACGTCAGGCCGGTGAACGACAAGCGATGAACGCTGCGATTCAAGGACTGGCAGCCGACATCTTCAAGATCGCGTTGATCCGAATTGATGCTGCGCTCAGTGACGCTGGATTGTCCAGTCGTTTGGTCTTGCAAGTCCACGACGAAGTCATAGTCGAAGTACCAAGTAGTGAAAAGCCGAAGGTTGAGTCGCTCGTCCTTGAGATCATGCAGAACGCAACTGATCTTGATGTTCCCCTGGCAGTGAATTCAGCGTGGGGCACAACCTGGGCCGAGGCGAAGTCATAAATATCGGTGGTTGTCGATGGCTGAACACTGGTTTGAACCGATGGCAAGTCATATGGGGCGCGCCTATTTGAGGTATTCGTTCACCAAAGGGACGATTCAGGAAGTTGATTTCCTCATGAGGCTTCTCGAACTGCGTCCCGGACAGCGGGTTCTTGATGTCGGCTGTGGCCCTGGTCGCCATGCCCACGAACTTGCTCGTCGAGGAGTGGTCGTTCATGGGGTTGACATCAGTCAGGAATTCATCGATATCGCAACCGAAGACGCCGTGGAAGGGTCAACCTTTGAACGTCTTGACGCGCGGTTGTTAGGAACATCTGAGCATCTCCGAGGGTTTGATGCGGTGATTTGCCTCTGTCAGGGAGCCTTTGGGCTGATGACGGCCCAAGGTGATGACGAGACTGTTGTTCAGGGGATGGCGGATTGCCTCAACGTCGGTGGTCAGATCGCATTGTCAGCCTTTAACGCCTATTTTGCGGTGAAATACCACGTAGATGCCAGCTTTGATGCCTCAAATGGGGTATCTCATGAGGTCACCGAGATTCGCAATAGCGCGGGGGAAGTTCGGAGGGCCGACCTGTGGACCGGCTGTTATACGCCCCGTGAACTGCGACTCTTGCTGTCCAAATGTGGATTAACCGTCAGTTCTATTAATTCGGTCGAGCCAGGCTCGTATCTAGAAGCCGCTCCGACGATTGAATCGCCAGAATTTTTGGTGAAAGCAGTCAAGGCCTAAAGGCTCGTGGAATATCGATCAGGCGGGGGAATAGTGCCCCTGGGCTGGTAACTTTGCAGGGTTCTGCCGTTCGGTAGAGCTGTCCCTGTCCAATCAATTTCACGACCAAGCATTGGTGGTGAAGTTCTTATGAAAGTGAATATCCCTTGTCCGACACTCTGAGCCCCTCCACGTCAACTTCCTCCGCAATGGGAACATTTGATGCTGAAGGTAATTACGTTCCCCGCCAAATTACTGAAAACGACCTTGTTGGTTCATTCGCCGATGCGATTGAAGGCACCATGGTCGAAGTCGAAGACGGTCAAGTCGTTTTCGGAATCGTTGTAAAGATCGATAAGGACGAAGTTCTTCTTGATATTGGCTACAAGAGTGAAGGTGTTATTCCATCACGAGAACTCAGCATTCGTAACGATGTTGATCCTGGCGAAATCGTCAAACTCGGCGAACAGGTTGAAGCTTTGGTTCTGACCAAAGAAGACAAAGAAGGTCGTTTGATCCTTTCCAAGAAGCGTGCTCAATACGAGCGAGCATGGGGAACGATTGAGAAGAAGAAAGAAAACGAAGAAATGGTCGAAGGCCTCGTTATTGAGGTTGTTAAGGGTGGTCTCATCGTTGACATCGGCTTGCGCGGTTTCTTGCCGGCTTCGCTCGTCGAATTGCGCCGTGTGCGCGACCTGTTGCCATATGTCGGCAAAGTCATGCAGGCCAAGATCATTGAACTCGACAAGAACCGCAACAATGTGGTGCTGTCACGTCGTGCCTACCTCGAAGAGACTCAGAAAGAAGCACGCGATGGCTTCCTGACCAATCTCAAGGTTGACGATGTCCGCGAAGGTGTCGTGTCAAGCGTTGTTGCTTTCGGTGCATTCGTCGATCTCGGCGGAATGGACGGACTCATTCACGTCAGCGAATTGTCTTGGAACCATGTTGATCACCCAGGTTCAGTTGTTGCCATCGGCGACAAGGTCACCGTCAAGGTTCTTGACATTGACTACGAGCGTGAGCGCATCAGCTTGTCTCGCAAGCAGACAGAAAAAGATCCGTGGGAAGTATTCGCATCGGGTCATGAAGTCGGTCAGCTTGTGTACGGCCGTGTGACCAAGTTGGTTCCGTTCGGTGGATTCGTTCAAGTCGGCGAAGGCATCGAAGGCTTGGTGCATATTTCCGAAATGAGCACCCAACACGTCGAAGCTCCCGAGCAAGTTGTCACCCCAGGCGAAGAGTTGTGGGTCAAGATCATCGATCTCGATCTTGCTCGTCGTCGAATCAGCCTCAGTATCAAGCAGGCTGCCGAAGGTGGAGAACTCGCCGAGGAATACCGCAAGCACTTCGAAGTTGACGAGCACGGTAACTGGTCAGCTGGCGCTGATGATGCTTCACGTGAAGCGACATGGGCTGAGTACTACGGCGAAGGTGGAGAAGGAGCCGCTGAAGCGGCTGCTGCTGCCGAGGCCGCTGAAACTACCCCAGAGGCCTGATCGTTCGGGCTTATGGCCCGATCTTGATGATTCCCATTTTGACCGCCCGGACGACCGCTTGTGTGCGGTCCCGGGCGTCAATTTTTTCATAGATCGAAGCTAAATGGTTTTTTACTGTCTTTTGACTAATGAACATTGCTTCAGCTATTTCGGAGGTCGACTGACCATCGGCTAGTAACTGCAGTACTTCTAATTCGCGATCACTCAAGTTTGATGTATTGGTGAGTACTGCCGCTTCTGATTCTTGCAAGAGGGCTTGAGCGAATTCGGGAGAGATGATTACATCGCCGTTGCAGGCCATCTCTATTGATCTCACCACCTGATCGAAAGTGGCGTCTTTCGTGATGTACCCGACAGCGCCGGCCTTAAGAGCCTGTCGCACCAATTCGATCTCAACATGCATGGTGAGCATGACAACTCGTTGTCGTGCGTCTCCTTCCATAATCGCTCGACAAGCTGTGATGCCATCTCCTTCAGCCATCGATATGTCCATCAAGATGACGTCCGGTTGAATTTTCAGAGCAGCGGCAACCGCATTTGAACCATCAGACAGGTCGGCGACAACTTCGTGGCCCAAATCTTGGAGTTGACGTTTCAGCGATTCCCTCAATAGAAGATGATCGTCGACAAGCATGATTCTCAATGTGAACTCGAGTCGTCCGTGATCTCGCTGTTGTCATCACCACTGCTACTAACGGGAAGAGAGATAAAAACTGCGGTGCCGTAATCTTTATTTCGAAGCGGTGATTCAATGACAAGCTTGGCCCCGATAGTTTCGGCGCGCTCAAGAATGCCAGTCAGTCCATACGAGTCCGGGCGCTTGTTCTCCGGTTGAATTCCGATTCCGTTATCAATAATTGAAAGCGTCCACAACGAATCTGTGACGACCGAGGTGATCTGGATCTTCGTACCCTGGGAGTGCCGCTCAGCATTAATGATCGCTTCCTTGATGATTTCCCATATTTCGTTGGAAAGATAGGCATCTACTTCGGGAAGGTCAGATAGTTCATATGTGACGAGAGTACGAGATCGTGATGTGACTCGTTGAGATAAATCAACAATCGTGTCGTACAAAGAGACCTCGCCATTGAGACCTACCCTCAGGTCGAACAGCATCTCTCGTACTTCAGCCAGAATCAATCCAACCTGCTCACGGACGGTTGAAATTTCTACTCGTGTCTGCTCGTCATTTTCGTTTCGTTGTAAACGATCTAATTCGAGGGCGACAAAGGCCAAACCGCTACCAGTTCGGTCATGCAGGTCGCGAGCAATTCGTCGACGTTCGTCGCTTGCGCTCTGTCTTCTGATGTCCCGAAAAATATGAGCATTGTCAACTGCAACACCGAGTGCATCAGCTACTCCAGTGAGAACTTGTGTTTGCCGTTTCAGATCTTGCTCTACGCGCCATTCGGCAGCTATGAGTCCGACGACCATGCCACGCGAACGAAGTGCACAGTAGGCGCCTACGCTGGCTTCTTCTGCGAAACCCTTCTCGAGTTGAGAAAGTCGAATTGCAATACTTCGATTGAGATCAAGGGATTCTCGAATGTGCGGTGGAAGATCCTTGACAGCTACCTCCAAGAGATTGGCGGAGCCACGGCCGCGAACGATCGTCAGGCGAGTCGCATCTTTGTTCGCCAACAAAATTGTCACGATGTCTGCACCAACCAGTTCGGGAACTTGAGCGACCGCTTGGTCAAGAACAGTTTCAAGGTCGAGAGACGAGGGAAGCGTGATGGCGATTTTTTGGAGCGACAGGAGTAACTGATTAGCCGAGGACAACTGATCAATTGCATCTTGATCGATGTCGGTGCGACGTTCTCGTCCGGACGGGGGATCTGTACGACCCTGTCGTCGGTCGACCAACGGCCACGACAATTCTCCAGTCTCGTCTTGTCTGGCCACTCCTCGTAGAGACGGGTGATTGCGAGCTCGAGCAATCTTTCTTCGGTCCACGAATAGTTAGAGTACCTGCCCGTGTATGCCGTAGCGTGATGTTGTGATACTCGTTGGTTTAACAGGCGGTATAGGGTCGGGCAAATCGACCATTTCGTCTTTGCTTGAAGGCAAAGGCGCGATCATTATTGACGCAGATGCGATTGTGCGTGAAGTTCAGTTGCCCGGCTCGGCAGTGTTGACTGAATTGGCCGCGAAGTTTGGCGACGGAGTGCTCGCGGCCGACGGTTCACTTGATCGTCAGGCAGTTGCGAATATCGTTTTCACCGATCCAGAGGCTCTGAAAGCGCTGAACGCAATCGTTCATCCGGCGGTTGGGAAAGAGATGAATCGGCGGATGATCGAGCAGCGAACAACTGATCATGTGGTTATTCTTGACATTCCCCTCTTGACGGAAAACCCAAGAGAGGGATTGCAGGGCAAAATTGTCGTTGATGTTCCGGTCGAGGTTCAAGTCGAACGTCTGGTGAAATATCGCGGTTTCGATGAAGCAGACGCTCGTGCTCGCATCAGTCGTCAGGCCACTCGAGAGCAGCGCCTTGCGACGGCCGATTTTGTCGTAGATAACAGTGGTGACCTCGCGGACCTGCAACCGCAAATGGAGAAGTTGTGGCTTTGGCTGAATTCCCTTCCGCAGTTGCCCGCCGATTACGAACCAATTACACCAACTCCTAACGCAGGTCCTAAAGCCTCGACGCCGAATCCGTGATTCATTCATGAGTGCCTTGGAGAATATTGCGTTTCGAGTTGTCTCCGACTACTCGCCTGCGGGGGATCAACCGAAAGCGATTTCCGAACTATCTGCTGGAATTGAATCGGGTCTGCGTTTTCAGACTCTGCTTGGCATTACCGGTTCAGGTAAGAGTGCAACGATTGCTTGGACGATTGAAAAAACCCAAAGACCGACTCTGATCCTTGCTCCTAACAAGAGTCTTGCTGCACAACTCGCGCAAGAAATGATGGAGTTCTTTCCTGATAACCGCGTCGAATATTTCGTGAGTTACTACGACTACTACCAACCAGAAGCTTATATTGCGTCTTCTGACACCTTCATCGAAAAGGATTCATCAATTAATGATGACATCGATCGATTGCGACATTCAGCGACGGCGGCGTTGCTCACTCGGCGAGACACAATCGTTGTCGCTTCGGTGTCGTGCATCTACGGAATGGGCGATCCCGATGAATATCGAGGCCAGCTTCTCGAGCTTCATACCAACGTTGATTACGACATGCGAAGCATTTTGCGGCGTCTCGTTGATTTGCAATACGACCGCAATGACATGAGTCTTGGCCGTGGCAAGTTCAGAGTCCGAGGCGACACGATTGAAATTCATCCCGCCTACGAGGAATCAGTCCTGCGGGTAGAAATGTTTGGCGACACTGTTGAACGTCTCACAATGATCGATCCGTTGACGGGCGAAACTCTTCGTGAGTTGTCACAGACACTCGTATTTCCTGCGACCCATTACGTGGCTGGTGATGAACGTATGCGTCGGGCAGTACTCGGGATTGAGAGTGAGTTACAAGAACGCTTGGCTTTCTTTGAAGGCGAAGGAAAGCTTCTTGAGGCTCAGCGATTGCGTATGCGAACGCAGTACGACCTGGAAATGATGCAAGAGGTTGGCTACTGCAACGGTATCGAGAACTACTCAATGCATATTGATGGCCGGCAGCCAGGTGAACCTCCATTCACGTTGATCGATTACTTTCCGAAAGACTTTCTGTTGGTGATCGATGAAAGCCATGTTGCAGTTCCTCAGTTACACGGGCAGTTTGCTGGGGACCGCAGCCGTAAAAATATCTTGGTTGATCACGGTTTTCGATTGCCGAGCGCTCGTGATAATCGACCCTTGCATTTTGAAGAAGTCATCGAACGGGTCAATCAATGTGTCTTCTTGTCGGCAACACCCAGTCCGTACGAACTCGGAATTTCGTCGCAAGTGGTTGAACAGATCGTGCGCCCAACCGGTCTTGTGGACCCGGAAGTCATCATTAAGCCGACGAAGGGCCAGATTGACGATCTGATGGATCAAGTGAACAAGCGAGTCACGATGGGCGATCGTGTCTTGGTCACGACTTTGACCAAGAAGATGGCCGAAGACCTCACCGAGTACTTGCTTGAACAGGGAATGAGGGTGAGGTATCTGCACTCAAATATCGACACGATTCAACGAATCGAAATTCTGAGGGCATTGCGTCTCGGGGAGTTCGATGTTTTGGTTGGCATCAATCTTTTACGTGAAGGATTGGACTTGCCTGAGGTGAGTCTGGTTGCGATTCTCGATGCCGACAAAGAGGGTTTCCTTCGCAGCGAGACGTCGCTCATTCAAATGATCGGACGAGCGGCCCGAAATGTTGATGGACAAGTCGTTATGTACGCCGACCGCGTCACCCCATCTATGGAGAAAGCCATTTCGGAAACAAACCGACGTCGTCAATTGCAAGTTGCCTACAACCTCGAGCACGGCATCAATCCTCAGACCATCCGTAAAGCGGTGAGCGATGTTTTGGCCCTTTTGCATATTGGCGGAGACGATTCGGCTCCCGTGCCAGGCAAAGATCGTCGTCGTCAAAAGGAGCGGGACAAGGTTAAATCTGAATTACTAACATTGCCTCAGCAAGAGCTTTCTCGCTTGGTGATTACGCTCGAACAAGAAATGCACGAAGCGGCCGCCGACTTGAAATTTGAGTACGCCGCGCGCTTGCGTGACGAAATCAACGAACTTCGTCGGCAAATTAAAGATGCAGGTTAAGTCGTGGCCACGATCTATTCACTAGCCTTCGCTCATGTCTGATCGGCTCATCGTACGTGGCGCACGCCAACACAATCTCAAGAACATCAGTATTGATATTCCCCGAGACAAGATGGTCGTCTTCACTGGTCTTTCTGGCTCAGGCAAATCATCTTTAGCGTTTGACACAATTTATGCCGAGGGTCAGCGTCGTTATGTCGAGTCGCTCAGTGCTTACGCCCGCCAATTCTTGGGTCAAAAGGATCCTCCAGATGTTGACTTTATCGAGGGCTTATCTCCGGCTATTTCTATTGACCAGAAATCTGCCAGCAGTAACCCGCGTTCAACCGTTGGGACTATGACCGAGGTCTATGACTATTTGCGCTTGCTCTATGCGCGCATTGGTGTTCAACACTGTCCAAATGACGGGACGAAACTAGCTCTTCAAACGCCAGAAGAAATTGTGGATCGAGTTCTCACCCTTGACGAGGGAACCCGTTTCATGGTTTTGGCGCCAGTTGTCAAAGGTCGAAAAGGGGAGTACGAATCGTTACTGAACGATTTTGCTGGTCAAGGTTTTGTTCGTGCTCGTATTGATGGTGAGATCGTCGATATCACAGAGTTCTTGAAGACTGATCAAAAACTCGGTCGCTACGACCAGCACACGATTGAGATTGTCATTGATCGATTGGTTGCCAAAGGCGATAACCGACGTCGACTCACTGACAGCATGGAGACGGCTCTCAAGTTTGGTGAAGGCGTGGCTCAGATTTTGGTGACTGAATCTGAAGACATATTGACCTTCAGTCAGTTTTTGGCATGCGCGAAGTGTGGGGAGTCGTTTGAAAAACCTGAGCCCAAGAACTTCTCTTTTAACTCGCCATACGGTGCTTGTGTTACTTGCGATGGTCTAGGAACAACTTTTGAAGTTGATCCAGAGCTAGTGATCCCGGATGGGGATCTCGCCTTAAGCGCGGGTGCGATCGCTCCATGGAAAAGTGCGACAACTGGTTTCTTCCTTCGAATCCTCGAATCGGTTGCGGCAGACCACAAGATCGACCTCAACAAGCCTTGGGACAAACTTCCTGCCAAGTCTCAGAAGATTGTGCTGAACGGTCTTCCGGGAAACATCGTTGTTAAATTCAAGAATCGTTATGGCAAAGCCCGCCAGTTCAACACCACTTTTGAAGGTGTAATCCCGTGGATCAAACGTCGACATGAGCAGGCTGAAAGTGATTGGAGTCGCGAGCAATACGAGGGATACATGCGTCTTGTGCCTTGCTTGGCTTGCGAAGGTGCCCGATTAAAGCCTGCGACATTGGCCATAACAATCAACGGCAAGCACATTTCTGAAGTATGTGAAATGTCGATCGGAGATTCGGCGAAGTTCTTAGGTGAACTTGTTTTGTCCGATCGAGATCGAACGATTGCCGAGCGAGTGGTGAAAGAGATTAACGCTCGCCTGGGTTTTCTTCTTGACGTCGGCCTTGATTACCTGAGTCTCGCCCGCACAGCCGGAACCCTTGCTGGAGGAGAGGCACAGCGAATTCGTCTCGCCAGTCAAATCGGTTCTGGTTTAGTGGGAACGCTGTACGTTCTCGATGAGCCGTCAATCGGTTTGCATCAACGGGATAACCGACGGCTGATAGAAACTTTGTTACGCCTACGCGATCTTGGTAACTCAGTTCTTGTTGTTGAACACGATGAGGAGACGATTCGCGAAAGCGACTGGATCGTTGACATAGGTCCGGGTGCTGGTGAACACGGCGGCGAAGTCGTTTACAGCGGTCCGGTCAAAGGAATTTTGAAGGTTAAAGAATCTGTGACGGGCCAGTACCTGTCTGGCAAGCGTTCAATTCCGGTTCCTGAGACTCGGCGCAAACCCAAGGCTCAGTGGCTCGAGGTTGTAGGTGCTAAAGAACACAACTTGCAAAATGTCACCGTAAAGATCCCGTTGGGCTGCTTTGTGGCTGTCACAGGTGTATCGGGTAGTGGCAAGAGCACATTGATTCGAGACATTTTGTTGCCGGTCCTCATGCAACGGATCTACAAGTCAAAAGACGCTCCAGGAAAGCACAAGAAGATCAATGGTATTGAACACCTAGACAAAGTGATCGATATGGACCAATCACCGATTGGTCGTACCCCACGGTCTAACCCTGCAACGTACACCGGGGTGTTTGACAACATTAGAAAGCTCTTTGCAACGACGGCTGAGGCAAAAGTTCGTGGTTACATGCCAGGACGTTTTTCGTTCAACGTGCAAGGCGGACGATGTGAAGCCTGCTCTGGTGATGGAACCATCAAAATCGAAATGCACTTCTTGCCCGATGTGTATGTTCAATGTGAGGTTTGTAAGGGCGCGCGATATAACCGGGACACTCTTGACATCATGTTCAAGGGTAAGACGATCGCTGACGTTTTGAATATGCCAGTTGCTGAAGCTGTTGATTTCTTCTCTAACCAACCGGTCATTGCCCGACATATGCAAACTTTGGTCGATGTCGGCCTGGGCTACGTCAGGCTCGGCCAATCAGCGCCGACGTTGTCGGGTGGTGAAGCGCAGCGTGTGAAGCTTGCCTCTGAACTCGCAAAGCGCAGTACGGGTCACACGATCTATTTGTTGGACGAACCGACAACCGGATTGCATTTCGAAGATGTTCGTCGTCTGTTGACAGTTCTCTCGCGTCTCGTTGACCAAGGCAACACAGTTTTGGTGATCGAACACAGTTTGGACGTCATCAAGACCGCGGATTGGCTCATCGATCTCGGACCAGAGGGAGGCAGCGGTGGAGGCCTCATCGTCGCAGAAGGACCTCCTGAAGTCGTAGCCAAGACAAAAGGTAGCTACACCGGTCATTACTTGAAGCCGATGTTGGGTCTTTGATCGAGTTCTTTAACTCTGACGCCCATGGTTACTCGCCCGCCCACCGGAACAATTCCCGAGCTCCCAGGGTCGTATCAATTTAAAGACATCCATGGTCGGGTGATCTATGTCGGAAAAGCCTCAAATCTCCGGCAACGTTTATCCAACTATTTTCAAGATCCAGCCCAATTGCACCCGCGAACGGCGCAAATGGTGTCAACCGCTGAATCCGTTGAGTGGGTGACAGTTCGCAACGAGGTCGAAGCTCTCATTCTTGAATTCAGTCTGATCAAACAGCATCATCCGAGATTCAACGTTCGCTTGCGAGATGACAAGAGTTACCCTTTTTTGGCTGTGACGACTGACGAGGAGTGGCCTCGAGCTGTGGTCATGAGAGGACGAACACGTAAAGGATCTCGCTATTTTGGCCCGTATCCCCACGCATACGCGATTCGCGACACTCTTGATTTGCTTCTTCGAACTTTTCCGATTCGTACATGTAGTCAAGGAAAGTTCAACCAGCACAACAAATTAGGACGCCCATGTTTGCTTTTTCACATTGAGAAGTGCAGCGGCCCCTGTGTTGGCGAAGTGTCGGCCGATGCTTATTCAGAATTGGTGAAAGAGTTCTGTGACTTCCTTGACGGGGATACCGATGAAGTCGTCGCAAAATTACAAGACGATATGAATAAGGCTGCTACAGCGCTTGAATATGAGAAAGCAGCGAGACTTCGAGATCGGTTGCAATCGGTTGCGAAGGCGATTGAGAAGCAACAGATAGTCGGCGAAAAGAGTGAAGATATAGATCTGATTGGTATCGCCCAAGACGAGCTTGAAGCAGCGATTCAAATCTTTTATGTTCGCAAGGGTCGGGTTGTTGGGCGCAAGGGCTTCATCCTTGACAAAGTCGAAGACTTATCTCAGTCTGGTTTGATTGACCGGATCATTGAAGCTCTCTACGGCGATGAACCAGTTCTTGGTGTGCCCAAGATGGTGCTCGTGCCCGACTTGCCATTAGCCATGGCGACTTACGAAGAGTGGTTAAGTTTTCAACGTGGTTCAAAGGTGGAAATTAGAATCCCACAACGCGGAGACAAACGCGAGCTTCACGAACTAGTCACGAGAAACGCGTCAGAAGAGTTTCTACGACATCGAATGAAGCGGTCTGCTGATCACAACGCCCGCAGTCGAGCTCTCACCGAACTCCAAGATCTATTGGGTTTACCAGAAGCACCATTACGTATCGAGTGTTACGACATGGCTCACCTTCAGGGAACCGATTACGTGGGTTCAATGGTTGTGCTTGAAGATGGCTTGCCGGCAAAGCGTGAGTACCGCCGATTTAAGGTCAAAGAAGTTCCGGGCAACGATGATTATGCGGCCATGGAAGAAGTCTTGACGCGACGATTTACTGCCTACATCGAAGAGCGTGAACAACCTATTGAGACTGATGAGCTCACTCAACAGCAAAAGCCTCGGTCAAAGAAGTTTGTTTATCCTCCCCAGTTGCTGTTGGTCGACGGTGGCAAAGGCCAATTAGCTGTTGCCGAACGAGTATTAAAAAATCTCGGACTTGAAGATGAGATCCCTGTTGCTTCCCTTGCCAAAAGATTCGAGGAAGTTTTCATCCCCGGCCAGTCTGATCCAGTTGAAGTTCCCCGAGGAAGCGATGCCCTGTTCATGCTTCAGCGCATTCGCGATGAAGCTCACCGTTTCGCCAACTCATTTCACCGTGAGTTACGGGATAAGCGGATGGTGTCAAGCGCCTTAGATGGTATTCCTGGGCTTGGTGAAGCAAGGAAAAAGAGGATCATCAAAGCTTTCGGAGGAGTGACCGCTGTCAAAAAGGCTTCTCTCGAAGAGTTAAAGATTCACACGTGGTTGCCCGAGGAAGTCGCCTTAGCGATCTTCAACAAATTTCATGATTCGTAATTTAGAAGTGACTCAGAATTTCAAGTCGAATTTTCTCGTACGAATCAAGTCGTGACTGCGAATCTTTACCCAAAGTGAAGTCAGGGAAAATGATCTCATCGAAACCGAGCCCGATGAGTTGCTCAATCTGATCGATGATGTATTCGTTTGATCCGATGATGGAACGGTCACTTGGGGCAATTTTGCGAATCTTCTCAATTGTGTCTTGATCATCAACAAGGAAGAACATCGCTTGAACCGATTTGTGGATGTCATCCCAATCTCGATTGACCGCACGACAAGCTTGAGCGAATGTCTCAACCCGTTCGGTAGCTGTGGCAACATGCCCCCAGGTATTCCACTCGTCAGCGAACCTCGCAGTGATTTTTGACATACGCGGTCCACCAGTACCGACCATGATCGGAAGCGGAACTTGGACAGGACGAGGCTGGCACGGGGCATCAACGATTGAGAAGTGTTGGCCGGCAAAGTCGGTTCGATCGTTGCGCAACATAGAAGCAACTATTTGAATAGCTTCTTCAAAACGATCAACACGGTCTTTGCCTTCAAGCAGATCTACGCCGTAGGCCAAATGTTCATTGACTTGCCAACCGGCACCTATTCCGAGGGTAAGACGACCGTCGGAGATTTGATCAATCGTCGCCGCTGTGTTCGCTAAAACTGTGGGGTGGCGAAAGGTCGTTGGCGAGACGAGCGAACCTACGCGGAGATCTTTGGTTATTGCAGCGATCGCCGAAATCATGCTCCAGCATTCATAGACGTCGCCATCTTTGGTCACTGATGATTCATCATTGGGCATGAAGTGGTCGGCGTACCAGAGACAATGCCAACTGGTCGTATCGGCATAAGTTGCGAGAGAACGAACATCGCTCCACGACCTTTCAGGAGAAGGCCAGACAGAAAATTTGACGTTGGTATTTGTATTCGTGGTCACCGCCAAAGGGTAGTCGTGACCTAACCTCGCAGTGTGAACATCGACGCGTCTACCGGATCTAGCGAAAACACTCTTTGGGAAGACAACGCCCAGTGGTGGATCGACGGGTTTACTGACGGTGCCGATGCAGAGTACGAAGAGCAAATCTTACCCTTGGCGGCCGAAGAGCTTCATGGGATGAATGATGTTCTTGACGTTGGTTGTGGAGATGGACAGGTCTCACGTTTGGTCAAAAGACTCGGCGCACAATTTGTTGCAGGGATTGATCCAACATGGAATCAGGTGACGGTAGCGGCGGAACGCGGTGGTGGGCTTCACGTCAGTAAAGCCGGCGCTGATGGACTTCCATTCTTTGATGAAAGTTTTGATGCTGTTGTGGCTTGCCTGGTGTTTGAACACATTCAAGATGTTGACACCGCTATATCCGAAGTAGCCCGCGTTCTTCGACCAGGAGGTCGCTTCTGTTTCTTCTTAAATCATCCGCTACTCCAAACGCCGGGTAGTGGTTGGATAGATGACCAAATACTTGATCCGCCCGAACAGTACTGGCGTATCGGGCCGTATCTCATTGAGCAGGAATCGAATGAAGAGGTGGAAAAGGACATTTTCATTCCATTTATTCATCGTCCGTTGAGCCGATACGTAAACGCTCTGATCGAAAATGGTTTGTACGTGCAACGCATGCTCGAACCTGCTCCTCCTCCTGGATTTCTTGCTCGCGCCGCCGAATATGAAGATGCATCGACGATTCCGCGCCTGCTGTACTTACGTTCAGTGAAATTAGATGTCTAACAATTCAGCACTAAAAATCGGGGTGCAACTTCAGACGCACGAGGTTGCACCACCTGGGTATTACAAGATCGTGAAAAGCGCACTCAGTATTGGAGTCGACTCCGTTTTCCTGTGGGATCACTTAGTACCTTTCACAGGAAAACAAGACGATGTTGCCTGGGACACCTGGTCGCTTCTCGGTTCGGTTGCGCCATTGTTTAATGGCCGCGTTAACCAGTTGGGCGTTCTTGTGTCTCCGTTGTCCATTCGTGAGCCTGCAGTTTTGGCCCGCTCAGCGGCGACCATCGCGCTTCTGGGTAATGGGTCATTCATCCTTGGAGTCGGAGCAGGTGGCTTTGACTATGACGACCGACTGACTGATGCACCCAGAGATTTGGTGAGTCGGATGAAACTATTTGATCGAAGATTGCAGGTTCTGTGTCTTGAGGTCGGTCGGGTGAACGCTCAATTAGGAACTGACATTTCAATTTGGGTTGGGGGATCGGGCGAACGGGTCACAATTCCACTGGCTATGAAGTACGCAGACGGATGGAACGGATTTGGTCCGCCATCTGACTTCGCAGCGAAAGCCGTTCATTTGATTCAACATGATTTGGAACTCAGTGTGTTGCTGACCCCTCTTGATCTTGAGAATGATCTCGGTAAATACTTCGAAGCTGGGGCCCGGCATGTGATTCGAAGTCTTCGACCGAACCAAGATAAAACTTTCGATCTCGAGATCATCTCAGCAATGATCTCTGAGCGCGACCTTATGATGGGTAGTTTGTAGTCGTGGCAGACATTTTGGTGATCACCGGACTTTCTGGAGCGGGTCGATCTGCTACAGCGGCCGTTCTTGAAGATCTCGGTTGGTATGTCGTTGACAACCTCCCTACTTCGTTGGTCGACACCATCGTTGATCTGGCGAGTGTCCCTGGATCAGAAATTGAACGCTTAGCGTTGGTCGCTGGTCGGCAACATCTCGAATTAATGCCCAAAGTTGCGGCGATGCGAGCGAGCGGACATCAAGTGCGAGTGGTCTACTTGGATGCGACGGATGCTGAACTCATTAAGCGGTACGAATCGTCTCGTCGTCGGCATCCTCTCGACTCCGAAACCGGTGGATTGTTGGAGTCGATCCAACTCGAACGTCGTCTCCTAGAACCAATGAAGGGTGACTGCGACCTTGTGATCGACACAACCGAGTTGAACGTACACCAACTGAAGTCGAAATTGGTGGGAGCTTTTGAAGTTTCGGCTCTCGAACGTTTGCAAGTTTCGGTGGAGTCCTTTGGCTTCAAACATGGGTTGCCTCTTGATGCCGACATCGTGATGGATGTTCGCTTCCTGCCAAACCCACATTGGGAGGAAGGACTGCGGGCACTCACCGGTTTAGATCATCAAGTCCGTGATTTCGTTTTGGATCGTGAGGAGTGTTCGAGTTTCGTGTTGGGTCTCGTGAGTCTTCTTGAAACTGTTCTGCCTCATTACGCCGCCGAAGGAAAGAGTTATCTCACGATTGCCATCGGCTGCACCGGCGGTCACCATCGTTCGGTTGCCGTGGCCGAAGAAGTAGGTAGACGGCTACGTTTGTCGGGACAACCGGTCCGGGTGTCTCACCGAGATATCACCCGATAAGCCATGATCCCGTTTGGGGTCTTTTGTCATGTCTTGCGCCTTGAAACGGGTAGGAATCCTTTCGGCGGTCGCCTCGCAGACTAGGTTTTAGACGTCTCCTGGACACTTGTCATATAAAGACGTCGTATATCGAAAGGATCGCCATGACTGTGCGAGTTGGTATTAATGGATTTGGCCGTATTGGTCGTAACTTTTTCCGAGCGGTTCAGGCTCAAGGAGCCGATATTGAGATCGTGGCCGTGAACGACCTCGGATCGGTCAAGACGATGGCCCATCTCTTGAAATATGACTCGGTCATGCGTCAACTTCCTAACGACATCAAAGTGTCAAAGAATGGCATCAGTGTTGACGGCGTCGAAATCAAGGTTTTGAGTGAGCGCGATCCTAAGAATCTTCCTTGGGGAGAATTGGGCGTTGATGTAGTGATTGAAAGCACCGGATTCTTTACCAAGCGCGACGCGGCCGCAGCGCACCTTGAAGGTGGCGCTCCGTTGGTTATTGTTTCGGCTCCATGTGATGGTGCTGATGCGACTTTCGTTTACGGTGTCAACCACAAAGATTTTGACTTCAAAACTCAGAAGGTCATCTCTAACGCTTCTTGTACAACCAACTGTTTCGTACCTATCGTCAAAGTGCTTGATGATGCGTTCGGTGTTGAACAAGGCTTGATGCAGACGGTCCATGCTTACACCGGCGATCAGTCGCTTGTTGACGGTCCTCATAGCGATCTTCGTCGGGCGCGTGGCGCAGCCATCAACATCGTGCCGACAAGTACCGGGGCCGCTCGGGCAACCAGCCTCGTACTCGAGAGCATGAAGGGCAAGCTTGACGGAACGTCATTGCGTGTACCGGTACCGACCGGTTCAATCGTTGACTTCACAGCAAACCTCAAGAAGGCGGCGACTGTCGAAGAAATCAACGCTGCGTTCAAAAAGGCCGCTGGGTCTGGTCCATTGAAGGGTGTCCTTCGCTACACCGAAGATCCGATCGTGTCGAGCGATATTGTCGGCGATCCCCACAGCAGTATTTTTGACGCAGGCTTAACCATGAGCATGGGCAAGATGGTCAAGGTTCTGTCGTGGTACGACAATGAATGGGGCTATAGCAATCGTTTGGTACAGACCACGTTGTTTGCTGGTTCGAAAGTTCCGAAGAGGGCACGTCGCTAATCAGCGTTGATGATGAGTAAAAGTATTCCAACTCTTGAAGGCCTCGGCGATGTCGCCGGTAAGCGAGTCCTGGTTCGGACAGATTTCAACGTACCGATGGAAACTGCTGCGGACGGCACGAGAACCATCACCGATGATTTTCGTATTCGCGCGGCACTGCCCACCATTAACTGGTTGACCGAACGGGGGGCAGCAGTTGTTTGTATCAGTCATCTCGGACGACCCAAAGGTGCAGTTGAGCCTAAGTACTCAATGAATCCAGTCGCCAAGCGGCTATCTGAACTTGCACCTGGTGTTGAGTTGCTTGAGAATCTTCGTTTCAATGCAGGCGAAGAGAAGAATGATCCAGATTTCGTTGCTGAACTTATTGCTGGCGCTGACATGTATGTTGACGACGCTTTCGGGGCAGCACATCGGGCCCACGCTTCGATCGTCGGTCCACCTAAAACTCTTCCATCGGCGATGGGACGGTTGTTGCAAAAAGAAGTGGAAGTACTTCTGTCACTGCGCGAGAGTCCCAAACATCCTTTTGTCGCCGTTTTGGGTGGTTCCAAAATATCCGACAAACTCGGCGTTGTAGAAGCACTACTTAATGTGGTCGACTCGCTGGTTATCGGAGGAGCTATGTGTTTCACCTTCTTGGCGGCACAGGGATATTCAATTGGCGATTCACTTTTTGAACCAGATCAGGTTGATACCTGTAAGCGTCTGCTCTCACTTGGTAAGGCAATTCATTTACCTGATGACATCATCGGTCTTGATGCTGATGGAAACTACGCCACATATGGTCGTCGTTTACCGGCCGGTGCCAAAGGTTTCGACATTGGTCCAGGCTCGGCCGCTGCGTTTACTGACATCATTATGGAAGCACGAACTGTGTTCTGGAATGGTCCGATGGGCATGTTTGAAGATGAGCGTTTCGCAGGTGGCACTCGAACAGTTGCTCAAGCAATGGCCGATACAAAGGCTTTCACAGTTGTAGGTGGCGGAGATTCTGCTGCTGCATTGGCTCAATTCGGTTTCGATGATCAGGTGGATCACGTGTCTACCGGTGGTGGAGCGTCACTTGAACTACTTGAACTTGGCGACCTGCCCGGTCTCGCTGCCTTAAGGGAGGCCCCTAATGCCCGCTAATCCACGTCGACCTTTGATCAGTGGTAACTGGAAAATGAACATGAATCACTACGAAGCGATTCATCTCGTGCAAAAGCTGTCGTATTTATTAAGCAAAGAAGATTTTGAAAAAGTTGATGTCTCGGTACATCCACCGTTTACCGACATTCGCAGTATTCAAACGGTTCTCGAGAGCGATAAGTTAGCAATGCTTTTGGGTGCGCAGAACTGTCATAGCGAAGAAAAGGGTGCGTTCACTGGCGAGGTGTCTCCAGCTTTTTTGAGCAAGCTCGGAGTGAAGTATGTGATTTGTGGTCACAGCGAGCGCCGTCAGTACTTCGGTGAAACTGATGAGATCGTTGCCGCCAAAGTGGCTGCCGTGTTCAAGTTTGAAATGACCCCAATTGTGTGCGTGGGCGAAACTAAAGACGAGCGTGAATCCAGTCAAACTCTTGAGCGAGTTGAATCACAGGTCCGCGGATCACTCAAAGGTCGCAAACCTGAGCAGATCGCTTCATTGGTGGTTGCCTATGAACCCATATGGGCCATCGGAACAGGATTGACGGCAACTGCTCAAGATGCTCAAGATGTGTGTCGCCACATTCGTTCAGTGATTCGTAGTGAGTGGGGAAGTGAGGCCGCTGACAAGGTGCGCATTCAATATGGTGGCTCGGTCAAGGCTGGCAATGCCTCAGAGTTGATGGCTCAGCCTGATATTGATGGTGCGTTAGTGGGCGGAGCGAGTATCGATCCCGACGAATTCGCCCGAATTGTGCAGTCCACCACTAAGGGATCCTGACAGTTCTCTTTCGTTCGTAACTGGGTTGATTAGTTTGCCGGGCGAGATTTTCCTGCGATAGCCACAATCCCGTCTAGGCTGTGACCGATGTCAGATTCGCAGGTCCTCGAAAATGATGTGAATACTTCATTTAGAGATTCTGCAGTCGGTCTGTCCCCAACTCGTCTTGGTATCCAACGGCTGCGGCAAGACCGTTTGGCGGTCGTTGGTTTTGGTGTAGTTGTGTTTTTCGTCCTTATTGCTGTTTTCGCCCCAATCTTGGTGCAGCTTTTGAATATTGATCCCTATGAGTTGGACCGCGAAGCGATTAACGAGTTCGGTTTGCCGGCTGGTCCGCTGGGGGGAATTTCGTTTGATCATCCGCTCGGAGTTGAGCCTGGTACGGGTCGCGACATTTTGGGTCGTTTGATGTACGGAGCGCGTATTTCGCTTTTGGTCGGGACAGTCGGAACTGTACTCACCACCGTGGTCGGTGTTGTACTCGGCATTGTCGCTGGACTTCGTCGCGGTTTTGTTGACTCGTTGATTAGTCGTCTCGGCGACGTTACGTTGGCCTTCCCGTCGCTTTTGTTGATCATCGCTCTCGCCAATCCAATGACGCAGCGTTTGGAGTCTTGGGGCGTGCCAGCGGGAAACACCGCTCGACTGACCTATATTTTGTCGATTCTGACGATTTTCGGCTGGGTTTACATGGCCCGCTTGGTGCGTGGTCAAGTACTTTCGTTGCGAGAAAGAGATTTTGTTGAGGCGGCTCGTTCGTTCGGAGCGGGTACGGGCCATCTCGTGTTTAAGCAGTTATTACCCAATTTGTGGCCGCAAATCATTGTTTTTGTGTCGCTGAGCCTCCCGGGATACGTGGCACTTGAGGCCACCTTGTCGTTCTTGGGCGTCGGGCTTCTAGCACCGGCAGCATCGTGGGGAATCATGTTGGGTGACTCGGTTCGTTATTACCGAGCAGATCCCACGTATTTGTTTATTCCTGGGACTGCCCTCATGATCTTGGTTTTAGCGTTCAACTTGTTAGCAGATGGACTTCGAGACGCATTTGACCCCCGTAGCGATCGTCAGCAGCTGTGAACGGTTGAGTCAGGGGTTCTGATCTGTGCGCTATGGTGCGCACCTAGAGTTCATTCGTCAGATAGACAAATACTCACATAAGAAATATTCATCAACAAAAGGGGAGTTTATGAAGATGCATAGCAAAGTAGTAGCGGTGGTGGCCCTCATGGGTCTCATCGCGAGTGGTTGTGGTGGTTCCGGTGGCGGAGCTCAAAGCGGAGAGGAATCTGGTGGCCGGTCAGCGTCATTGGATGGTGCTCAAGAAGGAGGCACACTCCATGTGCTGACATTCCAAGAAGGAGCATCCACACTTGACCCGCAGCGCGTGTACACAGGTGCTGAATTGGGCGCGTGGGGCTCAACGTTCACTCGCACATTGACCTCGTATCAACCAGCAGCTGGCAAGGATGGCACCAATTTGGTGGCCGACATGGCAACTGATTTGGGTACAGCATCAGAAGATCTCAAGACGTGGACATTTACTCTGCGTGACGGTTTGACGTGGGAAGATGGCTCAGAAGTGACTTGCGCCGACATCGCTTACGGCGTCTCGCGTACTTTCGCAGCCGAGGTGACCGCAGGTGAGGGTCCGATGTACGCATTGAGTTACCTCAATATTCCCGAAGGCGATTCCGACTTTGGAAGCGCTTATCCCGGCCCGTGGCTGGCTGATGAAGAGCAACAAGCATTATTCGACGAGGCAGTTCAGTGTGATGGTCAAAACATCACCTTCAATTTGCAGGTACCCGTCGCCGACTTCAACTACACCGTTGGATTGTTGGCGTTCGCCCCGGTTCCTAAGGACAAAGACACTGCTGATCAGTACGGCTTAGCACCATTCTCCAATGGTCCTTTCCGTGTTGAGTCATACGAAGAGGGTGTTGAGATGGTTCTTGTTCGTAACGAGAACTGGAACGCCGACTCAGATCCCGTTCGTAAGCCGCTGTTGGACAAGATCATTTGGCAGTTCGGTGTCGACGAAGCAGTGATCGACGAGCGTATGTTGGCTGATGCTGGTGACGATAAGAACACCATCGTGTACGGAGGCATTTTGCCCGAGAATCTTCAAACTGTTTTCGGCGATGACTCGTTGAAGGATCGTCGCACTGACGGTTTTGATGGTTTTGTTTCGTACACCATGTTCAACGTCGAGACCGTTAATTGTGTCGAAATCCGTAAAGCAATTTGGTTGGCACTTGATCGTGAAGCTTTGCGTACTGCTGCTGGCGGACCGTTCACTGGCGAATTTGCCACTAGCTTCGTCGCACCATTGCTGGCTGCGGACTACGAACCAGCCAAGTTGGTTGACGGTCTGAACGAAGACGGAACGGCAAATGTTGAAGCTGCCATTGCGATGATGGACAAGGCGAAAGAAGCTTGCCCGGAGCTCCATGCCCGTGCAACAGGCGAGGGCCTACGTTTTGACCACCCTGACTCCGCCACTTGGCAGAAGAACATCGCCATTTGGATTGATTCATTGGGTGCAGCCGGAATCAACATCATCGATAATCCCATTGAAGCGTCAAAGTACTATTCAACGATTAACGGCGATCGAGGAGATTTGATGCGTTCTGGTTGGGCTGCCGACTGGGCGAATGCTTCAACGGTTATCCCTGAACTATTCGGTCAAGACGGTGGATTTAACTACCACAACAATGAAAACGATCCAGCATTCGCTGCGTTCCAGACCAAGATTGATGAAGCTAAGGCCGAAACCGACCGCGCCAAGCAATCGAAGTTGTGGAAAGAACTCAACCAGTACGTGATGGATCAAGCGTGGTCGATTCCTGGATCGGCTACGAAGAGCCAGAACCTTGTTGGTTCCAACGTCCGCGGCGCATACCAGTGGATGCCGTTTGGTTGGTACAACCTCGGTGCTATCGGTCTAGCCGGCTGAGAATTTGACACTTGATATGTGGGTGGCCGCACGTTGCGGTCACCCACATACGTGTTAGTGAGTTTTTGAGATGATTTTTTTCGTACTTCGGCGGTCAATCTTTGCGATTGTGCTCTTGTTGATCGTCAGTGCGTTTACCTTTTGGATTTTTTCAGCGTTACCTTCTGATCCAGCAGCCCTGACCTGTGGCAAGAACTGTCGTCCCGAGGTCATCGAAGCGAACCGTATTCGCCTTGGTTATGACAAGCCAATCCTCGAGCAATACGGCGGATATATGAAGGGTATTTTCACTGGTCGCACCTACGGGGAAGAGGGTGCCGCGATCCATTGCTCCGCCCCGTCTTTGGGATACTCGTATGATCGCCACGAGTGCGTTACGACTCTCATTGCAAAGACATTGCCGGTGACGGCTTCGATCGCTGTCGGAGCATTCACTTTATGGATTTTGATAGGAGTAGGCCTAGGAACCTTGGCTGCGCTCAAAAGAGGCAAATGGCAGGATCGGGTTGCAACTGGCTTTAGCGTCATCGGCGTAAGTTTCCCGACATTTTTTCTTGGGTTGATATCAATCATGGTGTTTGTGATCTGGACTGGGTTGCTTCCATTTCCTCAGTACAGCGGAATAACTGAGAATCCTTGGAAGTGGATGACATCATTGATTTTGCCTTGGTTTGTCTTGGCAGTCGTGTCGGCAGCGTCGTATGTCCGCATGACTCGTAACGGAATTCTTGAAGTGATGAACGAAGAATTTGTTCGTCTTGGTCTCGCTAAGGGTTTGAAACGCAAAACTTTGATCGTCAAATATGTGATGCGGGCCGCTCTTGTACCGATTGTGACAATCGCTGGTCTTGACTTCGCATTCCTATTGGGCGGAGCCCTGGTCACTGAAAGTATTTTCAACCTTCCTGGTCTCGGCAAATTGACCTTGGCTGCGGTCATTAATTCGGATTTACCAATTTTGGTTGCCACCACCTTGGTGGCTGCTGTTTTTATCGTTGTAGCCAATGCAGTTGTCGACATTTTGTACGGTTACCTTGATCCACGAGTACGGGCTAAGTGACTGAGCCATTGCTTTCTGTGCGCGACTTGCGCGTGACTTTTGGAACGCGCGACGGTGATGTATGTGCTGTACAGGGCGTTTCTTTTGATGTACGCGAAGGTGAAACCATCGCAATAGTGGGAGAGAGTGGTTCTGGAAAGTCGGTCACCGCTAATTCGCTCATGAGACTCAACTTCGGATCAGATGTTCGCATTGAGGGGCAGATCCTTTTGAACGGTCGCGATATTTTAGCGATGAGTGAAGAAGACGTTCGTCGTCTTCGCGGTAATGAGATGGCGATGATTTTTCAAGATCCACTGACCGCTTTAAATCCGTTTTACACAGTTGGTAATCAAATTGCCGAGGCGTATGCAATTCATCATCCAAATACCTCGAAGCGTGATCTGAGAGAAATTGCGTTGCAATCATTACAAAAAGTTGGGATACCAGAACCAAATAAGCGGATTGATCAATACCCCCACGAGTTTTCTGGAGGTATGAGACAGCGAATAGTTATTGCCATTGCTTTGGTGAATAGCCCGAAATTATTGATTGCAGATGAACCCACAACGGCACTAGATGTGACAGTGCAAGCGCAAATTCTCGATTTGATAGGCGAGATGCAACAGGAACACGGATCAGCGGTCATTCTGATTACTCATGATCTTGGTGTCGTCGCGGAAATCACCAAGCGCGTACTGGTGATGTATGCGGGGCGGGTGGTTGAATCAGCATCGGTTTCGGATGCGTTCGGCGCTCCATCACACCCATATACTCTCGGTCTTCTCAATTCAGTGAAAAGTTTAGATTCAGATCGTCACACTCGTCTCGAACCGATCCCCGGAAGTCCGCCATCTCTGATTGATTTACCAACAGGTTGTCCATTTCATCCTCGGTGCCGATTCGCTGAATCACTTAATGGTGAATGCATCTCAGTCATCCCAGAGATGAAGGCCGTAGGCAATAGTTGGTCGGCTTGCCATCTGCCGGTTGAAGTGCTTTCAATGTCCATGAAGGATTCACAATGAGCGGCGAAGTTGTTCTCGAGGCTTTTGATCTTAAAAAGCATTTTCCAACTGGCGCTTCAAAACTATTGCAACGTCCAACGCAAGTTGTGCAGGCCGTCGACGGAGTGTCTCTTTCACTTCGTCGTGGAACCACATTGGCCGTCGTCGGAGAGTCAGGTTGTGGCAAATCAACACTTGCCCGTTTGTTGGCGCGACTCATCGAGCCAACTGCAGGTTCAGTCGTTCTTAATGGCGTCAACTTCACGTCTGCATCAGCAAAACAAGTGTTGAAGATGAGGCGCGACATTCAAGTGGTTTTTCAAGATCCGTATGCCTGTTTGAATCCTCGTCATAGCATCGGGCAAAGTATCGGTACTCCCATTCGAATTCAAAAGACCATGTCGCGAGATGATGAGAAGCGTCGAGTGTTTGAGTTGATGGAGTTAGTCGGGCTGAGCGTTGAGCATTACAACCGGTTCCCGCATGAGTTCTCTGGGGGTCAAAGGCAACGAGCCGGGATCGCTCGGGCTCTCGCTTTACAGCCCAAGGTGATCGTGGCCGACGAACCCGTTTCGGCTCTTGACGTTTCGATTCAGGCTCAGATTTTGAACCTTCTCGAGAAGCTCCAGGCTGATTTGAATCTCTCGTATGTTTTCATCGCCCATGACCTCTCTGTAGTGCGTCACATCGCCGATGAAGTGGCGGTGATGTATCTCGGCAAGATTGTCGAGATCGGCACCCCAGAGGCCGTGTATGGGGCTCCCTCGCATCCGTATACCCAGGCCTTGATGTCGGCAGTTCCTGTTCCGAATCCTCAAGCAGGATCAAGGCGCAAGAGGATCATTTTGACCGGCGACGTTCCGAGTCCAGTGAACCCGCCATCAGGTTGCCGATTCCGTACCCGTTGCCCCAAAGTTCAGGACATCTGCTCTTCTCAGGAGCCGATGTTGATTGACCGGGGACAAGGTCATCGAGTGGCCTGCCATTTCCCCGACTGAAGCCACTAGGCTGTCCAACCGTGCGTGACATCGTGATGTACATAATGGTTTTTGTCAATGTGGTTTCCATGTTCGCCATGGTTGGCACAATTTTGATGCACAGCGGTAAGGGCGGAGGCCTGTCCGATATGTTCGGCGGCGGTAGTGGCGCTGGCCTCGGTTCAGCAGCTGCTGAGAAGAACCTCAACCGAATCACCTTCGTGATTGCACTGGTTTGGATCATCTCGATTCTTTCCCTTGGATTTCTCCTTACCAAGTAAGAGGTCACAATCACACAGTTGGGCGACTTTAGGTCGACCGATAGAGTTTTAACACCACGTCGAAGTGGCGGAATAGGCAGACGCGCTAGCTTGAGGGGCTAGTGATCGTAAGATCGTGGGGGTTCAAGTCCCCCCTTCGACACTCTGAATCGGGCGTGTTCCCGCAAAAGTGGAACACCAGCCGCGCACCGGACCCGATCCATACAGAACCACGAGAACCAATCAAACACGGCGGTGACGTGTGTCTGGGATTCACTGAAAGAAGATTTGGCTGTCGACTGGTCGTTGTTTTTTGACTAGTCATCAACACATTCGAGGCTGTAGTGAGCCGCTTCACTAGGAATTGAAGTCAGCGTGGATGCTTCATTACATTAAACAGTGGGTAATACGCGATGTTGCGTTGATCGTTTAAAGAGACGGGGAAAGATTGTGGGTCGGATACATGGTTGGAGTGCCGTGTTCTGTGTGGCAACACTTTTGGTCTGGTTTGTTAATGTAGTTTCGCCTGTTCATGTGCTGGCCGTGGCATCTATCAGCCAGGTCGGTGCAGATATCGACGGTGAAGCTGCAGGCGACAACTCGGGCCGATCAGTTGCGATGTCTGGGGACGGTTCGCGTATCGCAATCGGCGCTCCCTACAACGACGGCACCGATGGCAACGGCAGTTATACCGGGCATGTGCGCATCTACACGTTGATCAGCGGCACGTGGACACAAACTGGTTTAGATATCCACGGTGAAGCTGCAGGCGACGCGTCAGGCTGGTCGGTTGCGATGTCTGGGGACGGTTCGCGTATCGCAATTGGCGCCTATGACAACGATGGCAACGGCAGCAATGCTGGTCATGTTCGTATCTACACGTTGATCAATGGCACGTGGACACAAACTGGTTTAGATATCGACGGTGAAGCCGCAGGCGACCAGTCAGGCTGGTCGGTTGCGATGTCTGGGGACGGTTCGCGTATCGCAATCGGCGCTCCCTACAACGGCAGTTATACCGGGCATGTGCGCATCTACACGTTGATCAATGGCACGTGGACACAAACTGGTTTAGATATCGACGGTGAAGCTGCAAACGACCTGTCGGGCAGTTCGGTTGCGATGTCTGGGGACGGTTCGCGTATCGCAATTGGCGCCTATGGCAACGATGGCAACGGCAGCAATGCTGGTCATGTTCGTATCTACACGTTGATCAATGGCACGTGGACACAAACTGGTTTAGATATCGACGGTGAAGCTGCAGGCGACCTGTCGGGCATTTCGGTTGCGATGTCTGGGGACGGTTCGCGTATCGCAATTGGCGCCTTTGGCAACGGCAGTTATACCGGGCATGTGCGCATCTACACGTTGATCAATGGCACGTGGACACAAACTGGTTTAGATATCGACGGTGAAGCTGCAGGCGACGAGTCAGGCATTTCGGTTGCGATGTCTGGGGACGGTTCGCGTATCGCAATCGGCGCTCCCTACAACGATGGCAACGGGATTGATGCTGGTCATGTTCGTATCTACACGTTGATCAATGGCACGTGGACACAGACTGGTTTAGATATCGACGGTGAAGCCGCAGGCGACCTGTCGGGCATTTCGGTTGCGATGTCTGGGGACGGTTCGCGTATCGCAATCGGCACTCCCTACAACGAAGGCACCGGCAGTAATGCTGGTCATGTGCGTGTCTATGGTGTGCCAACTGTTCCTGTGGCGCCGACGATCACCTCGGTTGTAGGCACGAATGGGTCGCTGACAGTTACCTTCGCTTCTGGTGCTGATGGTGGGTCACCTATAACGAACTACAAGTACTCGATTGATGGAACGAACTACATTGCGTTGAATCCGGTAACAACATCAAGCCCATTCATCATCAGCGGTCTCACTAATGCGACAACTTATTCGGTCACCATCAAAGCCGTGAATGTTTATGGTGACTCGCTTAACTCAAATACGGTGAGTGGAACTCCTACTGCACCGGCTGCGAT
>Ga0255112_1000071_pt1 | contig 27424 bp, 29 predicted proteins | sample Law_Yuk_RepB_8h_FD_188470 | JGI IMG/M metagenome (GOLD analysis project Ga0255112, IMG submission 188470) | Freshwater microbial communities from St. Lawrence River, New York, United States - Law_Yuk_RepB_8h | ecosystem: Environmental > Aquatic > Freshwater > River | place: USA: New York... | reverse complement strand
GGCCTGCTCCTGGATGGGCGTGGGATTCACGTAACCACAATCGGCGAGGGAGCGAAGGACTGGCTCGGGGAGGCCAATTTCAGTAAACGTAGGCATGATGTCAGAACAGAAAGGCGGGCGGGCTGGGAAAGGGGAAGAACAAATGAAGGAATTCTCCCCTGCGGGGCAATATTCGGCCTCCGAGAGCCCTCTTTCCGTCCGAGATTGACAGGCGGGGTGGTTTAACCTGCATTCAACACCCTTCCGCAAGGAAGACTGAACGGTGGTTGTAGCTCAGTTGGTTAGAGCACTGGTTTGTGGTACCAGGGGTCGGGGGTTCAAGTCCCCTCAATCACCCCACTTTCAGCCAAAAGGCCCGGAGCAATCCGGGCCTTTTCCTTGCGCGACCACCCAACCGGGTCCTGCCCTTACTGCGCGCCCTTGGATTTGAAATAGGTCTCGAGGGCCTTGCGGATCGCGCCTTCGAGTTCGTCGTCCAAGCGCTTCACCTCGGCATCCAGCACGGGATCGCCGACCTCGGACCCGCGGCGGAAAAGCTTCCCCTTTTCGAAGAGGTTCAGACGTTGGCCGTAATAGGTGATGTAGCGCACCTTGAACTTATAACCCGATGCGTAATTCTCGAGGCTCACGGTGACGCGCTCGACGGGGTAGTCCGGCTTCACCGCCTGCAGCGCGGCGCGGACGTCCCGCAAGGCGTCCTTGGATTCGCAGACGATGCGGTTGTCCATGAAACGGGCGTCTTCGAAGCCGGACTCCATGTCAAAGTGCACGCCGGCCTTGAGACCATGGAAACCCGTGCCTGGGATGCCCGCATACAGGATGAGCATGGTGATGAGCGTGATGCCCATCAACGAAAGCAGCGTGACGATGGGGTTGGATTCCTTCTGGAGTTTGACGGCAGCCATGGGCGAGGGATAGCCCCCGACCACGGCTGAATCAATCCAATAGAAACCGCCCGGGGCTTACTTGAGCGTCTGCAGGTAGGCCTTCACGTCGGCCAGCTCCTGCGGCTTGAGGATCAGGCCCATGGGCGGCATCGGCGAGACGCCCAGCTGCTCATAGCCCTTGGCCAAGACCTTGTTGGGCTCGACGAGCGAGTCGTGGATATACGCCGGGGTCGCCCGGGTGGCGAGGCCATCCAGCGCTGGTCCGATGGCACTACCCTTCCCCTTCACCATGTGGCAGTTCACGCACGCGGCGACAGGGTGCTTCCAGTAAATCTCTTCGCCCCGGGCGGCGACCCCCTCCGTCACGGGGGCTTCGCCGGCCACGGTCAGTTCGCAGAGCTTCACGTCGTCGAAGTAGATGTCGCCCTTGCCCACGTGGAGCAGGTTGATCGACGACCGCGTGCGCTTGCCGGAATTGAAGACGACCTCGACCTCGACCCAATCGCTGTCGCGGCCGATCGTGCTGGTCTCCGCGCGACCGATGTGGTCGTTGAGGCTGGCCTTGCCGCGGAAACCCTTGGTCTTGATCCAGGCGCTCAGGCGATACTCGGTGTCCGGCTTGATGGCCACATCGGCGTAGAAACTGGTGTCGCCATTGTCGCGGGTAACCCCGCGGATGGCGCGTTTGCCCGAGTGCACCATGGCGGGGTCGGTGACGATGTCCCACTTCGCGGCCTTGTTGGCCGGGGAGTTGCCGTAGTCGCGACGCTGCCAGCCGGCCGGCAAGGCGCCCGCGAGTTCCTCGAAGCCAGGGTTAGGCAGTAGGTTCGGCCCTTCGACGAAGACCTGCGTCTGATGCTTCTTCGCGAGAACCTTGGCGGCTTCCTTCAACCACTCGTCGGACTGGACGATCGGGTCGGTCGCCAAACCGCGGACGAGCGTCTTGATCTCGGGGGTGGTGGCGAACTCGGCCAATTTCACCATCGCGGCCAGACGGGTCGTCGGGTCCTTGTCGGCGATGACGCCGGTGCCAAAGAACAAGCCTTGGGCGGCCGCATCGTCGCCGAGCGCGCGGATGGCGTTGCGGCGCAAGGCGGCGTCGGCCGAAAGCAACGCCTTCTTGTGGGTCTCGGCGTCGAGCTTACCGAGGCCATGGAGGGACCAAAGGGCATGGATGGCGGAGACGTCCGGCTGGGCGGCCGTCACGAGGGCGACCAGGGCGGAGGTGAGCGCGGTCTTCTTCCCTTCCACGATCAGCTGCTGGGCGCGGAGGCGGCCATACTGCGTGGAGCCCTTCAGGCCAGCCAACAAAGCTTCATCGGTGTTCGCTTGGGCGGGACTGACCGCCGGCGTCGTCTTGGAAACGATGCGGTAGATGCGACCGCGGGAGTGATCGCGGATCGGGTTCTCGTGGGCACCGCCCACACCCGTCTTGGCGTCGTAACCACCCCGGGACACGCTCGGGGTCGGGTTGTGCTGGATGATGAAGTTCTGCCAGTCGGCGAACCAGATGGCGCCGTCGGGGCCGACGGAGGCGAAGACCGGCGACATCCATTCGTCGGAAGAGGCGACGATGTTGTAGCCGTCCTTGGCGACGTAACCGGCGCCCTGCGGGACGACGTTCATGAGGTTGATCAGCTTCATGGTCGGCTCGCAGACCATCGCGGCGCCCTGCAGGCGCGCCGGCAGCTGGGCCGAGTAGATGAAGTTGGAGCCGGCGGCGGCGGTATAGCCACCCATGACGTCGACCTGACGGAAGTTCGGGGTGATGGTGTGGGCCTGCTCGACGAGGTTGATCTTCTTGGCCGACATCACGCGCATCCCCTTCGGGGCGACGGTCAGCGGGATGCCACCGTAGAAGATCGGGGCGCCGTTGGCGGTGCCGCCGAAATCATCGCCCGCGGCGTTGTTGCTCTGCGCCCAGGTGTTGTTGGTGAACTGGTGCTGGAACTCCAGGGCGGAGCCATCCGCCTTGAAGCGGTAGCTGCCTTGAGAGAAGCCCTTGCGCTGGCCGCCGACTTCGCCGTTGAAGCCGCTGTAGCCGACCGCGCCCCGCAGCCAATTGTCGTAGCCATAGGACAAGCTGCTGGCCTGGGCGTGGGTGTCATTGACGCCCCAGCCGGTCATGACCGCCTCGCGGACGTCGGCCTTGTCGTCGCCGTTGGTGTCCTTCAGGAAGAGGAACTGCGGCGGTTGCGAAATCACGATCCCGCCGTTGGCGAACGCGAAACTCGTCGGAATGTTGAGACGGTCGGCGAAGACGGTGAACTTGTCGGCCTTGCCGTCGCCATCGGTGTCTTCGCAGATGATGATCTTATCGTTGCCGGCGCCGTCCTTGGAGACGCCGTGGGGGTAGTCGCTGGTCTGGGCCACCCAGAGGCGACCACGGTTGTCCCACGCGAACGCGATGGGCTTCATGATATCAGGCTCAGAAGCAAAGAGGACCAGCTTCATGTCGGCCGGAACCTGCGTGCGCTCCATGCTGCCCTTCACGGAAAACGGCTTCTGGAGCGTCAGCGCCTTCGGGCGACGCTCGTAGTTGGCGACGTTCGGGTTCTCTTCGCGGACCTCGGGTTCACGTTGGGCCAGGAATTTTTCCCAGGCCGACACGCGGGCGGGGTTGAGCTTGGCCAAGAGATCCTTGCGGAAGCCCTCCGCGTTCACGCTCGCGGACAGGCGCAGCACCACGATCGTCTTGCCGTCCGGCAACTTCACCTCGGCGCCAAGACCGGGGACATCACCCTTGACCAGCAAGGCGTCGTAATAGCCCAGCGTGGCGGCGGCAGGCGTCGGGCCGGAGGCGTAGTCGAACCAGATGGCATCACGGCCGAGGGCGGCCATGTAGTCGTGGAGCGAGCCCTTGGCGCTCTGCTCCGAACCGAGGGCGTCGAAATAGAGCACGCGTAAGGCACCCTCGGACGGTTCGGCCGCACGCAGGGGGGCCGACCAAGAAGCCAGGAACGTCAACAGAGCTAGGAAGACTCGCATAGGGGTATGCGACCGAACCAATCCATTTGGCGGGAGAGAGCAACCCGGAGAATTCATCCGCCCTGTTTTTGTCGGTCGAACCCCAGCACTTTGCCGTAATAATACAAAACGGCGCCCTTCCCCGCCGGGAGTAGGCACAAAAAAACGGCGCCCACTGGGCGCCGTTCGAGAAGCGGACTGCAACGACCTCAGTGGTCGTGGTGGTCGCCACCAGCCGCAGGCTTGTTCTCTTCCGGAACGTCCGTGATGAGACATTCGGTCGTGAGAAGCAGGCCGGCGACGGAGGAAGCGTTGATGATCGCGGTGCGCGTGACCTTGGTCGGGTCGACGACGCCAGCGGCGACGAGGTCCTGGTATTCGCCCGTGGCCACGTTGTAGCCATTGGCGCCCTTATGCTTCAGGAGGACTTCCTGGACGATGTGGGAACCTTCGACACCGGCGTTGGCGCAGAGCGTGCGGAGCGGCTCTTCGATCGCCTTGCGGACGATCTGGGCACCGATCTTTTCGTCGCCGACGAGGCTGTTGATCACGCCATCGATGGCCTTGACCGTACGGAGGAGGGCGACGCCGCCACCCGGGACGATGCCTTCTTCGACGGCTGCGCGCGTGGCGTGCAGGGCGTCGTCGACGCGGTCCTTCTTCTCCTTGAGTTCGGCTTCGGTCGCGGCACCCACGTGGATGACGGCGACGCCGCCGGCCAGCTTGGCGAGGCGTTCCTGGAGCTTTTCCTTATCGTAGTCGGAGGTGGTCTCGTCGATCTGGCGACGGATCAGCTTCACGCGGCCCTGGATGTCGGCGGACTTGCCGGCGCCCTGGATGATCGTGGTGTTTTCCTTGTCGACGACGATGCGCTTGGCGCGGCCGAGGTCAGCGACCTTGACGGATTCGAGCTTGATGCCGAGGTCTTCGGTGATGAAGCGGCCACCGGTGAGGACGGCGATGTCTTCCATCATGGCCTTGCGGCGGTCGCCGAAGCCCGGGGCCTTGACGGCGCAGACGTTGATCGTGCCGCGGAGACGGTTGACGACGAGGGTCGCGAGGGCTTCGCCTTCGACTTCTTCGGAGATGATGAGGAGCGGCTTGCCGGCCTTGGCGACTTCCTGGAGGAGCGGGAGGAGGTCCTTCATCGCGGACACCTTCTTCTCGTAGAGGAGGATGTAGGCGTCTTCGATGATGGCTTCCAGCGTTTCGGCGTTGGTCGCGAAGTACGGGGAGAGGTAACCCTTGTCGAACTGCATGCCTTCGACGACGTCGAGGGTGGTTTCGATGGTCTTGGCCTCTTCGACGGTGATGGTGCCGTCCTTGCCCACTCGGTCCATGGCTTCGGCGATGATGTCACCGATGGAGGAGTCCCAGTTGGCGGAGACGGTCGCGACCTGCTTGATCTCTTCGCGGGTCTTGATCTTCTTGGAGATGTTGGCGAGCTCCTTGACGACGGCCTCGGTGGCCTTGTCGATGCCGCGCTTCACGAAGATCGGATTCGCGCCGGCGGCGACGAAACGGAGGCCTTCCTTGTAGATGGCTTCGCCGAGCACGGTGGCGGTGGTCGTACCGTCACCCGCCTTGTCGGCGGTCTTGGAGGCGACTTCGCGCACCATCTGGGCGCCCATGTTCTCGTAGGGATCGCTCAACTCGATCTCCTTGGCGACGGTGACGCCGTCCTTGGTGACCTTCGGGGCGCCGAATTTCTTGTCGATCATCACGTTGCGGCCCTTCGGACCGAGGGTGACCTTGACCGCGCGGGCCAGGATGGAGACGCCGTTCAGCACCTTGCGGCGGGCGGCTTCATCGAACAGGATTTGCTTCTTAGACATGGTAGATGTGGTTTGAGAGGGTTAGGTGGAGGGGATTATTCGATGACGGCGAGGACTTCTTCTTCGCGGAGGAGGAGGTAGATCTCGTCGTTGAGCTTCACTTCCGAGCCGGCATACTTGCCGATGAGGACCTTGTCGCCGACCTTCACGGAGAAGGGGATCTTCTTGCCGTCCTTGTCGACCGCGCCGGTACCGAGGGCAACGACCTTGGCTTCCTGCGGCTTTTCCTTGGCGGAGTCGGGGATGATGATGCCGCCCTTGATTTCTTCGGCTTCCTCGATGCGCTGCACGAGCACGCGGTCGGCGAGGGGCTTTACGGTGATTTTGGTATTTTTGGCCATAGTGTGTTTGGGTAGAGTTTGCCCGGAGGGGCGTCAGTGAGTTTGCAGAACAGATGCCAAAACGGTTTTGGCGGGGTTTAGCAACCGATTAAGGGGTTTTTCGGGGGTCGGCTAAGTCTTGACCCCCTTTGGAGGGCCTTGTTCCCACCTTTTCAAGGGACAGCCTGTCGCAGAGGGTGAGACAAGTGACCAAGGCGCCCCCTACCCCTAGCGCCCGGGCTAGCCGATCTCGCCCGGCAAACCACCCTCCGGTTGCTTCAGCTGATCCCCCCACCCCAGCAACCTGGCTTGGGCGCCGTGGTGCTCCGCCTTGGGCTTATCGCCGCGCTCCATCCAGATTCGTGAAAGCGACGTGTGCACATGGATGTCCTTCGCGCGGAGCGCCAAGGCGGCTTCACCCGCAGCCAAGGCAGCGTCGAGCTGACGTAGGGCGAAATGGACTTCGGCCTTGGCCAGCCAAGCTTCGAAGCAGGCCGGCTCGAGCTGCACGGCCGTCGCCAACTTGGCCAAGGCCGCGGCTTCATCTCCGACCGCAAAGTCGAAGGACGCCTCAGCGCTGAGGGCTTGCGCGCGTTCCATCGGGCTGGCGGTTTCCATGGCACCCAACTTGGCGGGACGGAGGATTCGTGCAAGCGTGGCTTTCACGCTTGGAAATAAGGCCAAGGGCCGCAAGTGTCGCCGGATTATGGATCCGCGCTACGCCCAACTGGCTGACGTCCTCTGTGGTTTCTCGACCCGCCTCAAGAAAGGCGAGAAAGTCCTCATCGACGTCGCCGAAACCCCCGAGGAATTCGTCATCGCCCTCATTCGCTCCGCCCGCCGACACGGAGCGATTCCGATGGTGAACATCCAGCAGGCGCGGGTGTCGCGCGAGATGACCCGCGAAGGCAACGCCGAGCAGTTCAAGCTCTTCGCCGACCACGAGCTCGCCCGCATGAAGAAGATGCACGCCTACATCGCGGTCCGCGGGGCCAACAACATTTTCGAGTCCAGCGACGTCCCCGCCGACCGCGCCCGCCTCCTCGGCGAAACCGTCCGTCCGCTCATGGACTGGCGCGTCAACAAGACGAAGTGGGTCGTGCTCCGCTGGCCGACGTCCTCCATGGCCCAGCAGGCCAAGATGAGCACCGAGGCGTTCGCGGACTTCTACTTCCGCGTCTGCACGCTCGACTACTCCCGCATGATTCCGGGCATGGAAGCCCTCAAGCAGGCCATGATGGCCACCGACGAGGTGCAGATCACCGGCCCCGGCACCGACCTCAAGTTCAACATCAAGGGCATGAACGCCATCCCCTGCGGCGGCGAATACAACATCCCCGACGGCGAGGTCTTCACCGCCCCGATCCGCGACTCGGTCAACGGCGTGCTCCAGTACAACTGCCCGACCATCTATCAAGGCGTGTCCTTCGAGAACATCCGCCTCGTCTTCAAGAAGGGCAAGATCGTCGAAGCCACGGCGAACAACACCAAGCGCCTCAACGAGATCCTCGATACCGACGTCGGCGGCCGCTACATCGGCGAATTCGCCATCGGCTTCAACCCGCACATCCTGAATCCGATGCAGGACATCCTCTTCGACGAGAAGATCGCCGGCTCCTTCCACTTCACCCCGGGCAAGTGCTACGAGACGACCGACAACGGCAATAAGTCCTCGATTCACTGGGATATGGTCTGCATCCAGCGCCCCGAATACGGGGGCGGTGAAATCCGCTTTGACGGGAAGGTCATCCGCAAGGATGGTCTGTTCGTGCCTAAAGCCCTCCAAAAATTGAATCCTGAGTACCTCCTCGGCCAAAAGCGCTAAGATGGCCAAGTCCAAGCATAAGACGCCTTCGAAGCCCTCCCCTGGTTCGATCAAGCCCATCAGCGCCAACAAAGCGCAGACCCGCAAGGCCGCGCCCCGCGCGCAGCCCGAACCGCGGCGCAGCACCCGCGCCTCCCGCGATCCGGCCCGCCGGGCACCCGCCACGGAGACCAAGCCGAACGAAAAGTTCAAGGTCCGCGTCTCCGACGAACAAGCCGCCGCGCGCGCCGACAAGATCGTTTCGGGCCTCATGGAAGGCGTCAGCCGCTCCCGCGTCCAGCGCGCGCTCGACCTCGGCCTGATCACACTGGGTGGCAAGGCCATCGACCGCCGCACGGTCTTGAATCCCGGCGACGAAATCGTCATCGAACTCCCGACGCCCGAAGAGCCGACCGCCACGGCGGTGAAGATGAAGTTGGAAGTCCTCTTCGAAGACGCCCACCTCATCGCCATCAACAAACCCTCCGGGCTGCTCACGCACCCGGTGCAGGGCTCCGATGAGCTTTCGGTCGTCCACGGCCTGCTCTACCACACCAAGGGTAAGTTGGCTCCCGCCGGCGGCGCCCCGCGCCCCGGCGTGGTCCACCGCCTCGACCGCGAGACCTCCGGCGTCATCGTGCTCGCGAAGACCGACAAGGCTTACCATAACCTGGTCGAGCAGTTCTCCCAGCGCACGGCGCAGAAGGAATACCTTTCGTTGGTCGACAAGTGCCCCCGCCTCCTGGGCGGCAGCATCGACGCCAAGATCGACCGCCACCGCACCGTCCGCGTGCGCATGGCCGTCCGCGAAGACGGCCGCGAGGCCATCACCGATTGGCGCGTCGAAGAGAAGTACGGCACGCAAGCCGCGCTGATCCGTACGTTCCCCCACACGGGCCGGACGCACCAGATCCGCGTCCACCTGTCGCACATCGGCCACGCCATCCTCGGCGACCGCACCTACGGTAAGTTCGACTACCCAGCCTTCGATGGTTGGCCGATGCCGCGCGTCATGCTGCACGCCAACCGCCTCACCCTGCTCCACCCGCAGACCGGCAAGCCGCTGACCATCGAAGTGGCCCCACCGGCCGACTTCCTCGAGCTGCAAAACTGGCTCGGGAAGAAGTACGGCCGCAAGTCCTACACCGCGGCCGGCGTCTAAAGCCCGACGGGGGCTTGGTTACTTCTCGCCGGATTTGGAGGCCTTCTTGGTGGGCGGCATCCAGTCCGCCGGCTGGGGCTTGGCGACGACCAAGGGTAGAGCGTCGTCGACCGCCTTTTGTTCTTCCGCGAGGCGGCCCAACATCCCCGAGATTCGATCGGCGTGCTCAGGCTTCCCCGAGAGGTCCATCATTTCGAACGGGTCGGCTTGGAGATCGAAGAGTTGGGTCCGGTCAATCTGGGGGTAGCGGATGAGTTTCCAACGTCCATCGCTCAGGGCCCGCTGCACGTTCCGATACCCGAAGAAAAGCCGCTCGCGGTGCGCCGCCGCCGGTTTGGCGAAGACCGCGGTGAACTCACGGCCCTCGCTGGTCTTCGGCGCGGCGACCCCACAGACCTTGCCGAGGGTCGGAAGCACGTCGAAGAGGTAGCACAGGGCATCCGTGCGCTGGTCCTTCGGCACGCCGGGGCCGGCGATGACCAACGGCACGCGAATCGAATGCTCGTAGAGGTTCTGCTTGCCGATGAGTCCGTGCGAGCCACGCGCGACGCCCGAATCGGCGGTGAAGACGATCAAGGTGTTCGCCGCCGCCGGCGACGCCTCGACCGCATCGAGCACGCGCCCGATCTGCTGGTCGAGGAAACTGACGTAGCGATAGTAGTCCGCGAGCATCTGCTGGATGGCCGCCGGTGGGCGCGGCCAAGGCAGGAGCAACTCATCACGCACCACCATCTCGCCATTGTTGAAGGGATGCTGCGGGAGGAAGTTCGCCGGCAACGGGATCTTGGCGGGATCGTAGGTCACCGGGAAATCCGCCGGCACGATGTGCGGGTCATGCGGTCCGTCGAAGGCCAGGTAAGCGTAGAAGGGCTTCGTGCCATCCTGCCCCTTCACAAAAGCGAGCACCTCGTCCGTGGCCTCCTCGCAGAGGTGCTTGGGCGAAAGGCGCTGCGGCCCCATCTTGCCCGTCGGCAGGAGGTCGCAAACCTGCGCCTTCATTGGATTGGTCATCCCGCCGATATACATCGCCTTCGCGGTCTGGAAGGAACGACCGACCGAACCGGGCCCGTTATGCCACTTCCCCGAGGCAAAGGTCGCGTAGCCCGCTTGGCCAAAGGCATGCGGCCAGGTCTCGTCGCGCATGAGCTTCTCGTCGACCCGGAAATAGGAGCGCCCCGACATCAGCATCGCGCGCGAAGGCACGCAGGTGGCACCGTTGTTGCCGCCCTGCATGTAGGCACGCGTGAAGGAAAGCCCGCGCTTCACCAAGCGGTCGAGGTTCGGCGTTTTGATGACCGGGTTGCCTAAGGCGGCGATGGTGTCCGCCTGCTGGTCGTCGGCGAAGATGAACACGACGTTGGTCGGTGGGGCCGCCTGGGCGACAGCAGCCAGGGCCAGCAGGCCTAACAGGAGAAAGCGGGGCATGACCGGTTTGATAGCCCGGAATTGGCCCTAATCAAAACAAACCGCACTCAGTCGGCCAAGCCGTGGTGACCATCAGGCTTGAGGTGCTCAGGGTGGTCGGGCTCGACGTGCACCAGCACGGCGATGACCTCCGGATGCGAACGCAGGATATCCGCCTTGATGCGACCCGCGATGGCGTGGCCTTCGGCGACCGTCGCGGTTTCCGCAACCTGGAGATGGAAATCGACCTCAAACCGATCCCCCAAGCGACGAGCCCGAAAAGCGTGGAAGCCCTTGGCCCCCGGGGCGGCCAAGATGTGCTCACTGAGGTCCTTCAGCACGGCCTCTTCGGGCGCGGTGTCGATGAGATCCAGGCAGGCGCCCTTGAACAACCGGATACCCTCGGCACCCAGCCAGCCCGCAAGGACGAGACCGACGACCTTATCGACGGCGACCCATTCGGGATGCACGTTGGCGACCACCACGGCAACCAGCGCCAAAAAGGAGGCGATCGCATCCGCCCGGTGGTCGGCGGCGTTGGCCAGCAAAAGACGCGAGCCCAAGCGCTCGGCCTGACGGCGGGCGAACTGATAGAAGACTTCCTTGATGACCAGAGCGGCGCCGGCCACCCAGGCGGCGGCGAGCTCGGGCTTCTTGACGGTTTCACCGGAGACGAGGCCGCTCAGCGACTGCCACGCCAGCCCCAAACAGAACAGGAGCACCAGCGAAGAAATGAGCAGCGCCGCCAGCGTCGAAAAGCGATGGTGGCCGTAGGGGTGGTCTTCATCCTTCGGCAGGTGGGCCAAGCGTAGGCCAATGAGGGCCGCGATATCCCCCGCGATGTCGACCAGGGAATGAATCCCATCGGCCACGAGGGCTTGCGAAAAACACGTGAACCCGACGATCAACTTCAACCCCGCCAGGAACACATTGACCGTCAGGCTGAGCGCCACGGTCACCGTGCCCTTCCGCTGGAGGTCGTCGCTCATTTCTGTCCGCTGTTGGCGCGGATGATTTCCGCTTCCTTCTTCCAGTCGATCGAGATGAGCTCAGCCGAAGCGACCGCCGGGTCGGCGCGGAGGGCCGCCAGGACCTTCGGCAGTTCGGCCCATGGGGTCTTCTCGAGGGGCTCACGCCAGCGCTTCAAGGCCAGCAATGCCTCGTCGGGCTTACCGGCGACCGGCTGGGCGAAATCACCGCTCGGCAACTTCACTTCCGCCGCTTGGTGGCCGGGCTTCAGTTTGAGCGCGATTCGATCGGCGAATTGGAAGGTGTAGTCCGAGACCGGACCGGGTTCGGCCAAAGCCGTGCCCGCCGCATAGGTCTCGCGGATCAAGAGGTACTCCTGGGCCATTTCGCGGCCGGATGCCTCGTAATGACGGCGTCCACCGGTGACGATGGACCGTACCTTGGCGCCGTCCGGGCGGGTCTCCACGGACTCCCAAAGCACGTAATGCCCATAGAAGCCCTTCGAGGTCACCGCGAAGTCGTACATCATGCCAGGGAGATTGAGTCCCTCGCGGACTTGCCGTTTCGCGTCGCGCTTAGGCTGGCTGTTGGTCTGCACGACCCACAGGACGCCTACGCCCATGAGGGCACCGACTAAGAATATGATCCATCGCTCGCGCTGGCCCATGGGACCATCTTCACGACCACTCCGCAGGGGGCAAGGAGAAGCGATCCATCGGACGCCTTTACGGTTGGAAAGCGCGTTTCTTTGACCCAGAACAACCGCATGCCACAGGCCACCGTCGAGACCCGGGTCCGCTTCGCCGAAACCGACGCCATGGGGGTCACCTACCACGGCAACTACCTTCCTTGGTTCGAGATGGCCCGCGTCGCCCTGCTCGACCAACTGGGCTGCCCTTACCGGGAACTCGAAAAGCAAGGCTACCTGCTCCCGGTCTTGGAAACCGGCCTGACCTATCACCGGCCGTCGCACTTCGACGACCGCGTCCGCATCACCGTCACGCTGGCGGAACGACCCCGAGCCCGCCTCCGCTTGACCTACAAGGTCGAACGCGGCGACGAACTCCTGGTCGAAGGTTTCACCGTGCACGCCTTCGTCAGCCGCGACTTCAAGGCCATCCGCCCGCCGGAAATCGTCGAAGCCGCCTTCGCCAAGGCCTTTGGCCTGGCCTGAACTTTTCCGATGAAAATTGAAGCCTTCTCGCTCGGACCTTTCGAGACCAACGCCTACCTGATCACCTCGGACGACGGCCAAGAGTGCAGCGTGGTCGATGCCCCGCAACGCGCGGCGACCGCGCTCTTGCCGCTGATCAAAGTCCGTGGCCTCAAGCTCACGCACCTCTTGCTCACGCACGGCCACTGGGACCACATGTGCGAAGCGCACGCCTTCGCCGCCGCCGGCGCGCAGGTCCTCGCCCACCGGGCCGACCGCGAGCTCATCGAGAACATCGAAGCCTACAAGGATCGTTACCTTTCGATGATCCCCTCGCTCTCGGAGGAGGACTTCCATTCCGTCAAGGTCACGACTTGGCTGGAGGAAGGGTCCACCTTCGTGGCGGCGGGCAAGTCCTTTGCGACGCGGCACGTCCCCGGCCACTGCCCCGGCAGCCTCCTCTTCTATTGCGCCAGCGATCAGGTAGCCTTCTGCGGCGACGCCATCTTCCGCGGCTCGGTCGGCCGAACCGACCTGCCGAATGGCAACTGGAACGAACTCCTCACTTCCATCCGTACGCGGGTCTACACCCTGCCGGACGAGACCGTCCTGCTCCCCGGTCATGGCGGGCGCACGACGGTGGGACAAGAGAAGCAGACGAATCCCTACGCCCGGCCTTGAGCGTGAATCAACCCTGCCCCTTCCTGCCCTCCTGCGGACGCACCTTGAGTTGGCGCGACCTCGCGGAGCATCGGGAAGAGCGCGGGGCCGAGCTTTACATGCTCTGCCTGGAATACGGGCAGCAGCTTTGGCTGGAGGGACTGCCCGCCCGAGCCTTGTTGGCGGTCGACCGCGCGCTGTATTGCGATGTCGCCGCAACGGATGAAGCCTTGCGCAACTATCCGGTGCCCTATGCGGCCATCCGCTGGCTGGTCTCGCAGCCCGGCGACGCCTTCACCGGCAATGCCCGGGTCCACTACCAGCACCTCGCCGATCGCGTGCGCGGTGACCGGGCCGACCTCAAGAAATGGCGAGCTTGGGCCGCTTGGGCCTTGGTCCGCAAGGCGCGCCCCGACCTCCCCAACGACCCCAAGCATGCCGTACAGGAGCCAACGCATGCGGAGATCAGCGCGGGCCTCAACAAGCATGGAATCGCCGCGGAAACGGCAAGCTGGTTAGCCGCCCTCGCCGACTGACGGTCGCTTACTTGGTCATCTGGATCACTTCCACCTTCACCTCGACCTCGACGCCTTCGGGGGTCGTGAACTTGGTCGACTCACCTGACTTCACCGAAGCCGTGGTGGTGTTACCGTAGGTCACCGCCAGGCCATCGACAATCGCCTTATGCAAGGTCAGTTCCTGCACCTTGCCGAGCTGGGCCAGGGTGAGGACTTCGCGCTTCTCGTCATAGGACTTGAGGGTCCAGCCATCGACCACGCGACCGATCTTCAACCAGCGACGGGCACCGGCGATGTCTTCGATGGAATAAAGCCCTTCCGCCGGAATCGCCGAATGGAAGATCGGCATGTTGGACTTCTGGCGGGCGGCTTCCTTCTGCTTGCGCCGAATCTCGTCGGGATTCTGGGTGGCCGGGTCGGCCTTGGTCTTCACCTGCGTATCCATCTTCAAGGCAATCGCTCCATCCGGCCCGACGGTCGGGGTGACGCTGAAGGTGATGCCACCGTCGTTGCTGGTCACGCCAATAGTCGCCTGTTTGCCCGAGACCGCGACCGCCGATGGGGAAGCAATGGTCTCCACCTTGCCGCTGGCGTCACGCTTCGTAAATGTCGTGGAGACCTTGACGTGGGCGGGGGGGGCGACTTCTTGGCTCCAACCCGCGAGAGGCAGGCTGGCCGATACGACAAGGGCAGCGAGGCAAGGGAGGCGCATAGGAGGGAGAGGGTTACAAGTGTAACCCCACCAAGCCCAAAAGTTCCAGCAGAGAGGCTTATTTAAGCGCCTTGAAAACCAAGGAGGCGTTATGTCCGCCGAAGCCGAGGTTATTCGAGATGGCCACGTTGACCTGCATCTTGCGGGCCTGGTTAGGCACGTAGTCTAGGTCGCAATCGGGGTCGGGATTCTCGAGGTTCATCGTCGGCGGAACCATGCCATGGTGGATGGCGAGAGCGCACACCGCGGCTTCCACGCCACCGGCGGCACCCAGCAGGTGACCGGTCATCGACTTGGTCGAGGAAATGGCGATCTTGGGGGCCTGTTCGCCGAAGACGCGCTTGATGGCCAGCGTCTCGCAACGATCGTTGATCGGGGTCGAAGTGCCGTGCGCATTGATGTAGCTGACTTCGGACTTCGCGATGCCAGCCTCGGATAAGGCGCGGTTCAGGCAGAGCGCGAGGCCCTTCCCTTCCTGATCCTGACCCGTGATGTGGTAGGCATCGCAGGTGGCGCCGTAACCGGCGAGTTCGCAGTAGATGCGGGCGCCGCGGGCTTGGGCATGCTCGAGGGACTCGATGACGAGGACGCCGGCGCCTTCGCCCATGACGAAACCATCGCGGAGCTTATCGAACGGACGCGACGCCTTTTCGGGCGTGTCGTTGAAGTCGGTCGACATGGCCTTCATGTTGCAGAAACCGGCATACCCCAGGCGGGTGATGGCCGCTTCCGAACCGCCGGAGAGCATGATGTCGGCATGGCCGTCGCGGATGTGGCGCATGGCCTCCCCGAGGGCGTGGGAACCCGAGGCGCAAGCGGAGACGACGCCGTAGTTGACGGACTTGGCCTTGAACTCGATGGCCACGACGCCGGAGGCGATGTTGGCGATCAAGGAAGGAATCGTGAAAGGCGAAACGCGGCTCGGGCCACGCTCGATGAGCACGCGGGCTTGGTTCTCGATGGTTTCCATGCCGCCGATACCGGAACCGATGATCACGCCGAAGCGTTCGGCATCGAGCTTGGTCGTGTCGACCTTGGCGTCTTCGATGGCCATGCGGGACGCGGCGACGGCGTACTGGGTGTAGCGGTCGTTGCGCTTGGCCTCCTTCGGGTCCATGAACTTGCCGGCATCGAAATCGCGGATTTCAGCACCGACCTTCGAGGGGAAGTCCGTCGGGTCAAAACGGGTGATACGGGAGATCCCGGAACGACCCTTGATCAAGGCGTCCCAGAAACTCGCCGTGTCCGGACCGAGAGCCGACAGGCAACCAATGCCGGTGACGACTACTCTGCGGGGCTGGCTAGCGGTGCTCACAGGTACGGGCTAAAATAACCCGCGGGAGATTACTTGGTGGCGTTGGCCTTGATGAACTCGATGGCGTCGCCCACGGTCTTCATGGAGGCGGCCTTGTCTTCCGGAATCGAGGCGATGCCGAACTCGTCTTCGAAAGCCATGATGATCTCGACCAGGTCGAGGGAGTCGGCCTTGAGGTCGGTCTGGAAACCGGCGGCAGCGGTGACCTGCTCAGGGTTCACGCTGAGCTGCTTGACGATGATGTCGGTGACGCGTTTTTCGATGTTTTCAGGCATGGTAAAGTGGTGATTAGGAGTGGGTTCTGGGTGTCAGATGGCCATGCCTCCGTCAACCGAAAACACCTGACCGGTGATGTACCCCCCCTCTTCCGAGGCAAGGAAATCGACCATAGCGGCGATATCGGTGACCGAGCCAAAACGACCCAGCGGGATGACCCCGAGGATCTTCTGCTTAATTTCGTCGGAAAGCTCCCCCGTCATGTCGGTGGTGATGAAGCCCGGCGCGACGGCATTAGCCGTGATGCTGCGGCCGGCGAGCTCGCGGGCGAGGGTCATGGTGAGGCCATGGAGCCCGGCCTTGGCGGCGGCGTAGTTGGCCTGGCCCGCGTTACCCTGCACGCCCGTGACGGACGAGATGCTGATGATGCGGCCCCAGCGCTTCTTGGTCATCGGCCGGACGAGGCCCTTCGTCCAATAGAAGGCAGAGGAAAGGTTGGTGGAGATGACGTCGTTCCAGTCCTGCTCGGACATCGCCATGACGAGTTTGTCGCGGGTGATGCCGGCGTTGTTGACGAGGATCTCGACGGCGCCGAACTCGGCGTTGATCTGCTCGCAGGCCTTGGCGACCGCGGCGGCGTCGGAGACGTCGACCTGGAAAGCCTTGGCCTTCCAGCCCTTGGCGAGGATGTCGTTGGCCACGGCGACGCAGGTCTCGGATTTCGAGACACAGAGCACGGTGTGTCCATGCGAGGCGAGGCGTTCGGCGATGGCCTTACCGATGCCGCGACCGGCACCGGTGACCAAAGCTACCCGAGGATTATGCGTCAGATGCATCGGCTTTGATGTGCAGGCAAAACGCCTGCGAGGCAAGTGGCGAAAACAGGCCCAGACCCCGTTTCTTTGCGAAAAAGGGTCCGAAGCAGCTCGGCGCAGGTTCAGTAAACGTCGCGCTGGTAGCGGCCGTCCTTCTTGAACTGCTTGACCCAATCCACCGCGGCTTCGGGCGTCAGGCCACCCTGCTCCGCAACGATGGCATGCAAGGCCGCATCGACATCCTTGGCCATGCGCTTGGCATCGCCGCAGACGTAGAAGTAGGCCCCCGCCTGCAGCCACCGCCAGAGTTCGACGGCGTTTTCACGCATCCGATCCTGGACATAGATCTTGGCCGCTTGGTCGCGGGAGAAGGCGAGGTCCAGGCGCGTGAGCACACCGGACTGCAGGTAAGCCGCCCATTCGTCGGCATAGAGGAAATCGCTGTCCTTGCGCTGGTCGCCGAAGAAGAGCCAATTCTTGCCCTTGGCCCCGCGGGTGGCGCGGTCCATGACGAAACTGCGGAACGGCGCGACGCCGGTGCCCGGGCCGACCATGATGACGGGGACGTCATCATCGGCCGGGAGGCCGAAATGGGAATCCGCCACGAACACCGGGACGTCGGGTTCGTTCAGGCGGGCCCGCTCGGAAAGGTAAGACGAGCAGACGCCCTCGCGCGGACGGCCATTGGTTTCGTAACGCACGACGGCGACCGTCAGGTGGATCTCGTCCGGATACTTCGAGGGGGCCGAGGAAATCGAATACAGCCGCGGCATCAGCTTGCGCAGAAGCTCGATGAACTCCTGGGCGCCTAGCTTGGCGGAAGGATGCTCCTCGAAGAGGTCGAGGAATTCGCGCTGCTCCATCCAAGCCTTCTTCTTCTCCGGATCGGTTTCGCCGATCGCGGCGGCCAAACGGGCCTTCTCGCCGGCGTCGGTCGCGCGGTCGTGCAGGAGCTGCGCGAACTTGTAGGTCGGGCCGTTCAGGGACAGCCGCTTCGATAAGGCCTGTTGCAGCGCAATGGGTGCCGTATCTTTGGGAATCGTGACCTGCTCGTCGCCGGTGAAGCCAGCGGCTTTCAGCACCGCCGCGACGGCCTGCGGGTTATTGGTCGGGTACACCCCGAGGGAATCTCCACATTTATAGGACAGACCGCTGCCCACCATGGAGACCGAAAAGTGCTGCGTATCCTTTTGGCTGGAGGCGGCGCTGAGGCGGCGCCGGTCAACGAGGCGAGCCGGGAACGGGTTGTTCTTGTCGTAAGGAGCGGACATGGCGAAGCGGCAGGATGCAACCAACCCCACCCGGCCAACAATCCTAAAAACGCCGAAGGGCTACTTCCAAATCTTCACCCAGTCGACTTCCACGTCATCCGGCAACTTGGCCGGCTGGAGGTCCTTACGTTCAAAATCCGAGACCCAATGGCCCAGGAAAAGATACATGGGTTCCTTCACTTCGGGCTTATCGAGTTTATGGACGAGCTTGCCGTTGAAATACCAAGCATATTGCCGATCCGTCCAGAGGAAGCCGTAGGTGCAGAATCCTTTCGAAACCTGGCCGGGCCTGTTGTTCAAATCGGTCTTGATCGGGCGCAATTCGCGCACACCCCTGGAGTCACCGATCTTCGCCCACGGGATGAGTTTATCGTCGCCGAAGCATTCGAAAAGCAGCGCCGCCGCCGGCGGCTCGCTGGCCGCCTTGTTGCGGACCACGAAGGCGCCATGATGCCCTCGGGTCGCGGGGAAACGGATCAAAGCCTCAAAATAGCCCTGCTGCTGCGTGAACTTCTCCCGGGTGCTCAGGCCACTCCCCTGCCAGCCGTCGGGGCGCTCGCGCATGGAAATGACCAGCTTCCCGTCCTTGATGGAGATGACCTGCCGATCACCCTCGTACGTCCATTTGCTCTCGTCGATCGCGGCGTCCTTGAACTCATCGGACCAGACCAATTTCATGGCCGAGGACGGCGGGTTCGCCCACAGGGCGACCGTCGTCAGGCAGAGGGCGAAAAAGGACTTTATGAGGATCATCGGTAGACCTTGACCCAGTCGATCTGCAGGGCCTCGGGTGGATTGGCGGGGTCGGGGAAGGACTTGATGATGCCGCCTTCGGGAGTGTGGTGAATGAATTCCACATACATCGGGGTCATCGGGTTGGACTTGATGTCCTGCCGGTGGACCTGCTTCCCGTTCACGTACCAGGCAAAGTACTTCGGCGTCCAATGGATGCCGTAGGTCTGGAACTTCCGGTAGGATGCGCCCCCATCGAAGTTGATGTCATGCTTCACAGGTCGGAGCATGCGAATGCCGCCGTTGTCGGCGACCTGCGTGGTGGGCGCGATCTTGTCGTCACCCCAGCCTTCGAAGAAAATCCGCGCGGACGGAGGTTCTTCGAGGCTCTTGTTGCGCACCTCGAAACGGGCGGCGCGACCGCCGGTCTGGATCATGCGGATCGACGCCTCGAAATACCCTTGAGCCTGGGTGAACTTATTGGCGGTGTTGATTCCGGTGCTCTGCCAGTAGGTGGATTCCTTGCCCGGCAACATCGCCAGAACGAGTTTTCCATCCTTGATGCTGACGGAACCCGCGTTGCGGTTGTGGACATTCCATTTGGTCTCGTCGATCGCCGGACCATCGAAGTTTTCGGTCCAGACCAATTTCATGCTCCCGTTGGGCGCGGCCCAAACGGACGAAGCTAAGCAAGCCAACAAGACAGGAAGGAGACGCATGGGGTTAGCGGGCACCCCATGAAACAAGGCGATTTCCCCCAGATTGCAAGCGGGTTGGGCCGCTTAATTCTCAAAAATCATGTCGATTTCCTTGCGGGAAAGCGGACGGCAATCCCCGGAAGGCATCCGCCGCAGGACCAAACTGCCGATCTGGAAGCGCCGGAGGACCTTGACGTGGAAACCGAAGATCTCGAACAAGCGGCGGATTTCGCGCTTACGGCCTTGGTCGAGATGCACCTCCAACTGGGTGGGGACGTCCGGATTACGGATGACCTTCTTGAACTTCAGGCGCTCCCCTTCCTCGACGGCGCCCTTGAGCAGACGGGGGGTGAGCTTCGGGTCGTAGTCGCGATTGAGGTGCACCTCGTAGCGCTTCACAACGCCACCGGAGGGGTGCATGACCTTGTTCGCCAAGGCACCATCGTTGGTCAAAAGCAGCAGGCCTTCGGAATCCTTGTCGAGACGCCCCACGCAGAAAAGACGAAGCGGTGCATATTCAGGTGGTACCATCTCGAAGACCGTATGGCCGCCGTGGGAGTCGTCGTTCGTGCAGAGGAAGCCTTTCGGCTTGTTCATCATGAGCACGACCGTACGGGCGAGTGGCTTGATCTCGCGGCCCTGGCAACGCACGACATCGACCGCCGGATCCACCGGTTGGCCCGTGGCGGCGACCTTACCGTTGATCAGGACTTGTCCGTCCGCCACCAGGCGTTCCGCATCCCGACGGGAGCAGAGCCCCGCTTGGGCGAGGAACTTATGGATGCGCATGGGACCTTCGGACACGGACAGACGACTAGACCCTTCCGGGGGCCAAGGGCGAGACAATCAATGCAGGGGCGGACGATAACTTTTCTCGCCCTCCCCGCCCACAGCCCCCAAATAAGTGCCATGCGCCTCATCGACGGTAACGCCACCGCCCAGCAAGTCCTCGCCGAAGTCAAGGCCCGCGTGGACAAACTCGCCCCGCTCGTCCCCCATGTCGCCTTCGTACGCGTGGGTGACGACCCCGCTTCCGTTTCCTACGTCACCAAGAAGCAGAAGACCGCCGCCGAGGTCGGCATGCGCGCCAGCCTGCAGCTCTTCCCGGAAACGGTCACCAAGGAGACCTTGTTCGCCCACCTGGATCAACTCAACGCCGACCCTTCGGTCCACGGCATCCTGATCCAAGCCCCGTTGCCCAAGCACCTCCCGGAAACCGAAGTCTTCAATCGCGTGTCGCCGGACAAAGACGTCGACGGCTTCGGCACGCAGAGCATCGGTCGACTCGTCCAAGAACTTCCCGGTGCCTTTGCGGCCTGCACTCCAGCGGGCGTCATCGAGCTCCTCCGCCGCTCCGGCGTGGAAACGGCGGGCAAGCACGCCGTCGTGGTGGGCCGTTCGCTCATCGTCGGCAAACCGGCGGCGGTCCTGCTCCTCGCGAAGGGCTGCGACTGCACGGTCACCATCGCCCACTCGCGCACCAAGGACTTGGCGGCCATCGTCCGCCAAGCCGACATCGTCGTGGCGGCCATCGGCAAGCCCCGCTTCATCACCGCCGACATGGTCAAGCCCGGCGCCGTGGTCATCGACGTCGGCATCAACCGCGTCCCTGACGCCACGAAGAAGACCGGCTACCGCATCGTCGGCGACGTCGATTTCGATGCCGTGTCCCCGCTCTGTGCGGCCATCACCCCCGTCCCCGGTGGCGTGGGTCCGATGACCGTGGCCATGCTGATGAAGAACACCCTCGACGCCTGCGAACGCGCCCAAGCCCGTGGCTGAGGTCAAGCCGCCACCCCTGACCCTACCGCCGGCTGGCTTTTGGTGGCGCTCGTTGGCTTTCCTCGCGGACTTCATTCCGCTCATCCTGCTGGGCCTCTTCCTCGCCGGGCATCTTGCGGGCGATGAGCTCCAGACGGCGCGGGCCAAGAGCGACCAGTACCAGGAACGCTTGTTCAAACTCTACGAGCAGGCCTTGACCAAGCCTTCCGCGCGGGCCCAAAGCACGCTGATGGACGCCATCCTGCACCCGGCCGACGAGGACATCCAAGCCACCGTCGACTGGCACGTCTTCCAAGGCGAAGTCTGCTTCTTCGTGATGCTGTTCGGCCTCTTCCTGCAGGAGTGGCTTTGGCGCGGCCAGACCTTGGGCAAGCGCATCTTCAACCTCCGCACGGTCGACCACGCCACGCAAGCGACACCCACGTTCATGGCCTGCCTGCTGCGCTCGTTCTGGAAAGCGGCCTTCGTGACGCTCTACAATCCGATCACCCTCGTCATCGGCCTCATCAATTTCCACGTGCCGCTCTTCCGCCACGACCGCCGCAGCTGGCACGACATGCTCTCCCGGACTTACGTCACGGACAGCAAGAAGAGCCTGCCGCCGAAGGCGTAGATAGACCTGAACGCTTGTGGTCCCTTCCGGGGCCCACTATGGATCGAGGGATGCGGAGCACCCCCCTGGCCGCCCTTCTACTCACCGTGTTCGCCACGGCGGCCGACTTACCGTTGCCGCCGCTGACGACCGGGCAACCCGCCGCGGGGAAACGTGTGGCCGTCACGGCCCCGGAATACGCCGGCACTCAGGTACACCACCTCGTCGCCTTGCCGTCAGACTGGAACCCGCAAGCCCGAGCCCAAGGCAAGCGCTGGCCCGTCATCGTCGAATACACAGGCAACCTCCATCCGGCTTCCGGATCCACGGGTGAGGTTGAAGGGGCTGCGCTTGGCCACGGGCTGAGCCGCGGTCAGGCCATCTGGATCGTCCTGCCCTACGTGGCCGCCGACCGTCGGCGCAACGAGGTCACCTGGTGGGGCGACATCGCAGCGACCGTGGCTTACGCCAAACAACAGGTGCCACGCATCTGCGCGGAGTACGGCGGTGACCCGCGGCAAGTCCTGCTCTGCGGTTTCTCGCGTGGCGCCATCGCCGTTTCCTACCTTGGGCTGCACGACGACGAGATCGCGCGGCTCTGGTGCGGCTTCTGGGCGCACGACCACTTTGACGGGACGCGCAGTTGGTCAGGACAGGCGTGGAGCACGCCGTTAGCCCGCTATCGCGAGGAAAGCGCCGCCCGGCTCAAGCGACTGCAAGGCCGGCCGTTACTGGTCACGCAAGGCATCGCCGGGACGGGCACCCGCGAGTTCCTGACGCCACTGCTCCCGCCCTCCGCATGGACTTGTCGCGACATCGACATGGTGGCCGTGGGCGGCGCCTTCCCGAATACATTGGCGAAGGATCCGCACAATGACCGTTGGCTCCTGCGCGACTCCCCGGCTGGCGAGGAAGTCCGCCGCTGGTGGGCGCAGGTCTTGGCCGACACCAACAAGAAGCCCCGGTAGGAACCGGGGCTTCGGAGGAGACGGGGCTTAGGCCTTAGGCTTCGCCACCTTCGCTGTCACCGCCGCGTTCGCGGAAGGGACGACGTTCGCCGCGTTCCGGACGGTCGCCACGGGGGCGGTCCATCGGCTTCGGGGCGGGGGTGTATTCGCGGCCTTCCTTCTCGGCGATGGCGGCGCGGCGCGAGAGGCGCACGCGACCCTTGTCGTCGATGCCGACGCACTTGACGATGATCTCGTCGCCGAGCTTCACGATGTCTTCGACGCGGTTCACGCGGAAGTCAGCGAGTTCGGAGATGTGCACGAGGCCTTCCTGACCCGGGAGGCATTCGACGAAAGCGCCGAATTCCTTGACCGAGCGCACGATGCCCTTGTACGTCTTTTCGAGTTCGATCTGGGCCGAGATGAGGTTCACCTCGTTGACCGCGCGGGCCAGCTTCTCGCCGTCCGTCGCGAAGATCGTGACCCAACCGGAATCGTCCTGATCGATGTCGATCTGGCAACCCGTGTACTCGGTGATGCGCTTGATGTTCTTGCCGCCCGGACCGATGAGCGCGCCGATCTTGTCGGACGGGATCTTGATGCGGTGGGTGCGCGGGGCGCAGGGCTTCAGCTCCGGACGGGTCGACGGCATCACCTTACCCATGATGTCGAGGATGGCGTCGCGGGAGACCTTGTTCTGGGCGATGGCTTCCTTGGCGATGCCGATCGGCAGGCCGTGGATCTTGAGGTCGAGCTGGAAGGCGGTGATGCCTTCGCGCGTACCGCAGATCTTGAAGTCCATGTCGCCGTAGTGGTCTTCGGCGCCGATGATGTCGGTGAGCACGCGGTGCTTCACGATCTGACCGCTCTGGTCTTCGGTCACGAGACCGCAGGAGATGCCGGCGACCGGGGCCTTGATCGGCACGCCCGCGTCGAGGAGCGCGAGGGTACCGCCGCAGACGGAGGCCATCGACGTGGAACCGTTGGATTCCATGATCTCGGAGACGAGACGGATGGAGTACGGGAAGTCCTGCTCGGAAGGCAGCACGGAGAGCAACGAGCGCTCGGCGAGGTTGCCGTGGCCGGTTTCGCGGCGGCTGGTCATGCCGAAGCGGCCCGTCTCACCCACGGAGAACGGCGGGAAGTTGTAGTGCAGGAGGAACGAGCGCTTGCTCGGGCCGCCCGTGATGGCGTCGACTTCCTGGGCGTCCTTGGAGGTGCCGAGGGTCGCGAGCACGAGGCCCTGCGTTTCGCCGCGCTGGAAGAGCGAGGAACCATGGACGCGCGGGAGCACGTCGACTTCGCAGGAGATCGCGCGGAGATCCTTCGGGGTGCGGCCGTCGGCGCGCTCACCGCTCTGGATGATGGCGTTGCGGTAGACCTTTTCCTGGAGCTTTTCGAAAGCCATCTTGATCTGGCGGGCGTCGAAGACGTCGCCGAGTTCAGCCTTGCAGGCAGCCTTGGCCTTCTCGACCACGGCCTTGACGGCGTCGCCGCGCTCCTTCTTGGAAGCGAGGAAGATCGCCTTCTTGAGGAGGTCGCCTTCGTTGGCGACGCGTTCGCAGATCGCGAGAGCCTTGGCTTCGCAAACGACGAGCGGGAACTGGCGCTTGGTCTTGGAGTACATCGCGGCCAGCTTGCGCTGGGCGGCGATGATGGGCTGGATGGCCTTCTGGGAGTATTCGAGGGCGGCGATGAAGTCGGCTTCCGGGAGCTGGTCCGCGGAACCTTCGATCATCATCATGTCCTTCTCGTTGCCGACGTAGATCAGGTCGAGGTCGGACTGGTACTGCTCTTCGTGCGTGGGGTTGACCACGAACTGGCCGTTGACGCGGCCGAGGCGGATGCCGGCGATCGGGCCGTTCCAAGGGATGTCGGAGCAAAGGAGCGCGGCGGAAGCGCCGTTCACCATGAGCACGTCGGAGTCGTTGATCTGGTCCGCCGAGAGGAGGAGGCCGATCACCTGGACTTCATTGAGGAAGCCTTCAGGGAAGAGCGGGCGCAAGGGGCGGTCGCAGAGACGGGAGGTGAGGATTTCCTTGTCGGACGGCTTACCTTCGCGACGGAAGTAACCACCGGGGAAGCGGCCGGCGGCGGCGAACTTCTCGCGGTAGTCGACGGTGAGGGGGAAGAAGTCCTGGTCGGGAGAACGCAGGTCTTCGGCGGCGGTGGCCGACACGAAGAGCGTCGTTTCGCCCTTGCTGATGGTGACGGCACCATTCGCCAAGCGGGCGATGGAACCGGTGCTGATGGTGATACCGAGTTCGTCGATGGTCACCGAGTGTTTCTGTTTCATTGTGTTTTTTGCGTTTTGCGCGTTGTGCCAGGCGGGATTGCCCGGCGGTTTTGGTTGGGGGGTGAAAAGCGGACGTCCCAGCGGTGGCTGGGACGTGCAAGCAAGACCGACCGCGGAAGCGGCGGGCTTACTTACGCAGGCTGAGCTTGCTGATCAGGGCGTTGTAACGGTCCAGATCGCTCGACTTCAGGTAGGCGAGGAGCTTGCGGCGACGGTTGGTCAGCATGATGAGACCGCGGCGCGAGTGGAAATCCTTACGGTGGGTACGGAGGTGGTCCGTGAGGTGGTTGATGCGGCCGGAGAGGATGGCGACCTGGACTTCAGGCGAACCGGTATCCTTGGCATCCTGCTGGTGCTTCTTGATGATATCAGACTTATCGAACGACATGACTTTGGGTGGGTGTTTGGGTTGAGTTTGGCCGACTTGGGAGAAATTCCCGAGGACCCGCCGAACGGCCGGTACCTCCGTCTGGAAGGAACTTTCGTTCCTCGGCCAGCGTGAGAAGGGGTCCACCCTCCTCCCTAACGAAGTGAAGCCGAATTCGTGACAGGTCACCCCCCTTGAGGCAAGCAGGAAACCGCCCCCGACAGGACTTATTCACACCCCCTCTCGGGGTCAGTTTTCGGTGAAAATCAGGTCGTACCCCAGGCAAGCGGCCAAAAGGAGGGCCACCTGACTCGGCTGAGTGGCGGCGCCCGGGGCGAGGGTCAGCTGGTAGTTATCCGCCGAGGTAAAGAACTCCTTGGCCAGACCTGCCCACTTCTTGTCCATGGTACCGATGACCTGACCGGAGCCATCGACGAGCTCACGGGTCCAGCTCATCCACTTGCCGCTGAAACTGCCCACCGGTCGCTCGTTGGCATCCTCCACGAGGAGCTCGCGCTTGAAGGAGATGAACTTCGTCCGGAGGAGGCCAACGAATCGGCCTTGGCCATCATAGACGCTCAGACGGGTGCGCCAAAAAGTGAAAGGCTTTTCGATGCGCAAGGCGACCGTCGTTCCGTCGGCTTCGTAGACCGTCACCTTGGTCGGCAGGATCTTCTTGTTGATCAGGAGCCGGAGCCAAGCGGCTTTGGGCTCTTCTTTGGCCAGCCCAAGCTGGGCGCCCGTGACGGGATCCAGGAGGTCGTAGGCATCCGTCAGCTTCATGAAGCCCACGTGCTCGCGGATGAAGAAGGTCGAACGGCTCAGCAACGACGGAAGGGGTGGCGGCATTTCTTGCATGACCCTTTCTCGGCAGAACCGCCCGTTCCGTCCAGCGAGAAACCACTTCAGAACGCCACGTCGACTTCGTAGACGTCGCCCGGTCGGCGCGCGATGGCCTCGATGCGGAAGCCGTTGGGGTCGGGGATGATTTCCGCGAGGTCGAAGGAGCGGACGGACTTCGGCAAGCCCTCGAACACCAGCGTGAAGACGTAAGGCCTGGTGTAGTCGATCTTCGTCCAATGCGGGTAGAGCGAAATCTTCTCAAAAGACACCAGCCGACTGGTGTGGTTGGAGTCGCGATCGAGGAGGAAGGTGCTCTGCCAGACGCGCACCATTTCCGTGGTGTACGCGGGGACGCGGACGTGGACGACGACGGGCTCCCGCGGCTGGACCGAGGTTTCCTCCGCCGTCTCCGGCCTTACCGTGGTGGTGGTCTCCGCTGCAGGGCTCATCCCCGCAACCTACGAACCCCCGGCCAGCAGGCAAGCGAGGGCTCACCTGATTAGCCCGTTGACTCCCTCCCCCTCTAAAAGCGGAATAGGTCCATGGATAACGGCTCAACGGATAAACCCGGTCTCACCGGGGCGGAACGCAGCAAGCTTCGCAGCCTGGCGCAGACGCTCGACCCCAAGGTCTTCGTGGGCAAGGCGGGCATCAACGAGGGCATCTCGAAACTGCTCCTGCAGGCGTTCAACAAGGCCGACCTCGTGAAGGTCCGCTTCACCGCCGAGCGCGATGCCATGGAAACCCAGATGCAGGAACTCGCCCGCCTGACGGGGAGCGAGGTGATCGGCAGCGTCGGCCGCACGGCGACTTTCTTCAAGTTAGGTGAGGCCGCCGAAGACGACGGCGAATAAGCCATGGATGCCGCCAGGTTCCAGTCGCAGCACGACTCCCTGATCCAGGCCGCGGAACTGGCTTTGCGGACCTTGACCCCGGCCGCCGACACGCGCCCGGCCCGCCTGCACGCGGCGATGCGCTACTCGCTCGAGGCGGGCGGCAAACGCTTGCGCCCCGTGCTCTGCCTCGCGGCCGCCCAAGCCTTCCGGCCCGCCGCCGACGCCCGCCATGCCGCGACCGCGCTGGAGTGCATCCATACCTACTCGCTCATCCATGACGACCTACCGTGCATGGATAACTCCGACCTCCGCCGGGGCCGGCC
>Ga0255112_1000051_pt1 | contig 32229 bp, 34 predicted proteins | sample Law_Yuk_RepB_8h_FD_188470 | JGI IMG/M metagenome (GOLD analysis project Ga0255112, IMG submission 188470) | Freshwater microbial communities from St. Lawrence River, New York, United States - Law_Yuk_RepB_8h | ecosystem: Environmental > Aquatic > Freshwater > River | place: USA: New York... | reverse complement strand
GCGGATGGATATAGAATTTAACGATTCTGACCAAACCCAAAACGAAAACCAGCAAACTGGAGAGAGACAAATTAAGCCTGATGCCAGTACTTAGTACTGTAATCCTTAGTTTTCTAATGGAATGACAAAAAAACTTGTTTGCGACTGTAATCGAAGCATGCCCTTAGATGCTAAGGAGCTTGGACTTCCTATACATACTGCCTTGTGTCGGCAAGAGGTGGGTCAATTTCTCAATGCGCTTAATGAACCCGAGGCGATTGTGGTTGCTTGTACACAGGAGCGTGCCGTGTTCTCTGAGCTGGCGACCCAGGCCGAGAAACCGTTGATGGCCCCCTTAAAGTTTGTCAATATTCGCGAGCTGGCTGGTTGGACTCAAGAGGCAGATAAATCGACGCCCAAGATTAAAGCCTTGCTGGCCCTATCCGATTTATCAGAGCCCGATGCCGTGCCGGTCGTTGAATACAAGAGCGAGGGTCGCGTACTGGTGATTGGCCCTGGAAAGAGCGCCTTTCAATGGGCAAATAAATTAGGTGATAGCTTGCAGGTTAGCGTTTTATGTACTGAGCCAGGAGTATTGCCTACCGGACGAGATTATCCGAGCTTTACGGGAGAGGTGACTCAGTTAGACGGATACCTAGGACAGTTCAAAGCAAAATGGGATTTAAAAAACCCGATTGATCCGGAGATGTGTACACGATGTGGCGCTTGCGTCTCCGTGTGTCCTGAAAATGCCATTGATGCTTCCTTTCAAATCGATCTAGATAAATGCAAGTCTCATCGCGCCTGTGTCACAGCATGTGCCAGTATTGGCGCAATTAATTTTGAGCGCACTGATCAGGCACGCGAAGGTGAGTTCGATCTGATCTTAGATCTGCAAGAAATCCCCAGCATTCAGATTAGTCAAAAACCGCAAGGTTACTTTGCGCCTGGCCCTGATCCTTTTGAGCAATCCATGGCTGCCAGTCAATTGATGGGTATGGTTGGGGAGTTTGAGAAACCAAAATACTTTTCGTATAACGAGAAAATTTGTGCTCACGGACGTAATGGGCAGGTCGGTTGTTCCGCTTGTATCGATGTGTGTTCGACCAAAGCGATTACGTCCTCATTCAAAAATGGTCAAGGGAAGGTCGAAGTTAATCCTAATTTATGCATGGGTTGTGGGGCATGTGCGACCGTTTGCCCATCGGGTGCGATGCGTTATAACTATCCCAGCGTCGCTTACCAAGGTAAACAAGTAAAGACCTTGGCGCAAACGTATTTAGGTGCTCTAAAAAGTACTAAAGCCGGCGATGCCGCGCCAAGTTTATTGATACATAGTCAAAAAGCAGGTACCGCTCTCTTAGATCATCTGGGTCGCGCAGCCCGCCTACACCCTAAAGAAACATCTGGCTTGCCTGCATTTGTTATCCCATTAGCGGTTGAGCATATCGCTTCCACCGGAATTGATTTATGGCTCGGATCTCTGGCGTATGGATTTGGGGAAGTGTTACTTCTACTAAGCGGTGACGAGGACCCTGGCTATCGATTAGCGCTTACTGAACAGGTTGATCTGACTAACTCAATATTGGTAGCGATGGGTTACAGCAAACGTATTCAGTGCATCACTGCAAACTCCAGTGAGGATATTGCACCGGTTAGCAAAGTCATGTCTGAACTACGGCAGCGTAAGGCTCACAAATTACTTGCGAACCCTGCAAGTTTTGCGCTTTCTTTACAAAAGCGTGAGACCTTGGAAACTAGTTTGGAGCACCTTTTGCAATTTGCGCCCCAAGCCTTGCCTGCAGAAGGGGTGCCATTGCCGGCTCATTCGCCACTGGGCGGTTTGATCGTCAATAAAGATGCTTGCACATTGTGTATGTCCTGCGTGGGCGCTTGCCCCGAGGGTGCATTACTCGATAATCCTGACGAGCCACAGCTGTCCTTTATTGAGAAACAGTGCGTGCAGTGCGGATTGTGTGAGCAAACCTGCCCGGAGAGTGCCATTACGCTGAGCCCACGCTTGCGCTCGATCGAGCACCGTAAAGAAAAAGTAACCCTCAATAAAACCGAACCCTTCCATTGCATTAGTTGCGGCAAAGCCTTTGGTACTTTAAAGATGGTGGAGTTGATGTTAGGGCGCATTGGGTCGCATCAAGCATTTTCTGGAGAGGCACTAGAGCGCTTAAAGATGTGTAGCGATTGCCGTGTCGTTGATATGATGAAAAAAGAGTTGTAATCGAATAAATGACTAAAAACGAAGTAGACCAAAAAACCGAACTGAGTAAAGAGGGCCTTGCTGAGGATCTGGCACGCGCTGATTTATATGGCCTCTTGGCCACTTTGTTTTTTGAGCCACCCAATCAAACTCTGTTGGATCAGATCGTGGCCTCCGGTAAACAAGAGGGCGGTCAAGCAGGTGATGCTCCTCTCGAGGGCGTTTGGATGAGCTTGGTAGAAGCCGCTAAAAACAGTAAAGCAGCAGATTGGAAGGCAGAGTATGACAACAGTTTTTTAGGGGTTGGTAAACCCAATGTGTTTTTATATGGCTCTTTTTATATGGCCGGTCATCTCCATGAAAAACCTCTCTTAGAAATTAGACGATCCCTCCAGCAATTTGGACTGAAGACCTCTGACACAATTAGCGAGACCGAGGATCATATCGCTGCCTTGTTTGAGGTGATGCGTTATCTGATTGCCGGAGAAGATGTCGAGGTTTCTAACCTTACAAATCAAAGGGTCTTTTTCAATGACCATATACGTCCCTGGTTCGATGATTTGTGCGATGCAATTGACGCAGATCAAGAAATTCATCTGTACAAATCAGTTTCTGCCCTAACACGCGAGTTTTTAGCGGTCGAGGGTCAGAGTTTTGACATGATTTAGGCAATTCCTATCAGCGTGATTGCCCCCTTTCTTTAAGGGTAAGTCCTAGCCTACAAATACATGCAAAACCTTACACAAATACTGTAATTACAATACACTCATTCTATTGCAACGCAGTAACTATATTCGTATAAAGGAATATTTATGGATAGCAAAAAGCCTCTAAACGCTGAACAAAGCGCTAAACCTTCCCGCCGCAAATTTTTCATTGGTGCGGGTGCCACTGTTGGTGCTGCAGCACTTGTGTCGCAGACACCAATCGGTCAGGCGCTGGTGCAAGAAGTAGGTACCGCAGTAGCAGGCAGTAAGGATGGCTATCACCTGACCGCACACATCAAGAAGTATTACGAAACAACGCTCGTTTAATTGAGCGTTTTCTTTATCTGAACTTTATTTAATTACGCACTCTCGCAGGAGTCTCACAATGAGCTTAATCCGCAAATCAAACTCAACATCGAGCCAAGTTCCATCCCAATTAATTGGTAGCTTGTCGCGCGGTCTTCGTGCCGCTGTGCCAACGATGGATCGTCGAACCTTCTTAAAGCGTTCCGGTATCGGCGTTGGCGCTGGTATCGCTGCCACTCAATTGAACATGTTGCAAAAAGCGAATGCTGCAGATCCAAAAGCAGCAATGCTCGATGGGAAGGGCAAGATTGAAGTAAAACGTACCATTTGCTCGCACTGCTCGGTGGGTTGCTCCTTTGATGCAACAGTTGAGAACGGCGTTTGGGTTCGTCAAGATCCCGTGTTTGAGTCACCGATCAATATGGGCGGTGCTTGTGCTAAAGGCGCAGCATTGCGTGAGCACGGTCATGGCGACTATCGCTTGCGTACCCCAATGAAATTAGTAGATGGCAAGTATCAAAAGATTTCTTGGGACCAAGCTCTTGATGAGATCTCTGCGAAGATGAAAGAACTTCGTAGTAAGTTCACACCGGATTCGATTTTCTTCATTGGTTCATCAAAGTACAACAACGAGCAAGCTTATTTGCTTCGTAAGTTCGTTTCGTTCTACGGTACTAACAACACCGACCACCAGGCACGTATTTGCCACTCCACCACAGTTGCGGGTGTTGCGAATACATGGGGTTATGGTGCGATGACCAATAGCTATAACGACATGATGAATTCCAAAGCAGCGTTATACATTGGTTCCAATGCTGCAGAGGCTCACCCTGTATCGATGTTGCATTTGCTGCACGCTAAAGAGAATGGCTGTAAGGTAATCGTGGTTGATCCACGTTATACCCGTACCGCTGCGAAATCGGATCAATATGTCCGTATCCGTTCGGGCACTGATATTCCTTTCCTGTTTGGTGTTCTGTATCACATCTTTAATAATGGCTGGGAAGATAAGAAATACATTAATGATCGCGTCTTTGGAATGGATGACATTCGTAAAGAAGTGATGGAGAAGTGGACCCCAGCTAACGTTGAAGAAGCTTGCGGTGTTCCAGAAGCGCAAGTCAAAAAAGTCGCTGAGACCATGGCCAAGAGTCGTCCAAGTACGATCGTCTGGTGTATGGGGCAGACACAGCACACCATTGGTAATGCCATGGTGCGGGCATCATGCATTCTCCAGTTAGCACTTGGCAATATTGGTGTTTCGGGCGGTGGTGCAAACATTTTCCGCGGTCACGATAACGTTCAAGGTGCGACAGACGTTGGCCCTAACCCAGATTCCTTGCCAGGCTACTACGGTCTTGCCGCTGGATCATGGAAACACTACGCTGCTGTTTGGGGTGTGGATTACGACTGGATCAAGGGTCGTTATGCCCCTGACATGATGGAGAAGTCCGGTACTACTGTGTCGCGTTGGGTTGATGCGGTGCTTGAGAAAGACGATATGGTCGATCAGGCAACGGCTGTTAAAGGCGTGTTCTTCTGGGGCCATGCACCAAACTCCCAAACCCGTGGTTTGGACATGAAGCGTGCCATGGATAAATTAGAGTTACTCGTTGTAGTTGACCCATATCCAAGTGCCACAGCGGCAATGGCAGCGATGCCACCAGCTGCCGGCGATTCAGTTAATAAAAATCGCGGTGTTTATTTGTTACCAACCACTACTCAATTTGAGTGCGTTGGCTCGGTCACAGCATCTAATCGTTCGATTCAGTGGCGCGAGAAGGTAATCGACCCGTTATTTGAGTCGGTTCCTGACCACGTCCTCATGCAAGCGTTTGCTGATCGTCTTGGTTTCGGTAAAGAACTGTCTAAGAACTTCAAGATGATGGATTCGAAGTTTGCTGGCAAGACCTGGAAAGAGCCAGAGATTGAATCGATCCTGCGTGAGATTAATCAAGCAGTTTGGACGATTGGTTATACCGGTCAGACACCAGAGCGCCTTAAAGCGCACATGAGAATGATGAGTGTGTTTGATCCGAAGACATTACGTTCACGTGGTGGTAAAGATCCAGTGACTGGATACGATACTGCCGGAGATTACTTTGGCTTGCCATGGCCTTGCTACGGCAATGCGGCGTTGAAGCATCCTGGTTCACCCAATTTGTATGACACCAGTAAGCACGTGATGGATGGCGGTGGTAACTTCCGCGCCAACTTCGGTGTCGAAAAAGACGGTAAGTCACTGTTAGCTGCCGATGGCTCATTCTCGAAGGGTGCTGATATTAAGACTGGCTACCCTGAGGTCGATCATGTCATGCTCAAGAAACTTGGTTGGTGGAATGAGTTGACCGAAGATGAGAAAAAAGCGGCTGAAGGTAAAAACTGGAAGACCGACCTGTCTGGTGGAATCATCCGTGTCACGATGAAGAACCATGGTTGCCATCCATTCGGTAATGCGAAAGCACGTGCCGTGGTGTGGAACTTCCCTGATGCCATTCCTATTCACCGTGAGGCTCTATACAGCACACGTCCAGATATGGTTGCGAAGTACCCAACTCATGATGACGTGAAGACCTTCTGGAGAATGCCAACACTCTTTAAGACTGTTCAAGAGAAAAATACAGCGGACAAGCTTTATGAGAAGTTCCCAATCATTCTGACCTCGGGTCGTTTGGTGGAGTACGAGGGTGGAGGCGAGGAGACGCGTTCGAACCCTTGGCTTGCAGAGCTTCAGCAAGAGAACTTTGTGGAGATTAATCCTAGCGCTGCAGCACGTCGCGGTATTAAGAACTGGGACTTTGTTTGGGTTAAATCGCCAACAGGTGCCAAGATCAAAGTGCGCGCAATGGTAACCGAGCGCGTAGGTCCTGATACCGCATTCGTACCATTCCATTTCTCGGGATGGTGGGAAGGCAAGGACTTGCTCAACTTCTATCCAAAAGGAGCATACCCAGTGGTTCGTGGTGAATCGGTTAATACTGCCACGACCTATGGATATGACCGCGTCACGATGATGCAAGAAACCAAGACCACGATCTGTCAGATCGAAAAGGCCGCTTAATTAACACCGCATAGTCAGGAGATCAAAAATGGCAAGAATGAAATTTATCTGCGACGCAGAACGGTGTATCGAATGCAACGGTTGCGTCACCGCATGTAAGAATGAAAATGAAGTTCCTTGGGGCGTAAATCGTCGCCGTGTTGTCACGATTAATGACGGCATTATTGGTGCAGAGAAATCCATCTCGGTAGCCTGTATGCATTGCGCTGATGCGCCTTGCATGGCAGTTTGCCCAGTGGATTGCTTCTATCGCACCGATGAGGGCGTTGTTCTGCATAACAAAGATACCTGCATTGGTTGCGCTTATTGCTCGTATGCATGCCCATTTGGTGCACCCCAGTTCCCAAGTTCTGGAACCTTTGGATTGCGTGGCAAGATGGACAAGTGCACATTCTGCAGTGGCGGTCCCGAGAAGAACGGTAGCGTTGCCGAGTTTGAGAAATATGGTCGTAATCGTTTAGCAGAGGGTAAGTTGCCTCTATGCGCTGAGCTTTGCTCTACCAAAGCTTTGATTGGTGGTGACGGTGATGTGATCGCAGATGTATTCCGTACCCGCGTCGTTAAACGGATGGCTGCTGGTAAAAATGCCGGTGCCGATGTGTTTGGTTGGGCAACAGCTTACGGTAAGCCAAGCGCACCAGCGCCTGCAGCTAAACCGGCTGGAGGTAAGTCATGAAATTAGCCCTCGTGGGTTCCCTTGTTGTAGCCTCCCTTTTGGTGGGCTGCAATGAGTCGGGCATGAGTGCCTCAAATCGACCTGATGTGGCACCTTATATGGGGGCAGACAATGGGTACATGGCTAAGGGCTGGAAGCCAGGCGATCAAGCCAGTTGGAATGCTGAAATTACTAAGCGCAATCAGTCTCAGTCGGAATACAGCCGCATCAAGTAAACGATTTCTCCATCACCGCATTGATTTGAAGGAAGCCTCATGAACACACCATTGAGCAACATTGCTCGTGTTTTGCTTTTGACCGTTGGTCTTGCTACGGCTGGCATTAGCTTTGCCCAGCAAGGTGCACAATCACCCACTCCCCAAAAAGTGGAGTCAGTCAACATCATGGATGTCGGCCGTGCCCCGAATGCCACATCACAAGCAGCGGTTGAAGCCGGTAAAAATCAACCGGGTAACAATGCACCCATTTGGAGAACCGTTAATAGCGAGACCATCAACTACACATCCATCCCTGGAGCTGAGAATGGCGTATTGATCCAGAAAACCGGTCAAGAATGGCGCTTAATTCGGAATGGTGTAATTACAGTCTACGGTGCATGGCTGCTTACGTTTGTATTTTGTGCGATTGTTGCTGTATTTATTCTGAAGGGTTCAATTAAGTTGCATGAGCCAATGTCGGGTAAGACGATTCAGCGCTTCACCTTGTTAGAGCGTATTACCCATTGGACTATGGCTTTCACCTTTGTGGCCCTTGCGCTTACCGGAATATTAATTTTGTGGGGCAAGTATTTCTTGTTACCGCTAATGGGCCCTGGTCTATACGGACCATTTTTATTAGCCTGTAAGAACATTCATAACTTCGTTGGACCTGCGTTTACGGTCAGCATTCTTGTTTTCTTCATATTGTTTGTGAGACGTAATCTTCCAGAACAGGGTGATTGGGAATGGGTTAAAGGTTTAGGTGGCTTGCTTACAGGAAAGCATATCCCAGCTAATTTCTTCAATCCTGGTGAAAAAATGTTGTTCTGGGTGCTCCTAGTAATTCTTGGCTCGATTGTTTCCGCTTCGGGATGGGTGCTTAATATGATTGTGCCGTTTATGCAAATTGAGTACTTCCGTGGCACGATGCAAATAGCAAATATTATTCATAACGTTGGCTCCATTCTGATGGTAGCAATGGCGCTTGGACATATGTACATTGGCTCAATCGGTATGCAGGGCTCGCTGGATGGGATGCGTACTGGAAATTGTGACGAGACTTGGGCTAAAGAGCATCATCAACGTTGGTATAACAAATTAGGAAAGGGTTAATTCAATGAAAAAGCTATTGATTAGCGCTGTTTGCGCACTCGGAAGTTCTGTAGCCCTTGCTGCGCTTCCTCCACCAACACCGCAACAAGCAGAAGCAGCCAAGCTCGCAAGTGCAAAGACAGCTTATGCAGGCGCTGTCGGAAATTTTCAACTTTGCCAATCGATTAATGCGGTTGCCATGAAATACAAAAAAGCGGGCACTCCAGATCCTGCACCGTGTGTTGCACCACCACCATTCGTGGCTCCAGTGACCGCCGCTGCACCAGCTCCAGCTCCGGCGGCTGCCCCCGCTAAGAAATAAGCCTAGTTAAGCAAACCAAGATCCCCAAGTTTTATCTTGGGGATTTTTCTATGTAAGTTCTGGATTGAGGGTATAACGCCCAGTAATCTGAGCATTGCCCAAAATATGACGCTGTAATGCTGCCAGAGCAGTTTTGCCATCAAAAGTCCCACCCAGTGCCAGAGAAGGTGTATCTAATGCATAGATGGTGAAGATATAGTGGTGCCAAATACTATCGTTCCAGGGAGGGCAGGGGCCATCGTAGCCAAAGTAATTACCCTTCATCTCAGCATCGCCTGAAAACCAAGCGGTATAGTCATTAATGCCATGGGCACCACCGATTGGGGTCTGGGGTCCTGGTTTGCCTTTAGGGGTCACCTCCGAAGAGAGGGTTCCCGCTGGGATCTCACGAACATCCTTAGGGATATCAACTAGAACCCAGTGAAAGAAATCAATTCGGGGCAAAGAAGCCGGTACGGTTTTACCCTCTTGGTTCACATCATCGGGTTTGGAGGGAACATCGGGATCATGGCAAATAATGGCAAAGGATTGGGTACCTGCCGGAACATCATCCCAATGTAAATGCGGGTTACGATTTGAGCCTAAACAGACATGCCCGCGATCATTGGGGATGCAAAAAGCAAACTCTCCAGGGATCACTTCATTATTCTTAAAGCTATTGCTGATCAAGCGCATATGACCTCCTAATAACGATATCTACTTATTGTGCAATAAATTCGCGGGTAAGGAACTGCGATCCCTCTTTGGTCTGAGGGTTTTTAAAGAACTGTTCTGGAGATCCCATTTCAAAGATCTGACCATCGTGCATAAAGAGAACGATATCCGCTAAGCGTTGGACCTGGGCCATATTATGAGAGGCAAAGATCACCACCTTTGATTCTTTTACCAATTGCATCATCATGCCCTCAACATCATCACTCGCATTTGGATCTAAATTAGCAGTAGGTTCATCGAGCATCACCAATTTTGGATTCTGTAAGCGGGCCCTCGCAAAGCATAATTTTTGCCGTTCTCCTGCGGATAGTTTTTGGGCAGGATTATTTGCCAAATGGCCCAAGCCCACGCTTGCAAGTGCTTGATCAACGGCAGAATCACTTACCGTGAGATTGGTGTCACGTAATAGCGTTAGATGCTCGCGTACGCTGGCTTTGAGCATGGGGGTGTAGTGCAGAACCAAAGCACTTTCATGCTTTTCAAATGGGCTAAGACAGGATCCCGAAGCAGGCTTTATTAAGCCGTGGATCAGACGTAATAGCGTGGTCTTGCCAGCCCCATTGGATCCAACTAAGGCAATCATGCCATTCATCGGAATTTCAATATGATCAGCACGAAAGATCGTACGCCTGTCGGAAAATACCTTTATTTGATCCAGTGTGAGGAGTTTATCCATAGCGTCGCTCCGCAATCTGACGAACTACAAATATGAAAATATTTGCCAATAGAACAATTCCCAGCAGCACAATCCCAAGAGAGAGCGCTAAAGCAAGATCACCTTTACTGGTTTCTAGGGCAATGGCAGTGGTCATGGTGCGGGTCACCCGATCAATATTGCCACCCACAATCATTACTGCACCCACTTCGGAAATGGCTCTCGCAAACCCCGCGAGAATGGCGATGGTGAGTGAGAATCGGCAGTCCCAGATTAGCCATTTAAGGCGAGCAAGGGGCGGTAGACGTAAGGTCATGAATGGTTCCCGATGAACTCTCCAAGAGTCTTCTAGTATTTGACGGCTTAATGCAGCAATGAGAGGGGTGGTAATAAAAAACTGGGCTACGATCATTCCTTTCACCGTAAAGAGCCAGCCCCATTCGCCAAATGGACCGCTGCGCGACAGGATTAAGTAGACCAAAACCCCAACGATTACTGTAGGGACTCCCATCAGGCTATTGAGGATCACAATCGCTACCTTCTTACCAGCAAACTCTTCGGTGGCAAGCCATGCACCCAAGGGAAGCCCAATAAGGGTTCCTAGAATGAGGGCGCTTAAGCTAACCTGAATAGAGGTAATGACGATCCGAATAATCGTGGCGTCAAGCTGGGCTAACAAAGAGAATGCGTCGATAAAAGCTTGGTACATGGGGGCTAGATTAGACAGCCTTAAATTGAAGTCTATTGATTCTAACAAGCCACAAAGAGTATGGTGCGTTGGTAATGGCACAATCGAGCCATGGCATATACGGTATGTGTTTTTTGTGGCTCGCGACCCGGCAAGAACCCTAATTGGGCTTCTGCGGCACGCGAGCTTGGTTGCCAAATTGCCAGTCGTGCCTGGCGGCTCGTCTTTGGTGGTGGAGGACGGGGCTTAATGGGGGAAGTAGCACGCGGTGCGCTCTCTTGCCAAGGCGAGGTGGTAGGTATTATCCCCAGTTTTATGATGGAAGCTGAGCCTGTCTTGGAAGGGCTTGATGACCTTCACGTAGTACAGAACATGGTTCAGCGTAAGGAGATGATGATCGAGCTCTCCGATGCCTTTGTGGTTCTCCCAGGCGGGATTGGTACCTTTGAAGAGTTATTTGAGGTCTGGACCGGCAATCACATCAGGGCGTATACCAAGCCCATTATTCTTGTTAATCTCGAAGGGTTCTATGACGGCTTACTCTCATTCGCCAATGAGGTTCGTAAAGAAGAGTTTCTGATAGAGCAGCACTTTACCCATCTGAAAGTAGTTAACTCGGTCACTGAAGCAATTGCCTTATTACAAGAACAGGCGCACTAAATTACAAACATTACAACTATGGCAGACGTCATCTGTTTATGTAATCAAATTTGGGATGAAGATTTGCGTGAGTATCTCGCAAATCACGAGATTAATTCAATTGAAGAGTTGCGGGAAGAAGCATCGATTTGCAATAAATGCATGCAATGTGAAGAACTGGTACAAACAGAAATCTATCATGCACGTATGAGACGCCAACAGAATCCACGCTAATTCTATGGTTGCACTACGCGTGATCACGCTCAATATGCATAAAGGGCTTTCTCCCCTAAAGTTAAACACTACGGTTTATCGTCTGCGCCAAAAATTAAGGTCCCATCATCCTGATCTAATCTTCATTCAGGAGCTACAGCAAGAGAACGTAAAACGGCAGCGCCGCTTTGCCAGTTGGCCAAAACATGAGATCACCCATTTTCTGGCTGATGGCATCTATCCAGACTGGCACTATGGTAAGAATGCCGAGTATCGACATGGCCACCACGGCAATGCGATCTTGTCAAAGTTTCCTCTGCATAAAGGGATCAATTACGATATCTCGGAGTATCGGTTTGAGAGACGTGGCTTACTGCACAGCACGATTGAGTTAGAGGGACAGAAGACCATTCATTGTTTCTGTGTTCACCTTGCCCTTCTCCAACGAGGGCGGGAGCGCCAACTTACAACCATCTTGCATCATATTGAACATCTATCGGGCAATCATCCCACGATCATTGCTGGCGATTTTAATGATTGGCGTAATACGATTAACAAGCCGATGGGGCAGGCTGGGTTTGTGGATGTCTTTGAGAGTTTGCATGGAGCCCCTGCAAGGACCTTTCCGAGTATCAGACCTATATTACCCATGGATCGTATTTATGTCAGGGGATTAGTGATTCAAAAAGCAGAAATCCTCACCGAATGGGCTAAGCTATCGGATCATCTCGCCATTTATGCTGAACTAGGTCATTAGGACAGGATACGAAGATGCTGCATTTATTCTCAGGGGGCTTAATGGGGTATTCAATCCCATGGGTTTTGATACTGCACCTGATTGTTGCCATCCTTTTCTTTCTTCGGATTATTTGGATTCAACGACCAGTGAGTGTTGCAATCTCTTGGCTACTCATTATTGTGACCTTCCCAGCGATTGGCCTGATTCTTTATCTCACGATTGGTGAGAGACCGGTTGGCAGAACCTTGACCAATAAGATTATTCGGATGGAAAAGGAATATGCCAAGATTAGTAAGGCCATGCGTCTACTGCATGAGCCGGACCGAGCCTTATTGCATCAGGATGCCCATGCCATTAGTATTTTAGCTCAAGCAAAAAATGGCGTTCCTGTCGCAGCCGGTAATCACATTGAGCTGTTTACGAACTCCCTAGAGATATTGCAGCATTTTATTTATGCAATTAATCAGGCAAAACAATCCTTACACCTAGAGTTTTATATTTGGTCCTTAGGTGGCGATGCCGATCGGGTGGGTGAGGCGCTCATTGCAGCTGCTAAGCGCGGTGTTAAATGTAGAGTACTTCTTGATTCATTAGGGAGTTCGCATTGGTTTAAGTCTGTATGGCCAAAGCGTTTTGCAAATGCCAAGATTGAAGTGACTGAGGCATTACCAATTCAATTTGGACGTTTTCAGTTCAGACGAGCTGATCTTCGCTTGCATCGTAAAATTTTTGTTATCGATGGGGAAATTGCATGGACTGGTAGCATGAACTTAGTAGATCCACGCACGTTCAAGAAAGACTCAGGAGTAGGGGAGTGGGTTGATGCCATGGTCAGAATCCAGGGCCCGGTGGTCTCCCAGTTTGAACTCACCTTTTTATATGATTGGAGTGTTGATAATCCAAGGGTTGTGCACTTTAATGATCGTGAGAGCCTCAATAAGAAAGCGGCAGGAAGTGCTTTAGCACAGGAGTTCTCCTCAGGCCCTGTGAACCGTGATGATATTTTGTATCAGGTTTTGCTCTCAGCCATCATAGATGCCCGAGAAGAGTTGATCATTACAACTCCATACTTTGTGCCTGATGAAGGCTTGGTTCAAGCCTTAATGGCCGCCGCTCATCGCGGGGTTAAGGTAAAGCTCATTGTTCCGAAGCTAAACGACTCTACTCTTGTGGCGTGGAGCAGTCGAAGTTTCTACAGCACATTACTGAATGCAGGGGTAGAGATTGCCGAATTCAAAGGTGGACTATTGCATACCAAGAGCTTGCTGATTGATGAACGTATTGCCATTTTTGGATCGGTCAACTTTGACCAGCGGAGCCTGCGTCTCAATTTTGAGATCAGTCTCATTGTGTATGACGATCTATTTTGCAATGAACTTAAGAAACTAGTATCCAGTTACCTGAAGCACTCCGACACCATCAATGCAAGGACTTGGGAGCGCAGACCAAGGTGGCGTAAGCTCTTAGAGAATACGGCACACCTAGCCTCACCGCTATTGTAAGAACTACAAATTAATATGTTTTATAGGATAAATATTTTCCAGATAGAACAACTTGTACACGGTCTCCTTTAGGATCTGGCTCACGCTGAATATCCATTGAGAAATCAATCGCACTCATAATGCCATCCCCAAACTCTTCATGGATTAATTCTTTGATCGTAGTTCCATAAACACTAACGATTTCGTACCAGCGATATATGAGGGGATCAGTTGGGACTGCAGTGGGCAAGGATCCTTTGTAAGGCACAATTTGTAACCAGGCCATTTCTTCGTCAGTCAAATCAAATAACTTTCCAGCAGCTTCAGCTTGCGCTTTGGTAAAGGTCATTTGACCTAGGCAGCCGGCTGTTACCCATTCTTTAGACTCGCCAATCGACTTGGCGATATCAGCCCATTTGAGCTTTTTCTTGACTTTAGCTTCAATAATTTTTTGGGTTACAACGTCACGATTCATCATATAAAAACTCCTTAATTAATTTGAATGGATGGATTAGAAAGGGGATGATCTTTACCAGGACGCACAAGTTTGGGCTTGAGACGTTGCGTGATATCAGTCACATTACTAACGGGGCTGCCAGAGCTAGCAGCCTGCTGTACTAATTTAGAGCGATGTACCAAGAAATCGACTAAATGATTGCGCATAGGGTAGTACATCGGGTCATGATGCATCGTCGCACGTTCCCGGTTTTTGGGAAGAGTGTTTTCAACAATCTCTGCAATTCGGGCGTTTGGACCATTGCTCATCAGCATTATCTTGTCCGATAGCAAAATAGCTTCATCAACATCGTGCGTAATCATGAACACAGTTTGCTTGGTAGATGAGCAAATTTTGAGGAGTTCATCTTGAATGACGCCGCGCGTCAAAGCATCTAAGGCGCCAAATGGCTCATCGAGCAAAAGCATTTTTGGCTCAATCGCAAATGCCCGGGCAATCCCCACGCGCTGTTTCATGCCACCAGAGAGTTCTGCTGGTCTTTTATGCTTTGCCGCAGATAGACCAACCAGATCGAGGTATTTCTCAGAATGTTCCTCAATCTTAGCTTTAGGCCAGTCGGCAAACTTTGACTTCACTGCAAAATTAATATTTTGAAGAACAGTCATCCACGGCATTAAGGCATGCCCTTGAAAGACAACCCCACGCTCCAAACTCGGACCTTTAATTTCTCGACCGAGCATGTAGGCATAGCCTGAGCTTGCTTCCTCTAATCCTGCTAGAACATTTAGAATGGTTGTCTTACCACAGCCCGAGTGGCCAATGATGCAAACAAACTCTCCTTGAGCAATATCAAAGTTAACATTCTCAAAAACAGGGGCAGAGCCTGGCACATAGGTTTTAGAAAGACCTTCAACTTTTAAAAACTCATGATTAATCTGCATAGGTCACCATTTTTTGGAGTTTTGCGAAGAACATATCCAGTAGCATGCCTACAAAGCCAATCACCACGATGGCAAAAATGACGCTAGAGATTGCTAAGTTATTCCACTCATTCCAGAGAAAGTAGCCAATCCCGGTGCCGCCAACTAACATCTCTGCAGCCACAATGACTAACCACGCAATACCCATGGAGATCCGCATTCCAGTGAGGATTGTTGGAGCGGCGGCCGGCAGAATGACCTTAAATGCTTTACGTAGGGGGCTGACCTCTAAAGTCTTGGCAACATTGAGTAATTCTTTACGAACACTGGCAACTCCAAACGCAGTATTAATCAACATCGGCCAAATCGAACAGATAAATATGACGAATACGCCTGATATTGATGAGTCCTTGATCGTATAGAGTGCAATGGGCATCCATGCTAGCGGTGAAATAGGCTTAAGGATCTGGATAAAAGGATTAAAGGCCGCCGATAGAAGGGGTGACATACCGATTAAAAATCCTACTGGTAAAGCAACTAAAAGAGCTAATAAAAATCCTAAACTGACTCGCCCTAGTGAGTAAGCCAGCTGAATGCCAATACCCTTATCGTTTGGACCTTTGTCGTAAAACGGATCAGACAACTGCTTATAGAAGGTCTCACCCATTTGACTTAAGGTTGGAAATCCTGACTTCATTTCTGCAGGCACATCCTTACTTCCTTTGCCCATTAGAAGGTCATACTCGGATTGGGAGCTTGTGGGATTGGCAATGACAGTGGCCTCCGATTTGCCCGTACCAGATTTTGGCATTGTCGCTAGATGCCAAACCGATAACATCATGAAAAATATGATGATCGAGAGTACAGCTCCTTTGATCTTGATAGAAACCTTATCCATTACTAGCTCTTAGAGATGGCAAAGGATTTGCTATACGCTGCTGCTGTAGCCGGATCAAACTCTTTACCCATTATTCTGAACTTCGGATTTCCTGTGTTTGCCTTAGCTTGCGCAGTGATTGGTGCATTGGTTTCTTGCATGTATTTCTTCGCATCCGTTAAGAGGAATACTTTCTCGGAAATGTCTTTGTAATTAACATCACCCTTGACATAACCCCAACGTTGCATTTGTGTGAGCATCCAAGTGGCCATTGAATACCATGGAATTGGATTGAAATCGATGCGGTCTGGTACGTTTTGAACATTTCCTAAACCATCGGCAAACTTTCCGGTAAGAACTTGCATAACTACGGTTTCGGGTTGGTTGAGATAATTCTGTGGAGAAATCACTTTCGCAATTAAGGGACGGTTTTCTGGATTACGTGCCATGGTCGATGCATTAATCACAGCGCGATAGAGTGCAGCAAAGGTATTGGGGTTTTTCTTAATAAATTCTTCGGAAGTACCAAATGCACAGCAGGGGTGTCCATCCCAAATATCTTTAGTCAAAATTGTAATGAAGCCAACTTCGTCATAGACCGCCCGTTGGTTAAACGGATCAGGCCCTAAGAAGCCATCGATGTTACCTGCCCGCAAATTAGCAACCATCTCGGGTGGAGGTGTTACACGAATCTGGATATCTTTATCAGGATCAAGACCCGCTTGCGCTACGTAATAACGCAACAAGAAGTTATGCATCGAGTACTCAAAGGGAACTGCAAACTTCATCCCTTTCCACATCTTAGGGTCACGTTTATCTTTGTGCTTATTGGCTAAGGTAATAGCTTGCCCATTCGTATTCTGGATTGTTGCTACCCGCATTTGCCTTGGGTCGGAGCCTAGGCCCATCGACATTGAAATTGGCATCGGTGATAAAAAGTGTGATGCGTCATGCTCCCTGTTGAGCATCTTGTCACGTATTAAGGCCCAACCAGCGGTCTTGTTCAGGGTGACATTTAAACCTTGTTTTTTATAAAAACCCAATGGATCAGCCATGATTAATGGGGTGGCGCAGGTAATGGCAATAAAGCCAATGCTGAGATCTTTTTTCTCTAGCGGAGCCTTCTCTTGCGCCATCGCTTGTAGAGAACCAACCGGTAAGAATCCTGAAAGGGCGCTCATTGCACCACCTGCGCCCACTGCTTTTAAGAATGCACGGCGTCGGGATTCTTGCGGAAAGAGTGCTTTAACAAGACTAGCCTCAATGAAGTTAGCACTATCTTCCTCAACATCGGCTTTTCGTAACTGAGCAGCGTGGTGCTCTGACTCAGAGGCGTGAAGGCCACAACTACAACGGCTACTAAATAAAGGGCGATCAGGATCAAACGGCTTATGAATACTCATTGCAGGCTCCTTGAAAAGTTGGTTACTGACTATCATGCAAAAAACATACCAACCCATCGTATTGGGCACTGCAAGGGCTTATTGAGTATTAGTGCTTATTTCTAGTGCGCGTACAGACTAGATTCACACTATTGGTGCGGTTTTTGCACCAGACTAGCTAGATGGACTGCGTTTGCCTTAGATTAGCAATCTCACTGTCCTGATAGCCCAGCTCTTTTAGGATGGCAACCGTGTGCTCCCCCACGCTAGGTATCTTATCCATACGGTATTGATAGGCGTTATTAACTCCGGGTGGAAGCAAGGCAGGCATTTGCCCCTTCGGGGAGTCTACCGATACCCAGCGTTGCCGAGCTTTAAGTTGCTCATGATCCCAAAACTGATGCATATCATTTAAAGAGGCATTCGCAATCTGTGCCGCATCGAGTTTGGCAATCACCTGCTCGCTCGTTAGGCTTGTAAATCGATCCAAGATAATTTGTTGAAGCTCAATACGGTTCTCGTTGCGTTTGAAGTTCTTCTCAAAGCGCGGGTCCTTGGCTAATGCGGGTTGATCTAACACTTTTTCACAAAAGAGTTCCCACTCCCGTTCATTCTGCAAACCCAGCATGATCGTTTTACCGTCACCTGCTTTAAATGGCCCATAGGGATAAATCGTGGCGTGGGTTGCACCAGTTCGGGGTGGGGGTGATGCGCGATCGGTACTGTAGTACATGGCATACCCCATCCACTCGCCAAGAGCTTCTAGCATAGACACATCAATCACCGAACCCTTGCCAGTTTTCTGGCGCAGCAATAATGCTGCCATGATGTTGGTATACGTATACATACCTGCCGCAATATCCGCAATCGAGATACCCGCTTTACTCGGCTCATCCGGAGTGCCCGTAATGGAGAGGAGACCCGCCTCACTCTGAATAAGAAGGTCGTATGCTTTCTTATCTCGGTAGGGGCCATCCTCACCATAGCCTGATAGATTGCAATAGATCAATTGTGGATTGATGGCTTGCAGTGCTTCAGGGCTTAAACCCATGCGTGCTGCTGCACCTGGGGCTAGATTTTGAACAAAGATATCGGCCGTTTGTAATAGTTTCTTGAGGATCGAGAGTGCAGCATCTTGCTTGAGATCGAGGGTCAAACTTTCTTTAGAGCGATTCACCCAGGTAAAGTGCGATGACATCCCCTTGGCCCGCTCATCATAATGACGGGCAAAGTCACCATCACCAGGACGCTCAATCTTGATTACGCGAGCTCCTAAATCAGCAAGTTGGCGTGTCGCAAAAGGTGCGGCAATGACGTGCTCTAGAGCGACGATTGTGATCCCATCTAATGGACGCATGCGTAAGGAGCTCTAGTTAGAACGAACGGGGTAAACCGAGTAAATGCTCTGCAACGTAGGAATAGATCAAATTGGTTGAGATGGGCGCTATTTGATAAAGACGAGTTTCTCTAAACTTACGCTCTACATCGTATTCACAGGCAAAGCCAAAGCCACCATGGGTTTGCATACACACATTCGCAGCCTCCCATGAGGCCTTTGCAGCCAGATATTTCGCCATATTGGACTCGGCGCCGCAGGGCTCATTATGGTCAAAGAGTTCACAGGCCTTAAAGCGCATGAGATTCGCTGCTTCGGTCTCAATATAACTATCCGCAATCGGAAACTGGATTCCTTGGTTCATACCGATGGGGCGATCAAAGACCACCCGATCATTAGCATATCGTCTGGCACGATCAATAAACCAATACGCATCACCTATGCACTCAGCCGCAATTAAGGTGCGTTCTGCATTGAGACCATCCAGAATATATTTAAAGCCTTGGCCTTCAGAGCCGATTAAATTCTCGACGGGGATTTCGAGATTGTCAAAGAACACCTCATTAGTTTCATGATTCACCATGTTTGCAATCGGACGAACTTCCATCCCCTTACCAATTGCCTGATGAAGATCGACGATGAAGATGGACATACCTTCAGACTTTTTCTTAACCTCGGCTAGCGGAGTCGTGCGAGCTAAGAGGATCATTAGGTCTGAATGCTGAATGCGAGAGATCCAAACCTTCTGCCCGTTGATTACATAACAATCCCCTTTTTTGACTGCAGTAGTTTTGAGCTTGGTAGTGTCTGTGCCAGTAGTGGGCTCAGTAACCGCCATACTTTGTAAACGCAGTTCACCAGAGGCAATTTTGGGGAGGTACAGTTTCTTTTGCTCATCCGAGCCGTGACGCAGCAAAGTGCCCATGTTATACATCTGACCATGGCATGAGCCCGCATTACCGCCCGAAAAATTAATTTCTTCCATGATCACCGAGGCCTCTGCGAGACCCAGACCAGAGCCGCCATACTGTTCGGGGATCAAGGCTGCCAGCCAGCCAGCCTCGGTAATGGCATTCACAAAGGCTTCGGGGTAGCCTCGCTCGTGATCGACCTGTTGCCAGTATGCGGAGTCATAGCGGGAGCATAAGTCGCGCAGTGCCTCGCGCATTTCTTGATATTGATCGGGTTTTGGAATGGGGTGAGTCATAAGAGCTTAGTTGATTAATTTATTGCTGATATCAATAGTTTAAGCTAGATACTTATTTGTTTAATGGGCTCATTGCAATGCATCAAATTCTTTCTGGAATCCGTGTCTTAGAGCTGGGGCAGTTAATTGCAGGACCCTTTGCTGCCAAGACCTTGGCTGATTTTGGGGCGGAGATTATCAAGGTGGAATCCCCTCAAGATGGTGATCCCTTGAGGAAGTGGCGCATGATTCATGAGGGCACTTCGGTATGGTGGCAGGCCCAATCCCGTAACAAACAATCCATTTGCATTGATTTGCGACTGAAAGAGGGACAAGACATCGTTCGTCGCTTGGCCAAAGAAGCCGATGTGCTGATTGAGAACTTTCGACCGGGCACCATGGAGAAGTGGGGGATGGGTTGGGATGAGTTGCATCAACTCAATCCTAAGTTGATCATGTTGCGCATTTCTGGTTATGGTCAAGATGGTCCACGGCGGGATGAGCCGGGCTTTGCAGCAATTGCGGAGGCAACTGCAGGCCTGCGCTATCTCACAGGTCATCCGGGCGATGTGCCTGCGCGCGCCGGCTTATCACTTGGCGATACGATCGCTGGTTTGCATGGTGCCCTTGGAGTATTGCTAGCCCTCTATGAGCGTGATGCTAGGGGTGGCAAAGGCCAAATGATTGATGTGGCTTTATACGAGGCAGTGTTTAACTTAACAGAAAGTCTATTACCTGAATACCATGTGTTTGGAGCGGTACGTCAACCGGCTGGAGGCGCATTACCAGGTATTGCCCCATCCAATGCTTACCCTTGCGCAGATGGACAATACATCTTGATTGCCGCCAATGGCGATTCTTTATTTAAGCGCCTCATGGAATTCATTGGGCGATCGGATTTAGCCCATGATCCTGACTTAGCCAGAAATGATGGGCGAGCAAAACGCGCCGAAGAGATTGATCAGATCATCGGGCAGTGGACACAAACCCAATCCATTGATCAGGTCTTAAATGCATTGCAAGAGATCGCAGTACCCGCAGGGCGTATTTATACGGCAAAGGATATTGCAGAGGATCCGCACTATCGTGCCCGTGGTGTGATTGAAACGATTGAAAGTGCTAATGGACTTAAGGTGGAGATGCCCGGAATTATTCCGAAATTATCCAATAATCCTGGCGCCATTCGTCATCGCGCGCCCACATTGGGAGAGCATACGCAGACAATTCTTCAATCGATTGGCTTGAGTGAAGAGCAAATTAAAGCCCTAAAAGAGGCTGGCGTCCTAAATTAATGGAAGCAGTGCTTCAAACCCTGTTGGATTGGTTTGGAATGCCCACAGTGGGTCTACCCGCAGTATTTATCGTAGCAACTGTTTCGGCAACCTTAATCCCGATGGGTTCCGAGCCCGTGTTATTTGCTTATGTGAGTCTCAATCCACAAGACTACTGGTTAGCAATTACAGTTGCAACAGTAGGCAATACGATCGGAGGAATGATCAATTGGTGGCTGGGACTCTTGGCACGAAATACCTATGAATCACTGAAAGGTGAAACGAATTCTCGAGCACAAGCTTGGTTAGAACAGAAGGGGCCACCAATGTTATTGCTGTCATGGTTACCCGCGATAGGCGACCCTCTGTGCCTAGTTGCCGGCTGGCTCCGCTTTAATTGGCTGCAATGCTTGATTTACATGGCGATTGGTAAACTACTGCGCTACATCACCCTAACATGGCTTCTCACGGAGATACCGAAAGAGTTTTGGGAGGGGATTGGAAAGCTTATTGGCCTATAAGAATATGATGTTATTTTTAGTTGGTATTTGAAGGATAAAAAATGATCTTAAAAGGAAAAACAGCACTCGTTACCGGTTCCACTAGCGGAATCGGTTTGGCAATGGCTAAAGCGATGGCTAAGCAAGGTGCCAATGTGATGATGAACGGTTTTGGTGATAAGGAGACTGCCATTGATGCGGTGAAGGCCTATGGAGTTGCGGTGGATTATCACGGCGCCGACATGAGTAAGCCCGATGAGATTGCTCAAATGATTACTGCGACCGAAAAGCGCTTTGGCTCGATTGATGTGTTGGTAAACAATGCGGGCATTCAGCATGTTGCCAATGTGGAAGATTTTCCGGTCGATCGCTGGGATGCGGTGATTGCGATTAATTTAAGTTCAGCGTTTCACGCTACTCGTCTAGCACTTCCGGGCATGAAACAGCGTAATTGGGGGCGGATCATTAATATTGCCTCGGTCCATGGTTTGGTGGCCTCCATGCAAAAGGCTGCCTATGTGGCAGCTAAGCACGGCATCATTGGCTTAACCAAAGTGGTTGCTTTGGAAAACGCTAACACCGGTGTGACCTGTAATGCGATTTGCCCAGGTTGGGTATTGACACCATTGGTTCAAAAGCAGGTGGATGCCCGTGCCGACCGTGAAGGAATTTCTAATGACGCCGCAAAGCATGCCTTAGTTTCCGAGAAACAGCCATCTGGCGAGTTTGTTAAACCAGAACAATTAGCTGCTCTCGCAGTCTTCTTATGTGGACCGGATGCCTCTGAGGTGAGAGGTGCTGCCTGGAATATGGATGGTGGTTGGACTGCACAATAACGCTTACGCTTTAAATAACAATAAGAAGAAAGAAGAGCATATGCATCGAATAGTGATTGTGGGTGGTGGTGCTGGTGGTCTAGAGTTAGCAACTCGCTTGGGCGATCGTTATGGCCCGCGCAAAGGACGAACAGGAGAGCTATCGATTACGCTGATTGATAAGAATCGAACCCACATTTGGAAACCAAAACTGCATGAGATTGCTGCGGGCAGCATGGATCTGGGTGATCATGAAGTGGACTATATCGCTCAAGCGCATTGGCATCATTTCACATATCGGATTGGCGAGATGATTGGTCTGGATCGTGAGCGTCAAGAGGTGTTGGTCGCTCCTTATTGTGATGATCAAGGAATTGAGATTACGCCACAACGTACCGTCCCGTACGACACATTGATTCTTTCAATTGGTAGTCTGAGTAATGACTTTGCGACGCCCGGTGTAGAGCAATTTGCTCTGCGTTTGGAATCTCAAAATGATGCGAAGCACTTTCATACCAAAATGCTCAATGCCATTATTCGGGCGCAGGCACAAACGAGTCCCTTAACACCAGATCAATTGCATGTTGCCATTATTGGTGCCGGAGCGACTGGAGTAGAGCTCGCTGCGGAGTTATATCGCACGACGCGTGAGGTGGTCTCATATGGCTTAGACCGCGTGGACCCTAATAAAGATCTAAAAGTGAGTGTGATTGAGGCAGCTCCACGCATTCTCCCAGCCTTACCGCTACGTCTATCGCTTGCTACTACGGCATTGCTTGAGCGCATGGGTGTTGAGGTCATTACGAATAAGAAAGTTGCTGAGGTTGTGCCTAATGAAGTCCGCTTTGCAGATGGCAGCAGCTTACCTGCTGAGTTAATTGTGTGGGCCGCGGGTGTGAAGGCGCCTGATTTCTTAAAAGAGATTGAGGGTTTAGAAACTAACCGTATTAATCAGCTAGTGGTTTTGCCAACCTTGCAAACGAGTAGGGATCCTAATATTTTTGCCATGGGAGATTGTGCTGCGTGCCCATGGCCTGAGGCCAATGATGGGAAGGGTGGTTTTGTGCCACCCCGTGCCCAAGCTGCTCATCAACAGGCCTCGCATCTCTTTAAACAAATTCAGTTACGCATCGCCAATAAAGCGCTTAAGCCTTATCGCTATCGCGATTTTGGTTCTCTCGTATCACTCGGTAAATACAGTACCGTAGGCAGCATGATGGGCGGTCTCATTGGCGGTAACCTCATGATTGAGGGTAGCTTTGCTAAGCTAATGTATCTCTCTTTATATAAGATGCACGAACTAGCTTTGCATGGCTGGGCAAAGGTCAGTCTTGATACTCTGGCGCGGATGATTACGCGTCGCACAGAACCACACGTTAAATTACATTAACTCAGTTGCGCTCGAATCTCGGCGGATCGATCCCAGAGGTTGGGTACTTGCGTAGAGGAATAGCCTGAAACAAAGTTTTTGATTGCTCCAGAGCTGGGGTCGTAAACGTGACGCTTCACACCACCAATATTGCCACCGTACACATGAATGCTAATCGAGGTTTTATCGGCAAAGGCATTCTTCACAATATGAATATCGCCAATCGTTGGGCTGACCTCGTCAATATCGCCAGGCATTAAGGCTTCTTCACGGCCTACGGGCTTTAATGACCCATCGGCATCTCGTTCATAGCGTTGCCCTCTTTCTGAACCACGTAGCATCCCAATCAGACCCCACACCATATGATCATGAATCGGGGTCACTTGTCCCGGACCCCATACGAAACTAACCACCGAAAATCGCTCAAGTGGATCGGCGTAGAGTAAATATTGTTGGTAGAACTGTGGGTGTGGCACGGTGCAAAACTCTGGCAACCAGTCATCCGAAGCAATCAACTCTTTGAGAAGGGCTTTGGCTTTGGGCCGCACAAAAGACTCCTCATGAGATTGACCAATTAAGTGGGTCATTTGAGTCACAAAATGACGTAATGGTGCAATCGAATCAGTGGGTAAACTAGTAGGCATATTTTTTAAGAACTTTATAAATAATACATTCTATTATCCATTAAATCGTAGAGTGATATGTTGAACAGAGCCTAAATCTTAGATGCTTTACTAAGATCGTTAGAATAAAGCATTCCATTGAATAGAATGCTCCCGAACATGCCGACTACTGGATCTGTATTAAGCCCACTCAATGGCGTTTGTGTCATTGAGATTTGCAATGTCGCTGCAGGCCCCTTTTGTGGAATGCTGATGGGGGACCTAGGAGCGGATGTAATTAAGCTTGAGAGCCCTGGAGCAGGCGATACTCTCAGAGCTTGGCCACCCCATACCGGTCCTGAGAACGATCGTCTCAGTGAGAACTTTGCCTCGCTCAATCGAAATAAGCGTTCGATTACTCTTGATCTTAAAAATCCCAAAGACAATGCTAAAGCGAAGGAGCTTATTGCAAAAGCTGATGTCCTGATTGAGAACAACCGCCCTGGAGTAATGAAGCGCTTGGGTCTGGATTTTGACTCGACCTTGAAACTTAATCCCAAGCTTATTTATTGCTCAATCTCGGCATACGGACAAACAGGACCAAGAGCCAATGAAGGCGGGTTTGATGTCACGATCCAAGCCATGAGCGGGATTATGAGTGTGACCGGTGAAGCAGGCGGCGCTCCCGTAAAGTGCGGTGTACCGGTAGCTGATTTCACGGCGGGCTTATATGGCGCAATGAGTATCTGCGCGCAATTGCGCCATGTGCAGCTTACTGGACAGGGTGTTCATATTGATGTGCCAATGATGGGAACATCGTTAGCAATTGCAGCTCTTCAAACCTCAGAGTATTTTGGTGTTGGTAAAGATCCTGTTAAGCTGGGATCAGCCCATCCGCGCAATGCACCGTATCAAGCCTTCAAAGCAAGTGATGATTATCTAGTGATGGCAGCTGGTACCCAAGCCTTGTGGGAAAGTGTCTGCCGAATATTACAAAGTGATAGCCTCTTGCAAGATGAACGCTTTAGTACAACCGCACTGCGTGCAAAAAATCAAGTTGCTTTAGAAGACTTGATAGAAGTGATCTTACAAACAAATACTGCTGCCTATTGGATTGAGGCGTTTAGTAAATCAGGGATACCATGCTGCCCTATCAATCAGTACTCTGCTGTTTTGAGCGATCCCCAGACAGTTGCCATGGAATGGGTGCAGCCCTTAGAAATGGCCAATGGTCATCAAACGAAGACCGTAGTGAGCCCAGTGAAGTTCAATGGTAAGAATGCAGGTATTGCAAAGCGACCACCCCGCTTGGGTGAGCATAATGACGAGTTAGTGGGGTAAAGATGAACACAATTCAGGTAGAGCATTCCGGGCATATCAAACGCGTTACGCTTAATCGTCCCGAGAAACGAAATGCCATTAGTTATGAGCTCGCTAATGAGCTTCTTCAGGTAAGCAAAGAGTCTGAACTCGATGGTACCCGACTATTGATTCTTAAGGGAGCAGGGCAGGGCTTCTGTGCAGGCTTTGATTTCTCGAACTTGGATGATGCTAGCGCAGGTGACTTACTCTTGCACTTTGTGCGGATTGAACAAATGCTACAAGCGATTGCTCACGCCCCATTCGATACGATGGCGTTTGCGCACGGACAAACAATTGGTGCTGGCGCTGACCTCCTCTTAGCTTGCCGCCATCGCGTCGGCTCTGAGGATATGCGCATGATGTTCCCAGGGGCACGTTTTGGATTAATCCTTGGCTCACGCCGCCTTGCTGAATCTGTAGGTTCAGATCGAGCACAGCAGTTAATTGGGAACCCCAGACGGATTGATGCCCATCAGGCAAAGGAGTTTGGTATCTTGACCGCAGTACTTGAGGCAACCGATTGGCATGCCTATGAAGCTCAGGTACTCGAGCATATTTTGGAGATTCCTCCGGATGCCAGAGCGATGGCTCTTCATGCATGCAAACGGGATACTCGCGCAGTCGATTTATACGATCTCGTGCAATCGGGTTCAGTTCCTGATATCAAGCATCGGATTGCCGAGTACTTAGCAAAAGTGCAAGCAGCTAAGAAATAAACTAACTTTGGCAAACCGTTTCGTAGATACGGTCTACTTTACCTGCCAACAAGAGTTGGCTAGGTAGTGCTCTGCCAACTAGATCACGGAGTTGAGCAGAACATTCCAATAAGAGATCTAAATTGATATTGGTGTTGTAGCCCATTAGATCAAACATATGCACGAGCTCTTCAGTACAGACATTACCCGTTGCTCCTGGGGCATAAGGGCAACCACCCAGTCCTCCCAAGGAAGAATCAAAGCGATTGATACCAACTTCTACAGCCGCTAAAGCATTCGCTAAACCCATGCCCCGCGTATTATGAAAATGCAAAGTCCATTCCATCGCTGGATATTTAGACTGCGCCTGTTCGCAAACTTCCTTGACATGCTGCGGGTTTGCCATGCCAGTGGTATCGCAGATACTGATGCCACGCACCCCTTCATTGGCAAAATGATCAATCCAGTGCATTAGCTCAGATAGTGGGGTCATGCCACTCATGGGGCAACCAAAACTGGTGGATAGAGAGACATTGACCGCTACCTTAGCATCATGCGCTAGACGAATAACATCACCCAGTGCTGTTGCAGAATCGGCTCGCGTCATGCGGAGATTGGATTGATTATGGGCCTCACTAACAGACATCACTAAGTTGAATTCATCAACACCGACTCGAAGGGCGCGCTCAGCACCTTTAAGGTTCGGAATCAAAACGGTGTACACCACACCTGGTACGCGCTCAATCTTGCTCATCACCTCTTCTGCATCGGCGAGCATGGGGATCGCCTTAGGGCTAGTAAACGAGGTCACCTCAATCTTGGCATAGCCAGCTTGGCTCAAGCGGTTAATCAAGGCAATTTTGTCTGCGCTTGGTATGAAGCTACTTTCAGCCTGAAAGCCATCGCGAGTGACTACCTCTTGAATATAGAGTCTTTGCATGGGAATAATCTTAAACCTTTCAGAAAGAGGATGTCCATCAAGGCAAACATAGGGCAGATGGTTTATAGTTGCAAGGTTTTGTACCTATTTAGGAGATATACATGTCGTCAATCTTGACCTCTCTTGGCCGTACAGTGCTGGCAGGCTTTGTCCTGACTCTATTAATTGTGGTTTTATTTGGCTCCAATGTGGGAAGTCCAGGTTGGGTTGCCTTTTTATTCCGCTACCTCCATGTGATCTCAGGGGTAATGTGGATTGGTTTGTTATGGTATTTCAATTTTGTGCAAATTCCATCCATGCCAAAGATCCCCGATGAGCAAAAACCAGCGATTAGTAAAGTTATTGCCCCAACTGCGTTGTTCTGGTTCCGTTTCGCTGCCATGGCAACGGTTCTCACCGGAATTATCTTAGCGATTCTGAATGGTTATGCTCATAAAGCCTTTACCTTACAACAACCATTCTTAGCGATTGGCTTGGGTATGTGGATTGCGCTGATCATGGCATTTAATGTCTGGTTCATTATTTGGCCTAATCAAAAGCGTGCCCTGGGTATTGTGGTCGTTGATGCTGATCTAAAAGCTAAATCTGCTCGTACCGCAATGTTGACCTCGCGGATTAATACAATCCTATCGATCCCCATGCTTTACCTCATGGTGGCGCAGCAAAATATGGGTCTGTAATACAGATCCACTCTAGTCAAAGCCCGCAGAAGCGGGCTTTTTCTTTATGTGCTTAGAACTGATAAAGCCTGGCTGGATTGATACTAAGTATCTGCTTGCGCAACGCAGGTTCTGGAACCCACGTACTGAGTAGATCCAATAAATCGGCATCGTTCGGCATAAAACCATTCACCATGACATGGGGCCAGTCGCTCCCCCAAACAATCTGATTTGAATTCGCCCGTAATAAGGCCTCAGCAAATGGGTTGGTATCGGAATAGGGCGGACGATCTTGCGAGGAGATTCGGTAGGGTCCGGTTAGTTTGACCCATGCACGTTCCTCGCGCATGAGCGATAAAAGACTTTGAAATCCTGGATCCAAAATACCAAGACCAGTTTTAAGGTAACCCAGGTGACCAAGCACGACTGGCACCGGAAAGTTTCTGAGCGTTTGGTCAAGATCGGGAAACTCATTGACATGCATGAGGAATTCAATATGCCAACCGAGTGGTGCAATTTTATCGGCAAGATAACGAAGCTTCATAATCGGCAGCACACCTTTTGCCTCAGCGAGATCAACAATATTGCAACGCACCCCACGAACACCTGCGTGATGCATCTTTTCTAAGTCCTGTTCTGAGATCTCCCAATCCACAACAGTAATACCACGTAAGTGAAGTGGATCTACTTTGAGGGCGGCCAAGAGGGCGCGATTGTCATCTGCATAAATACTAGGCTGAACGAGTACGGCTCTCACAATGCCCAAATGATTTAATAAGGCCCGATACTGCGGTAATAGTGCATCAGGTGGTGTGTAAATTCGTTTTGAGGAGTAAGGGAAAAGTGTCGCCGGCCCACAAATATGAGCATGGCAATCACAAGCGTGTTCATCTAGAACAAGACCAGGTTTTTTGAGGACCTGGTCTGGTGCTTGGCAAAGCGGGGGATTATTGGGGTTCGATTCCAGCGTCTTTAGCAATCTTGGTGTACTTAGTGATCTCACTGCGGACAAACTTCTCCGTCTCAGCCAAGTTCATTGGTTTGATGGTGATTCCGGCTTTTGCGTACGCAGACTTAACATCAGAATCTTGCAGGGCACGATTGATGTCGGTATTAATCTTTTGGAGAACACCAGCGGGTGTGGCTGACGGTGCCCATACGCCAACCCATAAACCAATTTCAAAGTTTGGAAAACCCTGTTCTGCAATCGTCGGGATCTCTGGTGCAGCCTCGGCACGAGTCGCACTAGTTACACCAAGAGCGCGCACTTTACCGCCTTGGATTTGAGCAATCGCAGTTTGTAGTGGCGCCATGTAATAGGCAGTACGTCCTGCAATCGTTTCCTGAATCGCTTCTGGGGATCCTTTAAAGGGTACATGCAGCATTTTGATACCCATGGTTTGATTAAAGTACTCTGCTGCTAGGTGGGTTGAGCTACCAACCCCTGCGCTAGCAAATGGAATAATTTCGGGTTTGCTCTTAGCGGCATTCACTAAATCCTTTAAGGATTTATAGGGACTTTCTGCCGATACAACTAATGCGTAGGGACTGGTACCTAAGATATTGACATCTTTGAGGCTCTTAAGGTCATACGGTAATTTCTTATAGATGGCGGGATTCGCAGCATAGGAAGCTGATTGGACTAAAAGGGTATAGCCATCCGGATCGGAGTTCACCACAACACCGGTTCCCACCAGACCACCAGCACCAGGGCGGTTTTCAATAATCACGGGCTGCTTCCAGCTCTCCGCTAAATTTTTAGCCACAATCCGCCCAGCAATATCAGCTCCGGATCCAGGGGTGAGGGGCACGATCATCTTGACCGTTTTATTAGGGTAGTTGGTAGTCCCAGATTGGGCTGATACCCAATGACTTTGTAGGGCAAGAGCCCCAGCAAACAATGCAAAAGTGCCTAGTCGAAAAGTTTGTGAACGCATATGATCTCCAGTTTTTATGTTTGTATTAGTAACAATGACTATGCCACAGAGTCCAAGAATTCCCGTAAGGCCTTGTTAAATGCTAGTGGCTGCTCGATATTGGCTAGGTGTGCCGCTTGATCAAGGACCACCATGGAGGAATGCGGTATCAGACGATGCAAGACCGTCGCTTGGTCTACGGTGCAGGCAGGATCTTGTTTACCGACCAATACCATGGTGGGCACTTTGATCTTGAGTAGCATGGTGGACTGAGCCATATCGCGCACAGCACTAGCGCAGGCCAGATAACCATCTACAGGAGTACCCAAGATCATGTGCTTCACATGTTCAATCTGTTGTGGCTCACGTTGAATGAACTCACTCAAAAACCAGCGCTTGATGGTGCCATCGACCAGTCCCGCGATACCTTGTGTGCGAGCAATCGCAAAACGCTCCTCCCACAAACTGCGCGGAGGCATCTCGCTGGCCGTATCACAAAGACTGAGAGACAGAGCACGATCGGGATAATTGGCACCAATATATTGGCAGATCATGCCTCCCATCGATAGCCCAACCAAATGCGCTCTTGGAATATGCAGAGCATCCATCAAGGAAACCAGGTCGTGCGCCAATAAAGCAATGCTATAAGGACCTTCGGTCACTTGAGTTTGACCATGACCGCGGGTGTCATAGCGAATTACGCGATAGCGATCGGTCAGCGCATGAATATTACTGTCCCACATCTCAAGGCTAGACATGAGACTGTTACTCATCATGACGACAGGACCGTTTTCCGGCCCATCCATTTGATAGGCCATCTTGATTTGATTAGCGTTAATGTGATTTTTCATGCGAGAGTCTCCCAGAAGACTCTATTTTGACACTAATAAATCTTAGCCTCGCCAGCAGGTCGATTCTTGAAGCGTTTGTGAACCCAATAGTATTCGGCAGGACGTAAGCGAATCTCATCTTCAAAGTAACGATTAAGCCTCGCAGTATCTGCAATCGGATCTTTGGTCGGGAAATTAGTAAGGGGTTTACTAATATGGCAAATGTAGCCAGAGCGGTCTGGCTTTAGGGTTGTTTTCATGATGCAGACCTCTGCGCCAGTCATGCTAGCTAAGCGCGAGATGGCTGTAATCGTATTGGTCTCCACACCAAAGAAGGGCACGAACACCGAGTCTTTGATACCAAGATCAATATCGGGAGCTATAAAAACGAAATTACCGTTCTTAATTTCCCTTAGGGTCTCCGTGAGATGACCTTGTCTTGGAATGGATCTACCCCCAAAGCGACTGCGCCATTCAATGATCTTGCGATCAAAAAAAGGGTTCTTCATCTTTTGGTAAAGCGTTACACCGCGTTGCCAATTCATTTTCTCAGAGAGGGCGCACAGTGCCATGCCGCCCTCAATGCCAACAAAGTGCAAATTCACTAAGATACGGGGTTTTTGATCTCCTAGGGTAATCTCAGAGTCGATCTCTACCATCTCGGCAATTTGAACTGGACTGCCTAGCCAAATGCGACTGCGTTCTAGAACGCTGCGGCCAAATAGACGCCAGTGATCGAGTGCTAAGGCATCACGCTCTGAGTCAGATAGCGTTGGAAAGCAGAGGCGTAAATTAATCTGGACCACACGATTACGCTCGCTAGGAATATGAGCAATGATCCAGCCAAGTTTATCTCCGGCAAATACAATCCAAGAGTAAGGCAGTACCGAGAATGCTCGGAGTATTAACAGCGCTAGGTAGTTAAATAGTGTTTGCACATGAAACTTTCAGAGCCTCACTATATACCGACCTCAAAACGCAATACCCCCATGCGTTACACTGATTTCGTGAAACAGACCATTCTTCGGCTTCTTTGGGTCTTGGCGGGTGCAAGTGTCGCCCTAGCGCTGGCTCTGCATGTGGTCCGTCCAGCCGATTCCACTCTCTTATTAGCATCTTTGGGTGGGTCTACATTGTTTCTATTTGGGCTTACCACTTTTCCCCCGACTCAACCCCGTGCTCTGTTTGGAGGGCACCTAATATCTGCATTCATCGGTGTGATTTGTTATCAGCTATTTGGGGATGCCATTTGGGTCATGGTCATTGCTGTCTTAATCACAATTGCTGTATTGATCCTGACAAAAACCGTGCATCCTCCAGCAGGTGCAAATCCTCTGATTATGATTTCTGCGCATGCAGGATTTGTGGATATTTGGACTCATGTATTTTCTGGAGTCTTGGTCTTGGCATTAACTACCTATCTATGGT
>Ga0255112_1000049_pt1 | contig 32447 bp, 29 predicted proteins | sample Law_Yuk_RepB_8h_FD_188470 | JGI IMG/M metagenome (GOLD analysis project Ga0255112, IMG submission 188470) | Freshwater microbial communities from St. Lawrence River, New York, United States - Law_Yuk_RepB_8h | ecosystem: Environmental > Aquatic > Freshwater > River | place: USA: New York... | reverse complement strand
TATCATTCGATGGTCCGACTGCAAGAATTACCTCTAATGGCCCATCAAATTTTTGATTAAGAATGGCACTTACTGAATCAGCTAAATACTTCTCTTCATTGAGAACAGGTAAAATTACCGAGATTTCTGCTCTCGGTAAGCCATATAAGGTGTTTGCTGATGTCGACATAACCCGTACACGGTACCGTTGAAGTACTCTCTCCTAGTGAAATCAACGCGGGCAATTCGAATTTTTACCTCACTCTCGGTGGCCATTGTTGTTGTTTCTAGCATCTCCTGGTTGGGCCTTGGACAGGTAAGTGGTGCGCTTTCACGTATTGACGCCTTCGGCGCCGTAATCGATAGACCTGATAAACCAACATCTGCTTTGAACTATCTGATCGTTGGCGCAGATACTCGCGAAGGTTTAACAAAAGAACAGAGAAAACTACTGCGCGTAGGAAGCACTAAGACTGCTGCAGGATCTAGGTCTGACACTATGTTGATTGTTCACATATCAAAATCTCGAGATAAAGCAACAATAATTTCTATTCCTCGTGATTCTCTAGTAACTATTCCAGAGCATCCTTCATCTTCTGGAAGTGGGAAAATCATCCCAGCGGCACTAGGAAAAATTAATGCAGCATTCGCATTTGGTGGCCCGCCATTATTGATTCAAACTATTGAGAATGAAACTGGTGTTCGAATCGACCACTATATTGAAATTGGTTTTGCCGGATTTGCCGGCATGGTTGATTCATTGGGTGGAATTGAAGTTTGTACTAAAAAAGATATCGATGATCCAGGTAGCCACTTAGTTTTAGCTGCCGGGGTCCACACACTCAATGGAATTGAAGCTTTGAAATATGTTAGAACAAGAGATTTTGACGGACTTGGCGATATTGGTCGAATGCAGCGTCAGCAGCAGTTTATGAGTGCTGTCCTAAGAAAAGTAACGAGTACGGGTGTTCTACTTAATCCAATCAAATTGGTGAATTTCTTTAACTCACTCATCGCAACGGTAAAGACTGATGCCGAATTAAACAAGGATGATCTGCTGACACTTGCAAAACAGTTAAAGAATTTATCTGCCAGCAACGTTAGAACTCTTACTATTCCACTAGGAAATACAAATGCTCGAGTTGATGGAGTTGGTTCGGTCGTAAAATGGGACTCAGTTTTAGCCCCTGAATTGTTTAACAGACTGAGAGAAGATCTTCCCTTAACCGATATCGTTGAACCATCACCCTCGAAATCAGGTAAACCAACCCCAACTGTCATTGATAAATTTAAGACTCGTACAGCCGATGAAAATCCATGTGGAGAGTTGAAGTAAAATGAATATCATGGATGAAAAACTCTCCGTTATTGGTTGCGGTTATCTAGGCGTAACCCATGCAGCTTGTATGTCCTCACTTGGTTACACGGTAGTAGGCGTTGATACCGATCCTGTAAAAATTGCAGAGTTACAAAGTGGAAAATTGCCATTTTATGAGCCAGGTTTAGACACACTCTTGGCACAAGAGATGAAATCTGGACGTCTGTCTTTTACAACAGATGTTTCGGCTGTTGTAGATGCCGATGTTCATTTTATTTGTGTTGGAACTCCACAGAGCAAAGATGGCCTAGCTGCAGATTTAACGTACGTAAGATCAGCTGTTGCCGCAATTTCACCGTATTTAAAGAAAGGTTCATTGGTTGTTGGTAAATCTACTGTGCCTGTAGGAACAGCACAATCACTCCGTGAAGAATTAGCAAAAAGCGCACCGCAATCCGATTTGGCCTGGAATCCAGAGTTTCTTCGTGAAGGCTTTGCAGTTGAAGATACTTTGACGCCAAACAGATTAGTTGTAGGTGTAGCTAATGATTTGGCCGAAGATATTCTCAAAAAAGTCTATAAGCCAATTCTTGATCTTGGAACACCCTGGATACGTGCCGACTTGCCCACATCTGAATTAGTAAAAGTTGCTGCAAACTCTTTTCTTGCGACAAAGATTTCATTTATAAATGCAATGGCTGAGATTTGCGAGGCAGCCGGAGGTGATGTGACTGTGCTTGCAAAGGCAATTGGTTATGACCCTCGAATTGGAAACAAGTTCTTACAAGCTGGAATCGGTTTTGGAGGAGGGTGTCTTCCAAAAGATATTCGTGCATTTATGGCCAGAGCAGAAGAGTTAGGCGCAAAGCAAGCATTGGAATTTTTGCGTGAGATTGATGCAATTAATCTTCGTGCTCGTCTGCGTGTGATCGATGTAGTCCGTAGTGAGCTCTCTGAAGATTTATCTGAGTACAAAATTGCTGTTTTGGGTGCAACGTTCAAACCAGATAGTGATGATGTTCGTGATTCCCCAGCCCTAGATATTGCTGCCCAACTAAATGCAGCTGGTGCACAGGTAGTTGTTAACGATCCCCAAGGCATTGAACCTGCACGTATACGTTTCCCGAATTTGGAATACGCTATCAATGTCAACGATGCACTCAAAGATGCAGATTTAGTTTTACATTTAACTGAATGGAAAGAGTATCGACGGATTGACCCTGCTACGATTTCTTCATTGGTAAAGAATAAAATAATTATTGATGGTCGAAATATGTTAGATCGAGAGCTTTGGCGCAAAGCTGGTTGGAAGTTTCGGGCACTAGGTCGCACTGACTAAACTAAATCACTCGTCAATCTCTCCACTTATATAGTCAATCGCATGTTGGATCTCACTAGTTAGATCCTCGAGGCGGTCCCCCAGTAAAGTTATATGACCGACCTTGCTTCCTAGACTCACTTCGTTTCGATACTGATGAAATTTAAGGGCTGGAGTTCTTGCCATCAAATGCAAATAGGGGCGATACATATCTATTTTTCTGCCGGCAACCAGATTTCCCACAACAGCTATTGGTGCAGTCATTGTTGGATCTCCTAAAGGTAGGTCTAGAACTGCTCGCAAATGTTGTTCAAACTGACTAGTCCGTGCACCTTCTATTGTCCATAACCCTAAATCGTGGAGGCCCATTGCAAGATCATTTACAAATATTTCTTCTTGCTTTACCAACATTTTTACAGCAGCCACACCAACTAAACCAACAATTTCTGCTATTTCAAGTGCAATCTTTTGTACTCGCTCACTTAAATCTTGAGAAAGTTGTGGCACAGGTGTAATCGACATAACGCTTATTCCATCTTTTTGCACATCCATAGTCGGTGACCATGTTGTTGCCTGGCCGTGTGGTGAGCGGGCAACAATAACCATTATCTCGACATCAATATCAAGTTGTCCTTCAATTGGAATTTTTCCGTTTTTCGTTTTGTATTCAGGTCCGGGATAATCGAGAAGCTTTAATCGCAATGCTTCTTCACTTTGCGAAAATTCTAAAGCTGCCGAAGAGGGACGCACAACTACGCCGTCTTCCTCGATTGCTCTGATAACACTGAGTGGAATTAACTCATCTACAAAAGTAATCACATCACAGTTTTTGGCAAATGTACGAATTGCGCTTAAGTCTTTGTAACTTCCAATATCGTGATTACAAATCTGTGCCGCTGGATCATTTGGTTCTGATACAAATATCAAAAGATCGATCCCTAAGGCTGCAGCAGGTGCCACACACATTCGAGCAAGCTCTCCACCACCTATAACTCCTAGGGTTGGAAATGAGTTCTTCACGCGATAATCCTAGTAGTTCGAATTCGATAAACTAGATTTCATGAATTGATTTATGCAATTTAACGAGTACCTTTAACCCGTGCCTTCGACGAATCCAACAATTGTTCTAGCATCTGCCTCAAAGAGTCGTCGCCGCTTACTTGAATCGGCTGGGCTCTCGCCAAAAATTATGGTCAGTAATGTTGATGAAGAAACAGAGTTCTTTAACTCGATGAGTCCATCAGATATGGTCATCGCACTTGCCATCACAAAAGCACATACAGTCCGCGAACAGATAGATTTTCCGGCAATTATTATTGGATGTGATTCGACTTTTGAGTTTGAAGGTGAATCTCTTGGTAAACCGGACACCCCGGAGATCGCTATCAAGAGCCAAAAGAGTTCGGGGCAACAGCGGGCTTTTACATACTGGACATTGCATTATCGATACTCTTAAAGATCGAGAGATTTCTGATCGAGTAACAACTCGAGTAAATTTTGCGAATATAAGTGATGAAGAAATAATTGATTATGTAGCAACTGAAGAACCGCTACATGTTGCTGGAGGATTCACACTCGATGGATTTAGTTCACCATTTATTTCCAGCATTGATGGTGACTACACTAATGTCGTAGGAATTTCGATGCCGTTTTTAAGGATGGCCAGTGCTCAACTTGGATTCTCATGGCCTCAATTCAAGGCGATGCAATAATGAAATCAAACTTTGTGACAGTATTGAGCCATGAGCAAATCTGATCTTTTATACAGCGATCCCCTTGCAGCCGCTGTTGCTGCGGCGGATGAAATTGCTAAGAAAACAGGCATCGCTAAACATGATGTTGCACTTGTAATGGGATCTGGTTGGGTCAGCGCCGTTGATGCACTTGGCGCTCCTGCATTTGAATGTAATGCTGAAGAATTGACCGGATTCTTGCCTCCTGCTGTAGAAGGCCATTCGGGCAAGGTGCGATCATATGAAATCGATGCAGGTAGTAAGAAAATGCGTGCGCTTGTGTTTCTGGGTCGAACTCATTTGTATGAAGGTAAGGGTATTGAGCCAGTAGTTCATGGTGTGCGAACAGCGGTCAAAGCTGGTTGCAAAATAATTATTTTGACTAATGCTTGTGGAGGAATCAATACAGCTTACAAAGTTGGCCAGCCAGTATTAATTCGTGACCACATCTCATTAACGGCCGTTTCGCCATTATCTGGTGCAACTTTTGTAGATTTAACTGACCTTTACAGCAAGCGCATTCGCGAAATTGTGAAAAAAGAGGATTCATCTCTTCAAGAGGGTGTCTATGTTCACTGGCGTGGACCAACGTATGAAACGCCAGCAGAGATCTTGATGATGCGAACCATGGGCGCGGATTTAGTAGGTATGTCTACGGTCCCAGAAGCTATCGCTGCGCATGCACTTGGTGCAGAAGTTCTAGGCATTTCACTGGTAACAAATGCTGCTGCTGGTGTCACCGGCGAGAAGTTAAACCATGAAGAAGTCATTGCCGCTGGTAAAGCAGCTGCCGATCGAATGGGCTCTCTCCTTAAAGGTGTAATTCCAAAGTTACTCTGAAGCTATGGACCAGAATTTTTTACAGGAAGTTAAAGAGTGGATTCTCGATGATCCAGATTCGAATACCGCTACCCAACTTCAAAACTGGCTTGATTCCAATAATGAAGTAGAGCTTCGCGCATGTTTTAATGGTTTCTTGCAGTTTGGTACGGCAGGTTTGCGTGGGCCAGTTCGCCCCGGTCCATCTGGAATGAATAGAGCAGTTGTTGCCCGAACATCTGCAGGATTAGTTGCATACATGAAATCACATGGTTTGAATTCAGTTGTTATCGGACAAGATGCCCGTCATGGATCTAAGGAATTTGCACTCGAGGCCGCACAGATTTTCTCTGGAGCCGGAATGACAACAATGGTTTTGTCACATCCTTTACCAACTCCTGTTCTGGCTTTTGCAACAAAAGAACTTGGCTGTGATGTTGGGATCATGGTTACAGCCAGTCACAATCCACCAAAAGATAATGGTTTCAAGGTCTATCTCGGTGGAACGGTGGATGGAGTAATTTATAGGGGCTCTCAAATAACTTCACCCGCTGATTCATTAATTGCCGATGAAATTTCGAAAGTTACATCAACCAAGAGCCTTCCACGAGCAGATAAATGGAAGATCGTTGATGATCATCTAGTTGAAGAATATGTTTCCCGGACAGCAAAGTTGGCTCAGAACCCAGGAAAGTTAAAGATTGTTTACACCGCAATGCATGGAGTAGGAACTGAAACATTGCTTTCAGTATTCAAAGTTGCTGGATTTGATCCTCCACAGCTCGTTCTAGAGCAGGCCCAGCCTGATCCTGATTTTCCAACAGTTGCTTTTCCAAATCCTGAAGAACCAGGTGCGATGGATTTAGCCATAGAGATGGCAAAAAAATCTGAAGCAGATTTGGTGATTGCTACCGATCCAGATGCAGATCGTTGCGCTGTTGCTATCAAAGATCCAAAAGTTGGTTGGAGAATTCTCCATGGCGATGAGTTGGGCGCTGTTTTTGCTCATGTTATCTCTGAAGGAAGCGATCATGGAGTCTTTGCAAATACCATAGTCTCTTCAACAATCGTAAAAAAGATTGCTCAAAACCGTTCGATAAAGTTTCAAGAAACTCTAACTGGATTTAAATGGATTTCAAAGATTCAAAATCTCTCATTTGGATATGAAGAAGCGATTGGATACTGCGTCGATCCTGAATCTGTTAATGACAAAGATGGCATCTCTGCAGCGATTTTTATTGCTCAGATTGCGACAGATTTAGCGCGTGATGGAAAAACGATTCTCGATCTTCTAAATGAAATTTGGAGTTTGCATGGATACCATGCAACAGAGCAGATCTCGATAAGAGTAAATGAAATCTCACAGGTAAAGGATTTGCTGTGCTCTTTGCGCAACAATCCACCACACCAGATTGCCGGTCGGCAAGTAACATTGATAGAAGACTTATCCAAACCATCGGATGGATTACCTCCAACCGATGGTTTGCGAATCTGGCTAGAAGGACCGATACGAGTCATTATTCGTCCAAGTGGGACTGAAGCAAAGCTCAAGTGTTACATTGAGGTCATTGAAAAGAGTGAAGAAATCGCACAAGAGATCTTAAGTCAATTACGACCATCGTTAAAGGAATTGCTATCGTGAATTTTTACGGATTAGTAGATGGTAGTGAAGCATCGCTTAAAACCTATTTGAATAAACTCTCTGGCGTAGATCAAGTTGGAGCAAATGCACGTGCGGCCATGCTTGCAACAAGAAGTGTTAAGACAACTTCAAAACGATGGGCAATAGACACTGCTATCTCAATGGTTGATCTAACAACTTTGGAAGGAGCAGATACTGTAGGAAAGGTCCAAGCTCTTTGCACAAAAGCTGTGCGCCCAGATCCGACTGATTCAAGCGTTCCAAGTGTTGGTGCCATCTGCGTGTACAACGACATGGTTGGTGTTGCTCGTAAGCATCTTGATTTAATTGGTGGAAAACACGTACCCGTTGCTGCCGTTTCAACTGCTTTTCCATCTGGTCGTGCCTCTATTGCAGTTAAAGTTCTAGATACTCAAGATGCAATTGATGCTGGTGCTAGTGAAATTGATATGGTCATAGATCGTGGAGCGTTTTTAGAGGGAAGATTGATTGATGTTTTTAATGAGATTGTCACCATTCGCCAGGTGTGTGGTGACAAAGCCCACCTCAAAGTTATTTTTGAAACTGGCGAATTAGTCACATATGACAATGTTCGAAAAGCTTCATTTTTAGCGATGGCTGCAGGGGCAGACTTTATTAAGACTTCGACTGGCAAGGTGGCACCGGCAGCTACTGCCCCAGTTGTTTTGGTGATGCTCGAAGCGGTTCGAGACTTTTACGAAATGACTCAAAAGCGAATCGGAGTCAAGCCTGCTGGCGGAATTCGAAATACAAAGGATGCAATTAAGCAGTTGGTCCTGGTGAAGGAAACCGCTGGTGAAGAATGGCTCAATTCAAAGTTGTTTCGTATAGGGGCAAGTGCACTGCTCAATGATCTTTTGATGCAGCGTATGAAAATGGACAATGGCTACTACGCTAGTCCTACTTATGTGAGTGTGGATTAGTTGATGATCAGGGCTAAAAAGGATTGGGGAGATCGATGAGTTTTGAATACGCACCGGCTCCAGAGTCACGCGCGATCACCAACATTAAGCCAAAGTATGGTCACTTTATCGGCGGAAAGTTTGTTGCTGGAAGTAAGCATTTTCCAACGATTAATCCCGCCACCGAAGAGATTCTTAGCCAAATTGCTTTGGCTGGTAAAAGTGATGTCGATGCAGCGGTTAAGGCGGCGCGTAAGGCGTACAACTCAACCTGGTCTAAAACATCTGGCAAAGAACGCGGAAAATATCTGTTTAGAATTGCACGTATTTTACAAGAGCGAGCTCGCGAATTTGCAGTCTTAGAAACTCTAGATAACGGTAAACCTATCCGCGAATCGCGCGATACCGATATCCCATTAGCTGCGGCACATTTTTTCTACCACGCAGGTTGGGCAGATAAGCTCGAATATGCAGGACTTGGTAGTTCTCCAAAACCATTAGGTGTTGCGGGACAGATCATTCCTTGGAATTTTCCATTGTTAATGTTGGCATGGAAAGTTGCTCCGGCACTTGCTACCGGAAATACCGTTGTTCTAAAACCTGCCGAATCAACTTCACTGACTGCGCTTTTATTTGCTGAAGTTTGTCAACAGGCTGAACTACCTGCAGGTGTTGTAAATATTGTCACTGGTGATGGATCAACGGGCGCTCTTATTGTTAATCATCCTGGAATAGACAAAATCGCATTCACTGGTTCGACAGAGGTTGGGAAGATTATTGCTCGATCTGTTGCCCCAACAAAAAAGAGTGTGACTTTAGAGTTAGGGGGCAAAGGAGCAAACATAGTTTTTGAAGACGCAGCAATCGATGAAACAGTTGAGGGAATCATTGATGGTATTTTCTTTAACCAAGGCCACGTTTGTTGTGCTGGCTCTAGATTGCTATTGCAGGAAAATGTAGCTGAAGAGGTCTTGCATAAACTTAAAAAGCGGATGGAGAAAATCCGTGTTGGTGATCCATTGGACAAAAACACCGATGTAGGCGCAATAAATAGTAAAGAGCAACTCGCGAAAATTGTTGAGCTTGCAAAAGTTGGAGATGACGAAGGCGGTCAGCGTTGGAGTCCAGCGTGTGATTTACCCAAAAAGGGCTACTGGTTTGCACCAACAATTTTCACAGGAGTTACTTCGGCGCATCGAATTGCGCGAGAAGAGATATTCGGACCAGTTCTTTCGGTACTAACTTTCCGCACCCCTCAGGAAGCAATTGAGAAGGCAAATAACACCCCATTTGGCTTATCTGCTGGTGTTTGGGGCGAGAAAGGTTCAAGGACGTTGTGGGCGGCGCAACACCTTCGAGCTGGTGTTATCTGGACGAATTCATTTAATAAGTTTGATCCGACATCTCCTTTTGGCGGATATAAAGAATCTGGTTGGGGTCGCGAAGGTGGACGACATGGTTTGGCTGCGTACTTAAAGGGGGTTGCAGGTGAGTAATCGCATCGATGTGAAAAAAACTTACAAGCTCTTTATTAACGGATCATTTCCTCGAAGTGAATCTGGCCGCACATATGAAGTAAAAACTTCTAAAGGCGCATTCCTTGCAAATCCATGTCTTGCTTCAAGGAAGGATCTGCGAGAGGCAGTTGTTGCAGCACGCTCAGCTCACAACGGTTGGAGTAAAGCTACGGCATATAACCGTGGACAGATTTTGTATCGAATTGCAGAGATGCTGCAGGCCAGAACATCCGAGTTTATTGAAGAGATCATGATTACAACTGGCGCTACAAAAGTAAAAGCAGAGAAGGAAGTTCTACAAGCTGTTGACACCTTAGTTTGGTATGCAGGATGGAGCGACAAGATCTCATCTTTGACTGGCTCAAATAATCCTGTTGCTGGTCCTTTTTATAACTTTACGATTCCAGAAAGCATGGGTGTTGTGGCGGCAGTTGCACCGGAGAACCCATCATTGCTGGGATTAATTGAATCTATTGCGCCCATTATTACTTCCGGTAATACTGTGATTATCCTTGCAAGTACTAAGGCGCCCTTGTCTGCAATGAGCTTTGCGGAAGTTCTAGCAACAAGTGATTTACCTGCAGGAGTAGTTAATATTTTGACGGGTAAAAAAGATGAAATCGCACCTTGGATGGCATCTCATATGGATATCGATGCCATGGATATCTCCGGGCTATCTTCTAAATTAACTGCAGAGATAAAAGTTGCTGGGGCAGAGAATCTCAAGAGAGTTCATAGTTTTAAGAGCGCTAGTCCTCATAGAATTACTGCCTTTACAGAGAGTAAAACTATTTGGCACACCATCGGTGTTTAGAGATTAAGGTTGATTGTTCTAGTGTTTAGATTCAATGGTGTCAAGCCATAGTTTTACAACAGCATCTACATCTAAATCTAATGTCACACGAACTTTTGCCGAATCTTCTAAATCAATTGGTTCAAGTTCGCGTAAAAAAGCATCACGTCTATCAACAATTGTCTGACCACGTGCTGGACCTGCTGATGTATCTACGACCACATCAAACATCGCAGTAGTAAACAAATCAGGGCGAATCACACTTGCGACAGCTCCATAATCGCCCAAAGTAATTGGAGTAACTCCCAAACGCTCCATAAATGCTAAGGCGAGAGCGCCTCCGAACTGTGCCGTCTTTGAGGAAGATTTTTGAAGCTCATTGGCTTGTTCGCGTGTAATTCCAGGACGCATAAAAACATCGAGTCCATACATGGTTATTGGAACTCCACTTTGAAAAACAATTGCTGCAGCTTCTGGATCGTGCCAGACATTAAATTCTGCCGCTGCGGTGGCATTACCTGCAGATGCCGAACCTCCCATTAAAACGATTCTATGTATTTTCTTTGCAGTTTCCGGAAATGATCTCAAAAACAAGGCGATGTTTGTTAGCGGTGCCAGCGGAACGATCGTTACTGGTTCTGAAGAGTTTTCGATCAAATCTCGAAGTAGTTCCACAGCAGAACGTGAATCTACTTTTCGCTTAGATGGAGAAATTCCTAAATCCCCCATGCCATCTGCGCCATGCACATACTCTGCGTACTGACTCTGGCCGAGCAAGGGACGAAGAGCCCCACGTGCAACTGGAATATCTGGCGCTTGCGCTGCATCTAAAACTTTAAGGGTATTTGCTACAACATTATCAATGTTCGTATTGCCATCTACGCAGGTGATGCCCAGCAGTTTGATTTCCGGATGAACAGCGGCAAATAAAACTGCGAATGCATCGTCGATGCCAGTATCAACATCCAAAATGATTGAAGTTTTTCCCATAGCCAGTACCCTAGCGCAGTGAGTGAAAAACAGAACGCTGTTATTGCAGTCGTTGGTAGTGCGATGATGGATTTAACTGCCTATGCCGATGTTGTTCCAGAACCGGGTCAAACTCTTGTGGGAAAGATCTTCACGACTGGATTTGGCGGCAAAGGAGCCAACCAAGCAGTAATGGCAGCGATCTGTGGTGCGCCTGTTCACTTTATTGGAAAAATTGGAAAAGATGTATTTGGAGATGCAATCACCGAAAACTTTAAAAAAGTTGGCATCAATATTTCTTACGTAGATAGCAGCGATACACCCACAGGAGTTGCACACATTTGGGTTGATGGTGAAGGTGAAAATAGGATCATCATCATTCCTGGAGCAAATCATGAGATTGAGGTCAATAGAGCTGTAGATGCGATCAATAGCATTCCTAATTTAAGTCTTGTGATTGCCCAATGTGAAATTAAACAAGAAGTAACAGTTGCAGCATTTAAAGCTGCAAAGAGCCGTGGATGCACAACGATTTTAAATCCTGCTCCCTTTGAAAAACTCTCTCAGGAATTGATTGATCTTTGTGATTGGATAATTCCCAACGAAGTTGAGTTTCGTGAGCTTCACGGAGATTTACCCACTAGTGATGAGATTTTAAAAAGCTTTAGACCTGGCAAGAATTCGATTGTTACAGTTGGTAGTCAGGGTGCAATACTGATTAATTCCGATGGCTCAATAATTCGATGTCCAGCGCCTCAAACAACACCAGTTGATACAACAGGTGCAGGTGACAGCTTTGTCGGAAGTTTTGCCTATGCCCTTTCACAGGGTCACGATCCTGTGAGTGCCATGGAGTTTGGAGTTAAAGTTGCATCAAATAGTGTTACTAAAAAAGGTGCTCAGTCTTCATACCCAGATCAGGCGGAGATTAGAACACTTTCATAGCCGCGCAACACAAATGTTGGACGACGAACTGGCTTAGTTGAAAGTTGCATACCAGGGTACTTTTCCCATAGGGCAGGCAATGAGACACTCATTTCAAGTCTTGCTAATGGAGCTCCGAGACAGAAGTGAATACCTGCACCAAAACCAATGTGTGGATTTGGATCTCGGGTGACATCCATCATTTCTGCGGAATTAAAAACCGTTTCATCACGATTTGCTGAACCAATCAATGCAGCTATCTTTTGTCCTTGCTTAATCTGAACTCCCCCGATTTGTGTATCGGCAGTTGCAGTTCGTTCGAACAAATGCAAGGGCGCATCAAAGCGCATGAACTCCTCTAAAGCGGTATCGGTTAACTCTCTTGGTTTTTCCCGAAGGAGCTGGGCTTGTTCGGGACGTTCTAATACTGCGACCATTCCATTTCCAAATGCATTAACACTTGCTTCATGGCCTGCGTTAAGTAACAAGACGCAGGTTGCTACCAACTCCTGCATATTGAGCTTTTCACCATTCTCTTCAACAGTTGCTAACTCTGATATCAAATCCTGGCCAGGGGTTTTTTTACGCTGCTCGGCTAATCCACGCACATACTCGGCAAATTCACGACCGGCTTTCTTTGCATCGTTTTGATATTGCAAAGATGGATTAACTTCATACATTTTCACAATCGCTTGCGACCATGGACGAAGTAAGTGTTCTTCACTTTCAGGAAAGCCCAAAAGATCAGCAATGATCTTTACCGGAAGGGGTTCGGCATAATCTGCTATCAGATCAAAGCTCTCTCCAGATTTAACTTTTTCGTCAATGGCGTCCAATAAGTTTTGGGTAATCCGCTCTACAGAGGGGCGCATGCCCTCAATTTTTTGGCGATTAAAAGCCTTGGCCACAAGTGAGCGCAATCGAGTGTGCTTAGGTGGCTCGCTATCTAAAATTGAATCGGCATGTAGCCAATTGAAAATCTCCCATTCAAACTCGGGTGTTTTTGGCGCAAAGATTCGTCCTAATGATTTATTGCGAAAGACATCATTGGCATCACCATGTTTGGCAGCCAAAAAAATCTGCATCCCTTCATGCCAAATGGGACCATCACCCATGCGCAGTTGTTTTAGAGCCGGATATGGATCGGCGATAAACTTGGGATCGTTAAAATTTAATTCTGAATTACTCATTTTCCAGAAGAAATCTTTTCATACCCAGGTTTGATTACTTTTTCTATAATCTCTAAACGCTCTGGGTATGGAATAAATGCACTCTTCATCGCATTAATTGTTACTCGTTGGAGTTCTGTAAAGTTCCAATCAAAGGCCTTAACCGCTTCTTCCATTTCAAATGACATAGATGTTTGACTCATTAATCTATTGTCCGTATTAAGCGTCACACGAAAACGAAGTTGAGCAAGTTTGCCAATAGGGTGTTCGGCATAACTTGCTGCAGCACCTGTTTGTAAATTTGACGTTGGACATAGTTCTAGTGGAATTCTTCGATCTCGAACATAGGATGCGAGTCGACCAAGCTTTGGGATAGGTCCGGAGAAATCAATATCATCGATGATTCGAACTCCGTGACCTAGTCTTTCGGCTCCGCAGAGTTGGATCGCTTCCCAGATTGAGGGGAGTCCGTAGGCTTCACCAGCATGGATAGTAAAATGGGCATCTTCTTTACGAAGATAATCAAAAGTATCTTTTTGATCACTCGGCGGAAAACCATCTTCAGGACCAGCGATATCAAAACCAACAACCCCCCTATCTCTATATTTCACAACTAACTCAGCGACTTCCTGAGATTTATTGTTTTGACGCATTCCACACAAAAGTGAGCCCATAATAATTGTGTAACCTTCATCTTTTGCATCTTTGGTTCCCAACTCAAATCCTTCGATAGTTGCTTCAACTACCTCAGACATTGTTAAACCTTTTGCAGTAAATAGCTCTGGTGCTCCGCGAACTTCTGCATAGACAACGCCATCGCGTGCAAGATCAAGTGCGCATTCGCGTGCAACGCGCACTATGTCTTGGCGGCGTTGCATTACGGCAATAGTGTGGGAGAAGGTCTCAAGGTAGCGAACGAGTGAGCCTGAATCGCAGGCTTCGCGAAACCAGATTGCAAGTTCACCGGCATCCTGAGTTGGCAGTTGGTTATAACCAATCTCTTTAGCAATATCAATGATTGTTTGTGGTCGAAGTCCGCCATCTAAGTGATCATGCAATAAAACTTTTGGAACAGCCTTAATCTGATCTTTTGTTGGAATGCTATTCATAGCCATTTGCTCTGCTCCCTCATCAACAATCGACTCAATCAACAATTCTCTCAATTACCAATGGCAATCTATCGATACCCCTTGCAGGTAGATCGCCAATCACAATCGAATCCTCCAAGGTTTCGCCGGCGCGCGCAAAGTTAGCGGCAACGTCCGTATGGAGTGTATAGATAGGCGAGCCTGCCTTAACAAACTCCCCAGGTTTAGCGTGAATCTCTATTCCGGCACCAGCTTGAACGATCTCGCCTTGGCGGGAGCGACCTGCACCTAAGCGCCATGCTGCCATTCCAACTTTCATCGCATCCATAGAAAGAATTGTTCCGTCTTTTTCTGCCTTAACGACAGTGTTTTCTTTTGCAACTGGCAGTTTTGCATCTGGATCTCCCCCTTGAGAGGAAATCATTGCTCGCCAAACATCCATTGCTTTTCCATTTTTAAGTGCAGCAGCAGGATCTGCACCTTTGATGCCAACTAAATCTAACATCTCTCGTGCTAGTAAAACTGTTAACTCAACAACATCTTCAGGTCCACCGCCAGAAAGTACTTCAATTGATTCTCGCACTTCAAGTGCATTTCCTGCCGTTAAACCAAGTGGAATATCCATTGCAGTAACTAATGCAACTGTGTTTACACCAGCTCGCTTACCTAAATCAACCATCACATGTGCAAGTTCTTTGGCTTTTTCTGGATCTTCCATGAATGCACCTTTACCGGCTTTAACATCTAAAACTAATGCACTTGTTCCCTCAGCAATTTTCTTACTCATTATTGAAGATGCAATTAACGGAATCGATGCAACTGTTGCTGTGACATCACGTAGTGCGTAGAGCTTTTTGTCGGCAGGGGCTAAGCCAGCACCTGCTGCGCAGATTACAGCCCCACAATCCTGCAAAGTTTTTAGCATCTCGGCATTTGATAGCGATGCTTTCCATCCTGGTATGGATTCCAATTTATCTAACGTTCCTCCGGTATGACCTAGTCCCCGGCCAGAAAGTTGCGGAACTGCAGCTCCACATGCTGCTACCAATGGTGCAAGTGGCAAAGTTATTTTGTCTCCCACTCCACCAGTTGAATGCTTATCAACTGTTGGACGAGAGATTGCTGACCAATTCATTCGTTCGCCGCTATTGATCATTGCATCAGTCCAGCGAGAGATCTCTTGGCTTTGCATGCCATTTAGAAAAATTGCCATCAGAAGCGCCGACATCTGCTCATCTGCTACAGCACCTCGTGTGTATGCATCGATCACCCAATCAATTTGGGCATCGGTTAAGACATGCTTGTCTCGCTTTGCTGCTATAACTTCTGCAGCTGAAAAAGCTTCAATCATTTAGCGCTCGTTGCGATCTAAATCATCGGGGCCAAATGCCCAAGGAAGCATTACTGACATTTTTTGGGGGCCATCATCTGTCATCAGTAAAGCATCTGGGCCACCGTGCTCATAAAGTAGTTGGCGACAACGACCGCATGGAGCCAAGTAATCTCCCTGTCCATCAACGCAAACAATTGCAATTATGCGACCTCCACCAGATGAAATCAAATTAGATACCAAACCACATTCAGCGCATAAGCCAACACCGTAACTGGCGTTTTCAACGTTGCAACCTTTTACGATTCGACCATCGCTAACAAGGGCTGAAACACCAACAGGAAATTTTGAGTATGGCGCATAGGCCGTTTTCATTGCGTTGATCGCTTCTTTATGAAGTTGATCCCAATCTATTGTGCTCATCCCATTCCACCGCGACGATACGGAATTCCATCTGCTGCGGGCATTCGCAAGCGCTGTGATGCAAGTGCCATAACCAAAAGTGTTGCAATATAAGGAGTCATTGTTACTAATTGTCCAGGTAATTCATCAACGGCAAAATAGAACCAGAGTGAACCTGCCGCAAAGGCAAGACTTAAACCTGCGGAGATATTCTTGCCCTTCTTGAAATTACGGTAGGCAACAAAAACCAAAATAAGTGCAATAAGAATAAGTAATGCGTGAATAGCTGTGGAATCTCGAAGCTGCAGAGCATCGGCGAAACCGAAAAGACCTGCACCAGCTAATAGACCACCGGGGCGATAGTTTCCAAATATCAGTGCAGCCAATCCAACGTAACCTCGGCCAGCTACTTGGTTTTCTTGGTAATTGCTTGCAGCCACAATCGCTAAGAAACCACCGCCGAGTCCAGCTAAACCACCTGAGATTACAACGCCTGCATACTTCATTGCATAGACATTAACGCCAAGAGATTCGGCAGCAATTGGTGCTTCACCGGCACTTCGCAAACGAAGTCCAAATGCTGTCTTCCACAGTATGAAGTAAGCAAGTGGGACAAATGCGATTGCAACAATTGTTACATAAGAAAGATCACCAGTTAAACCTCGAAGAACAGATGAAACATCTGAAATAAAGAACCAATTCTTTTCTGAAATCCACTTTAGAAGATCGGGGCTTTGCCAGCCGAAGAAGCGCCCACCAGATAAAACAGGTAAACCATTAACAGGAATGGGATCAATAGGTGGTGATTGTGCCGGACCTGGCCAAGAACCACCCTTATACAAAAGAGTTGAAAGATAACGAACTAAACCAGCTGCAATAATATTTATTGCAACACCGGATACAACGTGATCTACCCCAAACGTTACCGTTGCAATCGCATGAACTAGCGCTCCAACGGCTCCAAAAATGATTGCCGCAAGTAATCCATACCAAGGTCCATATTTTGCGCCAATAAAGCCACCGGCCCAAGCACCCATAATCATCATGCCTTCAAGACCGATATTTACAACTCCTGCGCGCTCAGAGAACAAACCACCAAGAGCAGCCAAAACAATAGGAACAGAAAGCAGAAGAGCTGCAGATGCTGTTCCGATGCTCGTTAAATTTGAAGCACCTGTAATCACCCTTATTGAAGCCAGCGCAAACAAAAGCATTGTCGCATAACGCAAAATCTTCATCGCTTTCATTTTGCAACCCCCGTTGTAGTTACTTGAGAAGCAACCTTTGCGAGCTCTTTGCTCTGCAGGGTCAGTTTGAATCGACGCACAACTTCATAAGCGACAACTGCACTGAGCAGAATTGATCCCTGCATAATTACGTAGGTTTCAGGTGCGATATCGATAAGCTCGAGAGATCTAGCGCTCACTTCTAGAAAACCAAATAGCATCGCGCTTACTGCCATTCCACCGGCAGAGTTACGTCCCAACAAAGCAACAGCAATTGCCGTAAATCCAATTCCTGCTCTAAAACCTAGGTTGTAAGTATGAGTTTGGCCCAAGACTTCAGGCAAACCAGAAAGGCCTGCAATTGCACCGGAGATAACCAGTGCCAGAAAAGTCATCTTCTTGGAGTTGACACCACTTATGCGAGCCGCAATCGGATTACTTCCAGAAGCTCGAAGTTCAAAACCAAATCGTGTTCGGTTAACAACAAACCAGAAAATAAAACCAAGAGCAACTGCTACAAAAAACATTCCGTAGACACCGCCACCTGGTTGATCCTCAATGCCAACTTTACGAAGTAGAGGCATTAAATCTGGAAACTGAGCCGAAGCTGGAAGTTGTTTCGTTTGCAAGTTATTGGAACCCTCTTCAATGACTGCAAAATGCCTGGTCAACAAATATGCAGAAAGTCCACCGGCTAAACTGTTGAGCATAATTGTTGAGATAACCTCGTTCACTCCACGTTTGACCTTTAGGTAGGCAGCAATTGCTGCCCAGAGTCCACCGAAAGTCATTGCGATGATGAATACAACAAGAACATGCAAAACTGGCGGTAAAACAAACATGGCGCCGATATAACAGCTAAACAATGCCCCAAGGCGTAGCTGTCCTTCTACTCCAATATTAAACAATCCAGCACGAAAGGTAACTGCGATTGCAATTGCAGCTATGTAGTACGGCGTAGCGGTATTGACTATCTCCATGAGTGAACCAGGACGAAATCCATATTCCAACATTGCCGAAAATGCATCGATTGGAGATTTTTTTGTTGCAATTACTGCGAAACTAGATATGAGAATTGAAAAGAAAGCAGCAAACAATGGTGCTGCAACTGCCAAACCTATTTTTGTGGTTGAAAAACGGGGTGAGCTCATGCGGCACCAGTCATTGCAGAACCTAATTGCTCTGGAGTAGTGGTTCTAGGATCAAGTTCAGCTGTAATAGTTCCGCGCAACATAACTAATAATCGATCTGACATGCCAATTAACTCTTCAAGATCTGCTGAAATCAGTACGATCGCCATTCCTTTTTCGCGAGCTTGGCGAAGTACGTCCCAAATTGCAGCTTGTGCTCCAACGTCAACACCACGGGTTGGATGCGACGCAAGAAGCAAAGCAGGTGCCTTACTCATCTCTCGACCCACAATAAACTTTTGTTGATTTCCACCAGAGAGTGCTGCTGCCAAAGTTTGTGGGCCGGGGGCGCGCACGTCAAACTCTTCCATGATTGTTTGTGTACTAGCAATTGTTGCCTGCTTATCTAATATGAATCCTCGCATTACTGGCTTGCCGCGTTGGTGACCAAGAATTCGATTTTCCCATAACGGTGAGTTCATCATTAGGGCTTGCCGTTGACGATCTTCTGGAATCAATCCAATCCCTAAATCATGTCGGTCTGCAACACTCATGTTATCAACGGATTTACCACGGAAAGAAACTTGTCCTGTGTATTCACGAAGACCCATGATCGCTTCAATAAGTTCTGCCTGGCCGTTTCCTTCTACACCTGCAATTCCAACTACTTCTCCGGCGTGCAGATCAAAAGAAATATGTGAGATTAAATCTCTACTTCCAGATGCTGTAGGCACTGATACATCGGATAAATTGAGAACAATCTCTTCACGCTTTGTATGACCTTGAGTATGTGGCTGTGGAAGTTCGCTTCCGACCATGAGTTCTGCCAACTCTCGAGAGGTGACATCTTTAGATTTAACTTGGGCAACAGTTGCGCCCTGCCTCACCACAGTTACTTCATCGGCTACTCGCAGAACTTCATCTAACTTATGGGAGATAAAAATAATTGCCATTCCTTGGGTACGTAATCCTTCAAGTGCTGCAAAGAGATCATCAACTTCCTGAGGAACAAGCACTGCCGTAGGTTCATCAAATATCAAAATGCGTGCTCCACGAAAGAGCACCTTCAAGATCTCCACACGTTGACGAGCGCCAACACCGAGCTCTTCCACCAATAGGTCTGGATTGATTTCGAGTCCATATTGATCTGCCATTTCAATTACTCTGGCGCGAGCAGCCTTAAAGTCGATCGTTATTCCATGCTTTGGTTCTGAACCTAAAATTATGTTCTCTAGAACAGTAAAATTATCTGCCAGCATAAAATGCTGATGAACCATTCCAATACCGGCTGCAATTGCATCATTTGGATTTTTAAAATCTACGGTCTGTCCATTAACTTGAATTTCTCCGCTGTCAGGGCTTTGCATCCCATACAAAATTTTCATAACAGTTGACTTACCAGCACCATTTTCACCTACAAGTGCGTGGACTGTTCCACTTTCAACCTTTAGAGAAACATCTTTATTTGCGATCACACCAGGAAAGCGCTTGGTGATATTGCGTAGTTCAACAGCTACGGACACTAATCGCCTCCCTTATTTGGATAAAAACATTTGGCCCAACAAGGAGATCTAACTCCATTGTCGGGCCAAATGCCACTTCTTATCTTTCTTTAGTGCTTACTATCGAGTTCCTAAACGCCGTTATGGCTTTGTTGGAACTTTAATTGCACCTGACTTGATGTCAGCTGCTGCCTTATCGATCTGATCCTTGTACTTAGTGATGTAATCGCCTGAATATGAGACGCCCACACCATCAAGTTCTAGACCATATGAGCGACCAACAGTTCCTGCGGCGGCATCTAGTACATCGTTAACAGTTTTTCCATTAACTGCTGCTGAGATGACGTCGTAAACTGCGCGGTCAACACGCTTCAACATTGAAGTTAGCATGTTTGCCTGCTCATCTGCAGAAACGGTTAAGTACTGATCAGAGTCAACTCCGATTGTCCATACTTTCTTTCCTGCGGCTCCTGCCTCAACGGCTGCTGCAAAGTTACCTGCACCTGATCCTCCAGCTGCAGAGTAAATAACATCTGCACCCTTATCGATCATTCCCTTTGCAATGACCTTACCTTTTGCTGGATCATTGAAGCCGCTAAACTCTGGAGGCTCAGAGATGTACTTAACATCTACAGTTGCAGATGGCTTTGTTGCTTTAACTCCTGCAGCAAAACCCGCTTCAAACTTTTGTAGCAATGGTGTACGAACTCCACCTATGAAGCCAACTTTTCCTGACTTTGACTCTAGAGCTGCTGCAACACCAACGAGGTATGAGCCTTGCTCTTCAGCAAAGATAAGTCCTGCAACGTTTGGTGCTGCAATTGATGAATCATCGATGATTCCAAAGTTGATGTCTGGATAATCTGCTGCAACTAGCTTTAGTGAAGTCGCATAAAGAAAACCAACTGCGATGATTGGGTTGTAACCTGCTTCGGCCAAAAGACGAAGCTTGTCTTCACGTTCAGCATCTGACTGAGTGGTAACAGTTACTTCCTTTGTTTCGATTCCAAACTCTGCGATTGCTTGATCCAGGCCAACTGCGGCAGAGTCATTAAATGACTTGTCGCCACGACCACCGATGTCATAGGCAAGACCTACTTTTACATCTGCTCCAGCGTTATCAGATGATGAGCTTGAACAGCCTGTTGTGATTAAAACTGCTGCAGCAAGAACTGCTACAAGTTTCGATGCTCTCTTCAATTTTCCTCCAAATGTTGAATTGGGCCTTCGATAAATGCTTTTGAGGGCAGATAGAGAAGTTTTGTGTAATCGGGAGCCTATTGCTTTCTCTGTCGAAATCTCAAGAACCCGCCGAAATACTTTCTGAAGGTCTATAACAATCATGAAAACTCTAAAGTAGCAGTTGATACTCTGGGGGCCTTGATGTGACCACCATCATTGCTTTCTTCCATGAGCGAAAGATTCCGAACACCTAAAGCTTAAGGTTTTCTACTGGACTAGACCCAAATTCTTATAGGTCGTCTCGAGGGTACTAGCAGCAGCTTTCTGTGCTTTTTCTCCGCCTTGATGTAACAGGCTGAGCAGATGAGATTCATCTTTAAGGAGCTCTAGCGCATGATCTCTTATAGGACGTAGGTACTCAACAACAACTTCAGCAACTTGGGCTTTAAAGTCGCCATAACCTTTACCGGCAAACTCATTTTCAATCTCTGCAATTGAACGCCCAGATAAGGATGAGTGGATTGTCAGTAAATTACTAATTCCAGGCTTTTCTTTTTCATCGAAAACAACCTCACGACCAGCATCTGTAGCCGCACTTTTAATCTTTTTAATATTAATCTCAGGGGCATCCATAATCTCTAATACACCTGCTGTTGATTCTGAGGACTTACTCATTTTGGAAGTCGGGTCCTGCAGATCATAAATCTTTGCGCCAGCTTTTAAAATTCTTCCTTCTGGAACTCTGAAAGTTTCTCCGAATTTAGTGTTGAATCGAGTAGCTAAATCTCGAGTGAGTTCAATGTGTTGGCGCTGATCTTCTCCCACAGGAACAAAGTGTGCTTGGTATAAAAGAATGTCGGCTGCCTGCAACATTGGATATGTAAAGAGTCCAACGCGGGCTGAATCTGCGCCCGCTTTTGATGACTTGTCTTTGAACTGAACCATACGACTGGCTTCACCAAATCCAGCAATACATTCCATTACCCAGCCCAGCTGATTATGTTGAGGAACATGTGATTGAACAAAAAGCGTGGACTTTTCTGGGGAGATACCAATAGCGATTAATTGCGCAGCAGAGGCCAGAGTTCGCTCTCGCAACAATTTAGGTTCGATCTCACCGGTGAGGGCATGCAGATCAACTATGCAATAAAAAGCATCATGTCCCTCTTGTAGCTCTACCCACTGTTTTAGGGCGCCAAGATAATTGCCTAGATGAAATGAGTTACTTGTAGGTTGGATACCTGAGAGAACTCTTTTATCGGTCATAGCACTCATTCTTTCACACAGAAGTGTTGGGAGTGATCAATAACTGTCCTGCGCGTTTGCCTTCCATGGATAAAACCTTGATTTTGATACCGTTTACATTAACTACATCGTTTTCATGTGGAATTCTGCCCAAGAAGTGCATGACAAATCCACTTGCAGTTTCATAAGGACCTTCAGGAATTTCAAGTCGAGTTTGTTCGATTAAATCCTCTATAGAGATGAGACCGTCAACTTCAAAATCACCAGCGTGATCTTCAATAGCAACGTCTTGACTATGGTCATCATATTCATCTCGAATATCACCGATCAAAACCTCTACGAGATCTTCTAAAGTAACAATTCCATCGGTGCCACCGTATTCATCCAAAACAATTGCAAGATGTTGACCTTGAGTACGCATTTCGGAAAGAGCCGGCAGAATTCCCTTTGTTCCAGGCAAATACATAATGTTTCGAACAAGTTCAACAATCTTTGTACCCTTTGTTGCAAGGGAAGTATCCAAAAGATCGCGAACGTGAATAAAGCCAACGACTTCATCCGATGAACCACGCACAACGGGATAACGTGAATGTGCTTTATCGACAGCCAGCTCAATAGCTTTTCCGACAGTTAGGGATGCATCCATAAAATCAACTTCGGTGCGAGGAACCATAACTTCATGAACGGCGCGCTCTGATGCATTGAATACTTCTTCAACGATATCGCGCTCTTCATCTGTTAAAGCCGCATGGCCAGTCACAAGATCTAGTAACTCTTCTTCAGACATCTGAGTTCTTGCCTCTTTTGGATCAATTCCAAATCCTCGAACAACAAAATCTGTTGACTTTGAAAGTAACCAAATAATTGGGCGAAAAACTCGGGCAACAGCGTCGATAATTCCTGCGGTACTCATCGCAATCTCTTCAGCTTTAAAGTATGCAATGCGCTTTGGAACTAACTCACCAAATACAAGTGAGAAATATGCGATGACAAGAGTTATACCGATAAGTGAGAGAGTTGTACTCCAACCATTTGAAATTCCCAATGACTCCAACCAAGGAATGACATAGTTACCTAATTGATCTGCACCTAAAGCTGCAGAAAGGAATCCGCTGACAGTCACACCAATTTGAACCGCAGCCAATAATCGGTTGGGGTGCTGGGCAAGGGCGGCAACGCGAGCGCCACGCTTTCCGCGAGTAGCAACTTGTTTTATCTGACTATCCCGAAGGGAGATAAGGGCAATCTCGGCAGCAACGAAGAAAGATGCAATGAGAATAAGTGCGGCAATAATGCCAAGGTCAAACAGAAGTGAAGTAAACGATTCAGGCTCCATTATTTGCCAAGTATACGAGATGGCCACTTCATCCTGTGCTCACATACTCCTCTGCCTTAAGGCTCAGAAACCCCTTTGAAAACATTCTCAGGCGGATTTTCTCTTCCCATAGTCGCCACGGTTCCCGTAATCTTGCTGTGTTGGCCAACTGGTCATCACCTTCACCCACGGACCGTCGGGCACGTACCTGCCCGGAGAAGGAGAGTAATCTCATGGCATCAGTAGTTTTTGAAGCCGCATCACGTATCTACCCAGGCACCACATCACCTGCTGTAGACAAATTAAATCTGACAGTTAATGATGGCGAATTTTTAGTTCTTGTTGGGCCATCAGGTTGCGGCAAATCAACTTCACTTCGCATGTTAGCTGGACTTGAAGAAATTGATGGCGGCAGAATCCTAATCGGTGATCGTGATGTAACAAATGTTGCACCAAAAGATCGCGATATCGCAATGGTATTTCAATCATATGCTCTATATCCACATATGACTGTTGCAGAAAATATGGGATTTGCGTTAAAGATTGCAGGAGCACCAAAAGAAGAGCGAGATCGTCGTGTACTTGAAGCAGCAAAACTGCTAGATCTAGAACCATACTTAGAGCGCAAGCCAAAAGCTCTTTCTGGTGGACAGCGCCAACGTGTTGCGATGGGTCGCGCAATTGTTCGTGAACCTCAGGTCTTCCTTATGGATGAACCACTTTCAAATTTAGATGCGAAGTTGCGTGTAGCAACTCGCACACAGATCGCAGCACTTCAGCGCCGTCTCGGAATTACAACTGTTTACGTAACCCACGATCAAGTTGAAGCAATGACAATGGGTGATCGAGTTGCAGTACTCAAAGATGGTTTGCTCCAACAAGTTGATACGCCTCGTAATCTCTACGATAATCCAATCAACGCATTTGTTGCAGGATTCATTGGTTCACCTGCGATGAATTTGCTCAATGCCCCTGTGTTAAATGGAAAAGCAATGCTTGGAGATCTCGCAATAGAAGTTCCAGCATCTGCAGGTAACTCAGTAACGGTGGGAGTTCGACCTGAAGGATTCAAACCTTCGTCATCTGGTTTCCACGTACTAGTAGAAGTTGTCGAAGAGCTGGGCTCTGATGCTTTCGTTTATGGAAAGCCGGCCGATCCAACGGTTAAGTTTGCAAACTCATACGATGAGGGTGCACAAGTAATTGTTCGTTGGGATCCAAAAAATCCACCTAAACCAGGAGATAAGATCACGGTAGAAGCGAAAAAGGAATCTGTTCATTTGTTTAATTCAACTACTGGTGAGCGAATCTAATTCATCAAATAAAAAACCCGCCGAATAATTTCGGCGGGTTTTTTAATGAAAATCGAAATTAGCCCATAGCTACTTTAAGGTTGGCATCTATTGAACTTAAGAACTCCTGCGTAGTTTGGTAGGGAGCATCCTTAGATATCAACAGCGCAAGGTCCTTAGTCATTTTTCCTTGCTCCACTGTTTCGATGCAGACTCGTTCCAGAGTTGCGCAAAACTTTGCTAACTCTGGGTTGTTATCAAGTAACGCTCTGTGAGCCAAGCCCTGTGTCCAAGCAAAGATTGAAGCGATGGGATTTGTTGAAGTTGCTTTACCTGCTTGGTGATCACGGTAATGTCGTGTAACAGTTCCGTGTGCTGCCTCTGATTCGCAGATCTTTCCATCTGGTGTCATTAAGACTGATGTCATTAAACCTAAAGAACCGTAGCCCTGAGCGACAGTGTCAGATTGAACATCACCGTCGTAGTTCTTACATGCCCAAACGTAACCACCCTCTAAGCGAAGTGACATGGCAACCATGTCATCGATGAGTCGGTGTTCATACCAAATGCCAGCAGCATCAAATTTTGCTTTGAACTCTGCTTGGAAGATCTCTTCAAAGATATCCTTGAAGCGACCATCGTAGGCTTTGAGAATAGTGTTCTTTGTTGAAAGATAAACCGGAAACTTTCGAAGTAACCCATAGTTAAGTGATGCTCGCGCAAAGTCTCGAATTGAATCATCAACGTTATACATCGCCATTGCTACACCTGAAGACTCAAATTTAAATACTTCGTGAGTAGTAGGAGCAGATCCATCTTCTGGAACAAATGAAATTGTTAGCTTTCCTGGTCCTGGAACCTTAAAGTCGGTTGCACGATATTGGTCTCCAAATGCATGACGACCGATCACGATTGGCTTTGACCAGTGGGGCACTAAACGTGGAACGTTACTGATAATGATTGGTTCACGGAAAATAACTCCACCGAGAATGTTTCGAATAGTCCCATTGGGTGATTTCCACATTTTTTTGAGACCAAACTCTTCAACACGAGCCTCATCAGGAGTGATAGTTGCGCACTTGATTCCAACACCATGCTTTTGAATTGCACGGGCAGAGTCAATCGTTACCTGATCATCAGTTGCATCTCTGTTTTCCATACCCAAGTCGTAATACTCAAGATTTACATCCAAGTAAGGCAAAATCAGTGAATCCTTGATGAACTGCCAGATGATTCGTGTCATCTCGTCACCATCTAATTCAACTACAGTGCCTGTGACTTTAATCTTGGACATGCTTTCTCCTTTGTATCTTCTTCGGCTAATTAAACAGTTTTTATTTACTTAAAACTTCTTAACGAACAGACTGATCTGGGCCTAGAGTGTTTGCACATCTGCTTGTTTAGCACGAACAGCTTCAGCTGCTTGCTTGAGTGCTGCAACTTCAGAATCTGTAAGTGATCCTTCAACAATTTTCACAACACCTGTGCGACCGATCTGTGCTTCGACTCCAAGATAGACACCAGAGATTCCATACTCTCCGTCAACCCAAGCACATACCGGCATAACTGCACCTGAATCTTCGATGACTGCTTTTGCCATACGTGCCGCTGCTGCAGATGGTGCGTAATAAGCAGAACCAGTCTTTAGCAGGGCAACAACTTCAGCTCCGCCATTTCGTGTGCGATCAACAAGTTCTGCGATCTGAATTTCTGAAAGTAGATCTGCAAGTGGCTTACCGTTAACTGTGCAACGGCTTGGCACTGGAACCATGGTGTCACCGTGTGAACCCAGAGTTAGTGTCTTAACAGCGCCAACTTTGACTCCTAGTTTTTCTGCCACAAAATTTGTAAAGCGTGCTGTGTCCAGCATTCCAGCTTGGCCCATCACGCGATTCTTTGGAAACTTTGTTGCAATCTGAGCAAGTGCAGTCATTTCATCTAATGGATTTGAAACGACAATTATGACTGCCTTCGGTGAATGCTTTGCAATGTTTTCTGCCACACCGCGCACAATTCCAGCATTGACTCCAATTAAATCCATGCGGCTCATGCCGGGTTTGCGAGGAAGACCTGCAGTTATCACGACAACATCTGAGTTTGCTGTTGCTTCATAACCAGCACCTTCAGGAGTAGTGGTTGCTCCAATTACTTTGGTTTCAAATCCTTCAATTGAGCGAGACTGATTCATATCTAAAGCCAAACCTTCTGACTTACCCTCGAGAATATCCGTTAAAACAACGGTATCGAATATGTCGTACTCGGCTAAACGAAGAGCTGTTGTTGAACCATAAAATCCTGCACCAACTACTGTGACTTTCCCACCCATTGTGGCCCCGTTCATGTGAATCTGCGAATAGGTGAACTCTACCGCCCGCGAGGAAGTGCAATTGCCAGCACAAATAGGGCTATTGCGATTGCAAGCGGAATATAAAACTCAAGAGTTCGAAATTTCCGGGATTTAAGTGCGATGCCCGCTGTCCCTATGGCAATAAATAGTGATCCGCCTCGCACTATTCCAAAGGTTCCCAGTCCAACGCCGAAGATAACTGCGCCGTAACTAAGAAGCGAAATTAGACGCTCATTTAGCTGCATGCATCAACCACATTTTTCAACAGCATTGCGCGAGTCATTGGCCCAACACCGCCAGGCATTGGTGCATAGAAAGAGGATTTTGCCAATGCATTTGGATCTATATCGCCCACTAAACCAGATTGTTGTCGCGAAATTCCAACATCAATAACAACTGCCCCATCTTTAATCATGTCAGCCTTTAGAAAATGCGCCTGACCAATTGCAGCGATCACAATGTCTGCTGATTGTGTATGAGCAGTTAAATCCTTAGTGCCTGTATGGGTAAGTGTCACTGTTGCATTTTCTTTTTTGCGAGTAAGCAAGAGTCCAAGTGGTCGACCAACAGTTATGCCCCGGCCGATGACAGTGATGTTTGCACCCTGTGTTGAAATTGAATAATGGTTAAGAAGTTCAATAATTGCTCTTGGAGTGCAAGGTATTGGTCCATCAAAACCTGCTACTAAGCGCCCTAAATTTAGCGGGTGTAATCCATCGGCATCTTTTTTTGGATCAATAGCTTCCAATATTTTTTGTGTATTGATCGCTGCAGGTAATGGAAGCTGAACGATAAACCCAGTGCACTCTTTCGAGTTATTCAAATCTGATATCGCCGCAAGAACATCTTTTTCACTTGCATTAGCCGGTAGATCAACTCGGATGGAATTAATGCCAACATCCTGACAGTCGTTATGCTTTCCTGAAACATATGAGAGCGAGCCCGGATCTTCGCCTACTAAAATTGTTGCTAGCCCAGGATTAACTCCCTCTGACTTTAATTTCGATACGCGCTTTGAGAGATCCTCTTTAATGATGGCAGCTAATGCTTTGCCATCTAAAATCTGTGCGCTCATGGCACTATCGTACCGACTCAGGCGTGTGAGAAATGTCGAACATCAGTGACGTAAGTGGTTATCCCGCAGATTCTTATGTGCGCCTAAACATCCGAGGAAGAAATATTGCTAAAAGTGCGCCAAATCCCATTTGAACTGTGATTGCAAGGGTGAATTTCCACGTGGAGGTACCAACTGCAGACATTGCCTCTGTGATCAGTGCGCCACTTGCTGAGTAGCCAAGAAAAGCGGCAAGTAGCGTTGCAACAATCAAACTCTGCGTTAACACTTTCTGATTAAGATCAACTGTCCAAGTCACAAGCAAAACTCCTGCAAACATAATTACAGCTATTCCAAGAAGTGAAATCAAGGATTCATCTCTAGGTAGGGCGCCCAAGATTGGCATCGCTGGAATTTTATCTAAGTCAAAAGAAAGTGGGGATACCATCGTTTGTGATCCAACAGCAAACCCAACTCCGGAAAAATAAGCCAGGGTAGCCACGATTGCATTTGGAAGATAAAGAATATTCAACAAAAGCAGCAAGATTCCACCAAATATTCCAGGTTGAAGTACGACTGTTAAATTCTTTACAAGCGTTAAGTTCATTACAAGTGCAATGCCAAGTGCAATGCCACTTATCCCAAGTAGCAACGCTATAACACGTGACCCAAAGAGAAACCCTTGGCCCAACGATGTGCGACGAGCAACTGTTGCACATGCGATCAAAGTAAATGGAAACACATAAATCAATGCAAAATACCAAATGGGCATGACTTCATCTGTTTTTGAAAGAATTGAAGCTAAAAGAGCAAAACCAGCATAGAGAATCGAGAAAATTACGCGAGCGGGAACTACCAAGGATGTGTCACCATCTAGTCGATCAACTGTTCGGGCGATTCCATTTCTAATGGCAAGTACGGGGAAAATCAATGCGCCAAGTGGTAAGTAAGAAAGATGTCCTGCTAAAGCCGATGTTCCCAAAGATAAATCAAAAGGTATTTGATGCGTGCCGATCCAAATCCAAATTGCTGCTCGAAGCGGATCACCCGTGTTTCCAGTTGCACTTCCAGCTGTTGACCATGCAATCAGTGCGATAAAAGAAGTTGGAAGTAGAAGCCAGGCAATACTGCGCAGAACTTGGGGTAATGCTGCTCCAAGTACGCGCAAGACCATTGTTATCGACCCATTATTGCCCGTAACAAACGGGCTGTTTCACTAGGTGTCTGACCAACTTTTACTCCTGCTGCTTCTAGTGCATCTTTTTTACCTTGTGCCGTTCCAGATGATCCAGAAACAATTGCACCGGCATGGCCCATGGTTTTTCCTTCAGGTGCGGTAAAGCCTGCGATATACCCGACCACTGGTTTTGTAACATATTCGGAGATAAATGCTGCTGCACGTTCTTCAGCATCTCCACCAATCTCGCCAATCATTACTATCGCTTGCGTATTGGGGTCATCTTGAAATGCACGCAAGCAATCAATGTGTGTTGTTCCAATTACAGGATCGCCGCCAATACCAACTGCAGTGCTAAATCCGATATCTCGAAGCTCATACATCATTTGATAGGTCAGAGTCCCTGATTTGGAAACAAGTCCAATAGGCCCAGCACCTGTGATGTCAGCTGGAATAATTCCAACATTTGATTTACCTGGACTAATCAACCCAGGACAGTTTGGCCCAATAATCTGCGTTGATCCTACGCTTTGTGCATATGTGTAGAAACTTGCTGAGTCATGGACTGGAATTCCTTCAGTAATCACTACAGCTAAAGGCATTTTTGCGTTGATTGCATCAATCACTGCAGCTTTTGCGAATTTTGGTGGGACGAAAATGACAGAAACAATTGCACCCGTTGCAGCCATAGCTTCCGCAACTGTATTAAAAATTGGAAGTTGACGGTTTTCAATTTCTACAACCTGGCCGCCTTTTCCTGGTGTTACTCCACCAACAATATTCGTGCCTGAAATCAACATGCGTCTGGTGTGTTTTGTTCCCTCAGAACCTGTCATGCCTTGAACAATTACTTTGCTAGTTTCGTTAATAAAAATTGTCATTACTTTGCCGCCAATTCTGCAGCGCGATTTGCTGCTCCATCCATTGTGTCGGCCTGTTCCACAAGAGGGTGCGCCGCTGCCTTAAGAATTGCGCGTCCTTCTAAAACGTTGTTGCCATCAAGGCGCACAACAATAGGTTTAGTAGCTTTTGGACCAAGGAGTTCAAGTGCTTGAACAATTCCATTTGCAACTGAATCACAGGCTGTAATTCCACCAAATACATTAACAAAAACGCTCTTTACGTCTTTGTCACCGAGAATAATTGATAGTCCATCGGCCATGATTTGAGCCGATGCTCCTCCACCAATGTCTAAAAAGTTAGCAGGACGCACGCCGCCATGTTTCTCGCCAGCATATGCAACAACATCTAAAGTGCTCATAACTAAACCAGCACCATTGCCAATAATTCCTACTTCGCCTTCTAGTTTGACGTAGTTAAGGCCCTTTTCTTTTGCAGCGGCTTCGAGTGGATTCTCTCCTGCCTCATCGACCAAACTTTGATGATCTGGCTGGCGAAAGTCTGCATTCTCATCCAAAGTTACTTTGCCATCTAGTGCAACGATCTTTCCATCTGAAGTTTTAACTAAAGGGTTTACTTCAACAAGAGTTGCATCTTCGCTTTGGAAAACTTCCCAAAGCTTAAGTAGTACATCTGAAACTTGGTCTGCAACGTCTGCTGGAAACTTTGCCGCTGCAACTATCTCTTTTGCTTTTGCCAAAGAAATTCCATCAACTGCCGATACTGGAACCTTTGCTAATTTTTCAGGAGCAGTATGTGCAACCTCTTCAATATCCATTCCACCTGAAACAGATGCCATAACCAGAAATGTTCTATTTGATCGATCTAAAAGAATTGCTAGGTAATACTCAGCTTCGATAGGGGCTGCCGCTGCAATCATTACAGTTCGAACCGTGTGACCCTTTATATCCATCCCAAGAATTGCGCCGGCTTTTTCACGGGCATCCTTTGGATTCTCCGCAAGCTTTACACCACCAGCTTTACCGCGTCCCCCAACTTTTACTTGGGCTTTCACAACAACTTTTCCACCGATTGCCGTTGCGGCCGCTTCTGCTTGATCTGCAGTTGTTGCAATCGCTGCAGCTAAAACTGGCACGCCATGCTTTTCAAAAATATCGCGCGCTTGGTATTCAAAAAGATCCACTAAATCTTCCAATCAGTTGTAATGAGCTAATCAGTTGGTGCGGGCTAATCCTAGAGCTTCTCAACGGGTGCATAACGCAGAAGTAAACGCTTCTCACCGTATTGACCAAAATTAATTGTCGCTTCTGCTTTGTCACCTGCTCCTGCAACTGCGACAACTGTACCTAATCCAAACGTGTCATGTGACACACGCTCACCAACAGCCAACTCCATCGCCATGCTCTTCTTTCCCGTCGCCCTTGGAGGAGGCGCAGATGTTGGTCGAGATTTTCTTGACATTGATGAGATCAGTGAATCCGATGATTGATTGCGCCACGTAATCACATCTTCTGGAATTTCATCCAGAAAGCGAGATGGCGGATTGTAATTTGGTGCTCCCCATGTGGATCGATATTCCGCTCTTGAAATATAAAGTCTTTCGCGCGCGCGAGTTAGTCCAACATATGCCAGGCGACGTTCTTCTTCGATCTCATCTTTATCATCAAGTGTTCGAGAATGTGGAAAAATTCCATCTTCCATTCCCGTGAGAAAAACAGTTGGAAACTCTAATCCTTTTGCTGTGTGAAGAGTCATCATCGTTACAACCCCGCCATGGTCTTCACCTTCTGGAATCTCATCTGCATCAGCTACAAGTGAGACCTTCTCTAAAAATCCAGCAAGTGAGATCTCTTCGTCTTCACCTAACTCCTCAAATGAGCGCTCTTCATACTCCATTGAGACTGCAACAAGTTCTTTTAAGTTTTCTACACGAACCTCATCTTGAGGGTCAGTGCTGTCTGCGAGCTCCTTTAACAAGCCTGACTGTTCAAGCGCCGCCTCTACAATTACTGAAGGCTTAACTTTTGCCTCTACCAAAACAATTAACGCTGAAATCATTGATGTGAAATCACCTATAGCTTGCGCTGCACGCGCTGGTACGAATGTTATTTCATTACACCTGAGCAATCCTTGCCAGAATGAAATTCCACAACTATTTGCAAATTGATCTACATAGTCCAACGATGTATCAC
>Ga0255112_1000040_pt1 | contig 36363 bp, 32 predicted proteins | sample Law_Yuk_RepB_8h_FD_188470 | JGI IMG/M metagenome (GOLD analysis project Ga0255112, IMG submission 188470) | Freshwater microbial communities from St. Lawrence River, New York, United States - Law_Yuk_RepB_8h | ecosystem: Environmental > Aquatic > Freshwater > River | place: USA: New York... | reverse complement strand
GGCTAAATCAAATCCAACTGCCCATGATCCACACGGACATAAAGCTGGTGCCGGAAAAATTATTGAGTTTTTGGGTTGGTGTGAAGATGCTCAAGTAAAAGTTGTCACATTGTGGTTACTTTCAACCGACAACTTCAAGCGATCCCAAGACGAAATAGATGCTCTTCTAAAGATCATTGGTCAGACCGTAGATGAGTTAGCAGCAACGGGCCGCTGGAATATCAAAGCAGTCGGAGCCATGGATTTACTGCCTTCCTGGCTAGATGAAAAACTTAGCGCCTTAAAACCAATCCGAAGCGATGGGGTAGAAGTAAACGTGGCCATTAGTTATGGAGGGCGTCGCGAAATAGTTGATGCTGTCAAAAACTACATGGGCCAAGAAGCAAATGCAGGGCGCTCGCTTTCAGATGCTGCAGCAAGCCTGACAACAGATGATATTTCAAAGTTTTTATATACAGCCGGTCAACCAGATCCCGAGCTCTTGATTCGCACATCTGGGGAACAACGCCTAGGTGGTTTTTTACTATGGCAAAGTGCTTCATCTGAGTACTACTTTTGTGAAGCGTATTGGCCTGATTTTCGTCGGGTAGATTTTCTTCGAGCCTTGCGTTCTTACTCTGTGAGACAACGACGTTTTGGTTCATAAATAAAAAGGTTAAATTTCACTTTAACCTCTAGCGTGTCTGCACAAATTAATAGCCAATTAGTTCTACCTTTTCACTATCCGAAGAAAGCCCCCCCAACACAATTAAATGTAGGAGTAAGCATTGGCTGCTAAGGTCCAAAAAGGGCGAAAAACCTTTGTTTTAGATACTAGCGTTTTGCTTGCAGACCCAGGGGCCCTTCTTAAATTTGCCGAACATGAAGTGATAATTCCGATCGCAGTCATCGGAGAGCTTGAGACCAAAAGAGATCATCCAGAGCTGGGCTACTTTGCCAGAGCAGCACTTCGGGCATTAGATGATTTGCGTATAACTCATGGTCGATTAGATAAACCGCTAAGCATTACACCCGAAGGTGGCACCTTATCTGTCGAGCTCAATCACACAGATCTTTCGACTCTACCCAATGGCTTTTTACGCGATGGAACCAATGACACTCGGATTCTTGCAATCGCAAAAAACCTCATGTCAGATGGCAAAGATGTAGTGCTTGTATCCAAGGATTTACCGCTTCGCGTTAAAGCATCATCGGTGGGAGTAGAGGCGCAAGAGTATTTAGCTGAACTTGTTTCAAATAGTGGCTGGACTGGGATTGAAGAGTTACATGTTGACTCATCTGTAATCGATGACCTCTATTCACGCGAACTGGCAGATCATGAAGCAGCACATCAACTGCCTGTTCACACCGGAATTGTTTTACACTCTCAAAAGAGCAGCGCCTTGGCCCGTGTCACCGCCGATAAGCAATTGAAGCTAGTCAGAGGAGATCGTCAGGCGTTTGGATTACATGGCCGAAGCGCTGAACAAAGAATTGCATTAGATATCTTGTTAGATGAATCAATCGGTATCATCTCCCTCGGTGGGCGAGCAGGAACAGGAAAATCAGCGTTAGCTTTGTGCGCCGGGTTAGAGGCGGTCATGGAAAAACGTCTCCATAAGAAAGTGGTTATCTTTCGCCCGCTCTATCCAGTCGGCGGCCAAGAGTTGGGTTACTTGCCAGGATCTGAAGGTGAAAAGATGTCGCCATGGGCTCAGGCAGTCTTTGACACTTTGGGCGCCCTTGTTAGTCAGGCTGTCATCGATGAGATCATCGACCGAGGGCTCATTGAAGTTTTGCCACTGACCCATATTCGTGGCCGATCACTTCACGACTCTTTTGTCATCGTTGATGAGGCCCAATCGCTAGAGCGGGGCGTTTTGTTAACCGTTCTTTCTAGAATAGGAACGGCATCTAGAGTGGTTCTGACTCACGATATTGCCCAAAGGGACAACTTACGGGTGGGTCGACATGATGGAGTCGTGGCTGTGGTCGAAACCTTGAAGGGGCACCCCCTCTTTGCTCACGTCACTTTGACCAGAAGTGAGCGCTCACCGATTGCCGCCCTAGTCACTGAACTTTTAGAAGGACCAGTCTCGGGGTAAACACCCCTAATTCAATCTCACAGTCACATTTGGTGCATTTCGGACATTGCCCTAACTGACCTGCGGTTTTACCCATCCACAACAAAAGACTTACCTGTGAATTTGCGACTTTAGCGGGCTTTGATTTGCCCGAGGTGGCCTCGTGGCGCACGATAGAGCCATCCCCGTAGTTGATAAAGCCTCATTTGAGGCCGATTAACCATGGGGCCAGAGTGAGGATCAACAAGGGTGAGAACCTGCGGATTAGGGATCTAGTCCACAGCTACGAGTCAGAAGGGAGTGTCAAAGATGAGTTCGATAACAACGGTTGCAGGTATGTTCACGAAAAAAGCCGTGGTTGCCTGGACGATTATTGCCGCCCTTTTGTTGGCTATCACCTTTCTGCCTAAAGCAAAAGCAACAGAGATAGCAGTACTAGGCCCTGAGGCCTCTAAATCTGTGGTTGCTATCGATCCTGCATCTGAGTCATCTTTTCTTGGGGAGAGTTTCACCACGATTGCCGGAGCAATATTTTCAAAAGATCTGGCATTAGTTTCGGCTGCAAGTGTTCAAGTTGAACTAGCGCGCTCGCCTTACGGGGCTAAAAAGGTCGCTAAGGACATTCTTTTTAACGAATATGGATTCAAGCAAGTTCAGTATGAATGCCTAGAAAAACTATGGACCGAGGAAAGTAACTGGCGTTACAAAGCTCACAACAAAAGATCTGGAGCCCATGGAATCGCTCAAGCGCTACCTGCCAATAAAATGGATGTTGTGGCAACAGACTGGCGAACAAATCCGGTAACTCAGATTCGTTGGGGACTTCGTTATATCAGCATTCGTTATGAGACTCCTTGCAAAGCACTTTCAAAGCACAAGCGAAGCAATTGGTATTAATTAAACCTCTGGCTTAGTACTAATCTTTAAAGGTACAGAAGTTTCTGCATAAAAATCCTGTCCCTTATCGTCAACAACAATGAATGCTGGAAAATCAACAACATCAATTTTCCAAACAGCTTCCATACCCAACTCTTCAAAATCAAGGACCTCAACTTTTTTGATGCAGTCTTGTGCAAGACGAGCCGCAGGTCCGCCAATTGATCCAAGATAAAAGCCACCATGTGTTTGACATGCATTTGTTACAGCTTTGGAGCGATTACCTTTTGCCAGCATCACCATAGAACCACCGAGTGATTGAAAATAATCCACGTATGAATCCATGCGACCTGCAGTTGTTGGGCCAAATGAACCAGATGCATAACCGGTTGGTGTCTTTGCAGGACCTGCGTAATAAACAGCATATTTCTTCAAGTATTCAGGCATTGGTTTTCCTGAATCGATCATCTCTTTAATCTTTGCATGGGCTAAATCTCTGGCAACAACCATAGTTCCAGTTAATGAAACGCGCGTTTTTACAGGATGCTTTGAAAGCTCAGCCCGGATAGCTTCCATTGGCTGATTCAAATCAATGGCCACAAAAGCATTATCTAGTTGAGCATCAGTTGTCTCTGGCAGAAAGTGCGCAGGATCGCGCTCTAACTCTTCTAGAAAAATTCCATCTTTAGTGATCTTGGCTTTTGCCTGGCGATCTGCAGAGCATGAAACAGCTATCGCGATAGGAAGGGAAGCACCATGGCGTGGAAGTCGAACGACACGAACGTCGTGGCAAAAGTATTTGCCACCAAATTGCGCACCGATTCCAAGTGTTCTTGTTAACTCCAGAACTTTGACTTCAAGTTCTTTATCTCTAAAACCATGTCCAGTTGCAGCATCTCCAGTAGTTGGAAGTGAATCCAAATACTTTGTACTAGCTAACTTGGCTGTTTTAACTGTGTGCTCAGCACTTGTGCCACCGATGACTATTGCGAGGTGATACGGCGGACATGCTGCAGTACCAATTGAGCGAAGTTTTTCATCCAGCCATGTCATAAATGACTCGGGATTTAAAACTGCTTTAGTTTCTTGATACAAGAAGGATTTATTGGCACTTCCACCACCCTTGGCGATATACAGCAAGTTGTACTCATCTGGATGATCACTATCTGAGTAAATCTCAATCTGTGCTGGCAAGTTATTGCCAGTGTTTTTTTCTTCCCATGTTGTCACAGGCGCCATCTGTGAATACCTAAGGTTGAGCTGAGTAAATGCATCATAAATTCCCTGCGATATCGCAACTTCATCTTTACTTGTTGTTAAAACAAATTGACCCTTCTTTCCCATAACAAGTGCTGTGCCTGTGTCTTGGCACATTGGTAGAACTCCACCAGCTGCGATGTTTGCATTTTTTAATAGATCGATTGCGACAAAGCGATCATTGGGTGAGCTCTCTGGGTCTTTAACAATATTTTCTAACTGCGCAAGGTGATCTGAACGTAGGTAATGTGAAATATCGTGAATTGCTTCTGCAGTTAACTTTTCTAGTGCAGATGGTTCTATCTGGAGAAATTCTTTATCTCCAAGTTTGATCACACTCACGCCTTCTTTACTGACAAGGCGATACTTAGTTGTATCTGGCTCTAAAGGTAGAAGATCGGAGTAAGTAAACTGAGGCATTTATGGCTTAGCCGCATCTAGCTTCTTTTTAGCACCATCTAGCCACTCCTGACAGATTTTGGCCAACTCTTCGCCTCGCTCCCACAGTTTTAGGGATTCTTCCAAGGTCGCACTACCTGCTTCAAGTGATTCAACAACTTCAGCAAGTTCATCTCTTGCAGCTTCATATGAAATCTTTTTGGCCTCACTCATAGGATAAATCTACTCTCTCTTTGGCCTCAACGTTAAAAATGCTCATGTGCCCTTACTTATCTGGTCCATTAGCGGTGGCAGCGGCCTCTCCTTTTGCTAGACGCATTCGCAGTTGCTCACCTGCCTTCAACCGTTTTGGATCAGTAAGGATTTCGCCGTTACTTAATTGAACGACAGAGTATCCACGATCTAATGTGGCTTGCGGGGAGAGAGCGCGAACACGGGCCTTTATCTGTTTCAACTCTTCTTTAGCTAATTTTAGCCTGGCAGCAAAAGATCGATTGGATCTATCTTTTAATGCAACGATTACTTCTGCTCTGCTTGAAACCAAAACCATAGGATCTTTCATTACTGGACGCGCCATAAAGTTGTTAATTCTTGTGCTTTCAAGATCGATTAAATTCACCAAGCGACGCCGGCTGCGATCCTTAAAAGCTGTAATCATGGCAATCTCTTCTGCAATATCTGGAACAACTCTTTTGGCAGCATCTGTTGGCGTCGAGGCTCGATAGTCAGCAACTAAATCTAAAAGTGGTGAATCTTTCTCATGACCAATCGCACTAACGATTGGTGTATCACATGAAGCTGCTAATCGAACAAGGCCCTCATCGCTAAACGGAAGCAAATCTTCGAAAGAGCCACCGCCACGGGTAATGATGATTACTTCAACAGTTTTGTCCGCTTCTAACTCTCGAAGAGCTTCTGAAACTTCACTTACGGCGCCAGCGCCCTGAACTGTTACTTCTCGAATTTCAAATTGAACGCTTGGCCATCTGCGCTTTGCGTTTTCAACAACATCTTTCTCAGCATCTGTATTTCGCCCACAGATCAAACCAATTTTTTGTGGCAAAAGCGGAAGCGCAACTTTGCGATCTGAGTCAAACAATCCTTCTTGTGCCAGATTATTTTTTAATGCTTCTAATCGTGCAAGAAGTTCACCGACGCCAACTTGGCGAATCTCGCGAGCAGAAAATGAAAGCGAACCATTTTTTGTATACCAGGATGGCTTTGCATATAAAACTACTCGCGCATTTGCTGGAAGAGGTTGTGCTGCTGCGATTACTGATTTATGACACATAACCGAAATTGACATGTCGACGCTTGGATCTCGTAATCGGATAAAGGCCATCATTCCGCTGCGCTCATTTAGTTCGCTGATCTCACCTTCGATCCATATAGGACCCAAGCGATCTACGTACTCTTTGATGGCTTCAGTAACTACCCGAACCGTTGCCGGGGCTTCACTTGAAGTTTCAAACATGGATAGAGCCTAATAGACTGAGCCCATGGCTAAGAGAGTTCTGCTTGCGGCGCCCCGCGGATATTGCGCAGGGGTAGATCGCGCAGTTATTACAGTCGAAAAAGCTTTGGCTCTCTATGGGGCTCCGGTCTATGTGCGCAAACAAATTGTTCACAACGTTCACGTTGTTGCATCCCTTGAAGCAAAGGGTGCAATCTTTGTTGATGAAACAGATGAAGTACCCGAAGGTAAAACTGTCGTTTTTTCCGCACACGGCGTCTCACCTTTAGTTCATGAACAAGCAGCTGCAAGAAATCTCAAGACAATTGATGCAACCTGTCCACTTGTTACAAAAGTGCACCATGAAGTGCGCCGTTTTGCTGCTGAAGGTTCAGAGATTTTACTTATCGGCCACCATCACCACGAAGAAGTTGAAGGAACCGCCGGTGAAGCAGTTGGCCAAGTACGAATTGTTGATGGATTAGAGGGTGCGCGAACAGTTCAACCAACGCCTGGAAAAAATTTAGTGTGGCTCTCACAAACAACTTTGTCAGTGGATGAAACTTTAGAGTCAGTTGCAGTATTAAAGGAGCGCTTTCCGGATATCCAAGCTCCACCAAGTGATGACATTTGTTATGCAACACAAAACAGACAAGAGGCAATTAAAGCTATTGCGCCTCAGTCTGACCTTGTCATCGTTGTTGGTTCTGTTAATTCATCTAACTCTGTGCGCTTGGTTGAAGTTGCACTTGAATATGGCGCAAAAGCATCTTATTTGATTGATTATGCCGAACAGATGCAGGATCAATGGTTTGAGGGTGTCGAGACTATTGGCGTCACAAGTGGTGCTTCGGTTCCGGAGATTTTAGTAACCGATGTTCTCAAATCACTTTCAGAAATGGGATTTAAGGATGTCACCGAAGTTACAGCGGCCGAAGAATCTCTGCTTTTTGCTTTACCTCCAGAGTTACGCAAAGACATGAAAGCAGCTGGTCAGATTTAACGTCGCGGAGTTTGCTTTACGAGAGAAGTTTTCTTGCGTCGGACTCCTTTTTCAGCACTGAGCATTTCCTCCGCGAAGGAGTCTTCAACACTTGTGTTGAGAATGTGGATTACTTCGCCCAGGCGTGAAGATTTACCCTCTTTCAGTTTGCGTGATGGGTTTTTCCCAGGCATTAAGGCAGGCCTTTCAATTGGTGACCAAGATTGGAGAAGCATGCCATAAATGGAATGGCTTTTCATTTTTGGGGATACAAGCCGCAAGTTTTGTCGATTGCGACTCATGCCCAAGGTTCTATAGTTGAGCCATGGCAGCAAAGAAGCAGAAGGTGCAAGAAACCCCTAGTCGCCAGGCTGCCTATAGTGCCCGCAATAGAGCTCGGCTTATAAGAGATGCACAGGAGCTTTTGGCTGAAATTGGACCATCGGCCACACTCGAGCAGATTGCAACATATGCAGAAGTTTCACCAACGACTATTTACAAGTATTTTGAGAATAAAGAACAACTCTTTGCAGCAGCTCTCAATGAAGCGTGGGTGGGTTTTCTGATTTGGGCCAACTCGCAAAAGGTTCCCGGTGACAAACTTGAGAGAGTTTTGGATTCTGGTCGCAAACTTTTTTGGGCAAGGAAAACGCATCCACTCTTTGCAAACATGCTTCACAACTGTTTAAACCAGATGCCTGATTTTGCTCTTCAGGCAGATCAAGGCGATGCTAAAAAGATATTTAGAGAGCTGGCTAAAAATGGTGAGATAAAGCGTGAAGACTTTGAAGAAAGGTATCTTTTGTGGTCACACATCTATACAGGGCTATTGAAATCCGTGTTCGTTACCGAAGAGATCACACCATCTGAAGCAGAAGTTGCTTTTGCAATTGGGCTTTCCGTGTGGGGTATTTCTGATTCAAAGGCTAAGAAACTGATTTCGCGGCCACTCGAGTTCGCTCCAATGGAATAAAAACTCATAAACAGTAAACGCTTTTAAATTGTAGTCTCAAGCGGTTCCAACCAATCAAGCCTTGTCGTATGAATTATGCGCTTCTGTTCTCTGATCTAAAAGGCTTCGTCTTCGCCTTTTGATTAAAGTAAACAAACCAGCCATAGAGGGCAGAGACAATTAAAAATGGCGCTTCACTCGCAAGGGCAGCAATAAAATCAATGCCAACTCTAGATGGCCTAAATCCAACCAGCACAATTGTTGTCAGTAGTGATGTTGCAGCAAAGGCCAATGGTGGAGTTACAACAGAGACATATGTTGTGCCGGGGCGACCAAAACGCAATGAGCCATACATCGCAGCACAAATTGCAATTCCAGTAATGATGCCAACACCGTTTCTGAACACTGATTCAACGAGAACAAAAAAACCTATAAACAATGTCTGTAGGACTACAACGCCCTCTTTTTTAAGTCCTGGGCCTTGGATCGCTACCTTTTGAAATGTGCTCATTGCTCTTCAACCTCTTCTGCATCGATGTAATCATCTCCGCTCTCTAACTCCGCGCTCTTTAACTCCCTGACTGCCCCAGGTGCATCAGGATAGGCAATAGCTAATTTATCTTTATCTCCCGCAACTCCCAAGTTATGAATTCTGCGTGCTGGCGCCAAGACAGTTTTTTCAGCCGTAGGCACAAGATCTTCATAAGCCTTAGAAGTTGATGAGATTGCTTTGCCAACGGCAACAATTTTGGTGTGAAGCAAAGTGATGTTCTTTAAGAACGTGCTTGCAACTTTTTGAATCTCATCTGCATTTTCGGCTAACTTGTTTCTGGAAAAAATGTATCCGATTGTGCGAAGCAAGGCCATCATCGATGTAGGCGTTGCAATCGTCACTCCTGCTTTAAATGCTTTTTCTAGCAGCATTGGATCTAAGCGCAGAGCCTCTGACAAAAGAGTTTCAAAGGGAACAAAGAGAACTACAAAGTCAGGTGAACCTTGAGATTTGTGATAGCCACGCTTTGCAAGGGCTTCTACGTGCTTGAGTAAATCTTTTGTATGAAGTTGTAAAAATTCATCTCGCTCATTTTGATCTTGGGTTGCAAAGGCATCTAGAAAACGATCAAATGGAAACTTAGAGTCAATAAACAGGAGACTTCCGCCAGGCATGTTTACAGTTACATCTGGAATTCCAGTGGAATCAGAATCTGTTGTTGAGCGCTGGCTTGTGTATTCATGCCCCTGCCTTAATCCTGCCCCTTCCAGCAATAGTTCTAACTGTGCCTCACCAAATTTTCCACGTGTCTGTGTGTTAGAAAGTGCTCCCGCTATTTTTTTAGTTTCATCGAAAATGGATTCTGAAGCTCTTCGCATTTCGCTAATCGTTGCATTGAGTTTTGCTTCTGCCTCAGTGCGAATACGATTTGCTTCATTAGATTGCTCTGACAATTTATTGACCGACTCTTTCATCGCAACAAGTTCGGCGTTTAACTTAATTGCACCCTCTGTTTTACTGCGCTCTGCATCTAGTTGTGATTTATAGTCCTTGAGCAAAGCTTGATCACCAGAGGAATTCTTGAATTTGAGGGCAGAAAGTAGGTAACCGATAGTGATTCCGGTGAATACACCTATCAATAAGGGCGTTAGGTAAGCGGGCATGGGCCTATCGTGGCAGGAAGCACTGACAATCCCGCGTAGGCTCTACTCCTCGTGAGCCTCTCAATTGGAATAGTCGGACTGCCAAATGTGGGTAAGTCCACCCTTTTTAACGCTCTGACTAAAAACAACGTGCTTGCCGCCAACTATCCCTTTGCCACGATTGAACCCAATGTGGGAATGGTGGGAGTGCCGGATGAGCGCTTACCCAAATTAGCCACGATCTTTAGCTCAGAGAAGATTCTTCCAGCCGTAGTCTCTTTTGTTGATATCGCAGGAATTGTTAAGGGAGCATCTGAAGGCGCAGGACTTGGAAATAAATTTCTAACAAATATTCGTGAGACCGATGCAATCTGCCAAGTGATACGTGTTTTCAATGATGGCGATGTTGTTCACGTTGATGGTCGTATTGATCCGGCATCAGATATGGAAACTATCAATACCGAGTTAGCACTTGCTGATTTACAAACTATTGAAAAAGCAATTCCTCGTTTAGAAAAAGAAGCCCGTGTTGCTAAAGAAAAAACTGCAGTGCTAGATGCTGTTAAGTCTGCAAATGATTGGCTGCAATCAGGCAAACCTTTGTCACAAAGCTCAATTGATCTGGAGCTTTTACAAGAACTACATCTTTTAACTGCAAAGCCATTTCTCTATGTTTTTAATGTTGATGCCGCCGAATTAAATGACCAAGATTTACGTAAAAAACTGCAGGCACTTGTTTCACCGGCTGAAGCGATTTTTCTAGATGCAAAAACAGAGGCAGAACTGGCAGAACTTAGCGATGAGGATGCATTAGAATTGTTGGAGTCAATTGGTTTGAAAGAACCAGGACTTGCAACTTTGGCACGTGTTGGTTTCGATACTTTGGGTTTGCAGACATATTTAACTGCTGGTCCAAAAGAAGCTCGCGCATGGACAATTCACAAAGGTGACACCGCACCCATGGCCGCTGGTGTTATTCATACAGATTTCCAAAAGGGATTTATTAAAGCTGAAATCGTCAGCTTTGAAGATCTGATTGCTGCAGGATCAATGACCGAAGCTAAAGCTAAGGGTAAAGTCCGCATGGAAGGCAAGGAATATGTAATGGCCGATGGAGATGTAGTGGAGTTTCGATTCAATGTCTAATAAACCCTTTTCAAGTAAGCGCCAGCCACACTTAGATGGTTTGCCAGTAAAAAAGCGCGAGAACCTTCGTAACGTTGCGATCATCGCTCACGTTGACCACGGTAAAACAACCTTAGTTGATGCGATGTTGTGGCAGTCAGGTGCTTTTGCTGCACACAAAGTTCAAGGCGAAGGTCAAGATCGCATGATGGATTCAATGGATCTTGAACGCGAAAAGGGAATTACGATTCTTGCAAAGAACACGGCCGTAAAACGTGGCGACACAATCGTAAACATTATTGATACTCCAGGCCACGCAGATTTTGGTGGCGAGGTTGAACGTGGACTCGAAATGGTTGACGGCGTTATTTTGTTAGTTGACGCATCAGAAGGTCCATTGCCACAAACCCGTTTCGTTTTGCGCAAAGCGCTAGAGAAGAATTTGCCGGTTATCTTGCTCATTAACAAGGTAGACCGCCCAGATTCACGTATCGCAGAAGTTGTCGATGAGGCGTATGAACTATTTCTTGATCTAGATGCGACAGAGGATCAAATTGAATTTCCAGTTGTTTATGCATCTGCAAAAGCTGGTCGAGCATCACTTACGCGTCCAGCAGATGGTGGAATGCCAGCAGAAGAAAACCTAGATGTTCTCTTTGACACGATTTTTTCTGCAATTCCTGCACCTGAATATCACGAAGGTGCACCATTACAAGCACACGTTACAAACCTTGACTCATCTGCATTCTTAGGTCGCCTTGCACTATGTCGTGTGCGCGAAGGTGTCATTAAAAAAGGTCAGCAAGTTGCGTGGATGAAAACTGATGGAACAGTAGAGCGAGTTAAAGTCTCAGAACTATTAATTACAGAGGCGCTAGAGCGTGTTCCTGCGCTAGAAGCACACCCTGGCGACATCATTGCAGTTGCAGGTATTGAAACAATTACATTAGGTGAAACTCTTGCAGATATAGAAAATCCACATGCACTACCTCCAATTATTGTTGATGAGCCATCTATTTCTATGACTATTGGTATCAACACTTCTCCTCTTGCAGGAAAGAGTGGAAAACTTTTAACAGCTCGCCAAGTTAAGGGACGTTTGGACGCCGAGTTAGTCGGTAACGTTTCACTTCGCGTCCTCAACACAGAGCGTCCTGACACATGGGAAGTCCAAGGTCGAGGCGAACTTCAGCTAGCTGTTCTTGTTGAGATCATGAAGCGTGAAGGTTTTGAACTGACAGTTGGAAAGCCACAAGTAGTTACCAAAACAATTGATGGAAAACTCTCTGAACCGATGGAGCGTTTAACCATTGATGCACCAGAGGAATACCTTGGCGTGCTAACTCAATTGATGGCACTGCGTAAAGGTCGCATGGAACAAATGGTTAACCATGGAACTGGTTGGATCCGACTAGATTACAAAGTTCCATCACGAGGTCTGATTGGTTTCCGTACAGAGTTTTTAACTGAAACACGTGGAACTGGTTTGCTACACCACGTATTTGATGGATACGAGCCTTGGTATGGAGATATCCGTACTCGCGGTACCGGATCACTTGTTTCTGATCGAATGGGAACTGTTACATCGTATGCACTCTATGGAACACAAGATCGCGGAACAATTTTCGTTGAACCTGGTGATGAAGTGTATGAAGGTATGGTTATTGGTGAGAACTCACGTAGTGATGACATGGACGTCAACTGTGTTCGCGAGAAAAAACTGACAAACATGCGTGCTTCTGGAACAGATGAATCAGAGCGCTTGATTCCGCCAAAGAAGTTAAACATGGAAGGTGCTTTGGAATTTTGTCGCGAAGACGAATGCGTAGAAGTTACTCCTGCAGTTGTTCGTATCCGCAAGGTTGTCCTGGATCAGAATGAACGAGCACGTGCAACCTCTCGCCAAAAGAAGGCAAACCTCAACGCTAACTAACAGATAATTCACAGAAAAAGTCCCTCACAGTTAATTCTGTGGGGGACTTTTTCATTAGCCAAATCAATCAGGGAATTTTTTGCAATGATGAGTCTTTCTTAAACCGATTTGCAGATTCCTCGCATACACTGCCACTTCGATAATTAAGGGGTATGTGAGTTGACGAAGAAGATCCGCATAATTTCAGTAGCGTTGGTTGCAGTGCTTGCAACCGGCGCGGTGACCGTTGAGAAAACAATCTCTTCGCGTATTGCTACACGTGTCTATGAAGTATTACCGAGAGCTTCAGATGTAACAGCTTCGGTACCTTTGTTGGATTTTCCCGGAAATATCATTACCGACTCAATAAAGTCGATTCACATTGATATTGGTGAGTATGCATTGAAAGATTCAGACTTTAAACCTTCCCTAGCAATTGATGCTCGCGATATCTCTAAGGCCACACCAAATGTAATCGGTTCTTTGGATGTAACTGCAACCATTCCTGCCGAGACAATTAAACAGTTAGCAGATTTTAATAATGCTCAAATCGTAGGAAATACCTTACAAGTATCTGTTGGATCAGCAGGACTTGGCACAGAAATCCTTGTTCCCAAGTATTCTGGCAATCAGATTTATTTTGAACTTCAAGGTGTATCTCTATTTGGTGGTGAAATACCTGCAGACTCATTGCCAGCCGATGTTAAAGACCAGATTAAGAGTAAGAGTATTCGAACCTTAAATGCACCCGAAGGTATGAACGTTAAATCCATTTCATTAAGCAGCAATGGCCTTGCATTAACAATTCAAGGCAACAACATTCGTCCAACAAACATCGGTTCAACTTTCTAGATTGTGAACGTGTTGGATTCCAATTAAATTTAAGGCAAAACGGGCGGCTAACTAGCGCCACAGACTCAAACGCACCGATTTGTCGGCTCAGTCGGGCAAGATGCTCACTGTGAGCAAGGCGCCATTTACCCTCGTACGACAGGTACTTTCGGCTGCTCCCGTTGCACTAGATAGCCAACAATTAGAGGTTATTGCATACCGCGGTGGCCCAGTGGTTGTTCAAGGTGGCCCGGGTACCGGAAAAACAACAGTGCTTATTGAAGCAGCGCTTTCACGCATTAACGCTGGGCAAAATCCAGATTCCATTCTGCTAATTACTTTTGGCCGCGAATCTGCATCACAGCTCCGAGATGCAATTGCCTTACGTACAACAAAATCAATGTATGAGCCGCTGGCTCGAACATTTCATTCGCTAGCTTTTTCAATTCTGAAAATGAAAGCAAAAGGTGATCCCGATCCAATTTTGCTAAGCGGTCCAGAGCAAGAAACCTTCATTAAAGAATTACTTCAAGGCGATATTCAAGATGGCTTTAAAGAGTGGCCAGAAGACTTACATTTGGCTTTAACTACAGATGGTTTTGCTCGAGAACTACGCGATTTAATTTTGCGTGCATCAGAACGTGCAATTACTCCCGATCAACTAGCCAAACTCGGAGAAATGCAGGAAGAAAAGTATTGGTCTGCTGCCGCATCTTTTTGGAAGCGATACATCAATTCCATGGTTATGCGAGAGATCTCTGCCCAAGATGCAAAGTTAAGAATTGATCCTTCAGAGATAATTTCTCGTGCATCTCTTCACTTGCGCAACAACCCTGCTCTGTTGCAGGAACTTCGCAATAGATTTACAACAATTATGGTCGATGAGTTTCAAGAGAGCGATCCGGCGCAAAGAGAACTTTTATCTCTATTGGCCGGCGATGATTTAGTTATCTGCGCCGACGCCGATAGCAGCGTAGGAAGATTTCGTGGAGCCGATCCAGATGGATTATCTGGTGCGTTAGACCCATATCGCAAGAAAGAGTTCGTACTAAATAATGTGTACCGAAATTCTAAGGCAGTATTTGAAGTGGGCCACAACTATGTTCAAACATTTCGTGGCTCACATGTTACTCGAAAAAGAATTTGTGTAAATAATGAAGCTGGACATGTTGGAGTGCACCGATTTAGATCGGGGGCAGAAGAGGCTGCATTTATCGCACATCAGTTTCGCAGTGCTCATCTTCGCGAAGGTATCGAATACAACAAGATGGCAGTCATCCTTCGAACTCCTGGCGTTACCGCAAGTGCGCTACGCAGAGCATTTTCACAGGTAGGAATTCCTGTTGCATCAGAGCTTCAAGCACTTGCTGGAAATCCTGCAATTGCTCCATTTTTGCTCTTAGCTCGCGTAGCCATAAATTCTCAACCACTTAATCTAGATACAGCAGAGCGCTTATTGCTCAGTGAATTTGGTGGGGCGGATTCAATATCACTTCGAAGAATCCGCAGGGCGCTTATCTCCACTCGACTTGAAGGAGATGAGAGATCGGGTTCACAACTATTGCTTGATGCTATCAATGATGGCGATTTAAGTATCGAAGGTGGCGATTGCATTCTAAGAGTTCACACACTACTAAAGGGTGCTCGCGCAGTAGCGCGAAATAAAAAAGCCACAGCCGATGATCTTTTGTGGAACATCTGGGATAACGCAGTTGCAAGCGATGGCCAAAAATTATCTGATGCATGGAGAAATCAATCCTTGCGTTCTGGATTGCGCGCAGCAGCTGCGGATCGAGATTTAGATGCAGTGATGCAGTTGTTTGAATCTGCAACTAGATTCTCAGAGCGTTTTCCGTTATCAGGTCCTGCTGCATTTATTAATGAGATTACAAACGAAGATATTGCAGGTGATGTGATCACAGCAAAAGGAGTGCGCCCAGATTTTGTTGAGATACTGACCGTGCATAGTGCAAAGGGACGTCAATGGGATTTAGTTGCAATTGCAGGTTTACAAGAGGGAACTTGGCCAAATCTAAAGCAACGCTCGTCATTATTGGGATCTGAACGATTAGTAGAGCGAGATCGAAATCCAGATATTCCACGAGACCAACTTGATCTGTTAGCTGCAAACGGGCTTATGCAAGATGAGCAGCGGTTGTTCCATGTGGCCCTCACGCGTGCAAAGAATTCAATGTTAATTACAGCAGTCCAGCGCGAAGACGAGGAACCATCACAGTTTTTTGAAGTAATTGAAGTGATGCTCAGTGGAATTGATGAAGAAGACAAAGTAATTACCCAAGTTCCTCGACCAATAACTATTCCAGCGCTAGTAGCAGAATTACGTTCACAGTTAGATGGTGAGAACGCTCAAACAGCAGCGCAACTACTTAAATTAATGAGCAACAATGGAATCGATTTAGCTAATCCAAGTAATTGGATTGGTTCGGTTGCTTTAAGTACTGATCTACCAGTCATTGATAGTGACAAAGAAGTAATTGTTTCACCAAGTGGCGCCGAATCTTTTGTTGAATGTGGAGTCAAATGGTTTCTACAAAATAATGGTGGAACAAATGGTGACAGCACCGCACAAGTTTTAGGATCTGCGATTCACGCATTTGCAGCAAAAATGATTCAAGAACCAGGTACTTCTAAGAGTGAGTTAATTGCAAGCTTAGAGAGTTCATGGAAGTTAATTGACCCAGAAAGCGGGTGGGTGAGTGCATCACACCTTGAAACCGCTGTAACGATGTTAGAAAAATTCGTTGATTATCACAAGGAGACGCCTCGAGAGATTAAGGGCGCCGAGCTTCGTTTTGATGTAAAACTTGGACGTGCCCGAATCATTGGAACTGTCGATAGGCTCGAAGTAGAAGCAGATGGTTCACTGTTTGTTATTGATTTTAAAACTGGAAATACTGCAATTAGTAAGGAAGAGGCAAAGAACAACCTTCAATTGGCTAGTTATCAATTAGGAATTGCAGAAGGTGGCTTTAGCGATGGGGCAAAGAGTGCAGGGGCTGAACTTGTCTACCTTGGTACAAATACTGCAGGAGCAACAATTCGAGAGCAACGATCAATAAATCTAGAAGAAATAAAAGAGAAAATCGAAAATATTGGAGAAGGTATGGGCGCAGCCACCTTCTTTGCAACAGTAAATAAGCGTTGCAAGGGCTGCTCGGTTAGAAAATCCTGTCCAGTCCAAAGTGATGGTCGCGCGGTGAATGAAAAATGAGTATGGACAAAGCAGTTAAAGAGGTGAAGTTTTCACCAGAGGAAATCATCGCCAAATTACAGGCCCATCCTAAATTTGGTTCACAGATCAAGCCCATAACATCTCATCAAGCCCAGATTATTCAAAGCGGTCTAGAGCCCGCCGTTGTAGTTGCTGGTGCAGGTTCTGGAAAAACGGAAACAATGAGTAATCGAGTCTTATATTTAGTTGCAAATGATCTTGCTACACCAGATCAGATATTGGGTTTAACTTTTACACGCAAAGCTGCTGGAGAGCTTTCAGTTCGAATTCGAAAACGTTTGCGTCAACTCTCACAGTTGCCAGAGTTCAAACATATATCTTCAACGACAACAGCTGTAACTACTTATCATTCCTATGCTGGCAAACTTCTTAGTGAACATGCTATTCGTTACGGAATAGATGCAGATGCCGAACCATTAGGAGAGGCGGCGATCTGGCAGATTGCATCTGACGTTGTTCGAAATTGGGCAGATGATTCTTACCGTAATCAGAGCGCAGTAAGTACTGTCATAAAAGATTTATTAGGGCTTTCAAAATTCATGCTTGAACATCAAGTCAATCCTGCCGAAATTGAAAGAATTGATAACGAGATTTTAGAGCAGATGCAAAAGCTTTCAGGAAGTACCAACGAGGACACAAGAGCAGTAGTTAGAGCAATGCGACAGCGAAACTCACTACTTCCAATGGTTGAGCTTTTCATGCAACGGCGCAAAGCGGCCGGAGAGCTTTCATTTGATGATCAAATGTCATTGGCTGCAGATATTTCAGAAAACTTTCCAGATGTTGGCGCCTTAGAGCGCACAAAATACAAAGTCGTATTGCTAGATGAATACCAAGATACTTCGCAGTCTCAAGTTCGAATGCTCTCATCTCTATATGGAGCGGGCCATCCAGTCATGGCTGTGGGCGACCCATCGCAAGCAATTTATACCTGGCGCGGTGCATCTGCTGGAACAATGGCATCTTTTGCAAAATATTTTCCAAAACAAGCTGACCAAAAGGGAACTCAGATGTTTTCCCTTCCAACTACATTTCGTAACGACACAATAATTCTGGCAGCAGCAAATGCATTGGGTGCACACATAAAAAGCACTGGCGGACAACAAGTAGTTGAACTTGAAGCACGCAACGGTGCAGGTTCTGGCGAACTGGCATATGGAGTTTATGAAACTATTGAGAGTGAAGCAGTTGGTATAGGCGAATACTTCAAAAAGTTATGGAATCCGGCAGATGCTAAATCCTTTGCAGTTCTTGTTCGAAAGCGCAGCCAGATTCCTGCAATAGAAAACGCGTTGCGTGAAAAAGGTTTACCAGTTGAAGTAATTGGAATTGGTGGATTGATTCATATTCCAGAGGTTGCAGACGTTGTTACTTTAATGAAGTTGATTACAGATCCTGATGCTGGCTCATCTTTAATGCGCCATCTAACAGGGCCAAGAATCAATCTAGGTCCACGTGATATTGCAGCTCTAGGTTCATTTAGCCGCGAACGAGCAAAAGCTACGCACGCCGACTCCAAGAGCTTCATTAAAAAGATCGCTGCGGGCAATCCAGAACAGTTAGAGGCCGACGACCAATTTAGTGGATCGATAATCGATGCACTTGATGAAATAACTTCGGCAAAAAGCTTTGGATTTAGTGATATTGGTTATCAACGGTTGGTTGTTTTTGCACAAGATCTTCGTCGACTGCGCGCTCACTCAGGAGGGCAGATAACAGATTTAATCTCCGAAATTGAAAACTACTTAACCCTAGAGACAGAAATTGTTTTACGTGATGGTTCGCAATCTGGACGCAGACATCTAGATCGCTTCTTGGATGAAGCCGCCAAGTTCCAACGAACCGGTGGATCGATTTCGGCATTTTTGGATTGGTTAGATGTTGCATCTCATGAAGAAGGGGGCTTGAAAGTCGGCGCTCCTGAAGTGCGCACTGATGTGATTCAGATCCTTACAGTCCATATGGCAAAAGGGGCAGAGTGGGATGTAATTGCAGTACCAGGGTTATCAGAAGGAACATTTCCGGGTGTTAACAAAAGCGATCCAGATAACTGGCTTAAGAATGAAAAGCATGTTCCCTTTCCACTAAGAGGTGATGCAGCAGAACTGCCTTCATTTAGCTTTGATGGAATTGAAAAAAATAGTGATGCAGCAAAAGCGATCAAAGCATTTGGCGCCCTTTGCGTAGACCAAATCAAGATGCGCGAAGAAATGCGCCTTGCATATGTTGCAGTAACTCGTGCCCGGACTCATCTATTGTGCACAGCATCTTGGTGGCGTGACGGAACACGATCTGTTGCACCAAGCATAATTTTTAACATAATTGCGGCCTCTGCTAGCAGTAATGGTGGCATTCTTGTCAGTGATGCATTAGCCCCAGAAGAAGGCAGTGAAAATCCAACTCTTGAGAGTCCACACAATGCACAATGGCCACGTGATTATTTGGGAGATAAGCGTGCTCAATTCGATGCTGCTACCGCGATGATTAATTCAGCAAATGAGCATCCTTTAACTTTAGATAAAGGTGAGGCAATTAATTCTTGGATATTAGATGCGCAATCATTGATTACGGAGCAGAAGTTGGCTAAGAAGGATGTGATTGAAGTTGTTCTTCCGACTCGGCTTTCTACATCTACTTTGGTTGCACTTCATCAAGACCCACAAGCTTTGGCTCTCAATATTCGACGTCCTATGCCGCGTGGTCAAGATCAGTATTCGCGCAGAGGAACTGCTTTTCACTTATGGGTTGAACGGGAGTTCACCGATGCAGCGACGTTGTTTGGTGAAGAGTATTTAGATTATCTAGATCCGCTTGAAGAGGATTCAACATTAGAAAACCTCAAAGCATCATGGTTAAAGAGTAGTTTTGCCACACGAACTCCCGTTCGCGTTGAAGTTCCATTTGAAACAACAATTGCTGGTGTTCTCATCCGCGGGCGCATAGATGCTGTTTACTCCGACGGAGATGGTTTTCAAGTGGTGGATTGGAAGACAGGCTCAAAGAAGTTGGGTGAATCTGCTCGAGTTCAACTGGCTATGTATCGCTTGGCTTGGGCAAAACTATCTGGATGCGATCTTTCAAAGATAAGCGCTGCATTTCACTATGTACCAACTGGAGTTACAGATCAGCCAGTCGATCTGTTAGACGAGAATGATTTAATCCAACTCATTTCTACAATTCAGGTTCAAAACAAATAGTTTAGTTAACTATCTAATCCTGACTTGGATTGGTAGGTGATCACTAATTCCTGTAATCACGGTATCCAAGGCTTCAAATTGATCTGCCTTTAATGTGTCACTAAGAATATAGTCAAACTGAATCTTTGCACCCCAAGACGGATAAGTATTTTGTGTCACCAGTGATTTCCAATTAGAAGCCATGGCTGGAATTCCTTTTGGAAGATTGAGATCTCCAATAATCAATACTTGGGTTCCATATGTCTTGCTTAACTCTTTAGCCCATCGTTTAATTTTTCGAAGTTGAAACAAGTTGAGGATAGGCACAAAAGAAAGATGAGTGTTTATAACCGTCCATCCATTTTCTAAAGTGGCTGCAAGTGCAACCCGTGGTTCGTCTGCAACATAAATGGGTTTGACACTCTGTTCACCATTTTTGCCTTCAGCAGGAATTATTAGTGGCATGCCAATTACTGAACGTCCTAAGTCAATACGGTCCCAATGCTTAACAGGAATCTTTGAAGCGATTCCTATGCCATAACCACCAACTAACTCCGCACCATCATCGGTGTGGGAATTTTTATCAGTAACGATCGACACATCAGTTTTTCCGAGTGCGCGCCATTTTAATCCTGGTGTTCCAATTACACTCGGGGCAAAAGCCCAATCTTCGGCTTTCATTGCTTCGGCAAGTAATCGAACCTGAGAGATTTTTCCTGATCTCTCTAATTTTTCATCGACTTCTTGCACCCCAATGACATCGGCGTTAATTTTTAGCATCGCCTGGCCAACCTTTAATTGGTCGGCCAAAATGTCGTTTGTAGGGGGAATAGCCATTGCATGGAGCAGATTCCATGAGGTTACGAGCACGGCCTAAGGCTAGTAGCGTTGACCCCTATGAGTGAACTCAATCTTTCACCAATTGATCGTGGCAGTGATTTACGCACTGACGCGGCAAAGCTGGAGCAACTTTGGCAGACGGCTCAGATAATTCACCTTGTTGATTCCAGAGTAAGCGCAACAGATGACGCCTTAACTTTTATCAATGCTGCTGCTGTCACAGAACTTTTGGAGAGCTTTGTTGAAGGCGAGCGGTTCTTCCTTGGAACAAGTCGCAAGGACAATCAGCCATATTTTGCTTGGCGGACAACTTGGATTAATCAACCGATCGATGACGGTTCAGGTGACTTTGAAAAAGACAAATATCAAGGATTCAAAACATTACGTGAAGTTGGTGGCAATTTAGATGTAGAGGATTTAACTCTTGCAATGCACTCAGTTGGTTTAGCCAATTGGCATGAGAGCCACACACATTGTTCTCAGTGCGGGGCGCCAACTGTTAGTGATTTGGGAGGAAGCGTTCGCGTATGTCCTAAGGATTCAACACAGCATCATCCCCGAACTGATCCAGCTGTAATAGTTCTAGTCAAAGATGCAGCCGATCGAATTTTGTTAGGCCATCAACCAATTTGGCCAGAGAAACGTTTTTCAACTTTTGCAGGATTTGTTGAAACAGGCGAGTCATTTGAAGAATGTGTCTCGAGAGAAGTATTTGAAGAAGCTGGTGTTTATACATCGCAAGTTAAATACATAACTTCTCAACCTTGGCCGTTTCCCGCATCTATCATGATTGCATTTGAAGCTTTTGCAGATCGCCCGCAAGATGCACGCCCAGACGGACAAGAGATAACTGAAGTTCGCTGGCTCAGCCGTGATGAGATGAAACAAGCAGTTGCAACGGGAGATATTTTGTTACCACCAGGAATCTCTGTAGCAAGAAGAATGATTGAAGCTTGGTATACACGCGTGGAAGGTTATTCACGAAAAGATTTGCAAGGCGAGCAATCTTGGAGACCGTAGGTAATCTTCGTGCCGAAGAAATTCTTGGTGCATTAGATAGCGAACAACGCGCTGTTGCACTTGCCTCTCGCGGACCTGTCTGTGTAATTGCAGGTGCAGGAACTGGAAAAACACGTGCGATTACTCATCGCATCGCCTATGCCGCTGCAATCGGAACAATGGATCCACATAAAACACTTGCACTTACATTTACCGCTCGAGCCGCTGGAGAGATGCGTGCACGACTTCGCTCATTAGGAGTCCCATCGGTTGCTGCACGAACTATCCACGCAGCAGCGTTAAAGCAATTAACTTTTTTTTGGCCTCAAGTTTTCGGTGGTCGAACACCTGACCTAATCACTACAAAATCAAGCTTTTTATCGGAGGCAATCAAACGCGCACAGCTTCAAAGTGAACTATCAACAACATCACGGGAACTTCTTCGTGACATTGCAACCGAGATTGAATGGGCAAAAGTCTCACAGATTGCACCTTCAGATTATTTGGCAGAGTCACAAAAGCGCACCATCAAACCTCGAATTAATCCTGAACAGTTAGCAAAGGTCTATACCGCCTACGAAAGTGTTAAACATCAGGAGCGTGCAATTGATTTTGAAGATGTTTTACTTTTGACCACTGCGATGATCGAGCAAGAGCGCGAGGTACGAGAGAGAGTTCAAGACCAATATCGTTTTTTCACTGTTGATGAGTATCAGGATTTTTCACCTCTACAACAACGTTTGCTAAATGCTTGGCTAGGCAGTCGCCAGGAATTATGCGTTGTGGGAGATCCGGCACAGACAATTTATTCATTTGCGGGAGCAACTCCGGTTTTTCTTAATTCATTTACTAACAGATTTCCTGATGCGCAGGTCATTCGCTTAACAACTGGATATCGATCTACGCCAGAGATTATCTATACAGCAAATAGCATTTTGCGAAAAGGTGCCATGGGTAATGAACTGGTTGCGGTCAATGATCACGGATCAAAGCCAACTATTACGGCATATAACGATGAGTCAGCAGAGATTGCGGGAATTATTCGAGACATTACTGCACTGATTTCAGAAGGTGTTGCCCCACAAGAGATTGCTGTTCTTGCACGAACAAATAACCAGCTCAATGGTTTGGAAAAAGCTATGAACTCAGCAAACTTACCAAACCAAGTTCGAAACACCGAACGCTTTTTTGAGCGCAAAGAAGTTCGAGATTTTCTTCGCTTAGTTCGAAATGCATCTGTTATTCCTACACAAGGAGTTGAGTGGCTAGATGAACTACGAACCCTTGCTCAGCCATTTCTTACCGGGGGTCCTATAGATGGAATCGCCGCTCTCTTGCACCTTGCTCGAGAGTTGGATGCCGACAGCTCATTTACTCCCAAGAATTTGCGCACTTATCTACGCGAAGTTGAGGATTTAGTTTCTCAAAATAATCCTCCAACAATGCCTGTAACAACCCTTGCAACTTTGCATGCTGCAAAGGGCTTGGAGTGGGAACGTGTATTTCTAATGGGTGCCAGCGAGGGCATATTGCCCTTAGAAAACAACAGCATCACAGGTGATCAGGCTTCAATTGATGAGGAGAGACGTTTGTTTTATGTGGGTATCACACGTGCTAAGGCAGATCTGCGCCTGAGTTATCGCGGAAAGCCATCTCGATTTCTTGTTGAAGCAGGGCTAGTTAACTAGCCGTTTACGCTCAAATTAATCACCTTGCAAGCAAGGTCGTCCATGCTTTACCATTGTCACTTCACTATCCATGGCGGGTAGTGAAGATGAGAGAAGGGATCAACGAATATGTCTAACGCATTATTCGTAACAGCAAACGCACAGCGTTCTGCTGCGATCGCTGCTTCTCATACAACCAAAAAGTCTTCTTGGCATACCTCAAAGCCTGCGTTTTACGCAGCTTTTTATGCCGGACAAGAGGCCAATGGTGGTTCAATCGAATAATTCGATATAGAACTAGAAGCCAAGGGCCTCGAATCCACAAGGATTCGGAGCCCTTTTTCTTTTTCTAATGCGAACAAAACTCAAACGAGTAAAGACAAATAACCAATAAGAGAAAGACCGGAAGCAGTACCCGATAACAATCGGCCAACAGGGAGACAGAGTTTCCCAGAAAAAAGAGGTGAGAACATGAGCGTTCTCTTCAGTGAACTATTAGTACCAGGCTGGGCAGATGAGAAGATCGGTTTAGATGCGGTAACAGGCACCTACAGCGATGGCTCATCATTTAACTTGCCATGTCACACTAGCGATCCTGAACTCTACTTTTCTGAGGACGAGTTAGAAGTCGCGCAAGCAAAATCTCTATGTGGGGGATGTCCTGTGCGAGCACAGTGCTTAGAAGGCGCTTTATCTCGCCAAGAGCCAGCAGGCGTGTGGGGTGGTGAACTATTTGAAGATGGTCGCATCATTGCCAAAAAGCGTAAAGCTGGTCGCCCGTCTCTTAAGGAAGTTGCAGCACGTGACGCAGAAGGAGAGTTAATTGAACTTACTCTCGCCCCTAAGCAACGTGATGAAAGTGCGGCATAAGTTAAACTCCTATAGTGAACTCAGATTCTGTCAAAGCCGCTAAAGCTCGCGCACTAGTGGCAACCCTACTGTTCCTTGAGGCTGGAGTGATTTTTGCTTTGGCAATGTGGCTAGTGGGACTAACTATTTTTGCCGATTCCTTTGAGTTATTGCCTTTGTTAGGTGTGCTTTTATTCGCACTTCTTGGTTCAGGCGGACTGGCTATTTCAGCAATTGGTTATCGCAAAGGCAAGTACTTTGGAAGATCACCTTCGGTTCTAGCAAACTTAATTGCATTGGGGGTAGTTTCATACATGCTGCAGGCAAAGTTATGGTTTGTAGCTGCAGCACTTGCAGTACTTGCACTCACTACTTTAATTGCAACCTTAAGAGCTATTCCTACAGATCTATAGAGAGTTTATTTTCGTAGCACTTTAAGTTGTTACCAGGGGACTACTTCGTAGTCTTCCCACAAAACTCCAGTGGTATCTCCAGGATTAAATTCGCGAATTGCTAGCCAGTTTGCAGTTGCTGCACCTTCTTGGGCAGTTCGGGGTGCATCTGGGCCACCCATATCTGTTGCTGAATGATTAGGACAAATTGCATCTACTAATATTCCACGCGAACCTAAGCCAGTTTCATGAGCCAGATTTCTAACAAATGCATTAACTCCAGCTTTACTAATTCGATATGGCGCAAGACCACCGGCTGTGCCTGGACCTGACATTCTCCCCAAACATGCGGAGTAAATTATGACTCGACCCTTTCTGGCATCGACCATGGCGGGCACTAATCCATTAACTAAAGTGAATACAGAATCCAAATTGATTGCCATAACGCGGCGCCATTCTTGGTCGGTCGTCTTTAATGTCTTTGACATTTTTTCACTCATTACACCGTGGGCAATCATCAATATCTCAGGTGTTTCTTCGTTTGCAGCTATCTTCTCGGTGATTGCTCGAGTTGCACTGATGTCTTGCAGATCTACCGGGTAGACCGTAAATTTTTGATTGGGAAAACTCTCAGACAATTTTTGCTGAGCAAGATTTAACCTGTTTGGATCCTTTGCAATTATGGCAAGATCAAAACCAGCACTTGCCAGAGCCTTAGCGCTCTCAAAACCTAAGCCTCTACTGGCACCTGTTACGACTGCTAATCCCATAGCCAAACTGTGCCTTATTTTGGGGCCAAATGACGCCTGAATAACTGTGGCCAATCTCGCCAAGGCCCATAAATTAGAATGTTTATGCATGAAGGCTACTGCCGATAGGCTTAGGGCCTAGTCAATGCAAAAGGAGCTTGCCAGTGTCGGCACAGGATTTTGGCGCAAATGATTGGCTCGTAGATGAAATGTACGAGCATTATCTAGCGGATCCTACTTCTGTAGACCCTGCATGGATTGAGTACTTCAAAACAAACAAACCTGGTTCACCGGCTACTTCAAATACAACAGTAAATCCAGGTGCGGTTAAAAACTCACCACCAACACCACCAATTCCAAAGTCTGCCCAACAGGCAGCCCAACAACAAGTAGCACAACCCGTTGCTCAAGCACCAGTTGCACAAGTTGCCCAACCGATTACACCAACTTCATCAACACAACCAGTGGTGCGAGAAAAAGCTACAACTCCTGCAACACCTGCAGACCCAATCGTTAAACCAGTTCCAGTTTTGATTACACCTTCTGCATCAACGTTAGAGCCGATTCGTGGAGTCAGCGCTCGCGTTGTGCAATCGATGGAGGGATCACTCTCAGTTCCAACGGCCACATCGGTGCGTGCAGTTCCTGCAAAATTAATGATTGATAATCGAATTGTTCTCAATAATCATCTAGCACGCGGACGTGGTGGCAAAGTTTCATTCACACACATAATTGCCTACGCAATGATTAAGGCAGTTAGAGCAATGCCAGAGATGAACGCTTTTTTCGGCGAGATCGATGGAAAGCCAGCCATTGGCAAACCAGAGCATATGAATTTAGGAATAGCAATTGATCTTGCAAAACCAGATGGTTCTCGTCAATTACTAGTTCCATCAGTTAAGGGTTGCGAAGAATTAGATTTTGCACAGTTCTGGAACGCCTATGAAGCAGTTATTAAAAAAGCCCGCGCAGGAACACTAAGTGTTGAAGATTTTGCTGGGACAACAATGTCCATTACCAATCCAGGAACCATTGGAACAGTTCATTCAGTCCCAAGACTTGTTCAAGGACAAGGTTTGATTCTGGGTGTTGGTGCAATGGACTACCCGGCCGAATTCCAAGGAGCAAGTGAAGAAACACTTGCCAATATGGCTGTAAGTAAAGTGATAACACTGACAAGCACATACGACCATAGAATTATTCAAGGTGCCCAATCAGGTGATTTCTTGCGCAGAATGCATGAATATCTTTTAGGAGCTGAAGGCTTCTATGATGAAATTTTTGCTGCGCTTCGAATTCCATATGAACCAATTCGTTGGTCTTCAGATTTTGCATTTACTCGAGATGAAGAGATCAATAAAACCGCGCGTGTTCAACAGCTGATTCAGGCATATAGAACATTTGGGCATTTGATTGCAGATGTTGACCCACTGGTTTATATGCAGCGATCACATCCAGATCTTGATGTAGTAAATCACGGTTTAACTCTGTGGGATCTAGATCGTGAATTTGCAACAGGAGGCTTTGGTGGCAAGAAGTTCATGCCACTCCGCAAAATACTAGGAATTCTTCGTGATGCATATTGCCGATCAGTTGGCGTTGAATATATGTACATCCAAGAGCCACAAGAGCGTCAATGGATTCAAGAACGTGTTGAAGTGGGATATGCCAAACTTCCACGTGAAGAACAGTTACGGGTTCTACGTAAGTTAAATAGTGCTGAGGCTTTTGAGTCGTTCCTTCACACAAAATTTGTTGGCCAAAAGCGCTTTTCTCTAGAAGGTGGAGAATCAGTTATTCCACTTCTTGACGCAGTAATTTCAGCTGCTGCCGAAAAAAGTTTAGATGAAGTGTGTATTGGTATGCCACACCGTGGACGGCTGAACGTATTGGCAAACGTTGCCGGTAAATCAGCTGGTCAAATATTCCAAGAGTTCCAAGGTCACTATGCAGAAAATGAAGTTCATGGATCTGGTGACGTTAAGTATCACCTTGGAACTTCAGGTGTATTTACCGCTGAATCAGGTGCTCAAACAAAAGTTTATTTAGCTGCAAACCCTTCTCACTTAGAGGCAGTAAACCCAGTACTTGAAGGAATAGTTCGCGCAAAACAAGATCGTTTAAACATTAAGAATGCCTTTTCTATTTTGCCTGTACTTTTACATGGAGATGCATCCTTTGCAGGACAAGGTGTTAATGCTGAAGTCCTTCAGATGTCAGGTTTGGGTGGTTACCGCACAGGTGGAACTGTTCATATTGTTGTTAACAATCAGGTTGGCTTTACAACTGGGCCGCAGTCTTCACGAACTTCTCAGTACTCAACAGATTTTGCAAAGATAATTCAGGCTCCTGTCTTTCACGTAAATGGTGATGATCCAGAAGCATGTGTCCAGGTAGCAAGATTAGCTTTCGAATATCGACAAGCATTTAACAAAGATGTTGTCATTGACATGATTTGTTATCGCCGCCGCGGTCATAATGAAGGTGACGAACCAAGCTTCACACAGCCATTGATGTATAAATTGGTTGATGCAAAGAGATCGACTCGCACGCTATATACAGAGGCTTTGGTTGGTCGTGGCGATATCACACCTGAAGAAGCTGAAGAAATTGCACGTGATTATCAAGTTCAACTTGAATCTGTCTTTGCCTCACTTACAAATACCGATTTCAACTCGGATGCAAACTTTAAAGCTCCTGTTCCGCCAGACCCAACAGCAATTGAGACAGCAATTCCAGAAAGCGTTGCTCGTGAGATTGCAGCTACTCAATCTGCTGTTCCTGAAGGATTCCATGTTCATCCTAAGTTGACTCCGCAGTTAGCAAAGCGAGTTGAGTCACTCAATGATGCAACTATTGATTGGTCAACCGGAGAGATGCTTGCCTTTGGTTCTCTTCTCAAGGAAGGCCACCCAATTCGACTCGCTGGTCAAGATTCACGTAGAGGAACATTCTCAAACCGCCATGCGGTAATAATTGACAAAGAAAATGGAAATGAATGGACACCACTTCGTTCACTCATCAGCAATGAAAACCAATTCTTTGTGATTGATTCACTTCTTAGTGAATACGCTGCAATGGGCTTTGAATACGGTTATAGCCTTGAGCGTCCTGAAGCACTTGTTTTATGGGAAGGACAGTTTGGAGATTTTGCCAACGGTGCCCAAACGGTTATCGATGAATTTATCTCTTCTGCATTGCAAAAATGGGGCGAGCGTTCTTCGGTAGTTCTTCTTTTGCCTCATGGATACGAAGGCCAAGGACCAGATCACTCATCTGCTCGCATTGAAAGATATTTGCAACTGTGCGCTGAACAAAACATGACTGTTGCCCAACCTGCTAGCCCAGCAAATTATTTCCACTTACTTCGTTGGCACGCAAAAAACCCGACTCGTCGTCCGCTAATTGTATTTACTCCTAAATCAATGCTTCGACTTAAGGCTGCAGCATCAGCACTTAGTGATTTCACAAGTGGATATTTCCAACCTGTAATTGGTGATCCAACTGTAAACAATGCATCACGAGTAATTTTCTGTTCAGGAAAGATTTATCACGACTTAGTTGCTGAGCGCACAAAAATGGGAGAGAACTCAACTGCAATTATTCGAGTTGAACTTCTTTACCCACTGCCAATTGATGAGATGGTTGCAGAGGCTAACAAGCATCCAAATGCGAATCTGCTCTGGGTACAGGACGAACCTGCAAATCAAGGTCCATGGTCACATATAGCGCTCCGAACTTCAGATGCACATGGTGGCCGCGGATTTGGAGCACGTACTCTTCGTCGTATTTCTCGTAGAGCAACTGCTTCTCCAGCAACTGGAAGCCTTCACCTGCACGAGGATGAGCAGAAAGCATTACTACTCGAAGCGTTTACGCGTTAAGTTATTTCTTAATAGCAAAGATAACTTGTCCGACTAACTCATCACTGTAAATCCAGCCCCATTGGCGAGAGTCTGTGCTGCTTTCGTTATCGCCTTCCACCCAAAACTTCTGGTCAACTATTTTCTTTAGCCTTTTAACAAGAAAGATTCCTGGACGTTCTCGCTTTTCAATAACAAGGATCTTTCCCATCAGCCCAGTACTAAAGTTTCTCTCAGGTGAATTGGCAAACCATCTAACAAGTAACCAGGCCCCATCCTTATAGGTGGGTTCCATAGAACCTCCCGCCACCTTGACTGTGCCAAATCTGCTCATGGGCGGTAGTCTCTCACCTGAAGTTCAATTAAAGGAGACCGAAATGTTTGCACCAAAAACTACCGTGTACGCACACTGCGATCTTCCATGTGGTGTTTACGACCCAGCGCAGGCAAAGATTGAAGCGCTATCGGTGAAAGCTTGCATGGAAAAGTACGCAGCAAATACCGACGCTGATTTTCGATCACGTTCAGTAGCAATTAAGGAAGAGCGTTCACATCAAGTAAAAGAACATCTATGGGTTCTGTGGACTGATTACTTTAAGGCTCCTCATTTTGAGGCCTATCCACAATTACACACACTTTTTAATGATGCAACCAAGTTAGCTGGTGCAGCAGGAACAAAAGGAACACAAGATATTGCAGTTGCAGACAAGTTGATTTCTAAGATTGATGAAATCGCTGAGATTTTTTGGGCAACAAAGAAAGCGTAAATACTTAGTGATTTGGTGAGTCACTCATCAAATTAAGGGCAGCGGTGCGGGCGAGGAAAGATACCCGCTCCACCGCTGATCTTTTTATTTGAGCTGCAGCAATTTGACGATCGTGTTCATAAACTTCACATTCAAAAGTTAACTCTTTATCTTCAACACTGATAACGCGTGAAGTTGCTCGTAACTCTGCTCCGATACTGGCAGGTGAAAGAGATAAAAACTCCGTACTAACCGGGATTGTGGTCTGACCTGCCTCAAGATATAAATCTAATGAAAGTATCGCAGCATGCTCCATTAGGTTTATAAGTTGTGATGGGGCGATGATTGGTAAGTCACCTATTCCTAATGCCACCGAAGTATCACCGGGTCTAACAATCATCTCTGTTAGTCCAACTGCGCCAAGAACCTCTTCAGAAAATTGCATCTTTATTTACCCTGACCATCAAGTGATTCTGGATCAACAGGATTGTTTAACACCACAATCTCTTCACTATGTTCAATTCGAACTTCGTGATGTTCAATTTGTCCGTACTCATCAATTTCTATTGAAATTTCGGTCATGCTAAATTGAGTATGAATCTCTGTAAAAGCACCAGCTGCATTTTCATGAATTTGGCGATAAATAGATGCATGGAGATCTTCTGGTGCCTGTTCATTACAGGTTCTACGGAGCGTTTCCTGCATCAATGAACGCAAGGATTGCTCATGGGTAAGTTCGGACTCACAGGCAGGGCATTGAGATAAATGAATTTCGATTTTATTCATTTGTGGAGCTTCAATGTTTCCTTCAATGATAAACACAAAAGAGTTTAAAACTTCATTACAGGCTAGTTCGAAATGCGCGCTCATGGCTTAGCCTCCGACTTCTTATCGGTTGTGTATCCAAGATCCTTTGCATAGTCAGTTAACCGTTCCCGTAACTGTTTTCTTCCCCGATGAAGGCGAGACATTACTGTTCCAGTGGGTACGCCTACTATCTCGGCAATTTCTTTGTATGAGAAGCCCTCAACGTCTGCCAAATAGACAGCAATTCGAAACTCTTCGGGAATATCTTGTAGTGCACGCTTTATGTCACTATCAGGTAAGTTTTCAAGTGCCTCAACTTCAGCAGATTTACCTTGATCACTTGTATGCGATGCAGCATCAGCTAACTGCCAATCTTGAACTTCACCAGAGGAAAGTTGAGGGCGACGCTGATCTTTTCTGTATGTGTTTATAAATGTCGTAGTTAGTACTCGATACAGCCATGCTTTTAAATTTGTGCCTTGTTCAAATTGATGGAAAGAGGCAAATGCTTTTAAATAAGTATCTTGAACCAAATCTTTTGCATCATGTGGATTTTTTGTATACCGCAAAGCTGCTGCATATAACTGATTAGTGTAGGCAAGAGCATCTCGCTCGAAGCGGACAGCACGATCCGCTGAGCTCTCTTTGACTAAATCCATTGACATCACGCAAAACACTATCGCTAAAAGAGTGTTTCTGGCTCTCCAAGAGGTGTTTCTTGAGTTAACTCTTTTCCATTGTGTGCAACAGAGTTAACCGCACTTGAAACTGGACGAGCCCTAACCAGAGAATCGGGGTTTTCAACCACCATCATTGTCTTCAGATGCTCCACATTGTTTTCTTTCGGATCCAACCACTGCTTCCACCGATCAACGGGCATAAATACAGGCATCCGACTATGTATTGCTTCGAGTTCACCTTGAGCTTCCTGAGTAATTATTGAAGCAGTTTCAATTATCTCGCCACTGGGTGCAACCCAACTACTCCAAATGCCAGCAATAGAGAGTTGCTTGTCATCTTTTGCGCAAATGTAGAAAGGTTGCTTGGGCCGATACTTACCTAGGGCAGTTGCCCATTCGTAGTATCCCGTCGCGGGAATCAAACATCGAGTTGTTCGAAATGCTTCTCTAAATGTTGGTTTCTCAAAAATAGATTCACTTCGTGCATTTATAGCGCGCGATTGTGAATTTTTAGCTTCTTGAACATTCTTTAACCAAGGAGCTATCAGGCCCCATGAAACAGTTGCAAGGTCAGGTGATGTGCCTCTAATAATGTAAATGGGATTAGTCGGCGCGATATTCCAATTCAGTGGCAGGCTCTTTTGTGGAGCAGTTCCAGATACTTCAAATTGCTCCATAAGTTCGCGCATATCGGCGGTTTGCGCGTATCTGCCACACATAATTCAAGGGTATCGCAGGCATGAGGCGTTTTCATTATTCAAACCTTGAACTTATCGACAGGGGATAGAATGTACCGATGACACAGAACATTAACTGGCCTTCCATTTATCGTGGGGCATCACCGGTTCAGTTAAGCGTTGTCATTCCTGGATCTAAATCTGTTACAAACCGTGCACTAATTTTAGCTGCACAAGCCAAGTCACCCTCCCTTTTGCGTCGCCCTTTAGTTTCTAGAGACAGTCAATTAATGGTTGCCGGAATTAAATCTCTTGGAATTGGTATTGACGAAAGAGACGCAGAGATCAATGGGGTTCAAGAACTGCATTGGAAAGTAACTCCAGCTCGGCTAGTTGGAGGTGCAAAAATCGATGTTGGAAACGCAGGCACTGTCATGCGATTTCTTCCTCCTTTAGCCGCACTTGCTCAGGGTGATGTTGCATTCGATGGTGATCCGCGATCTTATGAACGTCCACTAGGACCAGTAATTAAAGCCTTAGAAGAACTCGGTATTTCTGTTGACCATGAGAACCGCTACAGCCTTCCACTTACTTTGCGTGGAAAGGGTTCAATCAAAGGTGGGAAGTTAACTATCGATGCAAGTGCATCTAGTCAGTTTTTATCAGCGCTTTTATTGGTTGCCCCTTCATTTACAGATGGGTTAGTTGTTCAACATCAAGGCGAGAAAATGCCATCGATGCCACATATTGAAATGACAGTAGAGATATTGCGTCAATTTGGTGGTCAAGTTGATATCGATTCAAAAGTTCAAACCTGGAGCGTTAAGCCGGGGCAACTGCATGGCTGTGACTTAGTTATCGAACCAGATCTTTCTAATGCTGCGCCGTTTCTTTCAATTGCAATGGTTTGTGGAGGAAGCGTAACTATTGCTGATTGGCCAGGTGTCACAACACAACCTGGAGATCAACTTCGTTCTATATTAACTTCGATGGGTGGTTCAGTTTCTTTAAACAAAAATGGATTAACTGTTACTGGAAATGGCAAGATACATGGAATAGATATTGATCTCCATGATGTTGGCGAATTAACCCCATCTATTGCAGCCCTTGCCGCCCTTGCAGACTCGCCTTCTTATTTGCGCGGAATTGGTCATCTTCGTTTGCATGAGACTGATCGTTTAGCAGCTTTAACGAGAGAGATAAATTCACTCGGAGGAGATGTAGTAGAAGAAGAAACCGCACTGCGAATAAATCCTGCTCCACTTCACGGCGGAGTTTTTCACACATACGATGATCATCGACTAGCAACTGCAGGAGCTGTTCTTGGATTAGTAGTAAAAGATATTGAAGTAGAAAACATTGAGACAACTCGCAAAACTCTTCCTGATTTTCCAGGCCTTTGGAGCTCTCTTATAGCATGACGCCACGCGAATACGATGAGACAGATGCACGTGTGCGCCCCAGTAGAAGTACGCGTCCACGAAGTAAAGACAGACCTTCGCACTCAGATGCAATTTCAGCTTTAGTAACAACTGTTGATCGTGGTCGCCAAACGTGTATCACCGATGATGGGGTAATTGTTACAGCTATGCGAGCTCGAGAGTTAGGTCCAAAATCTGTTGTAGTTGGTGATCAAGTTTCAATAGTCGGTGATACATCAGGCAATGAAGGCTCATTAGCGCGGATTGTTAGCGTAAAAGACCGTCGAAATTCTCTCAGCCGAACGGTTGATGATTCTGCCCAAGTGGAGAGAACTATTGTTTCAAACATTGACCAACTTGTAATAGTTATTGCAGCAGCAAATCCAGAGCCACGTCGTGGATTAATTGATCGCTTTCTTGTCTCCGCCTTTACTGAAGGAATAGTTCCAAAAATTGTAGTAACAAAGACTGATTTAAATGAAGTCCCTAGTTTCTTGGAAGAGTATCAAGGACTGGATGTTGAGATAATTCCAACTGCAATCAAAAGTACTTCACGAGATAAAGATCTAGCTAGTCTGCACAAAGTTTTAGATGGCAAGATCTCAGTACTTGTCGGACACTCTGGTGTTGGAAAATCAACACTTATAAATGCCCTAGTTCCAGATGCAGATCGACTCACGGGTGATGTCAATGAAGCTACTGGGCGAGGACGACATACTTCATCGAGTGCAATTGCACTTCCATTAGTTAGTGCAGATGAATCGCAAAGCCATGGATGGATTATTGATACACCAGGTATTCGAGCATTTGGCCTGTCACATATAGATAATCAAAAGATAATCGATGCATTTAGTGATCTATCAGAAGTTGCAGCTAACTGTCTTTCTAACTGTTCGCACTCAGAAGAAACATGCAAACTAGATGCGTGGGCTAGCCCTGGGGGAATTGCAAATCCTCATAGAACTGCACGGTTGGCAAGTCTTCGCTCGTTGTTGGCAGTAAAAGAGAGCGCACCAACCACATTAGAGGATTAGACTTCAATCATTATGGGCAACTCGCACAAGCACCAATCTGCTGATCTACAAGATGATCTTGCATTTGCCCACGCACTTGCAGATCTTGCAGATGCGATTTCACTTGATCGATATCAGTCACAGGATTTAATTGTCACAACTAAACCAGATTTAACGCCGGTGACGGATGCAGATCGTGCGGTAGAAACGGCAATCCGTGAGGCAATTTCAACTCATAGATCCGACGATGGTCTAGTTGGAGAAGAGTTTGGAAGCGAAAAGGGTCAAAGCTCTCGTTATTGGATCATTGATCCCATTGACGGGACCAAAAATTTTATGCGTGGGGTTCCAATCTGGGCGACCTTGATCGCCCTAGTTGAGATTAATGAATCTGGCAGTGAGGAAGTAATAGTTGGAGTAGTTAGCGCACCAGCTCTGGCTCGTAGATGGTCAGCAGCTTGTGGCCATGGTGCAAGAGTCCGATTTAGTTCTGATGATTCATTAAATGAGGAATCAGAATTAGGTGGATCGGCCGAAAAGAAAATTGAAGTTTCAAAGGTTTCAACTCTTACCGATGCTTCTATTTCTTACTCTGACTTTATCGGTTGGGGAGAGCGTTTAGAGCCATTCCAAAAAATGTTGAACTCTGCTTGGCGAACTCGCGCCATTGGTGATTTTTGGTCGCATATGTTGGTTGCAGAAGGTTCTATAGATGTTGCCATAGAACCATCACTTGCGATTTGGGATATGGCCGCGTTAGAAATTATTGTCCGAGAGGCTGGTGGAGCTTTTACTGATGTCTCTGGCCATAACGGCCCATTTGGAAGTAGTGCTGTTTCTACAAACGGTTTGCTCCATAATGCAGTTGTTAATGGACTTAACCCATGAGCGCGCCTCTTGAACCTACAACTCTTTCAATTGAGGGAATGACATGTTCATCGTGTGTAAACACAGTTGAGAAAGCCCTTAACTCAGTAAGCGGGGTTCGAGCAACTGTAAATTTTGCAACAGAGACTGCGCATATTTTGGCACCAGCTGAAATGCAAGCCAAAGATTTTATTAAGATTGTAGAAAAAGCTGGATATTCAGCAACACTGGTTACTGATGCTCAATCAATAACACTTCACAGTAAAAAATCAAGCAGAGCATTATTCTTTGCATCAATTTTTGCCATTCCAGCAGTTGCCCTTTCTATGGTAATGAGTTGGCACCATCAGGTTGATATGTGGATTCATGAAGCCCTTGATTATTTTGGTCTGGCACACCCTCTTTATTCACCAACTGCATGGGCAGTTATCGCACTGAGTGCGCCGGTAGTGATTCTGGTTGCCTATCCGATTCATAAAGCAGCACTACGAAAACTTTTCCATCCAACGATGGACAATTTGATTTCAATGGGTTCACTTGCTGCATTCGGATGGTCAATCTATGCAAATTCAACAGGTATTGGTGAAGTTTATACCGAGGTTGCTGCAGGCGTTATTTTCTTTGTGATTCTTGGTCGCTTTCTGGAAACTCGAGCAAAAGCTAAAGCAAGTAGTGCTCTCTCATCCCTGCTTGCATTGGGCAGTAAAGAAGTAACAATAATTCGTGGAGGTTTTCCACTCATTGTTTCCATCGATCAATTACAAATTGGTGATGAGTTTGAAGTCCGCCCAGGTGATCGCATAGCAACAGATGGAATTGTCATTAGTGGAGAAAGTACTGTCGATAATTCCATGTTAACTGGGGAATCAAAGCCAGTAG
>Ga0255112_1000022_pt1 | contig 47624 bp, 41 predicted proteins | sample Law_Yuk_RepB_8h_FD_188470 | JGI IMG/M metagenome (GOLD analysis project Ga0255112, IMG submission 188470) | Freshwater microbial communities from St. Lawrence River, New York, United States - Law_Yuk_RepB_8h | ecosystem: Environmental > Aquatic > Freshwater > River | place: USA: New York... | reverse complement strand
TATATAAACTTATCTTAATAATTCATCTATTCTTTTATAAATAGTTTCATCTTCCCCAACATATCTTTCTAAGATTTTACCATTTGGGTCTATTATTATTTTTGTTGGAAAACCAGCTACAGAAAACTGTAATATAAAGTCTTCATTAGTTGAACTAAGTATATGATTCCATTGATATTTTGGATTGTCAAGAATAAATTTTTTCCATCTAATACCTTTATCAGATTCTGATGCAACACCTAAAATCTCCATTTTATCTTTGTATTTATCTAAATATTCTTTCATTTTTGGCATTCCTGCTATGCAAGGACCACACCAGGTTCCCCAGAAATCAATAATAACATATTTTCCCCTGAGTGATGATAATTCAAATTTATTTCCAGAATATGTATTTTTCGTACTGATTTCTGGAACTATTTTTCCAACAGCTGCAGCAGAAAATCCTTGAATTCTTTTTTGTACTTCATCGTAATATATATTACCAGTAAGAAGTCTATTATCCATCATATTATAGAATTCTGTTGCTAAGATATTTGATACCTGTGATCGGATCAACATATCTGATAATTGCCAGGCTGCTGAAGCTAAATTCGGAAAATTTCGAACAAATGCATGTTTGTATTCAACTATCTTTTTATCCAATAAAGATGCTGATTCTTTCATTTTTTTAATTACAGTAGTGTCTGTTACAAGCTTATTTGAGATTTTAACACTGCTATTTACACTCTCATTTAGTAAAGGGTAAATTACACGGTTCAAATTAGCAAAAGCATTGTTATTTTCTTCGCCATAGGGATATGCATCTGCAAAATCTGTAATCTCACCAGTAAATTTTAAATTAAATCCGGGAGCAGCAAAGAATTGTAAAGTTGATGATTTGGCAGGGTAGTAGCCATTTCCTGTTCTTTTTATTACTCTCTCAAGATTAGGGCTGATATTGGCGTACAAGAACTTTTTTATTGGGGCAGTATAAGTAAATGATTCGTTTACAACAAGTATTGAATCTTTACTATAACCATTTGGAAGCTCTTTATCAAAAATAAATAGAGTTAGATATTTAGAGTCAAGACCCTTGATTTTTCCGCTTATTGTGAACGTTTTTTCTTGTGCAAATAAATTTATTGAACAAAAAAGTGTAAATAATATTAATTTTCCTCTCATGATTATTCAGGATTAATAATCCCATATTTAATTTATTCGTTTATTGTATTTTTTCTCAAATTATTTTAGTCTTTATTTAGCAATCGTCTAATTCTCTTTGAATAAGGTTTGTTAATAAATATTCTGTAATAATTTTCCCCTTCCCGAAATAAGTTCGTTGTTGTGAATTGGTAAAGCGTATTTACGTGAATTTTTTTCAAGTTGATACGTTTGAATTGGCTTTGTTACATCAGGTCCTGAAATAGTAATAGGATAAAATTGTTTTGTTACTATAACATCATCATTAGGGTCAGAATTATTATTATATCTTCGAAGATCAAACCAGCGCTGCACAAATGGAATTTCTCTTCTCCTTTCTTGTAAAATTTTTGTAATTGCTTCTGATTGATTTGCTGCTGTTAAATTAACTAACGCACCAGGTCTTATTCTCTTTGCTCTTAATACATTTACAGCTGTTAGGGCTCCATTTATATCTCCATTTCTTGCCATGCACTCTGCCTTAATTAAATACATTTCAGCTGTAGTTGGTCCTGAAGGTATTCTGTCTTTGAAGAAAAAAATGTATCCTGGTAAACCATTTGTTGGTGTGTTGGAGCCAAAATAGTAGCTGTAATTTTCCACAATATGAAATTCATATCGTCTATCATTAGATTTATCGTATAAATCCAACAGTTCTTTGCTTGGTAAATAGAACCAAGAGCCAAAATTTTGAACTCTGAAATATAAAAACTCTTTCCATCCAAAAAAATCTACGAGATTAGTCTGATTATTGTGTGTGAAAGGGAATTGGCATGTGAATGGTGAACCACCGGTTACACTATATGTAAATGGTGTTCCATAATACATTTCCGTTGGGTTATTATAATCAACAAGTCTGCTATACTCGCCAAGGGCTAGATTTGCATACTTTAATGCTTCCGTATAATTATTTCTGTTAAGATAATATCTAGCTGCAAATCCATTTACTGCGGCAGTACTACCTCTCCAATGTTCAGGTTTGCCTCCAACTAATAATGGTTTATTAATTTTCAAAGCTTCTGCTAAGTCTGATTCAATAAACTTGTAAGTTTCTTCTAAACTAACACGAGTTAGATCTTCTTCAAAACTTGTAGATTTTTTGATTGGCAAACCCATTTCACTTTTATTTGTATTAGTATAGGGAAGGCAGTATGTATTTGCTAATTGCCAATATGCATATGCTCTTAATAGGTGTGCTTCTGCTTTTAGTCTAGCTCTATCAGCTTCCGTTCCACCTGTTACTTTATTTAAATTTTCTAGAACTGCATTTGCATAAAATACATCTCTCCATTCTCCTGAACCAGAGGCCCATAAAGCATCCGAATTAGCTGTCAATTTATTGTATTCTATATCCCAGAATGCTCTAAAAATGTTTGGTAGGAACGTGAAATTACCTCTTTTATTATCATATGTTTGTGCATTAAGCCCATAATCATCAGTACCCATCCATGATGGGTTTTCGTCACTATATAATGAACCATATTGTTCCATGAGAGCATTTAAGTGTTCGATAGATTCAAGTGGGATAGAGGAATTTTTACTAATTGGTTCATCAAGAAATTTTTCGCAGGCCGAAAAGCTTGTCACTAAGAACAATAAAGTACAAATCGTTAGTTTATCTATAAAATTTTTCATATTGATCATTTTGATATTTTAAAAATCAAATTTTACTCCTATTGTGAATTTAGGTCTAGGATTTAAAGTTCCGAGAGCATATAGTGGATCCTCTCCATACTTGTTAGATAGTATTACAAATAAATCGTTACCCTGAACAAATGCTTTCAAATTATTTATTCCAACTTTATTTAAAACTTTTTTATTTAAAGTATAAGTTAGATTGATTTCTTGCATGCGAAACCATGAAGCGCTCTCACCAAGGTAAGAGAGATTCCTATAAAATCTATCCCAAAAGAAAAATCTTGGTTCATTTGGATTAGTTGGCAATGTAAGTATTTCACTAGATTTACTATTTTGAGTTGCATCAAGAATTTCTCTTACAAATCTATTAGGTAATACTCTACCACCAAATTGTACTGGGTAATTAAAGCCCTGACGTTGAAAAACATGTCCAAGATTTGCAGTTACAATGAATGATAAATTTATTGCCTTGTAATCTAAGCTACTTGAAAGACCTAATGTATATGGAGCAACCATTGTACCTACATTATCTAAGTAGGTTCTTCCATCACCAGGAATAAATGAAGCCATATCAAAATTTGTAGAATTAGGGCCTAATACTGTTGGCTGAGGAAAAGGGGTAGCTGAATTAAAGCCCATATATTTATACATCCAAAGTGTATTAGCATTATAACCAACAGCATAAGAGGCTGTATTTCTACCAACCAGAGAAAACGAATTGTATTGTGTAAGAAATAAGTCTGTAATTTCATTTTTGTTATAGGAGAAATTGAGATTTGATCTTAACTGAATATCTTTTGAAATTTTAAAAGTAGTTCCAATTTCTAATTCAATCCCTTTATTTACCATTGCTGCATTGTTAAGGAATTGAGACGTACTTCCATTTACGGCTGGAATCGCAACAAAGGCTAAAAGATCTTTACCTCTTCTTTGATAGTAATTTATACTTCCAAATAATTTGCCTTTAAAAATAGAGTAGTCTATTCCAATATTAGCTGTACCTGTTTTCTCCCAGCGTAATGTTGGATTACCTAAACTAGAAAAGAAAGCAGTAAATTGATTTGTATAAATATTCGGTGTCGCACCAAGGCCAATTAATGGCATAAAAGAGGTACTTCTATCTTGGTTTCCATTATAACCATAAGTTGCTTTAATCGTAAGTCTGTCAATAAAGTTTATCTTAAAAAATTTTTCCTTCCATAACTGCCAACTTGCACCTACAGACCAGAATGGATTATACCTTAATTTCGGGTTGTTAGTTACAAAGTTTGCTCCATCTGCTCTTGCACTTCCTGACAATGTATATTTACTATCATAGGTATAAGCTACATTACCAAAAGCTGAGAAAAACCGATCAGTTGTGTAACCAAATGAATTGGTGTAACCGAAAGTTGTTATCTGATTCACCCAATTTCTAATTGTCAGATTTGTAGCTGGTAGTGTTCCATTTTGCCCTCCATTTACAGGTGTTCCACCTGGTCCATTTGGAAATGTGCCCAACTGTAAAGTAGCATCATTATATCCATAAGTCGTGGGTTGACCAAATGTCTGTATTACTCTACTTTGTTGTTCAGTACCTGCTAAAAAATTAACTTCATGTTTTGACATGATAGTTTTATTAAATCGTATGAGGTTTCTAAAATTCCATGCAATTGCTTGACTTCTACTTTGATTTAATATGCCACCTTTCGGTAAATTTGGAATAGGGGCTGTTGTCATAGCATTTGGTATTGTGGGATTCCAGAATGCAGCCTGGTTAACGGTTATTCTTGCATTATAACTATTTATGCCGTCAAAATTTCTAGTTTGAGTGTTAAAATTTTCGTACTGGATGCTAGTTTCAATACTAAGCCCCTTAACGGGCTTTATAACAATTCCAGTTTGTAATCTTGCATTATATTCCAAATTCACATTACTTCGACTTTTTGTTTCTCGTATGATGTTATAACTCCAGTCATTAAATGGGAAAAGTTGTGTTGGTATTTGCCTTTCTATTAATGGAGTATAATATCTTTCAGATGTAGATCTATAATTTCCGTTAGGGTCAATAAGCATTTCATAAGGTGCAAGTCTTTGTATATCACTTAGTGTTGCTCCATTATTTGTAAACTTATTATACTGTACCATTGTGCTTAGATTAAAATCAAGCCATTTTTTTATTGTTGCCAAGTTTCTATAATTAAGAATAAACCTATCATTAAACGTTTCTTTAAAATTAGATTGATTTTGCTCAAACATAAACGATAACGCATTACTCATTCTCTCGGTAGAACTAAATAAACTTAGATTGTATTGTTTAGTAATTGGATTCTCAAGTAAGTGGTCAGATATTTGCTGACTATTATTTAAGCCTTTTAAACTGTCTAATATAAAATCCCTTCTAGAAGGGGACATAAATCCAAGTTTAGTTTCATTTAAAGCCGTCTGACCAGGAGTCATATTATATCCAAATTGAGTAACTATTCCATTATTTGCAGTAGCACCCCATTTGTCAAATGATAGTTTTTCGTACTCTACTTGGTCTGATGAGGACGCAAGGGGGTTGGAATATTTTAAATCTATTTTACCACCAATACGCGTAAAGGCACTAAATTCTACTTTTAAGGGTGTCCCTTTTTTTGCATTTTTTGTAGTTACCACAATAACACCATTTACAGCTCTCGAACCCCAAATAGAAGATGCTGCTGCATCTTTTAAAATAGTTATTGTTTCTACATCACTTGGATTTATGGTATTATAATTTCCCTGTATCGGAAAACCATCAACTACAACCAATGGTTCTTGGTTGGCATAAAGAGTAGATAAACCTCTTATTTGGAAAAAAGGATTCCCTTCTTCATCCATCCTGAGTGCCTGTACACCAGCTACCTGACCTACAATGCGTGAAGAAATATTTGTAGACGGTTTTCCTAATTGTTCCTTGCTTATTGTTCCAAAGGATCCCGTTGCCCTTTCTTTTGGAATAGTTTGGTATCCTGTTGATACAACTACTTCCTCGAGTTGTTCATCTGATTCATTTAGAACAATATTAGCAGTAATTGCATCTGCATTAACGACTAATTCACTGGTTTTCAATCCCACATAGGAGAAAACTAAAGTTTGAATTCCATTAGCTAGACCTATGGTGTATTTACCATTGATATTGGTTTTTACACCCTGTTTACTACCCTTTACGCTAACATTTGCATTTGGTAGAGGTTGTTTATCTGGTCCCAAAACAGAACCAGTTACTTGCCTGGTTTGTTGGGCATGAGATGTTAGCAAACTAGAAAAGCAAAATAAAAACAGCACAATTATTTTAAATGTGTATTTCATATTTTCATGAATTAAGTTAAAGATTCCATAATTTATTAAAGAGCTTGTTTTTCTTACAAAAAATTATGCAAACGACCCGATATTATTGACAAAAAGGGTTTTATTAGAAAAATTGCTTAAACTCATCCCCTGGAGCGCAGCAAATTGACCATCCAGCTAAAGAGTTAAAGAGTAATTGTTTGGGAAGCCATAAATAATGAAGTTGGTACTTAAACCAACACAGTAGACTATAGTTAATAAACCCAACGCTATGCTCAAGTTAAGACGGGGACTTAGGTATTTTACCGAAGCAACTAGTAAAAAACAAGTCCGTACTATAACGGGCGTAGCCTGTAATACCTTAAAAGGTATATTGCTAGCTTATTATCACTATTCATATCATTAAAGGATATCGCACTAAACTGCGACTATGAGTTAGAGCAATTATTTGCAGAACCTCCACCTGTCGAAAACGACGATCTTTTTTTCATTATTACATAATTTTATTACTATTGAAATACAAAAACATAAAGTTGAAGTGAACAAAGAGTTGCCGATTAACATTTATCATGCCGAAGATTTACAATCTGTATATTAAATGTAAGTTTATATAATATGCTTCCCTGACTTCTTAGTAGCACTTTTAGTCTATACCAAACTAAGAGGTTACAACCTCAAAATTATAGTCCTAATGCACATTAAAAATTTTGATAACTTTAATGTACTATAATAAAATTGTATGCAATGACATTTAACTACGGAATTGATCATTTGACAGTAGATACAGTGATGGGAATCGCCAATGGAACCATAAAAGGCGTAATGAATAAGCAGGCTATTAAAAAGGTAAATGCCTGCAGAAAAATGGTGGAGAAGATGGCTAGCTCCAATAAAGCAGTATATGGTATTAATACTGGTTTTGGCCCCATGTGTGATGTACAAATTACACCCGCAGAAACAAATAAACTTCAAGAAAATTTATTAATCTCACATGCAGTAGGTGTAGGTAATGCGATTAGTCCTAGCTTATCTAAAATCATGATGATCTGTAAAGTGCATGCACTGTGTCAGGGTTATTCAGGTATAAGATTAGAAGTGATTGAAAGAATATTATTTTTTATTGACAATGATTTGTTACCTGTGTTGCCAGAACAAGGATCGGTTGGCGCATCGGGCGATCTTGCCCCATTGTCCCATTTATTTTTACCCTTAATTGGTGAAGGAGAATTTTGGGCAGAAGGTGAAATTGTTTCTGCTAAACAAGTTTTATCAAAACATAGCATAGTCCCAATACAATTAGCAGCAAAAGAGGGGTTGGCATTAATCAATGGCACTCAATTTATTTTAGCACATACCATTATAGGCTTAAATAAAATGGACTACTTGCTTGACTTAGCAGACGTTGCAGGAGCCATGAGCATTGAAGGTTATCAAGGAAGCGCTTCGCCTTTTAAAGAAGCCTTACATAAAATTCGTCCATTCAAGGGAAGTATTGAAGTGGCGGCACGCATGCGAATATTATTAGATAATTCTCAAAATTTAGCTTCTCATAAAGATTGCGCGCGAGTACAAGATCCTTATTCCATGCGTTGTATACCACAAGTGCATGGTGCTTCAAGAAATGCTTATTATCACTTAAATGAATTGGCAGAAATAGAAATGAACTCGGTTACAGATAATCCAATCATATTGAGTGATACCGAGGCAATTTCTGGAGGTAATTTTCATGGCCAGCTGTTGGCCATGGCATTGGATTACAGTTCAATTGCTGTTTCGGAGTTAGGCAATATATCAGACAGAAGATCCTATTTGTTGATTGAAGGAAAATTTGGTTTGCCCAGATTATTGACATCAGCTGGCGGGTTAAATTCTGGTTTTATGATTCCTCAATATACTACGGCTGCGCTAGTAAGTGAAAATAAATCATTATGTTTTCCCCCTTCTGCAGATAGCATTCCTACTTCATTAGGTCAGGAAGACCATGTTTCCATGGGAAGTATATCTGGAAGAAAATTCAATCAAATATTATGCAATCTTGAAAAAATATTGGCCATCGAATTATTATATGCGGCGCAAGCCATGGAGTTTAGACGACCTAATACTTTTTCTACCATCATCGAAAAAAATATTAAAATAATTAGAACTAAAGTGGCTAAACTAGAAGAAGACCGTCTCTTGAAAGACGATATCAATGCCATTATATCAATGGTTTCTAATCAAACCATCATTGTTAAATAAAATATTTACATGAATTTTAAAGAACAAATACAAGAAGGTATTCCAACTAAGTTGCCAGCAGCTATGAAGTTCTTTGAAGACATACAAAAACTGCCTTTTTTTTACGAGAACACTCATGAATGTCCCAGAACGGTAAAGAACGTTCCCGAACATTAAATACCGTTCCAGAACCGAATAAACCATTCCGGAACGGTAAACCTCCTTGTTTTAAATGCATAATTATGAGGTTTTGAGGTCTGTTTGAGACAACTGTTCTATTAATTCTTGTTTGGTTCTATTTAGTCCGTTAATAATCTCCCTTTGTCGATTATTTCGAAAGCTTAGGTCATCAATCTTTCGTCTAGACCTAATATATTCACCTTTTAAATCATTTAATGATCTGTACTGCAAGTATACGCATCCACCTAATACAAAAGTTGTGATGAGCAGTCCTGCTAAAGTATTGTTTCGGTCATCTGCTTTGGAAAGTTTGCGGCCTATTGCCATGTAATCATAGTTAGTCATTTTTGATAATTTTATGGGTATTTAATTTTGGGTTAGATATTATTTTGAATCCAAGAAATTCGGCATAAAGAAGGCCAGAGTGATAACCAAAGCTTAGATTCTCATAAAGTTTAACGTTGTAAGCGTTTAAAACCTCAGTAGGCACTTCATTGCCATGATCAGCTAAAATTTTTTCAATTTGTCGCTTGGTCTCTCTTTGTACTGCCGAAAAATCTAGTAGGATGTCATCGTAGGGTTGTGTTTTTAAAGCATGTTTTTGTCTCTTGCAGTCGTGAATAACTCCAAACTCGTCTCTCCATCGAGAGCAGTGTGTTTTTGTAGCTCTATCCTGATCTGCGATCGGCTCACCACAGTTTTGGCAAACTCGGCCCAGATGGTAGGTTTTCGCTTTTTTTTCTAGAGATTGAATTTTTTTCTTCATATTCGGGATATTTTATTTGTTAAATATCCCAAAAGTGGGTAATTTAGTCTTATGAAAAAAATTAAACTTAAAGAAATCCAAAAAAATGATCTTGAAGGTGTTGCGCTTCGAGGAAGCCTTTTGGAGAAAAATATAAAGATCAGAGATACCGGCTTTAAGTCCAAATCCTTTCACTACTGGAAAATGAATGGTCTCATTTCATTCGTTGCTGATGGAAAATGGGCTGAAATTAGTTTTATTGAGTATTTGTGGTTAAAAGTTCTGGAGTCCATGCGTGACTTTGGTTGTTCAATTAATCTGATGCAAAAAATTTATTACGATCAATTTATCAAGGCATATGAAGAAGACCTAGGAAAAAATACACTAATTGACAATATTACTTTTTTAAAGAGCCTTAGTAAGATTAGGGATCTTGATGAACAAGAAACGTTTCGATTAAAACATTGTGAAGAAACCCTGAATGATCCATATATAAATATTATACTTAGAACTGAAATTAGTTATTTCTATCAAATGGTATCTATGTGTATTGAAACCGGTACCGAAGCCGGCATAATAATTTATCAAGATGAAACATACGTTATGCTAGGGGATAATAATTTGGAAGTGGATAAATCAATCCCGCATATTTATATTCCAATTTCCCATTTCATAGCTGAGTTATTTATTGATGAGGAAAAAGTTAACTTCATAAATCAGTTAAGGTTGTTTAGTGAAGATGAATTGCGTCTTGTAAAAGAGCTGCGAAACAACAATATTGAAAGGGTTACTATAGTATACGATAGAGAGGCCCGGAAAGTTACTAAAATTGAATATGATAAAACAGGTTTAATGAACGGTGATAAAGCAAAAGAAGTTATGCGAATACTTGGATTAAAGAATTATTCTGCTATCCAATTAAAAACAAGAACAGGCACCTCACTTTCATTTACAAAAACTGAAACAAAATATTTTTAAAGACCCGTTTGATGCGGCTCAGTATAGTAATCGGGTCTCCTCCATTTGATATGGCGAGGCCTCAACTGAGGAAAAATGAAACCCAGTAATGAGTATGAAAAATTAAAAAATGAATTAACTGAAGAAGAATTACTTAAACAATTTGCTAATTTGATAATCGATATTTATTTCGATCAGCTATATGAAAATGAAAAACAGCAGTAGTGCACTTCAAGCAGAGCTTGAAACATTATCTACCCGTAAGTATAAAAGCCATGCTAAAGTTAGAGGTGTCGATGCAGTGGTATATACAAGAGTTAGCAGCCAAGAGCAAGCGGAAAATAACGGGAGTCTGGAGGTCCAACTTAAATACTGTAATAACTACGCAAAAACCAATAGTATTCAAATTAAAGAATACTTTGGTGGCTCCTATGAAAGTGCTAAATCAGACGGTCGTAAAGAATTTTTACGAATGATAGAATATGTAAAAAAGCACAAAAATATTTCTTACATCATAGTGTTTAACTATGACCGGTTTTCCAGAACTGGGGCTGCAGCATCACGCATAAGTGAAGAGTTAAGTAGACAAGGTGTAACTGTAAAATCTGTAACTCAGGATATCGACACATCTACAGCAATAGGTAGATTGCAAGAAAACTTTTTTCATCTCCTAAATAATTTTGATAATCGGTTAAAAAGTGACAGAACCATAATTAATACGAAAGAGGTTATGTTAAAAGGTTACTGGCCTTACCAAACGCCACTAGGATACCTTAATCTTAAGCCAAAGCATAGGGCATGCTTCCATGAGTATGTAATTACAGAATCAGGCAAACATCTTAGGAAAGGGTTTCAAATGCTTACCGAAAGAAAATACTTTTATTATGAAATAGTGGATTATTTGATGCAAAGAGGCGTAGAGATTTCAACAAAGAGCTTTCGACATGTATTTAGCAATCCTTTTTACGCGGGGTATGTAACAGGTAGCCTTTTGGGTGGTAAATTAATAGAAGGTAAGCATCCTAAATTAATTGATTTAAAAACATTTCTAGCAGCACAGGATGTTTTAAATAATAACCCATTTGTAGGTGTTGCAAAAGTATTTAGACATGATGAGGTTCCACTCAAGATATTTGTAAAGGATGAAGTAAGTGGAAAGCCATTTACTGGGTATACAACAAGGGGGAATTGGTACTACAAAACAAAAGATGCTGCAATTCCGGTTAATGTAAGTTCAAAGTTGTTAAATAGCATGTTTGTAGACCTTCTTTCTAAATACGAATTCAACCCTTCTTTAAAGAAGAAGTTTGGGGTCATTTTAACGAGTGAACTAAAAAGCAGGTTAAGTGAAAAGGCAAGCGATAAAACACTGTTAAAAAAGAAAATAGCCGAGAAACAAAGCCTGCTTGAAAAAGCGGAGTTAAAGTACATAAGCGATCAAATAACCGAAGATATTTATAATAAACACGCCCAGCAGATTCGTAGTGAGATTGGAGAATTAAGTAAGGGAATTGATTCAGCCTCAATGAGCAGTTCGAACATAGAAAAAGTAGTTCAAAATTGTTTGGCGATTTCACAAAACATAAGCCAGGCTTGGATTTCAGCAGATTACGAAAAGAAACAGCGCTTACAAAAGATGGTGTTTCCAGAGGGTATTATGTATAACAAGCAAAATGGGGTAGTTCGAACTTCTAAAGTAAACTTAATATTCAACGAAATCCCATTACTGGTAAGCCTTTGCGCCAAAAAAGAAAAAGGCGATTCTGTTAAGAATCGCCTTAAATCTAATTATGTGCCCAGAACAGGAATCGAACCTGCACTACCTTGCGATAACCAGATTTTGAGTCTAGCGCGTCTACCAGTTCCGCCATCTGGGCCTTTGTATTAGGCGGGGTGCAATATTACAAGATTCTGTGTTTTTTGCCAAAAGAAACCAACATAAACCCAAACAAATAGGGCTTATCGGAGTTGATCGGCTATACGGTCTAGATATTTCTTTTTAAAATAATAGTCTTTTACCTGCAACAGCGTTTCTTTTGGGGTAATACCCACTTTATAGCTTTCCAACAACCCTTTAATAGGTTCAAAAATTTCATCTTCTAATTGTTTAAGTGGTACAAGTAGCGCTGCCTTTTGGGTATCGTCTTCTAATTCCATAACCTGCTCGTTTAAATCCATCACTTCCATTAAAAAACTAGGAGGGAGCTGGTATTTTTCGTCGGGTACGAGTACCTCATTGATTTCTAAAATGTATGGGATAAGTAAGGACTGATCTTTTAATATCCTTAACGCTTTATTGGCTGCCGATGATAATGCCAGTGCTTCTGCTTGTTCAGCTTCTGAACTATTTGCAAAAAAATCGGGATGAAACTTTTTTTGGAGCATCAAATACTTTTTGGATACCACAGCCGTATCAGGGAAAAAGCTAACCGGTATGTCAAAAAGTTCAAAATGATTCATAGACATTAAAATTACAACTCCTTTATAAAAACAGGTAATAATCTTTTAAGTAGGTAGCAAAACTAGCGGTGTACTGCTCATTTTCTTTAATAATAATCTGTTCTACTTCAGCTGGGCTTGTTACAGCGCTACTTAATATATACATGGCCCTAAAAGGTTCGTGTGTGGGTGTTTGGAGCACCAGTGCTTTTTTAAATATAAGTAGCCCAAATTGCGCAGCTAATTTTTCAAGTTCTGTTGCCCTCGCATAGGGGATAAGAACCGAAAAACTTCCGCCTTTGCCCAGTAGTTTAACAACACAAGTAAAAAGTGATTCTAATGTTAATGTGGTGCTGTGCATGGCCGTGTTACGGAGCGCATCATCACTTTTTAAATCGTTGCTAAAAAAAGGAGGGTTGGAAATAATATGCTGGTAATTAGCTCCGCAAAAATTTTCTATAGCACTGTTGTGTACTTTAATATTCCAGCCGGTCGCTAGAGCATTGCTCGCTGCCTGCGCCGCGGCAGCAGGATCTAATTCGACAGCATCAATAACAGCGCTAGGTATTTTTTGTGCGAGTAGTAAACTTAAAAGTCCAGTGCCCGTGCCAATATCTAAAATACTAGTAGGTGCATCATCTTTTACATGTGCTGCAACCCAGGCACCAAACAGGCATGCGTCGGTACATACTTTTAGCGCGCAGTCCGATTGTTGAACTGTAAATTGTTTGAACGAAAAATAGTTATTAGACATCTAATAGATGCTTAGTCTGCAAAGCTTGCAGCTATGTATTCACTATTTAAGCGGGCAATATTTGTGATGGAAATTTCTTTAGGGCAAGTAGCTTCACAAGCACCAGTGTTGGTACATGATCCAAAACCTTCTTTATCCATTTGAGCCACCATGTTTTGTACCCTTGTAGTACGCTCAGGTGCACCTTGTGGTAATAAAGCGAGGTGAGAAACTTTTGCACTCAAAAATAGCATCGCAGAACTGTTTTTACAAGCTGCTACACAAGCACCACATCCAATACACATAGCTGCTGCAAAGGCGTCGTCTGCTTTTTGCTTTTCGATAGGTAAGGTGTTACCATCTACTGCATTACCGGTGTTAACGCTAATATAACCACCAGCCTGAATGATTCTATCAAATGCAGAACGGTCTACCATCAAATCTTTGATTACTGGAAAAGCATCTGCTCTCCATGGTTCTACAACAATCGTGTCTCCATCTTTAAAGGCACGCATGTGTAATTGACAAGTTGTATTTGCTTGCCAAGGACCATGAGGTTTACCATTAATATACATAGAGCATGAACCACAAATACCTTCTCTACAATCATGGTCAAATGCAACCGGATTTTCTCCGTCTTTGATTAATTGTTCGTTAAGTACGTCAAACATTTCTAAGAAACTCATTTCAGAAGAAATATTTTCTACGCGGTACATTTTAAAAGTACCTTTTGTGTTTTTATTTTTTTGTCTCCAAACTTTAAGGTTTAGATTCATGTTGTAATGTTCCATTTCAAGAAAATTGAAAAGTTGATAGATCGTTTACTAATGATTATTTGTAGTTACGTTGTGAAGGTTTAATCACTTCGTACTTTAATTCTTCTTTGTGTAATTCCCAATTGTGTTCACCTTTAAACTCCCAAGAAGCTACATACATAAAGTTTTCATCGTCTCTTAATGCTTCACCATCTTCTGTTTGGTATTCTTCTCTAAAGTGTCCACCACAACTTTCGTTACGGCTTAAGGCGTCTACACACATAAGTTCACCTAGTTCAATAAAGTCGGCAACGCGGTTTGCTTTATCAAGTTCTGGGTTCATCTCATTAATTTCTCCTGGAATTCTTACGTCAGACCAGAACTCTTTTTTAAGCGCTTGCACTTCTGCAATGGCTTGCTTTAAACCTTCTTCGTTTCTAGCCATACCACATTTATCCCAAATAATTTTTCCCAAACGTTTGTGGAAGCTCTCTACCGTTTGTGTTCCTTTGATGCTCATTAATTTTTCAATTCTTGCAAGCACCACTTTTTCAGCTTCTTCAAATGCTGCATGATTGGTATCGAGTCCTGTGCTATAAATTTCGTCTGCTAAATAATTACCAATGGTGTAAGGAATCACAAAGTATCCATCTGCTAAACCTTGCATAAGTGCACTTGCACCAAGGCGGTTAGCACCATGCTCACTAAAGTTAGCTTCACCTAATGCATACAATCCAGGAACCGTAGTTTGTAATTCATAGTCTACCCAAAGGCCACCCATTGTGTAGTGTACAGCAGGGTAGATACGCATTGGAACTTCGTACGGATCTTCACCAGTGATTTTTGCATACATGTCAAATAGGTTGCCATATTTTTCTTTAACAACCTCTTTACCTAATGCTATAATTTGTTCTTGGCTTACATTTTCTAAACCTTGTTTGCCTATTTCAATTTTACCATAACGTAATATGGCTGCAGCATAATCTAGGTATACTGCTTGCTTAGAAGTACCCACGCCATAACCAGCATCACATCTTTCCTTGGCAGCTCTTGATGCCACGTCGCGTGGGACTAGGTTACCAAATGCAGGGTATCTGCGCTCTAAATAATAATCTCTTTCTTCTTCAGGAATATCTACCGCTTTGCGCGTTTCATTTAAATTTTTAGGTACCCAAATACGTCCGTCATTTCTGAGTGACTCAGACATGAGTGTTAATTTAGACTGATGGTCTCCACTAACTGGAATACATGTTGGGTGAATTTGTGTAAAGCATGGGTTGCTAAACAAAGCACCTTGACGGTGTGCCTTCCAAGCGGCAGTAACGTTAGAGCCCATGGCATTGGTAGATAAATAAAATACGTTGCCATATCCACCAGTACATAATAATACCGCGTGACCAAAATGTTTTTCTAAATTACCAGACACTAAATCACGTGCAATAATACCTCTTGCTTTACCATCAATTTTTACCACTTCATGCATTTCGTGACGGCTATACATTTTTACATTACCAAGTGATACCTGACGCTCTAAGGCTTGGTACGCACCAATCAGTAATTGCTGACCTGTTTGGCCCGCTGCATAAAATGTACGTTGAACCTGCGTACCGCCAAAAGAACGGTTGCTTAATAGTCCACCATATTCACGTGCAAAAGGAACACCTTGTGCAACGCACTGATCAATAATATTAACACTCACTTCGGCAAGGCGGTGAACGTTTCCTTCACGCGCACGGTAGTCGCCACCTTTAATGGTATCGTAGAATAATCTAAATACGCTGTCACCATCATTCTGATAGTTTTTAGCGGCGTTGATACCACCTTGTGCAGCAATAGAATGTGCACGGCGCGGAGAGTCCTGAAAACAAAACGCTTTTACCTTATAACCAAGTTCACCTAAAGAAGCAGCAGCAGATGCACCAGCTAAACCAGTACCTACTACAATCACTTCTAGTTTGCGTTTATTAGCCGGGTTAACAAGTTTGCAATGTCCCTTGTAATCTTCCCATTTTTTTTCGAGGTTTCCGGCAGGTATTTTTGAATTAAGCATATGCTTAGAAATTTAAATTGAGTGATAATTATTTGATCCAACCAAAATAAAAACTGAGTGGCATCAGTGCAAATAATAAAGGCACGATGATTGAAAATCCAACGCCCACACTGTTAATTAAGCCACTGATTTTTTTGTTGTGGATACCAATCGTTTTAAAAGCACTTTGAAATCCGTGTAATAAGTGATACGCTAAAGAACCGCAGGCTAATACATAAAGTGCAACAATAAGTGTGTTACCAACAAATACGTTTCTCATTTCGGCATATAAGTTGTGGTGCATAACACCATTGTATTCTACTTCTGCAAGTGCTTGAACAGTTCCCATACCTCCAAGTCTACTCGGCGTCCAAAAATGATAAATGTGCATCACTAAAAACATAAGTAGGAGGGTGCCTAGTATTGCCATACTTCTGCTATACCATTTACTACCATCAGCGTATGCGACTGCATATCCTGTACTTCTTTTTTTACGATTTTCTAGCGTTAATAAATAACCCTGAAAAATGTGCAAGAAGAAACCAGCAAAAAGACCAATTTCTAAAATTCTTGGAAGCACATTGCTACCCATAAAGTGAGCCGCTTTGTTAAACATTTGCCCCTGATCGGCAGGATCATAAGCAGCAGCCCAAATACAAGCATTAAGCCCCACATGCACAATTAAAAAGAGCACTAGAAATATTCCAGTAAAACCCATCACCAATTTTTTACCAACCGATGATGTAAAGACTTGTTTCCAGGTCATAATGAACGTTTTGTGTTTTTAAAATCGGTGCAAAAATAGCACAGGAAACGATGCCTTTCTCTAATCGAGCAACTTTTTTCGCAGGACTAATGCACATCTTTAAACAGTATAATCGCCGTTTACATAAAAAGAGCCCCCATTAACCATTAAGAACTGTATTTTTGGACCATGTTTAAGTTACTAGGAATATTATGGAATAGTTTTAGGATGGCGATTCAGGAACTCAGGGTAAACAAGCTCAGAACGTTCCTTTCTTTGTTTGGAATTACCATTGGTATTTTTTGCATCATTGGCGTGTTAGCAACGGTAGACAGTTTAGAGCGAAAAGTACAAAACGATATCAAAGCTTTTGGTAACAACACGATATATATTGATAAGTGGAGTTATGCGGGTGGACCCGATTATCCTTGGTGGAAATATGTAAAACGTCCAGTGCCAAAAATAGAAGAGATGCGTTTTGTAAAAGCAAAATGTGACTTGGCTGCTAATACTTCTTTTTTTTGTTCGTCTACTGTAAATGTTAGCTACCTAAATAGTATTTTAAGCGGCGTAAGTATTTATGGTATTACCGAAGATTTTAACAACATTCAAACCTTGGATATCGCTGCTGGACGCTATTTGAACGAATCTGAATTTACAAGAGGTACAACATCTACGGTTATCGGAAATTTGGTAGCCGATGAATTATATGGTGGTGCGCAAAAAGCAGTGGGTAAACAAATTACTTACAACGGAAAGCATTTATATATTGTTGGTGTCATTAAAAAGCAAGGCCAAAGTTTAATTGGTGGTTTTAATTTTGATGAGTGTATGATTACCTCTTACAGGTATTTTTCAGGGGTGTACAATCCAGATAATTCCAGCCCATATATTATGGTGCAGGGTAAGCCGGGTGTTTCTTCTGCAGCACTCGCCGAAGAGTTACGAGGTGTGATGCGCCAGCTGCGCAGGTTAAGCCCTAGTGAAGAGGATGATTTTTCATGTAATGATGTGGCTCAGTTTAGTGAAGTAGTGGGTGGATTTTTTGGAAAAGTTACTGCTGGTGGATGGGCCATTGCAGGCCTTAGTTTAATTGTAGGCGCATTTGGAGTCGCTAATATTATGTTTGTAACCGTTCGTGAAAGAACCAGTCAAATTGGACTTAAAAAAGCCCTTGGCGCAAAACGCCGTACCATTTTATCTGAGTTTTTACTAGAAAGTGCCTTCTTATGTATTTTAGGTGGTTTATTTGGTTTAATACTAGTTTGGTTACTTGCGATGGGTCTAACTGCCGTTCTGCCGTTCCCAATATTTATCGCGCCTAATATTGTATTTTTGGCCCTAAGCATTTGTATTATTTTGGGGATTGTATCGGGTATTATTCCAGCATCAATTGCTGCTAAAATGGATCCGGTGGTTGCCATTAGAACCAAATAATTAGAACCAGTAAAAATGTCGGTAACCATTTTAGCCATCGAATCTTCTTGTGACGAAACATCTGCATCCGTATGTGTAGATGGTGCTATTTTATCCAACTTTATTGCCAACCAAACGGTACATGAAATCTATGGTGGCGTAGTGCCAGAACTTGCGAGTAGAGCACACATGCAAAATATTGTTCCAGTAGTCGACTCCGCATTACAAAAAGCATTTCCAGACATTGCGTCTTCTTCAGAACGCCTTCAAAAGCTTGATGCCATTGCGTTTACGCAGGCTCCCGGTTTAATTGGAAGTTTGCTGGTAGGTGCGCAGTTTGCAAAATCATTGGCACTTAGTTTGCAAAAACCTCTTATTGCCGTGCATCACATGCAGGCGCATGTGCTGGCTAATTTAATTCCAGAACACCGCCCTAGTTTTCCATTTTTATGTTTAACAGTGAGCGGTGGTCACACACAAATTGTACTTGCTAATAGTCCAACTAATCTCAAAATTATTGGTGAAACAATCGATGACGCAGCGGGCGAGGCTTTTGATAAATCAGCAAAATTATTAGGACTTCCATACCCTGGTGGTCCATTAATTGACAAGTATGCAAAATCCGGAAATCCACTGGCTTTTAAATTTGCAGAACCTCAAATTCCGGAACTCAATTTTAGTTTTAGTGGACTTAAAACCTCCATCTTATATTTTATACAAAAGCAGGAGCCTGGTTTTATAGAAGCCAACCGTGATGATTTGTGTGCCTCGGTTCAGCATGCCATTGTTACCATTTTAATTAAAAAGCTTCAAAAAGCGGTGGTGCAAACCGGCGTTAAACAGGTATGTATTGCGGGTGGTGTGAGCGCAAATAGTGGTCTACGAAACGCACTTATGGAGGCGGGTAAAAAGTACAATTGGGCGCCGTTTGTGCCTCCATTCGAATATTGTACAGACAATGCCGGTATGATTGCTATAACGGCTTATTATCAGTATTTAGCGGGCCAGTTTACAAGTTTGGACGCGAGCCCTAGTGCGCGGGCTGTTTGGGCGTAAGTTCCCTCTAGTTCATTTCCTCATTTATTTTAGCGGTTTTATTGCAGCATTAATTGTAATTTTGCGCCCTCAAACCCTGATTCATCTTATGATTAGTGCTAGAAATATTACCCTCGCTTATGGTAAGCGCGTACTTTTTGACGAAGTAAATATCAATTTCATCAAAGGGAATTGTTATGGCGTTATTGGTGCCAATGGTGCCGGTAAGTCTACGTTTTTAAAAATCCTTAGTGGAGAAATTGAACCCAATAAAGGAACCGTAGATATTTCGCCAGGTGAGCGTATGAGCTTTTTAAAGCAAAACCAATTTGAATTTGATACCTGTTCGGTTTTAAATACCGTGCTCATGGGCCACAAAAAAATGTGGGAAGTGATGCACGAGCGTGAAGCGATTTATGCCAAAGCGGATTTTTCTGAAGAAGATGGTTTACGTGCCGGAGAATTAGAAGGAGAGTTTGGCGAAATGGGAGGCTACACTGCAGAAAGTGATGCTGCAACATTATTAAGTAGCCTTGGTATCAAAGATGATATGCATGCGAGTGCTATGCAAGATATTCCGTCAAATATGAAAGTGCGTGTGTTATTAGCACAAGCATTATTTGGCAATCCAGATATTTTATTACTCGATGAACCTACCAACGGCCTAGACATTGAAACCATTGGTTGGCTAGAAAACTTTTTAGCAGAATACGAAAACATTGTACTGGTTGTAAGTCACGATAGACACTTCTTAGACACCGTGTGTACACACGTTGCAGACGTTGATCGTTCAAAAATTAAAACCTTTACGGGCAACTATACTTTCTGGTATGAGTCTTCTCAATTGATGAGCAGACAAATGAATGATAAGAATAAAAAAGTAGAAGATAAGCGTCAAGCGCTTATCGATTTCATTGCCCGATTCTCTGCCAATGCTTCTAAAAGTAAGCAAGCAACTTCTAGAAAAAAGGCGTTGGAAAAATTAACCATCGAAGAAATTGAACCGTCTAACCGTAAATATCCAGGTATCATTTTCCAACCGCTAAGAGAGGTAGGAAATCAGATTTTGAACGTGGAGAATTTGAAAAAAACAGTGGATGGAAGAACCCTATTTGATAAAGTAACTTTTAGCGTTAACAAAAACGAGAAAATTGCTTTTATAAGTAAAGATCCATCTGCGGTGACCCATTTCTTTGACGCGATCAACGAAATTACGGTTGCGGATGCAGGTAAATTTGAGTGGGGTACCACCATCACCAAAGCATATTTACCCGTAGAAAATGGGGAATTTTTTACGGAAGGCCTCACCCTTATGGACTGGTTAAGACAATATGTTCCTGCGCACGTAACAGACGCCGACGAACCTTTTATTAGAGGATTTTTAGGTAAAATGTTGTTTAGCGGAGACGACATTATGAAAAAAACCAATGTACTAAGTGGTGGAGAAAAAGTACGTTGTATGGTTAGCCGTATGATGCTACAAAATCCCAATCTTGTTGTACTCGATCAGCCTACCAACCACCTCGACCTAGAAAGTATCCAAAGTTTTAACGAAGGTTGTATGACTTTTCCGGGGGTAGTGCTCTTAACTTCTCATGATCATACGTTTATGCAAACTGTGGCAACACGTATTATTGAGTTAACGCCAAAGGGCATCATTGATCGTTTAATGACTTTTGATGAGTATATGGAAGACGGTCGTGTGCAAGAATTGAGGGCAGAGATGTATAGTTAAGTCGCTGAAAATGAATAAAATAGGGTGTAAATACCCCGCAGCAGATAAATAATTTAAAAAAAGGGATTTTCGTATTGGTAATTTGAAGCATTTCCTTACCTTTGCCGTCCCGAAAAAAATAGAGTCATGGCAAGAGTATGTCAAGTTACAGGTAAAAAACCGATTGTTGGAAATAGTGTTTCACACTCTAACATCAAAACAAAGCGTCGTTTCTTACCTAATTTACAGAAAAAGCGTTTCTTTTTCGCTGAAGAAGACCGTTGGGTTTACCTAAAGGTTTCAACTGATGCACTTAGAACGATTAATAAAAATGGTTTAGCTTCCGTAATCAAAGAATTGAGATTAAAAGGAACAAAAATCTAATTTACAATAACAAAGTAAACGACCAATACAATGGCAAGAAAAGGCAATAGAGTACAGGTTATTTTGGAGTGCACAGAGCATAAGGCCACTGGTCTTGCTGGTACAAGCCGTTATATCACTGTAAAAAACAAGAAGAATACGCCAGAGCGTATGGAGTTAAAGAAGTTTAACCCAATCATGAAAAAAGTAACTGTTCATAAAGAAATTAAATAGTAATGGCAAAATCTGCATCGAAAAACGCGAAAGTAAAAGATCTTAAGGCTTCTGCAGAAGCTAAAAACTGGACTAAAGTGATCAAGGCTGTTAGAAGCCCTAAAACTGGCGCCTATACTTTTAAAGAAAATATCATTCACAAAGACAAAGTGAACGATTTCTTAAAAGAGAAATAGTTTCAGTACTTAAACTTATTCATAAAGCTTTCTCCTCATCGGGAAGGCTTTTTGTATTTTTACACCTCAAATTAGTACTATGGGATTTTTAGGAAAGCTATTTGGTATCAAAGAAAAGGAGAGTTTAGACCAGGGTTTACAACAAACCAAGGAGGGCTTTTTTGCTAAAATCACAAAAGCCATCGCGGGTAAAAGCACCGTTGATGACGAAGTATTAGATAACCTCGAAGAAGCACTTATTGGTGCCGATGTGGGTATGGAAACTACCTTGCAAATTATTGAACGCGTAGAAAAAAGAGTTAAGCAAGATAAATACTTGAATACAAGTGAGTTGAATGTTTTACTTCAACAAGAAATTGAAGCTATATTGGTAGATGCACCCGAGCCTGAATACAAAGACTTTACGATTCCTGCTGGTAAAAAGCCCTATGTGATTTTAGTGGTGGGCGTTAATGGAGTAGGCAAAACCACCACCATTGGTAAGCTAGCCAACAACTATAAAAAGGCAGGTAATCAGGTTGTACTAGGTGCCGCAGATACATTTAGAGCAGCAGCCACAGAGCAGCTCACTATTTGGAGTGAGCGCGTTGGCGTTCCTATTGTTAAGCAAACCATGGGTGCCGATCCAAGTGCCGTGGCATTTGATACCGTTACCAGCGCTGTTTCTAAAAATGCCGACGTCGTGATTATTGATACCGCCGGTCGTTTACACAATAAGTTGCACCTGATGGATGAACTGGGTAAAATTAAGCGTGTGATTCAAAAGGTGATACCTGGTGCTCCACATGAAGTAATGCTGGTACTAGATGGTTCTACTGGTCAAAATGCCCTCGAACAAGCCAAGCAATTTACCGCTACCACCGAAGTCACGGCTTTATCCATTACAAAGCTAGACGGTACAGCAAAAGGTGGCGTGGTGCTTGCCATTGCTAGCCAGTTTAAAATTCCGGTAAAATATATTGGGGTCGGCGAAAAAATAGATGACCTGATCATTTTTGATAAGCATGAATTTGTTGACAGCCTATTTAAAGGTGTAACGAACAGCTAATCCACCCCAACCTCCTTCAAAATAGGTATGTCCCACTAGGTTAAATGAGGGCTGCCAGTCAAAACTAATGGCTAGGGGCGCGTTTGGTATTTTGTAGTCTAAACCAATTACGCCGTCCACACCAATGGCAAAAACAGCCGTACTAGGCGGGTTTCTGAGCCTCCAACTGCTATTCCAAAGGCCAAAGTGGCCGCCGCCGCCCACATACCACTGTAGGCCCTCTGCATTAGGAATGGGCATGTGTTTTTCATATAAACCCGTTAATCTAAAGCCATCATCGTTAAAGTAAGCCAGTAATTCCTTGGCTACAGTCTCTGACTTATACTGTTTATAGGTAATAGCACCAGGGTAAACTTTTACACCTATAGATTGAAGGATGGGTTTGGTTGTTTGGGCACCCGCGTAAAAGACAGCAACAAATAATAAAGCGGTAAAAAGTAGTTTTTTCATAAAGGGGGTTTGAAAATACCCTACAAAAATAATTATCAATTACTGAAAGAATAGTTAAGGTTGCTCTTTAATAATTATTTAGGTTTGTAGTATGCATGATTTTAAAGAATTGGTGGCCGAGTTTGGTACCCGTTTTGGGGTAGCTCAATTTCCGACGACCCCTGCAAGCCTTTATGAACCTGGCGAATATTTTTTAAGTATTGGCGGTAAAAGAATTAGACCCATTTTATGTGTGCTCGGTAATGAGCTTTTTAGTGAAATCACCGAAGACGCCTGGTCACTTGCTACTGCTATTGAGCTATTTCATAATTTCACCCTCATTCATGACGATATGATGGATGCTGCTGCGTTAAGGCGCGGCATGCAAACAGTGCATACAAAATATGGCGACAATACGGCGCTATTAACTGGTGATGTCATGCTCATTAGAGCCTACGAAAAATTACAAAACATTAACCCAGCTTATTTACCTAAAATATTAAGCCTCTTTAATACAACAGCAAGAGAAGTTTGTGAAGGTCAGCAACTGGATATGGATTTTGAAAAAATGCCATCAGTTACCCTTGACGCTTACATACATATGATTACCCTCAAAACGTCGGTACTACTTGCGGCTAGTTTAGAAATGGGGGCCATATTAGGCGGTGCCACGCCAAATAACTGCAAACACTTATATGAATTTGGAAAAAACCTGGGTATTGCTTTTCAAATTCAAGACGATTATTTAGACGCTTTTGGCGATCCTGAAAAATTTGGTAAAGAAGTAGGTGGCGATATCAGACAAAATAAAAAAACTTTTTTACTGCTGCATGCACTAGAAGTAGCAACACCTGATCAGCGCGCTAAACTTGATTCACTCCTTGCAAGTTCTGGTCCGGATAAAGTACCACAGGTACTGGAACTATTTAAAGCATGTAATGTAGATGCCTGGGCTATCGAACTCAAAGAAAAATATTTACAAATGGCCCTTGCTAATTTAGAAGATATTGCTGTTACCGGTAGTCGAAAGTCGGCACTATTAGCACTTGCCAATTATTTAATGCAACGGGAAAATTAATTTTATATTTTATTCGTATACTAAACGCAATTATTAGCGCATGTCAAATTCTTTATTTAGAAAAAAATCAATTGTAAAAATCAATGCCGATGCTGCAGCAGCAGAGGGGCATGGATCTGGACTTAAAAAAATATTAGGCGTAAAGGATTTAACTTTTATGGGTATTGCTGCCGTTATTGGGGCAGGTATATTTTCTACTATTGGTACGGCTGCTTTTAATGGTGGTCCGGGTATATCCCTTTTGTTTGTTATTACAGCAATCACCTGCGGATTTAGTGCACTTTGTTATGCCGAGTTTGCAAGTAGGGTGCCTATTGCTGGAAGTGCTTATACCTATGCGTATGTTTCTTTTGGCGAAGTAGTTGCTTGGATTATTGGTTGGGCGCTTATACTTGAATATGCCATTGGTAATATTGTAGTGGCTATTAGTTGGAGTGGATATTTTAATAATTTATTAGAAGGATTTAATATTCATTTGCCAGGATGGCTTGCTACCAATACCACAAATGCACAAAGTGGTTACGATGAAGCAGTTAAAGCCATGGCAGGTGGCGCTTCACTTGAAAGCCTTGGTAGACATGCAAAAACGGGTTACGATGCTATTGTTAACGCACCGGTTATTGCTGGTATAAAATTCATTATCAATATACCTGCTTTTGTAATTGTAATGCTAGTGACAGCACTTGCTTATATCGGAATTAAAGAGAGTAAGAAAACAACCAACTACATGGTAATTTTTAAAATTGCCGTAATCATTTTTGTAATTGTGATGGGCTTCTTTTATGTAGACACAGCTAACTGGGATCCATTTTTACCCAACGGATTTACGGGTGTGCTTGCGGGTGTATCTGCTGTATTTTATGCCTATATTGGTTTTGATGCTATTTCAACCACTGCCGAAGAATGTAAAAATCCGCAACGTGATTTACCGCGTGGTATGATTTATTCCTTAATTATTTGTACGGTCCTTTATATTTTAATTGCGCTCGTATTAACGGGCATGGTTCATTATAGTGAATTAAAAGTTGATGATCCTTTAGCATACGTGTTTCAAAAATTACACCTTAATAAAATTGGGTATTTAATTTCTGTTAGTGCGGTTGTTGCAACAACAAGTGTACTTCTTGTTTTTCAATTAGGTCAGCCGCGTATTTGGATGAGTATGAGTAGGGATGGACTTTTACCTAAAAAGTTTGCTCAAGTGCATCCAAAATTTGGTACGCCTTCTTTTGCAACCATTGTTACTGGATTTTTAGTGGGAATTCCATCACTTTTTGTTTCTAGTTCTACCATGACCGATTTAACAAGTATTGGAACACTCTTTGCATTTGTGTTGGTGTGTTTTGGTGTGCTCGTACTTCCACGTATGGCAAAAGAAGCAGGCAGCACTGCTTTTAGACTTCCGTATCTAAACGGACAGTTTATCATCCCTGCTATTGTTGCTGTGTTCGTTTATTTTTCAATGAACCGCATATCAGATGCCTTTGCTAATTATGCTACTGAAGGGTTTCAAGAAATATTATTTTTACTCTTTATTTTTATAGCCATTGTAACAGGGGTATTAAGTTTTGTGCGGAAATACTCGGTGATACCAGTGGTAGGCGCACTTTGCTGCCTCTATTTAATGATTGAAATACCCGCTATTAGCTGGTTATGGTTTTTTGTATGGATGGGCATTGGTTTAACCATTTACTTCTTTTATAGTAGACGTAGAAGTAAACTCGCAGCATAATAATGAAATATCAGATTGGTGACGAAATTTTAGTGTTGCATAGCAACGAAGAAGGAAAAGTGGTTGATTTTATCAATGATAAAATGGTGATGATTGAAGTGCGCGGCGTAAAGTTTCCGGCTTATATGGATCAAATTGATTTTCCTTATTTTAAGCGCTTCACCCAAAAAAAAATTGTAGAGGACCAAAAGCCGCTTAAACAGTTTATTGATAATATCCCAACCGAAAAACCAAAGCCTACGGCCGTAAAAGAAGAAACGGGTGTTTGGTTAACCTTCATTCCAAAGTTTGGACTCGACGATTTTAACGATGAAATTGTTGTTTCGTTTAAGGTGCATCTGGTGAATAACATGGCTACTGCATATGGGTTTCATTACAAGCAGTTTTTGTCTTCTAGTTTAAATTTTGAATTAGATACTACCATTCAACCCTTTCATGATTTTTATTTACATGACCTAGCGTTTGAAGCCATCAACGATACCCCTAATTTTAGTGTAGACTTTTCTTTACTTCAAAAAGTAAAATATAAGGCAGCGCATTATGAAACAATACTTAAGCTAAAGCCTAAACAGGTTTTTAATGCCATCGAAAAATTAAAAGAAAACAACGAGCCAACACTCACGTATTTGTTGTTTGATTCATATCCAGACGAAGCGGTGGTAGAATCTTTTGATATCTCTAAATTATCGGCGGCCGGTTTTAAAGTGTACGACGCTAAAAAGATTAAAGAAAATTTACCACCAGCAAGATCGGTGGTAGACCTTCACATCGAAAAGCTCATAAATAGTTATTTGCATTTATCCAATACCGAAATTATGGGTATTCAGTTAAGTGAATTTGACAGATGGTTTGATCTAGCCGTAGCGCACCGCCTGCCTTCATTTATTGTGATCCATGGCGTTGGCGAAGGGGTTTTAAGAGACGAACTACATAGCATTTTAAAGACAAAAAGAGAGGTCAAACACTTTATCAATCAATACGATACGCGCTTTGGCTATGGTGCCACAGAGATATTCTTTAAATAAAGGTTATCTTTGCAGCTCCATAAGCCCGAACCATCGAGGTGCTTAGGCACTTAGGAAAGTCCGGACAGCATAGGGCAACCCACCGGTTAAGCGCCGGCCATTTATATGGTAGCATATAAATGAGAGATAGTGCCACAGAAAATAACTTCCGTTTTGCAAAAAGCGGACACAGGTGAAAATGTGAGGTAAGAGCTCACAGCTTTTGTTGGTAACAGCAAAGGAGGGTAAACCTTGGGTGTTGTAATGCCATGTATAGGAATCTTTGAAAGCGGCTCGTTTGATTCCAATTTATTGGAAGGGTTCCAGGGTAGGCAGCAAGATTGTGTTAGTAATAATACAACTAGATAAATGATGGTTTAGAAACAGAATCCGGCTTACGAGGCTTATGGTTTTTTTTATTTTGAAATAATTGTTTTGATATGACACAAGAGCAGATTAAGTATATGAGAGACCGAGTGACGGTTTTGAGGAGGTTTCTTTGACGTTGAGAACCGCATATATAAAGTAGATACAGACAAGCAACTTTCGCTTTCGCCTGGCTTCTGGGATGACAACACCAGAGCTACTGGCATCATGAAAGAAATTAAGGTAAATGAATATTGGTTAAAGCTTTTTAAGCAAGTAGAAAGTAGCGTAGAAGATTTTGCGACCTTGTTTGAATTCTGGAAGGCTGGTGATGCCACCGAAGAAGAAACCAAAGAAGCGCACGTTATTGCCATTGCGCAAATAGAAGAAGCTGAATTTAAAAGCACACTCAATAAACCAGAAGACGAGCTCACTGCCGTTTTACAAATTAATCCGGGTGCAGGTGGAACGGAAAGTCAAGACTGGGCCGAAATGTTACTGCGCATGTACCGCATGTATGGTGAAAAGCAAGGTTGGAAAGTAACTGAAATAGATTTTCAGGCAGGTGATGGCGCGGGTATTAAAAGTGCAACCCTACAATTTGAAGGAGACTTTGCTTATGGATTTTTAAAAGCAGAAAGTGGTGTTCACCGTCTCGTTCGTATCTCTCCATTTGATAGCAATGCCAGAAGGCATACTTCTTTTGCTTCTGTATATGCATATCCCTTAATTGATGATACCATCGAAATTACCGTAAACCCTGCCGATTTAGAGTGGGCCTTTTATAGAAGTGGTGGAAGTGGTGGTCAAAACGTAAATAAAGTAGAAACAGCGGTTCGTTTAAAGCACGGACCCAGTGGTTTTATAGTAGAGTGCCAGCAGGCCAGAACGCAGGGTGAAAATAGAGAGCTCGCATTAAAGATGCTTAAGAGCAGGCTTTACGAAGAAGAGCTACGCAAGCGTCAAGAAGCCCTCAATGCTACCAATGCCAACAAGAAAAAGATAGAGTGGGGAAGTCAAATCCGAAGCTATGTATTTCATCCTTACAAGATGATTAAGGATCACCGTACCGATTATGAAGTAGGAAATGTGGGTCCAGTGATGGATGGAGAAATAGAAGGCTTTATTAAGGCTTATTTAATGTTAGAAAAGGAGAGCCAAGATTAGTTAAATTTGATGTCTATGTTAGTGCCAATTTTGCTTATCATTTTTGTATTGGGTTATGCCTTCATTACGCTTGAGCATACCATTCATATTAATAAGTCGGCAACGGCACTTATTACTGCTGTTTTGTGTTGGACATTAATTGTATTGAATGCATCCGATAAGGAACTGGTGATAGAATCGCTTACGCATCATTTAAGTAGTATTAGTGAAATCGTATTTTTTTTATTGGGCGCCATGACTATTGTAGAGTTAATTGATGCCCATGACGGATTTCAAAATATTGCAGAAGCTATAAAAACAACCAATAAAACAAAGCTCATTTGGCTCATAGCAATTATTACATTTTTCTTGTCTGCGGTATTGGATAATTTAACAACCACGATTGTAATGATTTCAATTTTAAATAAATTGATTGAAGACAAAAAAACCAAATGGATGTTACTGGGTCTTGTGATCATTGCTTCAAATGCAGGTGGCGCATGGAGCCCAATAGGAGATGTCACTACAACGATGCTATGGATTGGAGGTCAGATTACGCCGTTACATATTGTTAGACAGGTGTTTTTTGCCAGCTTAGTGAGTATGGTTATTCCAACCCTTATTATCAGTTATATGATAAAAGGTCAAATTGCATTAAAGCAGGCACCGGCAGATCAAGTTAATAGTACTTCAAATTTATTTGATCGCAACTTGATTTTTATTGTAGGAATTGGTGCATTGCTTTTTGTTCCCATTTTTAAAACTATTACGCATTTGCCGCCGTATATGGGCATGCTACTTTGCCTCGGTATTATTTGGGTGGTAACCGAAATATTACACAAGAAAAAGCCTTCAGAAGAAAGAGGCGTTTTGTCTGTTAACCATGCCATTCAAAAAATTGATACGCCTAGTATTTTATTTTTCTTTGGTATACTTATGAGTATCGCTTCATTAGAATATGTTGGGATATTACCTGAGTTAGCCGGATTTTTAAATACAACTATTGGTGATATTAATTTGGTGGCCATTGCCATTGGATTATTGTCTGCTGTTTTAGATAATGTGCCACTCGTTGCTGCTTTACAAAGTATGTATACACTCGAGCAGTATCCGCAAGATCATTATTTTTGGGAGTTACTCGCATATACAGCTGGCACAGGTGGATCTTGTTTAATCATTGGATCTGCTGCTGGAGTGGCGGTAATGGGGCTAGAAAAAATTGATTTTTTCTGGTACTTAAAACGCATTAGTTGGATTGCGTTGATTGGTTATCTGGTTGGCGCACTTGTGTTTATTGTGCAGCACAATTTGTAATTCAGTAAGCTAAACGCTGTTCTAGTTCCCTATTAGTATATCAAACTTGCTTTTTGGTCTAATTTTGTCTTGCCAATTAAAGCTTTTCAGTTTCAGTTCATCATGATTGGTTTTGCCACGCATGGGTAGTAGGTTGCCTTCAAGATTATTGATAAATTTAACACGCTTAGGCTTGCCTTCTACAAAGATAATTTCTATAAGATCGGAGCTATTTTTATTAACGCCAACAAAACGCTTTTGTTCGTCCTGCGCGTAATAAATATTTTCGGCACTGCCCCTGGCCGTTAAAAAATCAACTTGTCCAGTGCTATCAAATAAAGCATTGATGGTATTGCCTCTTACCTGGTTAAAATAGTTGCTACTGTCTACTTTACTAATGCTTAATGCGTTTTCAAAAACATACAAGCGCTCTGGTCTTTTATTTTTCAAAAATAAATAAATGGTGTCTCCGCTAATTTGGTTTTCCTGTGCCCATAATATGGGATTGTCAAATAATCTAAATACCGAGTCTTGACCCGAAAAAAATAAACTATCGCCAACGGCTTGTAATGAGTCGGAAAATATTTTTACGTTTTTATAGGCTTCAAAATATTTTAAAGTACTATCTACTGTTGGCTCAGATTTTATTTTTATAGAATCGATACTATTTTTAGAATTTCCTTTTTTAATTGTTGATTTTGCTATTACTGCTTTAACTGTATCTTTAATGATTGCTTTGGTAATTTCTTTTTTAATACTTGTATCTAATGGCACAGGCCTTACATTCGGAATCTTTTTTGTTTTTAGTAAGTCTATAACACGTCCAGAAAACAAAGTGTCTGCAGTAATAAAAATACTATCGCTTCCTTGCTTAATAATAAGGAGTGGTATTTGAGTTGCCATAATAGTGCTCCTTTTGTTATTGGTTTTGATGTTATTGGCAATCATATCAAAACCCTGTTCTTTGTCTTTGCTTCTGTAAACGGCGTTACCTCTAAATTCACTGAGTCCATTAAGGCTATCAATGGCAATTTCGTCGGCGGTAATGCTAAAAGTAGAATCTTCTATAATGGAGCGCTTGTATAAATTGGCAATCTTCTTTTTAATATCATAAAAGCCTTCACGCGTTTTAATGGTTAAACCATTTTTATCTTTTATAACAGTAGGGCTAATAAACGTAGAAACTTCGGTGGTGGTATTGTACTGCAGGCTATCCGTTTTGATAGTACCATCTGGTTGTAGGAGCAACACATTTTTATAAAAATAAATATCCTTGGTATCTCCGTAGTAATTTCCTTCCGTACTTGTAAGGGTTGTTTTTTTATTCACCACTTTGCCGCCATATAAGTAAGTGCCTAGTTTAAGGTTTACATCGTAGGTAAGGTTTTCGGTGGTGAGGGTGCTTTTTTTGTCTGTTAATCTTACTTTTTTGGTAAGCAACGCTTTTTTATCAATACCCATATAACGCAGGTACTGTGCATAAATATGAATACTATCTGCGTCATTGATATGCACATTACCAAATGATTCTAGTGTATTTAAAACAGGGTTGATGATTGCGCTGTCGGCATAAAAAAGTGTATTTCCCTGTTTTACTTTTACATGTCCAGCATATGAAACTAGTTGGTTCGTATCTGATTTTTGTAAGTACTGTTTATCTGCTGCTAAAATATACAGGAAGTTTTCCTGTGTAATAATTTTTGGTTTGGTTGTGTCTTTTGTAGACGGGGCGGATACATTTTTTTTAGGTTGCGCATAGGCGATTGAGGCTAGCAGTAAGCAGCAGATTGTAAAGTATCGTTTAACTAAAAATACCATTATTGTTTATTAGAACTAGCAGAATCAATAATGGGCGCTTGAAGTGGGCTGCTTTTATCTTTTTTACCAAAAACCGAAAACTGTACATACCTTTTTGGATGTACACGTAAGTCGTCTAGTAATGTATTAGCACTCTTTAAACTATTGTTTAAGTTATTGTATAAAGTTTTATCGTTTATCAGTTTACCTAAACTTCCTTCATCACTTGCCGCTTTTTTAACAAGCACATTTAAATTATCGATAGCTGTTTTTAAATTGCCAATAGTACCGCTGATATCTGCGGCTGCTAATTTATTGGTTGTTTTTTCTAAATTAGAAAGGGTAGCTGCTACTTCTTTATTGTGGTCTGCTAAGTTTTTAGTAACACTATTGATATTGTTCACTGAGCTAGTGATGGCACCAGACTGTTTATCAAGCATTGATTCAATAGCTGCTGCAGAAACAATTAAGCTAGTTGTTGTTGTATTAATGTTGGCAATGGCCTCTTGTAAATTATTTTTAGTATTTGGGTCAAAAATACGATTGATGTTTTTTAAGACACTATCAAGTGATTGAACCGTTACTTTAATTTGATCGGTTACGGGCTCCAATTTGTTCATGGCATCATCAAAAAGGCCAATCGCATTTCTGGTTGCAATGGTATCCTGCGGTTTTAAGAAACTTGAATTATCGCCAAGCTTTATAACAATGCTAGGAGTGCCTAGTGGATTGTCTTTAATGCTTGCCACCGAATTGGTAGGAATTTTATAGCTCTCGTTGAGTTTAACGGTAACCAAAATAGAATGCAAGTTGTAATCTGTGTTTTCGATATCAATAACACTGCCCACTTGAAAACCATTTACATATACCGGGTTAGAAACCATGAGCCCTTTGGTGTCTTGGTATTTGGCAAAAATGTAATTGCCTGTTTTAAATAATGTCTTTCCCTTCAAAAAATTAAAGCCTAGAATTAGAACCGTGATAGATATAGCGGTAAGTGCTCCAACTTTTGATTCGTTCGAAATTTTCATGTAACAAAATTAAGGTTTATTGACCGCCTACGCCTATCTGATTCTCTAATGATTTTTTATAAATCCGAACAGATTTAGTAATTACGTCGCATATTTCTAATTGACCTAACTCACTATTAAGGTAGTCTTCTTCGTCGGGGTTTGATATAAAGCCAGTTTCTACAAGTACTGCTGGCATGCTAACAGCTTGTAATACCCAAATGCCTTTTTTTCGCTGTTGGGCTTGTCTACTAACGCGCCCTAATTTTTGAAATTCCTCCTCAATGGTTAAGGCCAATTTGGCACTGCGCTGAAAGTATTGCTGGGCCATAATGCTCGCTAGCATTTGTTTAGTAGGGTCGTTGGCGTTTGTTTGTTTGCGGGCTTCTAATATTTTCAGAGAAACGCTATCTAGGTATTCATCCACACTTTCACCAGCGGCAGCTACGCGTTCATCAGATTTGTCAACACCAAAAATAAAAGTTTCGGTGCCTATGGCAGTGCTTGGCAAACGCGTGATTTTATATTGAGGCACTTGTTTTTTTACTTTCTTACCTTTTTTACCTTTCACAGTAATTGTTTTATAGCCTACCACTTCTTTTATGGTTCTTGATCCCGCCCAATTCACGTGTATACAAATAAACAAATCACCTTTTAAGCGGTTAGCGATATCGGCCTTTTCGATTACTGAATTAAAGACATCTGTTTTACGGGTCATTAATATTTCAACATCAGGGAGGGCTTGCTTTAATTGTGCTTCTAGTTTTAAGGAAATCGCCAGTGATATGTCTTTTTCGGTAGAATACCTGCCTCTAGCTCCAATGTCTCCACCACCGTGTCCAGCATCAATAATGATCCTTTTGAGGGCTTGTTTTTGAATACGGGCTGCAGGTTTGCTTGGCGTTAAACCGGGTGTTGGATGAGGTGCAGTAAATGCTTGAAAACTCAAAAAAATTGAACCTACAAGGGCAGCTATTCTTTTTATCTTCATATCAATTCGTTAAAGGATTTTAGATATAAGTCATTTTACACCTTTCATACACTATTTTTGCCTAGTGAATAGAAGCAAACGACGTAAAATTAACGTAAAAACCTTACCCGCTATTGTAATGGGTATAGTTTTGCTTTTATTAACATTTCAGTGGGAATCAAGTGCCTTTTTAAGGCAAAATGTTCCTTTTTTTAGCGATACCCTCGTAAATAAGGCAGATACACTTGTCAAAAAGACCGATTCTCTCATTAACATCACCGATACCCTTAAATTATCAAAAGATTCTATAGATGCCCCCATCGACTATAATGCCGCTGATTCGGGGATATTAATTGTCGATACAAGGGAGTTTTTGTTGTACGGAAAGGCTAAAACCAACTACCAGGATCTTAAAATTGAGGCTGCAACGATTAGGTATAACCAGCAATCCAAAATGGTAAAAGCCTATGGAAGTACCGATTCTAGTGGTAAATTAGATAGTAAACCCGTTTTTATCCAGGGTGAAATGAAATCGATTAGTGATACCATTTCATTTAATATGGAAACGTCCAAGGGTCTAACCAAAAACACTTTTTTTCAGGAAGGTGAAATTTTTGTGAATGCCCTAAGCCTTAAAAAAATGAATGATAGCGTGGTGTACGCAAAAAAAGCACGTTTTACAACCTGTAATTTAGATACTCCTCACTTTGCCTTTAGAACGGGCCGGATGAAAATCATCAATAACAAATTGGGTATTTCTGGCCCTACGTTTCCGGAATTTGAAGGCGTTCCCATGCCCGTTGGTATTCCATTTGGTATTTTCCCTTTAAATAGAGGTAGGCATTCGGGAATTTTGGCACCTGCATTTACAGCGTCTGAAGATTTTGGATTGGGCCTCGAAGGTCTCGGTTATTATAAAGTCATTAACGACTATCTAGATTTTACTACAAGGACCAATATTTATTCTTATGGTGGCTGGAATGTAAACCTGAATTCTAAATACATCAAGCGCTATGCATTTACGGGTGGCTTTAACCTTACATTTCAAAATACTAAGAGTTTAAACAGGTTTGGCGGCACTGGTGAAGAGTTTAACCAAAATAAATCCTTTATGCTCAATTGGAGTCATAGCAGGGATAATAGAGCAAGACCCGGTAGTAGTTTTTCTGCCAATGTAAATTTTGGTAGCTCCAGGTTTAATAGATTGCTGCTTAACAACCCGATGCAAAACTTTCAGAACCAATTAAGTTCTTCCATAAGTTATTCTAAAGATTGGAGAGGTAAATACAATTTATCGGTTAATGCCAACCACAACCAAAACAATAATTTACGCCTCGTTAATTTACAACTTCCAACCGTAAACTTTAACGTGGTAACATTATATCCTTTTCAATCCAAAGAGCAAATAGGTTCAGGAAAGTGGTACGAAAAAATTGGTATAGGATATAGTGGTAACGTGCAAAACCAATTGTCTTTTTATGATACAGCTTTTAATTTCAAAAGACTCTTAGATACTGCGCAGTGGGGTGCAGTTCATAATATTCCAATATCCATGTCGCTACCGGCACTTGGGCCTGTAACCATTAGCCCTAGTATCTCTTACGAAGAGCGCTGGTATGGTCAACGCTTTATTAGGAGTTGGAATACGGCCAATAAAAAAGTGGATACCGTTAAATACAAAGGACTCTATACTGCACGTCAAATGAGTTTTGGTATTAGTGCGGCCACCCGAATTTTTGGTACCTATACTTTTGGCAAAAACAGCAATATCAAAGGGATTCGCCATGAAATTAGACCTACCGTTTCTGTAAATTATCAACCTGATATGGCGGCTGCATACCATTATAGTACACAAATTGATACAACAGGCAGAAGGTATCGGTTTTCACAATATGAAGGTGGTGTTGTTGGTTCTTTTTCGGAAGGACGTTTTGGTGGTATAGGATTTGGCATAGATAATTTATTGGAAATGAAAGTGCGTGACAAATCGGACTCTACTGCCAAGGACAAAAAAGTAAAACTCATAGAAGGTTTTGGTATTTCTTCTTCCTATAATATGCTTGCTGATAGTTTTAAGTTAGGAACTTTTAATTTATATGCAAGGAGTACACTTTTTGAAAAAGTGAATATCAATGCAAGTGCCACACTAGATCCTTACGATATTGATAAAATGGGTTACCGTTTAAAAACCTATGCTTTTGATCCAGGTGCCTTCAAATTTGGACGTATTACAAGTGGTAGTGTTGCTATTTCTACTTCTTTTTCAAGCAAGTCTAAAGATGGGAAAACAGAAAAAGACAGAGCCATACCAATTGATCCTTTTTTAACACCCGATGAACAACAAAGGCAGTTACAATTTGCAAAATCCAATCCTGCTGAGTTTACAGATTTTAATATTCCTTGGACATTATCTTTCTCTTATTCATTATCGTTTAACAGGCAGCTTAAGCCAGATTATAGTGGCTTTGAGACAAGAACTTTTTCAAGTTTAAACTTTAATGGTGATTTTAGTTTAACCGAAAAATGGAAAGTGGGTGGTACCGGATATTACGACGTATCAATGGGAGGGCTTCAGCAATTTAGTATGTTTATATCTCGCGAAATGCACTGCTGGCAAATGTCTATTAATGTAATGCCGGTTGGTATTTTTAGATCCTTTAATATTACCGTGAATCCTAAATCAGGAATCTTGCGTGATTTAAAAATTAATCGAAGTAGGGTATTCTCAAATTCTACCTTCTAATAACTGCTGGTGCTTGGCGTAATAGTTCCACATGAGTTCAAACACTTCTTCCTTTACTTCCTTACTTGTTTTACCTGCAACATCTACAGGTGGCAAAAAATGCATTTCAATTTTACCGGGCATTAAACAAAAGCTAGGGCTAGGAGGTAATATGTTTTTTGTGTTAAATAGAATGGTAGGTATGATACGTTTTTGTGTATCTACGGCTAGTTTAAATGCACCATCATAAAAACTTTTGAGTGGGTCTCCGGTTCTGTTTCTAGTGCCTTCTGGATATATGAGCATATCAAGTCCAACCGCTAAAATTGCCTTCATCTCTTCATAACTTTGTCTCCGGCTTTGGTCACTTCTACGATCTACTAAAACGCTACCAAACTTATACACCCATCCAAAAACGGGAACTTTAGAAAAACTTACTTTAGCAATTGTTTTATTGGCCCTTGGCATAAAGGGTGTGCTCACCGGAACGTCCATCAGTGAGTTGTGGTTGCATACCACCACATAGTTTTCACCCCTCACAAAATTATCGGCGCCCTTAATTTTAATGCGACATCCAATAAAAAATAAGAAAAAACGCATCCAAATTTGTGTAACTTTTCTGTGCAGTATAGCTACATGTGGTTCCGCTAAAAAAAAGCATGGGATTAAAAAAAAGACAGCTACAAACATAGTGCAAATGAAAATGATGATCGCCCATACTGCCAGAATTCTCCCAGCAATGAATTTAATGGTTGGTATTTTATGTATCGTTTCGCTCATTTTTTTAATTAAATATGCCAGTCAATTACTTGAAGTCCTTGCTTTGCAAGTAGTTCATTTGTTTTACTAAAATGTTTACAACCAAAAAAACCTTTGTCTGCACTAAATGGCGATGGGTGCGCTGCTTTTAAAACAAAATGTTTTGTTTCGTCAATTAGTATTTGTTTTTGTTCTGCAAATTTCCCCCACAATAAAAATACAATCCCTTTTTTTTCATCTGATAATTTCTTGATAACTGCGTCTGTAAAGTGCATCCATCCAATTTTTGCATGACTAGCGGGGTCGTTTTCTCGAACCGTAAGTACGGCATTTAATAAAAGCACACCTTGTTTAGCCCAGTGTGTTAGATCTCCACTTGTAGGTATGGGTAATCCAATATCAGATTTTAATTCTTTAAAAATATTAACAAGAGATGGTGGTGGTTTTACGCCTTCCGGTACAGAAAAGCTGAGTCCCATGGCTTGACCACTTCCGTGGTAAGGGTCTTGACCAAGTATAACCACTTTAACCTCATTAAATGGTGTTTGGTTGAATGCATTAAAAATATGACTACCTGCTGGGAATATTTTTACACCAGTTGCTAGTTCTGTTTTTATATGTGCCGCTGTTTGCAAAAAGTATGTTGATTTAAATTCTTTACTCAACACTTCTTTCCAAGAGGCTTCAATTTTTACTTCCATAATGATTTAGTATAAAATACTAACACTGCCGGCAAAAGCTTGGTGTTTACCTGATAATTTAATGACGTAATAATATACTCCCAATGGTAATGTTGTTTGATTTTTTGATTTGCCGTCCCAGTTTTTTCCATACCCGCTAGAGCCAAATACTTGTTGTCCGGTTCTGTTAAATATATTAACCGTACAATTAGGGTAATAGTCTAGTAAGGGAATGCTCCAGGTATCATTGATGCCATCACTATTTGGTGAAAACGCATTGGGTGGAATAATATCTGCGTCATTAACAGTAGCATTGATTGTTTGGACTAGCGCGCACCCTATAGGTGTGGTAGCCTTAATAAAATATTTTCCACTCGCTACAATTCTCTTTGGTTGTAATAATGTAGCAGTACATAATGAGTCTTGCCAATAACTATACACCCAATTATTTGATGGCGGGGGAATAGTTGTAAGATCAATTGTTACTGGAATTTTTACAGGTGCTGGTTGTGTAACTAAAAAATTTGGATAATTATTAATGGTTACACTCGCTTTTTTAACAACAGTACATCCTGCTGGTGCCGTAAATTTTATGAAATAATTTGTTGTACCATCAAAGCGGTTGTTATTCAACATCGATTTAGTGGTAAGACTATCATAAAAATAACTAACACTTGCAAGTGGATCACTACCTTTTGTTGGGCTAATACTGTCTAAAGGAATACTTCCGCAGGCTGTATAATTGCTAACTACAGTTGTTGGAACTGCACTTATACGGGTATTCATAGGAACAATATTACTACACCCAAATTGGCTCGTGCCTAATACAAAATAACTGCCTGTTTGTGCAATTTTTGTAGGGTTAACGACCGGTGTTTTTGCAAGTGCATCTTGCCAATACGTATATTTTAAATTGGGGTCATTGCCATTAGTGTATGCCGTATCTGTAATATTTATTGTTTCTGGAATACATGCAGCAGCGGGTTGCTTTACTACAATAGTAGGATTGGGGTGTATGATTACAGATAGAGGCTTTGTATCTGCACAGCCAGCGCTATTGGTTGCTTTTACATAAATTAAACCTGATTTGCTAATGGATTTTGGAGAAGCAACAAAATCGCCATTAGTAGGGCTGTTAAAGTAACTTAATTTTAATCCAGGACTACTACCTGCAGTAACAATGCTATCTGTAACATTGGCACCTATGTTTTGACATGCGACTAGGCTGTCTGCTAATTTAAAAACATAGGGGTCCAACGATTTTACAATGGTAGTATATAATGTATCTAAACAACCTTGATTGGGGTAGGGTGTAATGACGAGTGCTAATCTGGTTTTCGGTGGAGGTGCTGGTGTAATGGTAAGCACTACTTCATTACCAAGTAGTTTTGAAAAATCATCGGTATACCATTTATAATCTGCAAAGCCGTAAGGTGCTGTAAGATTGAGTCCAGTAATATTGGTACAAAAAACATTACCTGTAACGGGTGTTGTGCAGTTGTCATTAACATCTAAATATGCATACCCAAAATGACCACCTCTCGAACAATCGTTGGTTGTAAATTCAAGCCTTAAGGTTTTGCCCTGATATCCGGGAAGTTTTAAAGTAATAGGTGCCCACTCTTTGTAAAACACCGTTTTTTTTACGGTTGATTCTTTAAAGCCCGGTAAGTTGGGGGCCGAAATAAACTCAAAAGCACCGCAGGTTTCATATTTATTATCAGTAACGTTAAAAACTTTGACCATAAATTTTGGTTGCTCCCAATCTTGATGACCTGCAGGATTTTCAAATACAACAGCATAGTTGTAAATAATACTATAATCACCTTCGGTGGAGGGGACTGTAAACGTGTAAGACACACCCTGGGCTTCTGCTTGGGTTTGGTCGTTACCTAGTTTTAATGAATAGCCGCTGCCATTTGGACAGCTAGTAGGGAAGCCGCCATAATAGTCTTTGGCAGTGGTGCCCGGAAAATTGGTAATGATGGTATGTTTGCCATCTTGTGGGCTTCCAAGTGTCATATTTAGTGCTCCATTGGAACGGGCAATAGATCCATCAAAAGCGTCCCAGCTGCCTAAATTCCCGGTTTCAAAGCCAATATTTGGAGGACATCCTTGACCCAATACCTCAAATACCCCAATAAATAGAGATAAACAACTCAAAAATAAGTAGGTACGGGCGGTTAACATACCTTGTAAATGTCGGGAAAATAAATGGCAAATGGGAAGGAAATGGCATGAAAAAGCCCCAAAAATAGGTGTTTGGGGCTTTGTGAACCGGATTGGATTCGAACCAATGACCTACTGCTTAGAAGGCAGTTGCTCTATCCAGCTGAGCTACCGGTCCTCTTTAGAGTGGCGCAAAATAAAGAAAAAATGGCCATAATTTCAAAACAATTCGATCAAATAAGGCTACTTCCTAATTAGTTAGCCTCGTTTTTCTAAAAGTCTTTACTTTGCATCAAACACTTATTCGTGAGTTATAATTACCTGCCATTAGACCATAAATGGCTTCATTTTAGCCAGGTTAAAAACCTTTTAGCACATGATCAGGATGTGTCTATTACATTTGATGCGCATGATAAAATAACTGCTTGTCGTGTTTATTTGGACCAGAAAATGGCCCAGAAAGATAAAAATTATTACGGTATTAATACGGGTTTTGGCTTCTTACAAAATATTACTATTGACGATTCTCAAATTGAACAGCTTCAGTATAATTTAATTGTTTCACATGCTTGTGGATTAGGCGAGCAGGTGCCGGAGTCCATTGTTAAGCTCATGCTCATGCTTAAAATTAAGTCGTTGAGTTATGGACATAGTGGGGTTCAAATTGATACCGTAAAACGTTTGTTGGAAATGTATAATAATAGGGTACTGCCTGTTATTTTTACCCAGGGATCACTGGGGGCTTCTGGTGATTTGTCGCCACTAAGCCATTTAAGTTTACCCCTTTTAGGGCTTGGTGAAGTAACCATTGATGGCATTAAACATCAAACCGATTCTATTATGGAGCGCTATCATTGGAGCCCCATTAAACTTCAAAGTAAAGAAGGATTAGCGCTTATCAATGGTACTCAATTTATGAGTGCTTATGGTATGTACTGTTTACAAAAAGCCGAGCATTTAATTGAAATGGCACATTTGGTTGCTGCACTTTCATTTGATGCTTTTAATTGTACCACAGAGCCGCTAAGCCCACAAATTCATAGCATTCGGGCACATGAAGGTCAGGTGCTTACGGCTAAAAAAATGCGCGAATATTTAGCTGGTAGTAGTATTGCAGCTTCTGCCGGTAAACAAATTCAGGATCCGTATTCGTTTAGATGTATACCTCAAGTACATGGTGCCACCATTGGCGCATTTAATCATGTGCTTGATATTTTTATGCGTGAAATAAATTCGGTAACGGATAATCCAAATATTTTCCCAGACGAAGATTTAATTGTGAGTGGCGGAAATTTTCACGGACAACCGCTTGCAATGTCACTCGATTATTTAGCCATTGCGATGAGTGAATTGGCCAATATTTCGGAGCGTAGAACCTATCAGTTGTTAAGTGGTCAGCGTGATCTTCCTTTATTTTTAGTGAAAGATCCCGGGCTGCATTCTGGATTTATGATTCCACAGTACACGGCAGCAGGTATTGTTAGTGAAAACAAACAACTTTGTACACCAGCTTCGGTGGATAGTATTTCGTCCTCTAATAACCAGGAAGACCATGTAAGTATGGGTGCCAACGCGGCAACAAAATGTCTTCGTGTTATCAATAATGTAGAAAAAGTATTGGCCATAGAATTATTAAGCGCGGCTCAAGCACTTGAATTTAGGAGACCTGCAAAAAGCTCCGAACCTATCGAAAAATTAGTGGCTACATTACGTGAGCAGGTGTCTTTTGTGGCCGCAGATAGGCTCATGCACCCTGATATGGTTACAGCTACCCAAATTATAGCGTCATACGCCTTATAGCACCTATTTTAGCGTAACTTTGCAGTGTAAAAACTGATACATGTCTGAAGAACAGAGCTTAAATTTTATTGAAGAAATTGTAGAGGCAGATTTAGCAGCTGGCAAATACCAGTCTATTGTTACGCGTTTTCCTCCAGAGCCTAATGGCTATTTACATATTGGTCACGCTAAAAGCATTTGTTTGAATTTTGGCTTGGCTAAAAAATATGGCGGCACTACCAATTTACGTTTTGATGATACCAATCCGGTGACTGAAGAAACGGAATATGTTGAGAGTATTAAAAACGATGTGAAGTGGCTTGGCTTTCATTGGGCCGAAGAATTATATGCTTCTAACTATTTTGATCAAATACATGGTTTTGCAGTTCGTTTAATTGAAATGGACCTTGCCTATGTAGACGATAGTAGCAGCGATGAAATTGCATCGCAAAAAGGAACCCCTACACAAGCCGGTACTGCAAATACTTTTAGGAGCAGAACTGTAGCCGAAAATTTGCAACTTTTTGAAGATATGCGCCTTGGTAAATATGCCGATGGCGAAAAAGTGTTACGTGCTAAAATTGATTTAGCAAGTAGTAACATGCATATGCGTGATCCTATCATTTACCGAATCAAACATGCACACCATCACCGCACCGGTAACAAATGGTGCATTTATCCGATGTACGATTTTGCACACGGACAAAGTGATGCCATCGAAAATATAACGCACTCGGTGTGTACGCTCGAATTTATTCCGCATAGAGAATTGTATAATTGGTTTATTGAAAAATTATCGATTTTCTCTTCTAAACAATACGAGTTTGCGCGTTTAAACATGACCTATACAGTGATGAGTAAGCGTAAATTATTACAACTGGTACAAGAAAATCATGTAACGGGTTGGGATGATCCACGCATGTCTACTATTTCTGGAATGCGCAGAAGAGGTTACCCTGCAGCGGCTATCAGAGAGTTTTGTGACCGTATAGGTATTGCAAAACGTGATAACTTAATTGATATTAGTTTACTTGAATTTTGTGTGCGTGAAGATTTAAATAAATCAGCCGTGCGCCGCATGGTGGTGTTTGATCCATTAAAAGTAATTATTACCAACTATACCGGCGAGGGTGAAATACTAACTTCAGAAAATAATCCCGAAGATCCAAACGGTGGTTTACGTGAAGTGCCGTTTAGCAAAGAAATTTTTGTAGAGCGTGACGACTTTATGGAAGAGCCGTCTAAAAAATATTTTAGACTGGCGCCTGGTCAAATGGTGCGATTAAAAAGTGCTTATATTATTAAGTGCGACAATTTTGTAAAAGATGCAGATGGAAATGTGACAGAACTTCATTGCAGTTATATTCCTGAAAGCAAGAGTGGGTCAGATACGTCTGGCATTCACGTTAAAGGAACACTACACTGGGTAAGTGCAGCACATGCGATACCTGCCGAAGTTCGTTTGTACGACCGTTTATTCAATGTCGAAGATGTTGCGGGTGCCGAAGGTGATTTTAAAGATTATATCAACAAAGAATCTTTAACGGTGGTGCCGCATGCATACGCAGAGCCTGCACTATTACAAGATAGTATGGGTGTAGGGTTTCAATTTTTACGCAAAGGATATTTTTGTGCCGACAAAGATAGTACGCCAACAAAACTTGTATTTAATAGAACCGTAGGTTTAAAAGATACTTGGGCAAAAGAAGTAAAAAAAGGAGCATAGCATATGCACTTTCAAGCAAGGTTTAATAAACACTGGGCTCAAACTTTTCCTCAATTTAGTGCGGATGGCCATTTTGTGCTTGCAGTAAGTGGGGGTGCCGATAGTGTGGTACTTGCATATTTGTTAAAAGGTGCTGGTATTAATTTTGAAATTGCGCATTGTAATTTTAAATTACGAGGAGCGGAGAGTGATAGAGATGAAGCCTTTGTAAAAAAATTAGCAGTTACATTAGATGTCCCTTTTTCTTGTAAGCATTTTGATACGAACTCCTATGCTACTGAAAACAAAATATCTATTCAAGAAGCGGCTAGAGATTTGCGTTATACATGGTTTGCAACATTTAATACCATTGTAATTACGGCGCATCATGCCAATGATAATATTGAAACCGTATTCATGCATTTTTGCAGAGGTACTGGTATTGCTGGTTTAACTGGCATTGAGCCCTATAAAGTAAAAGAGCGTTTACTGCGCCCATTACTCGTTTTTCAAAAGCAAGAAATAATCGATTACGCAACTGAGGCCGGCATCGCATTTGTAGAAGATAGTTCAAATGCTAGTGATAAATATACCCGTAATTTTTTTAGACATCAGGTATTACCAGCTGTGCAGGAATTATATCCGCAGTGGGAACAAAATATTTTACATACCATTAAGCATTTACGCGAAGTATCGGAAGTATATAAAGGAGCCATGCAAAAAATTGTAAGTAAGCTTCAATTTATTAATGGCCATGAAATTCATATTCCAGTACTCATGTGGCAAAAAGCAAAGCCACTAGATACCATTACTTTTGAAATGCTGTACCCTTTTGGTTTTACCGCTGCTCAAATTCCAGAGGCTATCAAAATGTTAAGTGCACACAATGGTGCGGTATTGATTTCGCCTACACACCGCTTAATTAAAAATAGAAACTGGATGATTTTAGCGCCGCTTGAGACAGCAATCAATACGAGTGTGGTAGTGGTGGAACAGAATGATGCATCTGTTCATTATCCGGGTGGAACACTTCAGTTACAAACTTCTGCGGCTCAGGTGCCCCCTGTTTCTGATAATAATACCTGCATGTTGGATGCTGCTGTTTTGCAGTTTCCACTTATTTTAAGACCCGCAGGAACCGGTGATTATTTTTATCCATTAGGCATGCAAAAGAAAAAGAAGCTCAGTAAATTTTTTATTGACCTCAAGCTTTCTAAAACGGCTAAAGAAAAAGTGTGGGTACTTGTATCAGATAACCGAATTGCATGGGTTGTAGGTTACCGTATTGACAACCGTTTTAAAATAACGCCAGCATCAACTGCTGCAGTAAAGTGTAGTTTTTTGCCTATAATTTTATAAATGCAAATAAGCAGATACCTGACTTATAAAATTTTGGATGGGATCAAAGCCTGGGAATATTTTGCATGCAATAATTAAAAATCCAATACCCCAAACAGAGCCCCAAAAGTGTGCCGAGTGGTTGATATTATCGCCACCTCTTTTAGACATGTAAATGGTCATGAGTAAATAAAGGGGTCCAAAAATAAAACCGGGTATGATGGGTGGAATAATAAAGAGTCCAATTTTTATGGTAGGTTCTAAAAACACGCCAGCAAATACCACCGCCGATACGGCGCCGGAGGCGCCAAGGCTTCTGTACTGCTTATTGTTACGCTGCATGATATAGGTAGGAATGAGGCAAACAACAAGTGCTGTTAGATACATGGCTAAATAAAGGGCCTTACCTTTTTCATTAAAGAGTACTATAAAATATTTTTCTACAAAATCACCAAACATGTAAAACGAAATCATGTTAAAAGCCAAATGCCCAAGGTCGGCGTGAATAAAACCATTGGTTATAAAACGCCACCACTCATTGTCTCTATTGATTGCGGGTGGATAAAAAATAAAATCGTTGATTACTTTTTTATTGGCAAAGCCAAATAGGGAAAGCGCAATTGTGATTACTAATAGGGTGAGGGTTATGGTATACATAAATTAATTGTGGTGGTATTTTTCGTTTCTTAAAATGGTGCAAGCACGGTATACCTGTTCTGCTAAAATGAGCCTTACTAGCATGTGCGGAAATACAAGGGGCGACAAACTCCAGCAAAAGTTAGCCCTCGTAAAAACAGTTTCATCAACCCCAAAAGCGCCGCCAATTAAAAAAACAATTTTACGGGTGCTCTCGTTGGCTCTTTGTTGCATAAAATTAGCAAGCTTGGGAGACGTAAAAGTTTGTCCCCTCTCGTCAAGTAAAACCAAATAATCGGAGGTGTCTAATTGTTGTAGTATCGTTGTTGCTTCTGCCTTTTTTAATGCGGCTTCTGATAAGCTTCCCGCATTTTTAGGTGGGCTAATAATATGCCAGCTGGCCGGATAGTAATTATTGATGCGCTTTGAAAAGTCTTCTATGCCCATTTTAGCATATAATTCATGGGGTTTGCCAACAGACCAAAGCTCAATTTTCATGCGGGTAATTAATTTCGCACTAAATTTAGGCTTTTAAAATATAGTATGCGTTATTTATTGCTAATTCTGGTTTGGTTGATGTTGTTTTCTGAGGTTACTGCGCAGGAGCAAACAGCTATCGATTCAGTAACAAAGGCAAAAAGAGTGAAGTTAGTAGCCTCTATTTTTGGAGGAACCTATGGTGCATCATTTATATCGCTTAACAAAGCATGGTATGCCAACTATCCAAGAAGTCGTTTTCAATTTTACAACGACGGTAAAGAGTGGCTTCAAATGGATAAAGTAGGACACGTTTATTCTAGTTATAATCTTGCACGTATAAGTCATAAAGGATGGGCATGGACTGGTATGCCAGAAAAAAAAGCGGTGGTGCTATCTGCCTTAACAAGCCTTTCTTATTTAACTATTATTGAAACAATGGATGGGTTTTCAAAAAATTGGGGATGGAGTTGGTATGATGTATCTGCAAATACAGCGGGTGTTTTATTGTGGAGTGCACAACAGCTCAAATGGAAGGAACAAAAATTTCGTTTAAAATATAGTGCGCATTATACAAATTATGCAGACCCCATGTTACAAGCACGTGCTAATAATTATTTTGGAAAGTCATTACCTGAAAGGTTTTTAAAAGATTACAATGCACAAACCATTTGGTTAAGTGCCAATATAAAAAGTATTTGGCCCGAGGTAAAAGTGCCTAAATGGTTAAACATTGCAGCAGGCTATGGAATAGATAACGCTTTTGGTGGTTACGAAAATAAATGGACCGTAAATAACCAAGCTGCTAGTTATACATATGCACGTCCCGACTTACAACGAAGTCGCCAATATTATTTGTCTATCGATGTAGATTTTGAACGCATTAAAACAAATAAAAAATGGGTGAGGGGTGTACTTACTTTTTTAAATTTTGTTAAACTGCCTGCTCCCGCTATATCACTCAGTAACGGTAAATTAAGTGGTAGTTGGCTGTATTTTTAATTAGCCCTTTCTTAAATACTTGGTTAGTATCACAATCATTTGTCCTTCTATTTTTCCTTCAATTTGTTCGGTGTTATCTGCTACCAGTCTAATATTTTTTACAACAGTACCTAATTTAGCATTCAGGGTAGATCCTTTTACATCTAGTGATTTTGTGAGCACCACTGTATCGCCATCTTGTAATACCATGCCATTGCTATCTTTGTGTAATTCTACACTGCCATCATTTTCATGATCGCCCGAAGATTTTGCCCAAGCCATGGTATCGTCATCAAAATACATCATGTCAATTGCATCTGCTGCCCAGCTTTGGTCTTTTAGTCTATTTAATAAACGCCAGCTAACTACTTGTACCGCTGGAATTTCACTCCACATCGCTTCGTTTAAACAAGCCCAGTGCGCACTATCAAGTGCTTCTTTTTTATTGAGTTGCGCTGTACATTTTGCGCATAGGAGAAGTCCTTCCTCATTGTTTGTAGGTACTTCGTAAACAGTTAAGTTGGTGGTTGATTTACAAAGCTCACAAGTGTTGCCACTTCTTGCAATAAGGTCTTTCTCGTTTTTCATGTTTGCTTGTTGAGGATGAATTTGGGTGAATGTAAGGGAAAAGCAATGAATAGGATTCTCGCTCACTT
>Ga0255112_1000016_pt1 | contig 54328 bp, 59 predicted proteins | sample Law_Yuk_RepB_8h_FD_188470 | JGI IMG/M metagenome (GOLD analysis project Ga0255112, IMG submission 188470) | Freshwater microbial communities from St. Lawrence River, New York, United States - Law_Yuk_RepB_8h | ecosystem: Environmental > Aquatic > Freshwater > River | place: USA: New York... | reverse complement strand
TTATGAAAAAGAGTTAAAGAAATTATTTTTAGAATTAGTGAAATTACAAGAATGGGTAGTAACAACAAAGGCTCGTATAGTAATTATTTTTGAAGGTCGTGACGCAGCCGGCAAAGGTGGTGTCATCAAACGTATTAGTGAACCACTAAACCCCCGAGTTTGTCGGATTGCTGCCCTTGGGACACCATCTTCTAAGGAAAAAACCCAGTGGTATTTTCAGCGTTATGTATCTCATTTACCTGCCGGCGGAGAAATAGTATTATTTGACCGGAGTTGGTATAACCGTGCTGGGGTTGAGCATGTGATGGGCTTTTGTACAGACGACGAATATAAGGACTTTTTACACGCCTGTCCTGAATTCGAGAACATCTTAGTTCGTTCAGGGATCATCGTGCTTAAATATTGGTTTTCTGTGAGTGACGATATTCAGGAAATTCGTTTTAGAGATCGTGCTAAGAATCCCTTAAAACGTTGGAAATTAAGCCCGATGGATCTGCAATCTCGTGATAAGTGGGTCGACTATTCAAAAGCAAAAGACGCAATGTTTATGCATACTGATACGCTTCATGCTCCCTGGTATGTTGTCAATGCTGATGTAAAAGAACGCGCCCGTTTAAATTGCATCTCGCACATATTACATAAAATTCCATATCACTCAATCAAACTTCCTGAAATTAAGTTTGGTAATCGAAAAAAGATTCCATCAAGTTACGTTCGTCCGCCGATGAGTACGCAACATATCGTACCTGACTTTTTTGATTAACTTAGTTGGTTAACTTAGTTAATTAAGTTAACAATCAAGAAGACAATCAATCATTATCTTCAAATCACAGATCGGCAAATGATTTTTGCATGAACAGTCTTAATTAGTGTTGCAACTAATTGTTTGATATTGTGTTTCTTACTTTGCCAGATTCTCTAAGCCTTAGGTTGCACGTTCGAACGCGCAGTATCGTCGCAGCAACCTTTGTTGGGTAGGCCACGCAAGGCTAAAGAAAATTAAAATGCTGGTAGGGGGTATCGATAAAACAGAATAGCCGTACCTAAATTACTTTTTCCAATTGCTAAATATAAATTTATTTACATGGAGCCTGTACATAGTTAATAATTTTTCCATTAATAATTATAGGTTCAGGACATAGCCTTCCAGTATTATTCTTTTCATACTCCTGCAGTCTTTTTCTAGCATCATTAAGAGCGTTTTGATTAGCTCGTTCTTCCGCATCTGGTCGTATTAAATGGTATCCATCGGATTTTCCGTCTAAATCTTTACCTACACAATTCGTTATAGTACCGCCCCTTAATCTACAGTTTGAATATCTTTTGCATTCATCAGTAGAAACTACAGTTGAACACTCCTTGGAATAAGGATTATTAAAAGGATCATCTTTAGCGTACAAACTTGTTATTGAAAGAAGTGCACCAAGTAAAGAGAAGTAAATTTTCATGACTATTGGTTAATTAAAGTTCTAAGCTCGCATCATATTAATTTAGTATAAAGTTTTAACTATGTGTTTGGAAGCATATCTTAAGAAAAGTGTCTACGATATTGGGGAATGCCAAAGATTACAAACATTATTTAGCTCGTACCCAAATAAAAATATTTAACTCTTAGAAATATAGTCAAAATACGTTATTGTTCATATTTGGGTTATTTCAAGGTTACTTTGTTCATTTTTCATTTCTGCAACACTCTCCCTTTTTCTAAGTCCGTGATGATTTTAGGAGTAGCTTTTACTCTTGCTTCTATGAGCGTACACCCACAGGATGTTCCTGCAACCAAGGCCATTATTACTGTTGGCGAAACTCCGCTTATTTTGCGATCTACGCTATTTGGCAATCCGGTAAAACTTGGAGCTCTACTGAGCCCTAATGGAAAATGGGTTTCTTGGATGGCGCCTGTCAACGGCCTGTTGAATGTGTGGGTGGCACCGTTTGATAAACCTGAAGTGGCAAAAGCCATTACGGTCTCTTCTGACCATCCAATTTCTACCCATTTTTGGTCAAATGACAGCAATCAAATTCTATTTATCAAAGATAATGGTGGCGACGAGAACTTCCACCTTTATGGCGTGGATATTATTACTGGTAAGCAGCAAGACTTTACCCCTTTTGGTAATGTACACGTTAAAGTCATTGGTGATTCAAGTAAACGTCAAAATGAATTGCTGGTCGGAATAAATGATCGTGACCCGCGCTGGCACGATGTTTACTTACTCAACATAAAGACTGGTAAGCGAAAACTGCTTTTAAAGGGTGATGGCTTTGTCAATTTTCAAAGTGATGATGATCTTCAATTGCGCTTAGTGGGACGGCCCAATGTGGTTGGTGGAGTTGACTACTTTCATATTAAAGGCGGTGTTATCGCAGATAAGTCATTCCTGAGCACCAGTTTGGAAGACAGCGGTACTAGCCCACTAGGATTTACCTCCGATGGTAGAACCCTTTATTGGATCGACTCACGTGATCGGGATACCGCTGCGTTATTTGCCGAAGATACAGCGACCGGTCAACGCAAGCTGATTGGGCAGGACTCCCGCGCAGACCTGAGTGGTACGTTGCGTCATCCAGTTTCCGGTGAGGTTCAGGCTTTTTTAGTGAACTACCTGAAAGATGAATGGCATTTCATTGACAAGCGTTTAAAGGATGACTTTGATTGGCTGGAAAAACATCTTGATAAGGATTTTTTCGTTGTAAGCCGTACTCGAGCTGATGATAAGTGGATTGTTGGTGTCGACCTTTTATCTAAGGTCAGCGGGACCTATCTCTACAACCGTCAAACAAAGCACCTAAGGACTCTTTATGTAGCACGCCCAGAACTGCTGGGTGCGCCACTGATGCCTATGCTTACTGCTGAGATAAAGGCTCGTGATGGTTTGACCCTGCCTAGTTATTTGACCTTGCCAAAAGGCTCTGATATCAACGGAGATGGGAAGGCAGACAAGCGAGTGCCAATGGTTCTGCTAGTCCATGGAGGCCCTTGGACACGTGACGTCTATGGCTATGATGCTTACCATCAGTGGCTTGCTAACCGAGGGTATGCCGTACTGTCCGTAAATTTTCGGGCATCTTCGGGCTTTGGAAAAAAATTCTTGACAGCAGGTAATAAGCAGTGGGGCTTAGCCATGCATACTGATTTACTTGACGCGGTCGAATGGGCTGTAAAGCAGGGCATTACTTCTGCCGATCAGGTTGCCATCATGGGAGGGAGTTATGGTGGTTATGCTACCTTAGCTGCATTGGCTTTCACGCCCACTGCTTTTTCCTGCGGTGTTGCGATCGTCGGGCCATCAAACTTAGAGACATTATTAGCAACAATCCCACCATATTGGGAAGCTGGAAAAAAGCAAATGTATAGTCGTATGGGCGACCCAACCACTATCGAGGGAAGGGAAATCCTTCGAGCCGCATCACCTCTTTATAAAGCTAATCAGATTATTCGACCATTACTTATTGGGCAAGGTGCCAACGATCCTCGTGTCAAGCAGGCTGAGAGTGACCAAATAGTCGCCGCCATGCAGACCAAGAATATTCCGGTAACTTATGTCTTGTACCCTGATGAGGGCCACGGCTTTGTGAAGCCAAATAATAGAATTAGCTTTAATGCAATAGCTGAGGCGTTTTTGGGCAACTGCCTAGGTGGTCGTGTTGAACCTCTTGGCGGTACTTTACAAAAGTCGACAGCACAAATTTTGAACGGAGCAATGTATATTCCGGGCTTAGCAGAGGCTGCTGTCAAAAAGTGATCTCGAAAAAAATTAGGAAAGTTCAATGGGATGCTGGCTTTAGCTATATTTAGAAATTCTTTTGGTAAGAGATTATTTATTATTCTCTCTTTTGGAGTGGTACCAAAAATCAGTTCATTTTAGAGTGTTGTTTTGTACAAAGACCATAACTACTCCAATACAAGGTCAGCCCATTGAGTAGATGCCATAGCCAATGTGTAGTCCCTATGGAGTCACATAAGGGTATATCTAATTGACGACTCAGTAGTGAAAATGGAAAAACGATGACCGCCAGCCATAAAAATCGAGCTGCTGACGTATTCGAGTATTGGGTCACCAAAGCATATATAAATAGTGCTAACCAAGCGCCTAGATAGATGCCTGGGGGGATCCATGGTAACGCGGGCTTTAAGTGACTTATTAGTAAGTGAGCTAAAACAATGCTGACGATGAGTAGGAGAATTGACCCCATCTGAATCAATATCGAACTTCTAGACCATTGCTTAGGGATTAGAAATGCAAAGGCTACTAAATACAGAGCGATTGCCAAGACATCCAGTAGGCCGGTGAGGCGATTAGCGAAGGTATGGAAGCTAAAACTGCCTAAGCCAATGAGGATCATTAGAGTGGCCATCAGAGTAGAGCGGGTAGATCTTAGGCGCCAAATGAAGAATCCTGCCACGATGAACGATAGATTGCTAATGGCATTAATGGGCTCAGCCCAAAAACTTGGATCTAAGCGCTCGCAATAGATATCAACTGAATTAAACCATGTACTCATTGATAAGTCGCCCGGTAAGAGGTAAGCAAACTTTGCCGAAGTCGATTTTAAGGATTTGGTTTTATATACCTTGGACTAAGCAGATTGTAGTGTCTTTAGTTGGATCGCAAAGCTTCCAACCTGACTATTCGAAATTAGAATGCCAAACTCAATCACATCGGAAAAGGATAGGGTGGGCGCATGAACAACTTGTCCACGAAACGTCGCCTTAAATTGATTTAAATGAAATTGATAACTTTGCCAAGTAGACTCAGCTATAAAGTCTGCAACATATGTCACCCGAGGAGCTAACTCAGTTCGCAAGACCAGCTTATAACGCTTACCATCTCCTTTTGCCAAAAGCTCAATAAGTTGAGTTCCGTGAGGAAATCGTACAGATGAACGCATGGAGGCAAAGCCGCCGTTATTTTCAACAGAAACCTGACCTTCAAAGAACATACCATGCGGATCTTCGCGAAGGCCCGATTGGGACACGCCACCCATCACACTATCATTCACAATCCAGCAATCTCGTATCGTATTAGAGTTAGTGAAATCCATGCGAACTCCTTGTGCGCGTGATAGTTTGCTCCAGCATAAAAGGTAAACACCAAAGGTGCAAAGAAAATTTCTTCTTGAGTTCAATTTTTCTTGTTAATAAATTTGGTAGAGTCAAGGTTACTTTATAGGGGGAACAGACTTCCATAGGTATAAAACCCAGACAACACAACATCCGTAAAGAATCGTAAAGAACTCCAATGGTAAATCCCAATATAGGATTTTGCTGATTTGATCGGCCCAAAATGATTCAGGGGCATGAGTACGACGTAGCAACGCCTCCAATACAGTCAAAGGACAAGTAATGTGAAAAATAGCCTCAATGGCAATCAGCACCATCAGACCCGCATGGATTTGGCGCAGGCGTCGTGCGCGCACCCATGACCATTGCCAATATGCACCTATAGGGATTAGTAGCATACCGGCTGCTAAAAAAGCGGCAAGGGCAAAGTGAGCAAGCAATACGAGGTCGGCTAATAAGGTCATGAGAAAAGCATACACAATAGATATGGCAATAGTGGAATGCAGTTTTTCCGACTATCTTCTGTGAATACCTGATATCCGTCGGAGTTTTGGCGGACAATTAAAATGTGCAACGATCATTTATTTAGGACTAAGCCACCAATTGAGTTGTGCTCTGCTTTTGTCATCCATTTGCTGGATGCGGGTATCAAAGTCCTTTAACTTAGCTTCTAGGCGAAGGACTTGTGCCTCAAGACCTTTATTCCTGCTATATATCTCGTCTAGATCTTCATTGATCGACATAATTTTTAAGGCCAGTACACTAATTAGTAGCAAAATACCAGTAGTAATAAACAGTTGGACTCTTTGCCAAGGATTGGTTTTGCCAAGAAGTTCTTTGAGTGATGATAAAAATAGTAGTTTTTTCATTTGATTTTTAGGAGTCTGTATTGGATTTACATCGTAGATGATTGAACTAATTTTACTCAGTCTCTGTATGCTTTTGTTTTATGTAGATAATAGGATTTACAAGGTCCTCTTTATTGTAGGTATTGGTATTCTTCTTTATTTCATTTCGGTGCATTCCAATACTGATACTCTTGCATTACAAAGCCATCGCTACAGTGTGATTACGCTGTAGGATCTGAGCTAAGCTATTTCATTACTAGAGTTGCTTTGAAGAGGATTACGCTAATTTCAGTTCGATCCTTTGAACGCAAGGTATCGTGAAAGCTAGCTAAGTGTGTTTTCTAACTTACGACTTATTTAGTTGCTGAAGAGAGCCGGTATTAAGCTCATTAAGCATCTCAGCTAGAACTTTCTTTTGCTTGGCGTCTGTTGCTTCTTGTTTGGCATCGTTTAGGACATCACGGATATCGGCAGCCTCAACTAACTCCATACCCCAATCAGGAAATAAGCGATCACGAATCTCATTTTCTTCTCGCAACACCACCACATCTGTATGTCGAGGATCCGCAGTTATGATTTTTAGCAGACTTGTGACGTTATCTCGTGGACCTTCTAGCCATTGAAAAAAGATACCACTTCCGAAGACTAATAGACCTGTGATGCCAAATCGAGGATTATGATGTTTTGCAGTAGCAATAATCCTTGATATGGAGTCATCATTCATTCCAGGTGCAGCCCGGCTGCAGTAGACTAAATTATGGATCGCCCGATCCAGGCCCTCATCATCTTGCGGTAGATGGACAGCATCCATAAGTTAAGCCCTAATATGTGAGTGCCTTGACTCATAGCACCTTGCGTGAAGTCGGCATATGTATATTACCCCTTAATCGGTATGAGAGCTTGTTGTTCAAGAAAAATCCTTGAATACACCCCCAATTACTTTTGGGGGGCAGCGATCTTTATAACAAGGCACCCCGAGCTGCTATTGGCCAGACAGCCTCCACATGATTACCACGAATGCAGATTAGCTCGTCGTATAAATTGACGGTTGGATCACAATGACCAGGAATTAGCATGATGGAGTCACCTAACTGTATCGTTGACTCTGCTGTGAGGTCTAATATGCCATGTTCATCGGAGGCTTTGCGGTAGATCGCATCCTTGCGTTGCCAGACCGCGGGCATTCCCGAGTCCACACTGGAAGCTTTCAAGCCAGCATCTACCACCGCGCGGTTCGACGTTGGATGACTGAGTATTGCTGTTTTGATAAATAAGGCATGCTCAAAGGGCAAATCATGCCCATCTCGCTGGTTAGCCGCATAGTCACGATCCATAAAAATATAGGAACCGGCTTGAACCTCATTAAAAATAGTAGAGCTACCCTCCAGCATGACCGAACCCGTTCCGGCCCCGGTAATGCGTTGGACCCGTATCCCTATTTTTTCAATTGCCTCTTTACTTGCGCTAGCAATGGCGCATGTGGCAGCAATCGCACTTTGGCGCTCTTGGGGTAGCCGGAAGTGTTGTGCGCTCCCGTGATAACACTGCAAGCCCATAAAATTTAAGTAGGGCGCTTGATCAATTTGCCGAGCCATAGAGACCGCCTGCTCAATCGAGGTAACCCCACACCGACCCATCCCAACATCCACATCAATATAGACGTCGATTTGTATCTGACGAAGAGCGCTAGCTTGGGCGAAGGCGGATAGTTGGTCATCGTGGTCAACCAATACCCCAATAGTGGCTCTTTTGGCTAAGTCAATCGCATGCGCCACTTTCTGTTCACCAACAAGCTGATTTGTAATCAAAATATCATCTACGCCAGCATCCACAAAGACCGCTGCTTCACTGACCTTTTGGCAACAAATACCAATCGCGCCCGCTTTGATTTGTCGCAATGCAATCTCAGGACACTTATGACTTTTGGCATGCGGGCGCAAGCGTACACCCGCTTTAGACATTGCTTCTTGTAAGCGCTTCATATTGCGCTCAAACGCATCTAAATCAAGTACTAAAGCAGGGGTATCGATCGTATCAAAGTGATCGCCAGCATGAGCTGCTTTCCAAGGTGACATAGATTACGCCCTAAATAAATATGTTCTTGGCATTGTAATAGCAGGAATCTAGGATACTTTGTGGTGCTACATCTTGATACACTTGCTGTAATGGTTGATAAAAAAGATCTCTAAAGATGCACTTATTAAAAAATCTGCTCTTCGCCGTTCTAGTTTTCTATCTTCCGGCATGCATGGCACAAAGCATCCCAACAGTGGCAGCAGCCTCAGACCTTAAGTTTGCTCTAGAAGAGATAGCTGCGAACTACAAGGCTGATAAAGGACGCGATCTGAAAATGGTGTTTGGGTCTTCAGGAGTTCTTTGGCAACAAATTAAAAACGGAGCACCGTTTGCAATCTTTCTGTCGGCAGATGAGGCATACATCGACGACTTACACAAGTATGGGATCACTCTTGATGGGGGGAGTCTCTATGCGATTGGCAGGATTGTTTTATTGGGGAAAAAAAATAGTCAAATAAAGCTAAGTCCTGATAAGGAGAGTTTGATCAAAGCCATTCAGGTAGCCAAGAAGATTGCGATTGCAAATCCAGACCATGCTCCATATGGACGGGCTGCTAAAGAGTTTTTAATGAGTATGGGCGTTTGGGATTTAATCGAACCCAAATTAGTATTCGGAGAAAATATCTCACAAGCAACGATATTTGCTTTGACAGGCTCAGCAGATTTTGCGATCTCTGCCTTATCCTTAGCAACAGCCCCGGTTATTAAAGTCCAAGCCACTTATGTGTTGATACCGGATCAGCTGCATAAACCACTGAAGCAAAAAATGGTTCTAATAAAAAAACCGGCGGCTAGTGCAAGGGATTTTTATCAATATCTGCAAGAACCTAAGTCTATACAAATCATGACACGCCATGGCTTCCTTGTGCCCCCGTAAAGTAGCAACTATCAACAAAACCCGAAGGCTTTTTTGTCTATATCGGCAGGAGTAGTTTGAGGTACTGTTCAGTTAGCCACTTACTGGTTAATTCCCTTAGAATCAGTCAAGAAATAGAAGTCAAGCAAAAATCAGGATTTCCTGATAGCGTTACTTTATTCAAGTAAGGAGTTAGCTCTTATGAAACGTATTTTTCTCTTCTTAGTGACCAATATCGCCATTATGTTGGTGATCACGATCATTATTAATATTTTTGGCTTGGGACAAGTATTAGACGCACAGGGCGTCGACCTTGATCTCACTTCATTGTTGATGTTGTCAGCCGTCGTGGGCGGTACAGGCTCTTTCATTTCTTTGGCAATGTCCAAATCAATGGCTAAGCACTCAACGGGTGCCTATGTGATTACGCAACCCCAAAACGAACAAGAGCAATGGCTGATTAATACGGTATCACGCCAAGCACAGGCTGCAGGGATTGGTATGCCAGAGGTCGCTATTTATGATTCTCCCGACATCAATGCTTTTGCCACTGGAATGCTGCGCAATGATTCTTTGGTGGCGGTAAGCACTGGACTATTACGAGGCATGACCCGCGATGAGGCAGAAGCAGTTCTCGCTCACGAGGTAAGTCACGTTGCCAATGGCGACATGGTGACCCTTGCACTGATTCAGGGTGTTGTGAACACCTTCGTATTCTTCTTGTCGAGGGTGGTTGGCCACATTATTGATCGAGCAGTGTTCAAGACAGAGCGAGGGCATGGGCCAGCCTATTGGGTCACCACAATCATTGCGCAGTTGGTTCTCGGTATCTTAGCCAGTGCCATTGTGATGTGGTTTAGTCGTCAACGTGAATACCGTGCGGATGCCGGAGCTGCTTACCTTGAAGGCAAGCAAAAAATGATTAGCGCTCTTGAGCGCCTGCAAAAATCAGCAAATCAACCTCATCTACCAGAGCAATTAGAGGCTTTTGGTATCTCAGGCGGAATGGCGACGGGCTTAAAGCGCTTGTTTATGAGCCACCCACCGTTGAGTGAGCGGATTGAGGCATTACGTACTATGTCACACTAGGGGCTGCAACTAGCATTGGCCGCCTGCTAATCTCGCGCCGTATTTTGTCTTTCTGTTTTGGCTTATTGCTTGCCTCAAGTAGTTTGTTTAATTGCTCTACATTGAGGGGTCCTAAGCGGGGCTTACCAGTTTTGGTAAGCATGGGATCGTTTTTTCTGTTGCGTTGATTTTGACCTGCAGCCATGATGTGCCTTAAGCGAGTTTGAATGAATCAACCAATTTTGGATTGGTTTAGACCCCATCGTTGGGCACAGAATAGTGATTTCCATCAGGTTACCACCGAATGAAGCGCTTTACCGGCAAACTAGCGATAAGGCGTTATTTTGTCCGCATTAAATATATATGTACTAGTACCTGCATCTGAGTTGGTTTTCCCCTCAAGCAGCGTGCCGTTGACCCAGATAGCATCCATGGTTCTGACCTTAGATCCCTTGGGGGGTTTAACCAAAATAATTTGATTAGCGGGTGGCGGAGGGGAGTGAACGCAAGCGCCAAAATACGGAACTAGTAAAAACTCACTACTTTGCATGCGTTCAGCATCTAAAGGAACGACATAACCAGCAATACGGATTTTTTTACCTAGATAGGTTTTAGTGGGGGGTGCGGCATCCCATACCTTTTTTAACTTTTCATAGGCCTCATCTGCTCGAGGATCGCCGTCCATTAAGCTACCATAGCGACGCATTCTAGTTAATTCTAGTATTACCTTCTTTTTCCATCCCTCGGGCATCAGTTCATCCCATTCAATCTCCTTATATTCATTGGCAAGCGAGGGAAGTGCCAAGGCGCCCAAGGAGCTAGCAAGCAATAACTGAAAGGAGTGATGTAAAAAAGTGCGTCTCATTAGGATGGAGGATTTAAACCTTCACTAAGTGCCATTCTATAGGCCTTTATAGCAGGAATCGAGGCGGATATTAGAACTACTAATACAAGATACAGCAAAGCAAGTCCATCATGAATATTCGGTAAGCTGGGTTCGCTAACTACCCCCCACTCTTTTCTGAGATGGTCATTAGTGGTCAATATGATTAACTGCAATAAAGACCAACCTAGCAAAATACCAATCACACAAACCATGAATGCCTCAGCGAGAATGAGACTGAGTAGTTGATAGGGCTTAGCACCCACCGCCCGAAATATCGCTAACTCCCGCCTGCGACTTTCAAGAGAAACCAAGAGGGTGGCAGTAATGCCGAGGATGGTGGTAATCAATACACCGAGTGCAATCAGTAAAAGTGCATTCTCTGCAATCTCCATGCTAGACCACAGCTCATCTAAGGCAACACCTGGCATCACCGCCATTAGACTATTGGGGAGGCTATCAATCTGCCGGCGAACTGAGAAAACACTGCCTCGATCTTTTAGACCAATAAAAAATGCGCTGGCTTGAGAGTCTGGATTGAGACGGGCAAATTGCAGGCCACTATCCGCAATATCGTGCAAAGCATCGAAGGCATTGGTTGAAATAAAGACAGCGTTATCAATCGGGGTGCCATTAGCCTCCAAAATACCAATGATCCGAAATGGCGAGTTGCTGTGATCTTGCTTTGGGCCACTTCCAGAACCATGGCTAATCGCAATTTGCTCGCCGATACGATGCTGCGTGTTTTTGGCAACGGTATGACCTAGCACCACGTCAAATAAGTGTGGATCATTCAGAGCAGAACCTTGCACAAGTTGCAAGTGACGGCCTTGAGCTTTGACTCGCTTAAAGAAGTCTATGCTGGTCCCCACCACAGGGTAATTCCGATAGGAATCACCAAGCTGCACTGGAACCACCCAAGCAACTTGTCTAAGATCTACCAGAGTTTTCTCAAGCGATGCCGGAATCGTATTGCTAGCTCGCCCAATATGAAAGACGCTGTACAAAATGAGTTCTGTCGGACTGCCTTTGGCACCCACTACCAAATCAACACCGCTAATGGCATTTGAGAAGCTCGTTTTAGTATCGTCGCGGATCTTAAATACCCCGAGCAAGATGGCCACTGAAATAGCCGTTGATAGCACCATGATCAGAAGGGCGCCGCGTCGTGCCAAGGCGCTTTGGATTGCAATCCGAAGCCAGATCAGCATTCTGTTGCCCACTGGTTAACAGCTAAGGTGTGATCAAATCGGGGGCTAAGACGTTCATCGTGGCTAACCATCATGAGTGCGGTATTCTGCTCATCGGCAAGCCCTAAGAACAGATCCATTAACTGGCTTTGATTGTTCCAGTCTAAGGAGGAGGTGGGCTCATCGGCAATCACAATTGAAGGCTTGCCGATAAAAGCTCGGGCTGCAGCCACACGTTGTTGCTGCCCAATCGACAGTTGGTGCGCCGCTTGTTGTAATAAAGACTGTGACAGACCTAAGCGATCAACAAGGTATTGCAGGGCATGAGTCACAGAGCCATGCTGAGCGACTGCTGCGTGCAGCCGCTTTGGATATAAATAGGTAGGCAGTAATATGTTGTCGGTGACGCTCAAATAGGGAATAAGGTTGAACTGCTGAAAGATAAAGCCCATTTCTTCCCCCCGCAGTTGATCTTTGGCAGTGTTACTGAGCTCGGAAAGTAAGCGACCATGAATCCAAATCTTGCCTTCCTGCACTGGGATTACCCCCGCCAATATATTGAGTAGGGTACTTTTGCCACAACCACTAGGGCCTGAAATAAACAGACTCTCTCCCGCATCAAGTGCTAGGGAGAGGTCTTTAATCAGTGGGGTTTGACCAGGCCAACTAAATTGTAGGTGGCTGATCTTGACCGCTAAGGTATTGATTGTTGTATTCAATTAAAACGAGATTAGGTTGGATTGGGGTTTCGCAGTACTTGACTTTTGTCCTGACGGACCGACTGACTCGACCTTAATTTCTTTAATGCGTTTGAACTCAGCAAACAGAGCAATAGTCATTTGTTTAATTACCGCAGGCTTAGAGCAATTGAAATCAAATTGGTAATCCAGATCAGCATGTTTACCATTGGCATCGCGCACAATTCTATTTTCAATCATCTTAGGATTACATTCAGCCTCTTTATTCACAATAAATAAGCTAGCAGGCTTTAGTAATTTTTGATTCAGGTTGGTTATGGCATTTTGCTCAGCCTCTGACTTGGGAATGCGTTCGAACCCGACTAGCGCCTCTAAGGGCATTTTGAGCTTACCGATTGCGCCATTCTTATCGATGGTGATCTCTAGCTTACCCTTGCCATGTTCATGAGCATGTTTTGACTGCGCATACGCTTGACTACTACCAATTATGAATAGAAGTAGTAAGTGGGACAGAATGTTCTTAGTAGTTCTTAAGAAATTATTTTGCATGATCGACATGTTCCTTGTACGTTAAAAGAAATTGCAAATTCAGCACTCGCCTGACTCTTTAATTGGCGGCTAACCTGATCTAGGAGAATTGGCAGAGGAGAGCTACGGGGAAGCTGAAAGTGTTGGTGGCAGGAGTCGCATTCAAAGAATTCATGATGCTCACCCTGGGGGTAGCGGTAACGTGAGACTCGATCAGACCCAAGCATCCTTTCAATTAGACTAGTCTGTGTAAATCGATCCAAGACCCGATACAGAGTAACGGCATCTATCGAACTCGATTGGTTTAAGCGCTCTAATAGCTCGTCATGGGATAGTGGCCTCTTTATCTGCTGCAGGGTTTTAAGAACCAAGACCGCAGCCTTTGTTGCTCGCAAGCCCTTTTCCCGGATTTGCGATTCCCAATCCAATTTAGGTTTCATTATTTTTGCCATTCCCCAATATTAATGCAATTTACTTGCAATAAAAATTTACCCATTGGAGACCTATCCAACCTAGCTCTCCCTGGCAAAGTAGCCCAACAACGGGGATAATTCGGGGGTTAGACGGATTCAATTGCCCAAAAGGTCCAGTGGTATTAGTGCCCAGCAAAGGTGTGAATTAGACCTTAGTATTAACCCTATATCCAAACGTGTAAACCTTCTACCAATAAGGCACCAAAGATGCACTACGCACCGTTAAATTTATCTGACAAGATTGCCCTGTTTTTTACTAAAGGTATGCGTTTTTTTGCAGATACCTTTTTCAAAAAAAGGTATGGTCATCGAGCGGTTGTTCTTGAAACAGTCGCTGGTGTGCCTGGAATGGTTGCTGGTATGTGGAACCATTTAATTAGCCTGCGCAAAATGCAAGTAGGCTATGGCCCAAAAATTAGGACTCTATTGGCCGAAGCTGAAAACGAACGAATGCATTTAATGACCTTTATTGCGGTTGCCCAGCCCAATGCCTTTGAGCGCATGCTAGTTCTTATTGCTCAAGCAATATTTTGGAACTTTTTCTTCTTGATTTATGTGTTTTTTCCCAGAACGGCCCACAGAATCGTCGGTTATTTTGAGGAAGAGGCTGTTTATTCCTATACTGAGTACCTCAAAGAAATCGATGAGGGTCGCACCCCTAATATCCCAGCTCCAAAAATCGCGATTGATTATTGGAATCTTTCTCCAAATGCAACTCTTCGAGATGTAGTCATTGCTGTCCGTGCTGATGAGGCCAAGCATCGCGATGTAAATCATGAATACGCCTGTGAGTACGATCGATCGATCTAAATGAAGGAGGGGGGGGAAATAGGCCCATTGTCGCTAACTGAATAACCCTACTTCACAAATGTAAGATAGTTTCTACTATGATCATTTAAGACAATTCCAAGGAGACTTTATGACCCCACATGAAAAAGAATTACTGCAAAAATTCTTAAATGAGCTAAGTAACACGTCTGTGCAACAAAAAGACTCAGATGCTTACACGCTCATTACTGAGTCTGCTAAAAAACAGCCCGATGCGTTGTATTTATTGGTGCAACGCTCGATGGGTTTAGAAATGGCCCTACAGGTTGCCCAAAAGCAAATGGCCGAGTTGCAATCAAACAGTTCCACCGCAAAACCTGCATCCAGTTTCTTGAGCGATAACAACGCTTGGGGCCGACAGGCAGTTCCTGCAGGAGCTCAGGCTCAGGCAAGAACCGGTGCGCAACCAAGCGCTTGGGGCTCTGGAATGTTGGGTGCAATTGCAACAACAGCGATCGGCGTAGTAGCGGGGTCTATGCTATATCAGGGTATACAAAGCATGATGGGGCAACAAAAGCCTGAAGCTGCTCCAGGTCCTCTAGGACAAGCAGATACACCGCATGATATGCAGCAGCTTGGCGGTCAAACTGCCCCAGATCATATGCAAGTTGCATCCAATGATTTCAGCGATGATCTTGATCTTGGTGGTGGCTTTGACGATGGTGGTTTTGCATAAGACCAGAGCCCCTTTATTACTGGGGCTTACTGCTTTATTGCTGAGTCTCTTAGGGTGCACGAGCACAAACTATGGCGATGACCAGTTTCAGTTACGCATGGCGACGCATGGCAAAGACATTATGTGGATGCCAACTAAAGTGGAGACCACCCATGAGATGCTCACTTTAGCTGGGGTAAGGTCCACCGATATTCTTTATGACCTTGGCTCTGGCGATGGCGTAATCCCCGTTGAGGCCGCAAAACTGTATGGCGTTCGTGCCTATGGCATCGAGTACAACCCCGATCTCGTAGCACTCTCTATCCGTAATGCCCAGCGGGCTAAGGTACAAAACCTCGTCAGCTTTAAGCAAGGCGATATCTTTGTCGAGGACTTTTCACAAGCTACGGTCCTGACCCTCTTTTTAGGAGATAGCCTGAATACCCGACTAATGCCCACCATCTTAGAGATGAAGCCTGGAACTCGGGTGGTATCAAATACCTTTCGAATGGAGTCGTGGATTGCCGATCGGGAGTTAAAAACGCGACCAGGCGAAACAATCTATTTATGGATAGTCCCTGCCAATATCGATGGTTTATGGGTGATGAGTGGATTACCAAAAGGAGATACGGCGAACTTAGTGATTCGACAAAAGAAGCAGTTCTTTGACGGATCGATTGATGCCTCTCTGATAAATAATACGAGGCGCACTATTTATTTTGAAGATGGGCGTATCACTGGCCAGCATATCGAGTTTGCGTTTAAGGATGGCCAGAACTCATATACCTTTAAAGGGCAGATGAGTGCTGGTCAACTCACAGGAATATTAAATAACGATCCTAAATTACCAATCATTGCCAAACGTCCGAGACGCTAGGCCTTTTGGTCAATAAGAAAACTTCCTGATTAATTTAATCTGCAGCGACTGAGAAGGTCTTTAATGGAACGCATTTCAAAAGCGGGCTGGACTAGTTTGCGGCGTCTTTGGATGGCCTTCTCAAGCGATTGGTAAAACGCAGGATCGTTCTCTGCTTTTTGCAGTAGTTTGGCTAGAGCTTTTTCATCCCCCACAGGGTAATAGCCGGGATAATCATCTCCGAGTAGACCGCGATTACCAGCAATGTCAGTCGCAATAACGGGTACCCCGATGGCAATGGCCTCGGTAACAACGTGGGCGCCGCCTTCCATCAAACTTGTGATTGCCATAACATGACTGCGCGACAGGATTTGCATTGTCTTAGCGTGAGTTTGCTCGTCAAGCCATCGATAGCGAGCCATATGGGTATTACATTCTTTAGCGTGCGCTTGCATCTGCGGACTCATTGCTTTCCCAAGATGACTAACCTTTATGGTACTTACTGAACTTAAATGGGGAAGGGCGCGGGTAATACAAAAAGGATCCTTCTCAGGGCGCAAATGGCCAATGACACTAATCTGAAAATGACGTTTTGGAGGAGGCTTTCTAGTAACGCCTTTGGTGGATTGATAAATAACGCTCGCTTTACCGACAAACTCCTGCGGAATACGATCCAAGGAAGCGGACTGTAAAAGAACAATCTGTGATGCTAATTGCATTGATTGTCGGACTGCACGCCTAACTTCGCCTTCAGAGAGCAGGTCGCGATAGAGATCGGTTCCGGTCATGATCAAAATGACTGGCTGATTAGGATACTGCTGCTTAAATTGCAGTATCGATGAATGACTACGGTAAGCATGAAGAGCAATGAGTAGATTGATATGGTTTCCTGACCAGGACTGTGTCAGGCGTGATGAATAGTCCAAATTCTTTAGAAAGCCTTGCCAGCGAAGTGCAGTGATCCGATTACCATGAAGACTTCCAGGGGGAGCAGGGGTTACGATCTCGATCAATGGCTTAGAGGAAAGGATAGGCATATTGAGTAGTCTGCCATAGCTTAGAGTCTTTTGTTCAAAGAGTATCAATCACTTGTCATGCCGAGCAAAGTTATCTAATTACGATTAAATTAGTACTTAAATTTACTTTGTCGATATGCCCACCAATACACCTACCTTTGCATTTGTTGATATCGAAACAACCGGATCACGGCCTGATCGAGACAGAATCACTGAAATTGGAATACTCACGCTAGAAAATGGCGAGTGCTCAACATGGAATCGCTTAGTCAACCCCGGTGTACCAATACCCCTTAATATTCAAAACTTAACGGGCATTACTCCAGAGATGGTCGCCAAGCAGGTCTGCTTTGCAGAGTTAGCCCAGGAGTTGTATCTCGAGCTAAAAGATAAGATCTTTGTAGCGCACAATGCGCGCTTTGACTACAGCTTCCTGAAAGCAGCATTTAAAACAGTAGGTATTGATTTTTCACCAAGGGTTATTTGTACTGTCAAACTATCTCGGCGTCTTTTTCCAAATCAAGCACGCCATAATCTCGATACCTTAATACAGGTTCATGGCCTGAAGATTGCCAAGCGCCATCGTGCCTTAGATGATGCTGAGTTGCTTCTGCAATTTTGGTTCGTGTGCGAGGGATTATTTGGAAAGCAGCGTTTGCTCGAAGAGGTGGCAGATCTATTGGGCAGACCAAGTTTGCCTGCTCATATCGATCCAGAAATGGTGAACGTAATTCCAAATAGACCCGGCGTATATATTTTTTATGCCGAGAATCGACAGGTTCTTTACATCGGTAAAAGCAAAGACCTACGAACCCGCGTGATGAGTCATTTTCAGCAATCATTAACTAGCCGAAAAGAAATGAAACTATCGCTGCAGGTGCGTGATATTGATTGGATTGAAACCGCTGGTGAAGCAGGGGCTCTCTTATTGGAATCACGCCTGATTAAAGAAAAATTACCCAGTTTTAATATCAAGCTTCGACGTTCACGAGACCTCTGTGCATGGCAAATCGTGCACTCAAGCCCAGACCCCGTCGCGCTGCGCTTAGTTAATCACCGAGATCTACAGCCTGGAGTCCAAGATAATTTGTATGGATTGTTTTACAGTAAACGAGAAGCTTTACAAACCTTGCAAGCGATTGCCAAGAAAAATCAATTATGCGAAGGGCTTTTGGGCCTTGAAAAATTACTCCCCAAGCAATCTTGTTTTGGCTATCACGTAAAGCAATGTAAAGGGGCATGCATTGGAATCGAAAGTCAACAACTGCATTTGTTGCGGCTTCAGACCGCGCTCATTAAATTAAAGGTTGAGATTTGGCCCTATCGTGGTGCAATCGCCATTCAAGAAAATGAGGATATACATGTATTTGATCGGTGGTGCTACTTAGGGACTGCTATCAATGAGAACGAGCTAGCTGAATTACTGGAGGATGGGGTGCCAGAGTTTGATCTTGATATTTATAAAATCATCAAGAAAATGCTGAAAGAAACGAGTAATTTTAATATTCTCAACCTCCACTATCATCAACGTAAGGCAGACATGTTGCCTCTAACAAACTAATCTCTATTTATTTATGATTCCAAAACGGATTGGTATTATCGGTGCAGGTATTGCCGGTCTTGCCTGCGCTACTGAGTTATCGAAGGTCGGTCATCATGTGACTCTATTTGACAAGAGTCGTGGTGTTGGTGGTCGCATGAGTCATCGCCATTACGAAAAGTGGGGAGCTGATCATGGCGCCCAGTACTTTACTGCCAAAAACTCCCTGTTTATTGAAGAAGCCGAACGTTGGCTCAAAGCAGGAGTGATCGAGCCTTGGGATGCAAAAATTGTTAGCCTATCCAATGGTGTGATTAGTCCATTAGAAGGCAATACCAAGCGTTATGTTGGGGTTCCTGCGATGACTGCGCCTGCTAAATTTCTGGCTCAAGAACTCGATGTTCAAGTATCAACAAATATTATAGAAATTAGACAAATTAATGATCTTTGGCGCGTGGTATCAAAAGAAGAGGGGCTATTGCACTTTTCCTTTGATTTCTTAATTAGCGCTATACCCTCGGTGCAAGCAAGTGGTTTGGTGGCTGGTTACTCCAATGAACTTAAAGAAGTTTGTTCGCAGGTAAAGATGTTGCCATGTTGGACCTTGATGGCGTATTTCAAGGATCCCTTGCCACTCGATTTTGATGGAGCATTTGTTAATCATCATTTGTTCTCCTGGATTGCGCGCGATAATGCAAAGCCAGGAAGATCAGTGTATGAGTCGTGGGTGGCTCAAGCCTCTAATCAATGGTCTTACGAAAATCTCGCATTCACCCAGTTTGAAATTGAACCAATTTTAGTAAAAGCGTTTGAAGAGCTCACGGGTCAAGTCTGTGATCTGTATCAAACTCACCTATGGCGGTATTCCAAACTAGAGACTCCGAGTGAGCAAAACTGCGTCAGTGATTTAAGTGTCAGATTGGGTTTATGTGGAGATTGGTTACGAAATTCCACTGTCGAGGGCGCTTGGTTCAGCGGCTATTCCATGGCACGTTCTTTGATCGAAACTAATGAAGCCTAAATTAGGCAATGCGCGGTCCTACCAAGGAATCGTTTCCCCCGAGTAGGATTTAAAACAGCCCGAGTCTTTTAGTTCTAGCTGCTCTAAGGTATGAAAGATTTCTTGTGCTGCCACATCAGGCTCTCGTCCTAGTTCATCTCCCCGAAAAGGTCTTGAGAGTCTAGATTTGACCGTGCCAGGATGAATGGCTGCGAGGATTACATTTGGCTTGGTGCGGCGTAACTCGATCGATGCGGTCTTAATCAGCATATTAAGCGCTGCTTTAGAAGCTCGATAGCTATACCAACCTCCTAATCGATTATCTTCAATGCTGCCGACCTTGGCGGAGAGGTTTGCATAAATACCCCCTGCAGGATCGATTAACTGACTAAAGAGCTTGATACAAAGTGCTGGACCAATGGCGTTGGTTATAAATTGTTGGTTCAGTTGAGATGCGTTTAGATCAGCCAGCTTCTTCTCTGGCATGAAGTGATCGCTGTGCAGTGCTCCAATGGTATTCATAATGAGATGAAAACGTGGGCCTGTCTTGAGAGCCTCATACGCAGAGTCAATGGAGTCGATTGCGTCGTAATTGATAGCTGGCACAGAATGACGGTTTAAGCCAATGACTTGCTCACAGTGAGGGTGACTCTCCAAAAAACGCATGAGGGCAGAACCGATCGTTCCTGAAGAACCAAGGACTAAGGCACGAAAGTGGTGGGGAAGCATTTATTTAGGGGCTCAATACATCATGACTGAATTTGGTGTTTAATCTTATCTCGTTTAACGAATATACGTCCATGAAATTAAGCACCGATGATTTATCACGTCTCATTGAGATGGCTTGGGAGGATCGAACTCCATTTGAAGCCATTCAGGCACAGTTCAATCTATCCGAGTCAGAAGTGAAAGACATCATGCGTGCACACCTGAAATCAGGCTCTTATGCTGTGTGGCGCGAGCGAGTATCTGGGCGCAAAACGAAACATGAGTCTCTGAGAGTACCCGGAACTCTGAGGGCGTACTGTCCAACCCAATACAAGTTAAAGTAAATCATGATGAACAATCCACTCATTAGCTCGTACATCGTGGTCGCTATGATTGGCATCATGATGTTCTTTACAATCGCAGTCGCTCCCACTGTTTTTAAAGTGCTACCACCTGAGTGGGCGAGTAAATATGTAAGAAGCTTCTTTCCTAAATACTATGCTGTTTTGGGCGTCTTAAGTATTATTGCGGCTTACTTTGCAAGTAACGCGCTTACCTCTGGCTTGTTGATTGTGTGCGCGGTACTGTTCCTCTTCGCACTTTGGATCTTGACCCCTGCGATTAATAAAGCATCCGACGCTAAAGAGCGCAAGAAATTTGGCGTATTGCATGGCTTAAGCGTGGTGATTAATGTTGTACAACTAATCATTTTTGTATATCTCATCTGGCCTTAAGCCCTTGAATTACATAGAATTTATTAGGGTTATCCCTAAAGATAACTCATAATAGCGTTCATTTGATCAAAAGTTAGCTGTGTGGTGAATAGACAAGCAGTAAGTCCAAGAAGAATATGACACTCCGTGCTTCTATAGGTGTGTCATGACGCGATTGGTTGAAATTAGAAAAGCAAAAGAGATTGGTCGGCTGGTTCGAGCATCTCGAGAATCTCAGCATTTGAGTGTTCAGACTCTTGCTGGACTTAGTGGGTATTCGGTCAACCAGATTGTGAATTTAGAAAACGGTAATATTTATGCGTTCCATGAAAATTTAGATCATTTCATTGAGCTCGCGGTACATAGCGCAGAAAAAATGAATGTAGACCCCAGTTTGCTTGGAGTCAGAAGTAATCCAAGTTCAAATGAACCCTTTTCGATTGAGGATTCAATCCCTGTATTTTTACAAAAGCTGGCATAACACTCGCTGCCTAGGCTTTAAAACTTTTCAAGTAGTAATACCAGTTCGCCTGCCTCTGAATTGCCTCTTTATAAACCGATAACCAATTTAATTTCGGCAAATTCATAGTTGCCTCAATATCACCGTAGACATTTTGAGCGATTAGCGCATGCTTTTGGCATAACTTACGAATGGGGCTGTTCTCGACAATACAGTGCATGATCAGTTTTTTGTATTGACGATTTTGTGCCCATATCAATGCTTCTCCTAAGAGTTGATCTGCAATACCTTGGCGACGAAATTCTTTTTGGACGATGACCCCAAACTCGACGGTATCTTGATAACTTGCAATATGAATAACACCCACCCAGTTGCTATTCTTTTCTGCGACCAAGAAATGGTGGTGCGCAAAATCCTTTTTAAACTTGCGCACCAGACTATCGATCCCTTTGGGGCCAAGGCCGATGCCAAAGTATGCCCTTAGGGTGGCGGTATCGAGACTTTTGAGCCAAGTCCCATATTGACTAATATGTGATTGGGGCAAAAAGCGCGTGTAGATCGTCACGTCTATGAGCCAATTGGATAGTTCTTCTTGTTCCTGAGAAAGTAGGCTAAACGCGCTTCGGACCACGCTTCTAGAACGCTTTTGATAAAACTATATACTTTTTTCATACGATTTCCTCTTGTAAAGGGTTGATTAAATTAGGATTTAAACTCTTTTTAAGGGTTAACCCTAAATTCATAGTACACCGTATTCATGAATGCTGCATGACAGCAATACCTTTTATTTGTAAAGGGCTTGCAGAGAGCTGTGGGATTCATAAAGCCGTGATGAGGCACGGTTAATATGACTCTATGGACGAGCCCGTTTATAAACGCCCCCTTACAAAGAACTCCAATCCGGTACGGTATCCACTGCCAAGCCTGGAGCAGGTCAAAATAAATCAAGAAAAAGAGCTGCTGGATCTAGCCCAGGTTCGTTATGGGATTCGCGGAACCGAGGTTACCCTTTCTTTTCAGCCTGTTGGTATTTCAGTAGATATGGATGAAAATGCAATTTTTCGACAATTAATGGCTGCCCCTATGCACGAGCGAGCTGACCAGGTGCTCTATGCACTGGCTACTGGACAAACAGACGCTACTATTGCAAATCGTATACTGGCAAGTCTCTCTTTAATTGCGCGTATGAAAGCTAAGTAGATCTCGAATGACCATACCAAGTAATTACAACGAACTTCCAGTCAACTTGCCAGTGCCCGTCGATGATGGGGCCACTCGCCATTTAAAAGGAATGAGGCTACCCAGTTTCAACCTAGAGGCGACCAATGGAAAAATTATTAATCTGGGTGAGATTCATACTAGATTAGTGATCTATTGCTATCCCATGACCGGACAGCCAAATGTGGCCCTCCCTGAAGGCTGGGATCAGATACCTGGGGCAAGAGGGTGTACGCCGCAGAGTTGTTCTTATCGAGATCACTACCAAGAGCTGTGCGATCTGGGTACAGAGGTGTTTGGATTAAGCGTACAAACGACGCAATACCAAAAAGAAATGGCAGACCGACTGCATTTACCTTTTCCGATTGTGAGTGATGAGCGCTATGAGTTTCAGAAAGCTCTTAATATGCCCACCTTTAAAGTAGCTGGCATGACCCTTTTAAAGCGAGTTACGCTAATTGCCAACCATGGTGTGATTGAAGCCGTGCACTATCCAATATTCCCAAGCGATAGCGATGCTCCCTGGGTGATTCGGTACTTGAAAACACACACTGCTTAGCGTATTAAAAATATGAGCGGGTGGCTCAAAGGGGATACAATTATTACGGTTCTTGACCAACGCCCTCAAAAGGAGACCATATGTTATTAAATGACTCAATGAGTAATCTTGATAAAGCCATGAAAATCGCTGGTTTTTCTGGAATGGTAATTAGTATTACCTTAGCCTTATATTTAATTTTTTCAGTCAGCGCCCCCCAAGCAAAAACTGCAGTGTTTTTATTTTCCTTAGGTTCAGCCGTCGCATTAAGCTATCTTTCGTTCGCAATTAAACCGAAGTCCAGAAAATAAATCCTTCAACTATATTAGTTAATGGCCTCGTATTGGGGCCATTTTCTTTTTTTCCAACAGATTGCCACCGTGAAAACTGAAACACGAGGAATGCTCATCGGTTTTATTGGCATCTTTATTTTTAGCCTGACCCTACCGGTTACTAAGATAGCAGTCCAAACTTTTAATCCTTACTTCATTGCATTTGCTCGTGCCGTTCTTGCGGGAGTCTTAGCGGCTATTTACTTATTTAGTATCAAAGCAAAATTACCTGGCCTAAGCGAGCTAAGACAATTTGTCATTGTGGCCATCGGTGTGGTGTTCATCTTTCCACTTTTTATTAATCTGGCAATGACCGAGGGTGAGGCATCGCATGCAGGCGTTATTTTGGGCATCATGCCTTTGGCTACCGTGGTAGCAGGGGTGCTGCTTTTTAGAGAGCGGCCTTCCTTAGGATTTTGGGTAAGTGCTTTGATTGGCTGTACTCTCGTGGTGACTTATGCTTTTATGAACAGCCGTGGAGGGATTCAGTACACGGACTATCTGCTCTTAATAGCGTGTTTAGCTAATGGAATTTCATACGCAGTGGGCGGTAATTTATCGCGCACAATGAACGCTAAGGAGGTAATCTCTTGGTCCCTAGTAATCGCGTTACCGATCAATGCCTTATTTAGTATCCTCACTTTTGAGTCAAATTACTTACAGGCAGATCTCATCGCCTGGTCTAGTTTTCTATATTTGAGTATTTTCTCCATGTTTATTGGGTTCTTCTTTTGGTATGGCGGTATGGCAATTGGTGGAATATCACGCGTTAGTCAAGTACAGTTATTACAACCTTTCTGTACTCTATTCGCCTCTGCTATTTTGGTCTCCGAACCCATTACCGGGATCAATATTATTTTTGCTAGCCTAGTAATTGCGACGGTAATGATTGGTAGAAAGATGTTGGTAAGACGTGGGCCGATTGTCAAGTAAATGCTGTATATTTTTAACCAGATTATGAAATTACCCGCAAATTCAAGCCAGCAAAGGTTTCAATCGGGTTAAAACTAGTGTAAAAATGAGGGATTATCCTTAGAGCTTGCCCCTTGTTTTCAGTAGAGGGATGTAGCAAACTAAGCCCTTATTAATTGCGTTACAAATGCGGTTAGTAATTTTGCTCATACGATTTTGATTTTTGGGCTGCGGTTGCAGCCCTTTTTTGGCAGTTTTTTAATTGTTTGTTTAAAGGAAAAAAATATGAATAAAGCTGAACTAGTAGAAAAAATTGCTGATGAAGCAGAACTTTCAAAAGCAAGCGCAGAGCGTGCTCTTAATTCTGCAATTGATAACATCATCAAAGCTGTAACCAAAGGCGATCCAGTTCAGTTGGTTGGTTTTGGAACATTTAGTCAGGGCAAACGTTCAGCTCGTGTTGGTCGCAATCCAAAAACAGGTGAGGCAATCAAGATTGCCGCTTCGAAGACTGCTAAGTTCTCAGCCGGTAAAGCATTTAAAGACTCTGTTAATAAACGTAAGTAATCAGTTACCGTTGCTTACCAAAAGGCCGCCGATTTGGCGGCCTTTTTTCTGATTCATACCCTCATGAATTAGCAAACTATACTGTTTCATTCAGTTCATTTGTTTAGACAGTGGCTCACACAAATACTATTGCAATTGTAGGAGATGGCTTTGCAGCTGCAGTCATCGTGCTTCATCTTTTGCGTCATGGCATCCCTGCAACATCTCTAAGAGTCTTCGGACCGGGCGAGTTAGGGCGGGGTAATGCCTACAAAACAAGTAGTCCTGCCTACCGCCTAAACGTGCGCGAGGATCTTCCTGTTATTTTTACAGAAGATCCATTGCATTTTGCTCGCTGGGCAGAGCAATCACTCAATGATCATCATGCTAAGCATGAAGCAGGCTATTTTTATCGTCGTAACGATTTTGGTCTCTATATGCAAGCTCTTCTTGTTAGTGCCTTAGGTCCTCAAAAGCTCCAACAAATCCATGCTAGGGTTGATCGGATTAGACGCGTCAACGAGCATTGGGTTCTTGAGTATGGCCAAGAAAGCGTCATAGCCAAGCATGTCATTTTGGCTACCGGAAATACGTCACCGCGGTGGCCTTGCCCTATAAGTAGTCAAAATACATCAAGTCATGACCTAAGCACACGCTTGGTTGAAAACCCCTGGCCTGGTAATCATCTGAATGATATTGGGCCAGATGAAGAAATTATTTTGCTTGGAGCAGGGCTCACAGCCCTCGATTCGATCAATGCACTTGCTGAGAAAGGTCATCGCGGTCGCGTTAATGTCATTAGTCCCCGCGCTATATTTCCTCCGGCGCAGGCGCCTTGGCAAAGGCAGCGGCAACCGCAGTGGCCAAGTCATCTTACCCCTGCCAGCTTAGTTCGGTTTATGCGCCATTACTTACCGGCTGCGCCCCCGCAGAGTTCTGAATGGCAATGCGCATGGGAGGAATTACGACCTGAGCTGAATCGAATTTGGCAAGAGTTTACAGATCATCAACGGAAGATTTTGATAAAACGCGTTGGTTGGCTATGGAATCTCTATCGATTTAGGGCGGGACCTCAAACTATTGCAGCGCTTGAGGCATTGAGGGCCAATGGGCAGATCAACTTTGCGATAGGTCGAGCTAAGCAAATAATACTCAGTCACTCGGAGATCAAGGTACTCTTGGCAAATGGCACCGAGCTTTGCGGAGACCGAGTGATTAATTGCACGGGTCCTAGTTCAGATCCATTATTGGATCAGTTAATGGGGGAGGGCTACGCACTTCCAGATGCTTTGGCAGTAGGCATCCGTGTTAATGCAGATTTTAAGGTTTTAGATCCTAAACAAGCACCATGGAATGATTTATGGATGATAGGACCTGCAACCATGGGAAGTTTAGGTGATGTTGTAGCTGCAAACGCAATTGCCAAACAGGCAGAACAGTTAGCTAGGCAATTTACACACTAAGCGATACAAACTATGAACTGAAATGAGGGTGTTAGTTAGACCACTTCAGTATAAAGTTCTTAAAAAGCCTCTTTTTCAGCCTCTAAGTAAGCAAGACTCGTGTATTTACCAATATTGTTGTCAAAGCCCTGCATGGTCTTAGCGCGTTTACTAACCCGCGGGTCTTTAAGGACCAAGGACTTTGCAGCACTTAGATCTTGACCATCCTTCACTGCTTTTACACAGGTTTCATAAATCCCAGCTAAAAACTCACCATACTCTTTAAGGAGTTGTTTGCTCGGTTCACCATGGCCGGGTATCCATATCTGATTACCCGCAGAACTTTGCAGGTTTTTATAGGTTTTAAAAGTACCAACATACGAACCATCATCGATATTGGCGATGCGATTACCCATGGCGATATCACCCACATAAGTAATCTTATCTTCGATAAGCTGCATACAAATATCGCCAGGTGTATGAGCAATCCCATGGTGATGGATCTTGATACGGACGTCACCATAGTTAAAAATATCTCCTTGCTTAGCAATATGAGTCGGCGGAATTACCTTGGTGCCAGCAGTCGCTTGGTTGGTCCAGCGTTCCATGAGATTACGCCAAGCATTACCTTCAATCCCTTTAATTTGATTGATCGAGTAAGGGTGGGCATAAATGGGGATGTCTTTACCATACGCTTCAATAAATGCCTGATTACCTAAAAAATGATCGCCGTGATAATGCGAGTTAAAGATAGTAATCACAGGTTTATGAGTCACGCGCTTAATCATGCGGATTGCCATCTCGCCAATTTGGACAGATGCACCCGTATCTAAAAGAATGACCCCTTGCTGACTAACTACAAAAGTGACATTGGCCATCATGCCCTGGTTTTCTGGGGTTGGAAAACCATCGGGGGAGTAAATCATCCAAACATGCTGACTTAATTGCTTAGCAGGAATATCGTTTACGGGCGGGCCCTTCAAAAAATCATCTGCGGCTCGAGCAAATTGCATCAACTGGGGGCTGAGTGCTACAGCACTTGCCCCTGCAGCCCACTTCAAGACCTGACGACGCGCATTTGGAACCATGGTAACTCCGTATTACGTATTTGGATACATTAAGAACAAGACTAAGAAGGCATCACCCAGCGTGCAATTTGGGCATACAAGGGAATACCGATAATGATATTGAGAGGGAAAGTAATGCCGAGCGACATTCCCATATAGAGGGCGGGACTAACCTCAGGAAGAGCATGACGAAGCACAGCAGGAACTGCAATATAGGAAGCACTAGCAGCAAGAACCATCAGCAAAATAGTATTACCAAGTTCAACTTGAAAGAGCGCACACAGACTTAGTGCAAATAAGGAATGACAAAGTGGTGCAATGAAGGCGTATAAAAACAGCACGCGCGGCTTTCCTTTAAGGTCTGCAAAACTCTTTGCACTCATTAAACCCATATCGAGTAGAAAAAAAGCTAGCATTCCCTTAAACAGATCAACCGAGAATGGAGCCATGACCTTTTGGCCATCTGGCCCCGACAGAATACCAATCAGCATGGCGCCTAATAGTAAAAGTTGGGCACCATCGGTAAAAGACTCATGTAAAAGTTTGCCGACCTTGAGGGGATGTTTTGTTTGAGAGACCGAGGACTTCGCGCGATTGGCTAAAAAGATCGCCAGAATAATGGCAGGAGATTCCATTAGTGCCATTGCTGCCGCCATATGACCGCCGTACTCGATCTGAATATGATTTAAATACTGGGTAGCGGTAATAAAAGTAACTGCACTCACAGAACCATAGGTTGCTGCAATCGCAGCAGAATCAAGCGCACCCAGTTTGGTTTTTAGAAAGAAGTAACTCACCAGTGGCACAACGCACGCTAAGAAGATGGCAATGCCTAAACTGGTAGTAATGGCTAAGGTCAACCCAGATTCGTGCAGAGCAAAACCACCTTTTAGGCCCAAGGCCATTAAAAGGTAAAGGGATAGAAAGCGTGTAATCGGTTGTGGGATCTCTAGATTGGATTTCACCAATCCAGCAAATACACCAAAGATAAAGAAAAGGATGGCTGGGTCAATAATGGTGCTCATAAACACATTTTCTCATTTTTAGACTCAGTTATTTGAATCTCCTCAAACTCTAACAATTAGGGAATAGAGCGTTGATGAATTGCCTGTCCTTGTTTGTTTACTTTCACCAAGAGCATTTGACCTGAACCAACCGATGCACCGGTAAACGCACGAATATTAACTTGGTGACTCACTAAAATCAGCGGTGTTTTATTGTTACTAGACAATTGTTTTTGGATGAACGCTTCAAGCTCTTTGGTTTGTTTATCACCCCGACTCATTTCTTCGAAGAATGAACCTAAAGAAGACTCTGGTGTAACACGACCTTTATTTAAAAGAGTGGCGGTGTCTATGCAACGACACCAAGGGCTACTAAAGACCCGGGCTTCCTGAATACCTTGGGCTGCTAGCCACTTACCAATCTCTGCCGCTTGCGTGCGCCCATCATTGCCGAGATTGCGTTGGCTAGAACAATCGTTGAGGCGATAGCCTGGAGGGTCGCTAAATCCAGGGGCATCAGCATGACGCATGATGATGATGCTGGAACCGGAGCGTAGATCTTCAACAAGGTTTGCATTAACCGTTGCGGATACGAATAACGCTAAGAAGCAAAGTAAGCGCAGCATTATCCTGCGAGGACTTTTCCAGGATTGAGGATGTTATTCGGGTCAAGAGCCTGTTTAATACTGCGCATTAACTGATGCGCAACTGGACCACGATGCGCCTCTAGGTCTGGTAATTTGAGTTGACCAATCCCATGCTCCGCAGAGATCGAGCCATGGTGTTTCTCAACTTGCGTATAGACCACATCATGAATCACTTGCTCATAACTACGATTAAATTCTTTCGGGTTCTCACCAGTTGGCGGAGCGACGTTGTAATGTAAATTACCATCCCCAAGATGTCCGAAGTTAATAAGGCGCACGCCACTGAAGCGTTGTCGCAAGATACCATCGGTTTCCTCTATAAATGCATGAAGGGAAGAGATGGGTAGGGAGATATCGTGTTTGAGGTTAGCGCCTTCTTGTGCCTGGGCCATCGTAATATGTTCGCGCATGGTCCAAAATGATTGGGCTTGAGAGAGATTGCTTGCTATTACCGCATCGCTTGCTAGGCCTGTTTCAAAAGCGCTCTCGAGCACACTTTCCATTAAGTTACGGGCATGTTCTTCGCTCTCATGATCGGATAGCTCAACCAAGATAGTGTATGAAGGATCATTGGACAGAGGATTCTTCATCTGCGCAAAGTGTTTAGCAGTTAAATCAAGCGAGTCCCTAGACATCATCTCAAAACCAGTCAGCAAAGCCGCTGTGCGTTTCTGAAAGAGATTAAGGAGGTCGATGGTCGATGGAATATCGGGTACCGCTACTAAGGCAGTCCACTGTGCCGTAGGAAGAGGAAATAGCTTTAAGACCGCAGCAGTGATGATTCCTAAGCAACCCTCAGAACCGATATAGAGATCTCGCAGGTCAAAGCCCGTATTGTCTTTACGTAAACTCCGCAGCCCTTGCATGATCTCACCTTGTGCAGTAACTACTTCAAGACCTAAACACAACTCACGCGCGTTACCGTAGCGCAAGACATTGGTACCACCGGCATTGGTTGCTAAATTACCACCAATCTGACAACTACCTTGAGCACCTAAGCTTAGAGGAAACAGAAAACCTTGGACTTTAGCTGCCTCTTGTACGGTTTGTAAAATACAACCCGCCTCAACCACAATCGTTTGATTGCTCGCATCAATCCCGCGTATGGTCTGCATGCGCTTGAGGTTTAAGACCACCTGCTGCCCAGAATCGTTAGGAGTAGCAGCGCCACACATACTGGTGTTTCCACCTTGGGGTACAAGCGAGATCTTCGCTTGGTTGCAGGCTTTCACAATCTCAGCTACCTGTTCTGTGTTCTGGGGTAAGAGGATGGCGAGCGCTTTACCTTGGTAGCGATTGCGCCAATCCCTAAGATAAGGAGATTGATCGGATTCTTCGAGAAGTACATACTGAGTGCCCAGTAAGGTCTGACAGTGGGCAATAAAAGCAGTGGGGTTCATCGGACTATTCTATTGCTTTGTATTTGTATCTGCTTTTGCCTTGGCTTTCGCCTCGGCTTTGATTGGTTTTAAATAGAGTAATAGGCAAATGAAGATGATGACCGAAAGAACCAACTCAAGCAGTGCCATCCAAAAGTTCCAACCCGATTCAGAGACTCGTACTAAGGCTTCTGTGGTGTAGATCAGGATCAGCATGGTCCCCCACTGCATGGTGTATACCTTGGCACGCCATAGGCCTGGAAGCATCACCGCCAAAGGAAGTGCTTTCAGAATGAGCCATGAGCCACCGGGTCGCAAGGGTGAGATAAACCACTCCCACGCAATGCACACAATAATGAGATCGAGTGTGGCTGCGCTCGCTATCAGGACATATTTATCCTTACTGAGGATTGCGGCAAGTAATTTGCTCATGAACGAACAACTCGCAGGCGTAAGGCAATCTCAGCAAGGCGTTTGCCTTGGGCAATGGCTAGACGGCTCTCGTCTGCACTAATTGGCGCACTCCCATCGGCATGGGCTAGATGAGTAACGCCGTATGGAGTACCACCGGTTGCGGTGTTCATCAGCTCACTATGACTGTATGGAAGTCCCACTAAGACCATACCGTGGTGCATTAAGGGGATCATCATCGAGAGGAGCGTGGTCTCTTGCCCACCATGCAAACTACCAGTACTAGTAAACACACAAGCAGGCTTACCCTGCAGTGCACCACTGAGCCATTGCGCCGAGCTGCCGTCTAAAAAATATTTGAGGGGGGCAGCCATATTGCCAAACCGGGTTGGTGAGCCCATCGCAAGACCAATGCATTCTTCAAAATCGGAGTGTTCTGCATAAGGAGCCCCTTCAGATGGTACTGCCGGCTCGGTTGCTTCGCAGACTGCAGAAATTGCTGGAACGGTGCGGATTCGGGCGCCGATCCCCGAAACGCTTTCGATGCCCTCAGCAATCAAGCGCGCTAATTTCTGGGTGGCACCATGCCGAGAGTAATACAAGACCAAAATTTCTGGGGAGCTCATGTGAAGCGTTTCCTTAGGTATTCAAGAGAGATTCCCATATGATACGGGCATGCAATTATCGTATTCCATTCAGCGTTGGCTCCCTCTTGCTAAAGAGTTATGGGACCGCAACCAGCATTTGAAGCTCAATCAAGTATCGGCGAGTTTGGCCTTTACAACCATTCTCTCTTTAGTGCCCATCCTTACTGTGGGGTCGTATTTAGTATCCAATCTCCCTGGAGTGGTGGCACTCCGGGCGAGCGTACAAACGTGGTTACTCAAAAATTATTTTCCTGGTGGTATTAGTCAGCAGGTCGCTAATTACTTTGCCCAGTTTTCTGCAAAAGCAACAGGCCTCACCTTACTTGGCTCAATCGGATTGCTCGTGACAACGATTGTCACCATGATCGTGATTGAGCGGGCCTTTAATGAGATTTGGCAGGTTAAACAACGTAGACCATTTATGAAGAAGATGCTGATTTATTTGGCCGCGATGGTTATTGGCCCCTTACTGCTCGGCTTAGGGATTTATCTCAGTGGCGCCTTATTTGCATCAGCGAGCGGGTGGTTTCCAACGCTTTCAGCAGGCTTTAAGTTCATGAGTACGATCGTCCCCAGTCTTTTGGCCTTCATTGTTTTTGCACTAGCCTACCGAATCTTGCCGTATGCCAAGGTAGAGTGGCGAGACGCATTGACCGGCGCACTCTTTGCAGGCCTGGCGTATGAACTCACAAAATTTGGCTTTGCCTTTTTTATTACCCAAGTCGCATTCTATAAAACAGTCTATGGCACGTTTGCAATGCTACCGTTGATGCTGATCTGGATTTACATTACCTGGTGGGTCACCTTAGCGGGTGCGGTGATTGTTGCGAATATGCCGACTATCCGGCAGAGTCTCATTCAGGAACGATTACCCACCTAGTGCCATAATGGAGTTATGTCCGGAAATACCTTAGGCCTTCTGTTCGCGGTCACCACCTTTGGTGAATCGCATGGTCCTGCAATTGGTGCGGTGGTCGATGGTTGCCCACCAGGAATGGCTCTTTCGGAGGCTGATATCCAAGGAGATCTGGATCGCCGCAAGCCAGGTACCTCTAGGCATGTGACCCAACGCAAAGAAGAAGACAAGGTTGAGATCCTGTCGGGGGTCTTTGAAGGTAAAACTACCGGCACACCCATTTGCTTACTGATCCGCAATACCGATCAACGCAGTCAAGATTATGGCGATATCCTGCAGACCTTCCGTCCTGGTCATGCGGATTACACCTATCACTATAAATATGGTTTTCGGGATCCGCGTGGCGGTGGCCGCTCTTCGGCCCGTTTAACTGCTCCCGTTGTAGCTGCCGCTGCCATTGCTAAAAAATGGTTGCGTGAGCACTATGGCACCGAGATTGTGGCGCACATGAGTCAGTTGGGTGAGATTGCAGTCCCGTATGACGATGCAAAGCAGATTACACAAAACCCATTCTTTGCCGCCAACGCCAAGATCATTCCACAGCTTGAGGAGTATATGGATGCTTTGCGTAAAGCAGGGGACTCATGTGGGGCAAAGATTGAAGTACGTGCCAGTAAAGTACCGATTGGCTTGGGCGAACCACTGTTTGATAAGTTGGATGCCGATATTGCGCATGTGATGATGGGTATTAATGCGGTCAAGGGTGTTGAGATTGGCGCTGGTTTTGCAGTAGTTACTCAAAAGGGTAGCGAGCACGGTGATGAGATGCATCCGGACGGCTTTGCGAGTAATAACTCGGGGGGAACGCTTGGCGGTATCAGCACTGGCCAGGATCTTCGGGTCTCGATTGCGATTAAGCCCACATCAAGCATTATGAGTCCTAAAGAGACCGTTGATATTAAGGGCCAACCCACCGTTATTCAGACTAAGGGTCGTCATGATCCCTGTGTCGGTATTCGTGCGGCACCAATCGCAGAGGCAATGTTAGCCTTAGTGTTGATGGATCATGCTTTACGTCACCGTGCACAATGTGGCGACGTTACGCTAAGTACTAGCGCGATACCAGCAGCACGTCCTCGTTAATTTACTGAGCATGACTGCATCTACCCGTTGGGCCTTTGGGGCCTTTTTCTTTTTGTACTTCGCCTACATTGGCTTGATGTCGCCTTATGCCAGTTTATATTTTGCAGAGCTTGGCTTTGGGGCGATAGAAATTGCAGCCCTCATGTCGATGTTGCAGGTGACCCGAATTTTGGGACCTTTTTCTTGGGGTTGGCTCTCTGATTACTTATCGAATCGCGTTGGCATCATGCGCTTTTGCGCTGTCCTCGCCTGCGTTACCTTCGTAGCCATTTTTTATTTACAAGAATACATCCCTCTATTAATTTGGATGTTTGTTTTACACACTATTTTGAGCAGTATGGTGCCATTGGGCGAGGCGGCGACCGTGCATGCTTTATACAAAGAAGAGTCTTTCTATCATCGCTATGGGCGTATACGTTTGTGGGGATCGATTGGATTTATCACCATGGTTTTAATTGCAGGAGAGATCTTTCATTGGCAAGGTATTGTGATTTTTCCTTGGCTAGGAGTGGCAGTTCTGATTCTTCTTGTGATCAATACGTTTTTCTTACGAGAAACAAAGATGGAGCGCCAACCCTTGGTGCGTGGTGAGTTACGTTCGGTCCTTCGTAGGCCCGAAGTGCGCTGGTTTTTGCTATCCGCTTTTGCAATGATCTTTGGGCACGCGGCATTGTATGTGTTCTATTCCCTTTATTTATTAGACCTTGGCTATAACAAGTTCCAGATTGGACTATTTTGGACGCTTGGAGTACTCGCAGAAGTAATCTTCTTTTATTTTCAAAGCAAGGTCTTGGCGCGTTACTCACCAACGGCCATGCTGCAAATGACTTTTGTGGTTGGCGTCATTCGCTTTGTGCTGATTGGCTATTTTGCCAGTACCAGTTTTTTAATTGTGGCGCAGTTGATGCATGCGGCAACCTTTGCTGCGCATCATAGTGCAAGTACTCGATTAATACAGACTTGGTTTACAGGTCCTCTCCAAGCACGCGGTCAGGCTTTATTCACGACTGTGGCGTATGGCTTTGGGGGTAGCTTGGGAGGCTTATGTGCTGGCTGGATTTGGGATCAATTGGGACCGAATCAAGTCTTTGGTATGGCGGCAGTAGCTTGTGCGCTCGCTGGTTTAGCGATTTATCAAGTGAAACCAAGTATGGTCAAGACCTAGTTACATCCCAGAGTAATTAGGACCGCCACCACCTTCAGGTGTGACCCAAACAATATTTTGAGTCGGATCTTTAATGTCGCAGGTTTTGCAATGCACGCAGTTCTGCGCATTGATTTGTAATTTAGGTTTACCTTTTACCTCGATATATTCATAAACAGCTGCAGGGCAGTAACGTTGTTCGGGGCCTGCGTAGACATCTAAATTGATGGCGACCGGCACATCCTGATCTTTCAGGGTGAGGTGCGAGGGCTGATTCTCTTCATGGTTGGTGTTAGAGATAAATACCGATGAGAGGCGATCAAATGTGATTTTGCCATCTGGCTTTGGGTAATCAATTATCCGATGGAGTTTTGCCGGCTCAAGATATTCATAATCAGCTTTACGTTGATGAATGGTCCATGGCACATTACCACCTAACAGTTTTTGTTCAATGCCGACCATCAGGGTGCCGAGGTATAAACCTTTGGACATCCATGACTTAAAGTTGCGAGCGCGTTTTAGTTCATCGTAAAGCCAACTGTTCTTAAATGCGCTGGGGTAGGCAGTAAGAATATCGTTGGAGCGATTTTCAGAGAGAGCCGATAAGACCGCATCGGCCGCGAGCATGCCCGATTTAATTGCGGCATGACTACCTTTGATGCGTGAGGCATTGAGATAGCCCGCATCACAACCAATCAGAGCGCCTCCAGGGAAAACGGTCTGGGGCAAACTATTTAATCCTCCTGCCGTAATTGAGCGCGCACCGTAGGCAATGCGTTTACCGCCCTCAAAAGTAGGGCGAATCGCCGGATGTAGTTTATAGCGCTGGAATTCTTCAAAAGGACTTAAGTAGGGGTTGCGATAGGACAAACCAACCACCATACCAACGGCTACTTTGTTCTCACCAAAGTGATACAAGAAAGAGCCACCATAGGTCTTGGAGTCTAAGGGCCATCCTGCAGTATGAATAACCAAACCTGGCTGATGATTCTCTGGAGAAACTTCCCAAAGTTCTTTGATACCAATGCCATAGCTTTGGGGATCAGCACTTCGATCGAGTTGATATTGATGAATCAGCTCCTTGCCAAGATGACCGCGCGATCCCTCTGCAAAGAGGGTGTACTTAGCACGCAGTTCCATGCCCAATTGAAATTGCTCAGTAGGCTCACCTGTTTTACTGACGCCCAGATTACCAGTTGCAACTCCGCACACAGCCCCTTGAGCGTTGTACAAAATCTCGGCTGCAGCAAAGCCCGGAAAAATCTCAACCCCAAGGTTTTCTGCTTGTGTTCCTAACCAGCGTGTGAAATTACTCAAACTGAGGATGTAATTACCTTGATTACTAAAACACTCAGGTAAAAACAGATGGGGGACGGTTAATGATCCGGTTTCGGTTAAGAAGGTGAACTGATCTTTGCTAACGGGCGTTTCGAGAGGGGCGCCTAGCTCTTGCCAATTTGGGATGAGCTCATTAAGCGCTCTTGGATCCATAATGGCGCCTGACAAAATATGCGCACCGACCTCAGACCCTTTTTCAAGCACACAAACACTGAGCTCTAAGCCTTCTTGCTGTGCTAATTGCTTTGCCCGAATGGCCGCCGATAAGCCGGCAGGGCCACCACCCACAATGACCAGGTCGAAGTCCATGGCTTCACGAGGGCCATATTGCTGAAGTAGATCCTGGGGGTTCATGACTCTAGTTTAGTGCTTTTGGTAAATAATTTTGAGATCTAGAGCGGTTATCATTTAGCCTAAGTAATCCCTATTCAGAAAGAAAGTCAGACGTATGAACAAAATTTTTCCTAGTGCCCGTGCCGCTCTTCAGGATGTCCTCAAAGATGGGCAGACTCTCGCCGTTGGTGGTTTCGGCTTATGCGGTATTCCAGAGGCCTTAATTGGGGCTGTGAAGGACCTAGGGGCTAAGAACCTAACGGCAATCTCTAATAATGCGGGTGTGGATGATTTTGGTTTGGGGATTTTATTGGCGACCCGTCAAGTAAAAAAAATGATCTCCTCGTACGTCGGCGAGAATAAAGAATTTGAGCGGCAATACTTAGCGGGTGAATTAGAATTGGAGTTCACACCCCAAGGAACACTGGCTGAAAAATTGCGTGCTGGTGGTTGTGGTATACCAGCATTCTTTACCAAAACTGGGGTCGGAACGATTGTGGCTGAAGGCAAGGATGTGCGTGATTTTGATGGCGAGAAATACATCATGGAGCGCTCTTTGGTCTCAGACATCTCCTTGGTTAAGGCATGGAAGGCTGACAAAGCGGGTAATTTGGTCTATCGCCTCACTGCGCAGAACTTCAATCCAGTTGTTGCTATGGCTGGCAAGATAACCGTAGTTGAGGTGGAAGAGATTGTGGAGAATGGGCAATTAGAGCCTGCTCAAATTCATACACCGAGTATCTATGTTCACCGCATTGTGTTGAACACAAATCCAGAGAAGCGTATTGAGCAGCGCACATTAACGCAAGCCTAATTAACCTGAATTAAGTAGAGGAATCAATCATGCCTTGGAGTAGAGATGAAATGGCGGCCCGCGCTGCTAAAGAGTTACAAGATGGTTTTTATGTCAATCTCGGCATTGGTATGCCAACCCTTGTGGCCAATCATGTACCAGATGGGATGGAAGTCTGGTTGCAATCTGAAAATGGTCTTTTAGGCATTGGCCCATTTCCGACCGAGGCACAAGTGGATGCGGACATGATTAATGCAGGCAAGCAAACAGTCACTACCTTGCCAGGCTCAGCGATCTTTTCATCGGCTGATTCCTTTGGCATGATTCGCGGTGGCAAGATTAATATTGCGATCCTCGGCGCGATGCAAGTTAGTGAACACGGTGATCTTGCCAACTGGATGATTCCAGGCAAGATGGTGAAGGGTATGGGCGGTGCGATGGATTTAGTAGCTGGTGTAAAGCACGTGGTGGTTTTAATGGAGCACGTTGCCAAGAAAAAAGATGGCAGTGAAGAAATCAAAATTTTGCCTAAATGTACTTTGCCATTGACCGGTCTTGGTGTGATTAATCGCATCATCACCGATCTTGGAGTGCTGGATATCACCCCGAAGGGGCTGAAGCTAGTGGAGTTAGCACCGGGCGTTAGCAAAGAAGAATTTCAGGCAAAGACGGGTGCGCCAATCGATCTTAGTGCGGTGCATTGAACGCCGAATACTTACACGCACATAAACGTGGGGATGCTGAACATGCCCACGCAGTAACAGGACGTGCCCAGCGCTGGCTGTGGATTGCTTTATTTCTGACCCTTGGCTTCTCAGCAGTTGAGCTGATTGCAGGCTTGTGGGCTAGTTCGCTTGCATTAATTTCGGATGCTGGTCATATGGTGACCGATGCAGCCGCCTTGGGTTTAGCATTGCTAGCCCAGTTCATCGCCAAACGCCCACCCTCAGCAAAACATTCTTTTGGTTTTGGTCGCGCCGAGGCACTCGCGGCGTTTGTGAACTGCATGGTGATGTTGGGCTTAGTAATTTGGATCATCATCGAAGCCATTAGCCGCTTTCAGGATCCGCACCCAGTAGCTGGGTTGACCGTAACGATTGTGGCTGCCATTGGCTTGTGTGTAAATCTTCTGGTGGCATGGTCTCTATCGCGCGACAAGAAGAGCGTGAACACGCGAGCCGCCTTGATTCATGTGATGGGCGATCTTCTCGGATCGATTGCCGCATTAGTATCTGGCGTAGTCATCCAATTGAGTGGATGGATGCAAATTGATCCATTGCTCTCGATCTTTGTTTCTCTACTCATTCTGAAATCAACCCTCTCCATCCTTAAAGAGTCTTATCACTTCCTCATGGAAGGTGTGCCACTTCATATCGATTATGTGAAGGTGGGCCACGATCTCATGGGGATTGATGGTGTAGTGACCGTTCACGATCTGCATGTTTGGGAGATGAGTCCAGGTCATCCTGCATTAATCGGTCATGTTGAAGTGAAGCAAATGAAGCAGTGGCCAAGGATACTAGAAAAAGTATCAGCCATGTTGCGTGAGACCTATGGCATTGATCATATTACCTTGCAGCCAGAAGAGGCAGGCAAACAAGAGTTAGAGCCTATTCCTGTTCATGTAGAGAAGGCGCGCCACACTGCACTCTTGAGCAAAGAGCATCACGGTCATACTGACTATGTAGCATGCTCTAGTCCCGCAGGAACGCACCGCATGGCATACCATACTTGGGGCGATCCACATAATCCCAGTGTCTTGTATTGCGTGCATGGCTTATCGCGACGCGGGAGTGATTTTAGAGTGATGGCCGAGGCTTTGTGCGATCGACACTATGTGGTGTGCCCTGATATTGTTGGCCGTGGAGACTCTGACTATCTCGCAAATCCCATGTTCTATGCGATTCCGCAATATGTTAGCGATATGGTGAGCCTCAGTAGTAAGTTGGGTGTGGAAAAGGTGAACTGGTTTGGAACATCGATGGGTGGCTTGATTGGCATGGTGTATGCCGCAATGCCTGGAAACTCAGTAAGACGCTTGCTACTCAATGATGTTGGCCCCCGAATTGAGGCAGCCGCACTAATTCGGTTGGCGAGTTATGTGGGTAAACCATTCTCGTATGTCAATCGCCATATCGCACTCGAGAAATTAAACTCCATCTGCGCACCATTTGGTAAACATACCGATAGTGAGTGGGAGTTACTGAATGGCCCTATGCTCGTGCAAAAGAATGAGCAATGGATTTTGCACTATGACCCTGCAATTGCGGTACCGTTTGCTTCCGTAACTCCAGCGATTGCCAAAGCGGGCGAGTTGGCGATGTGGCAAAGCCTTCAGAAGATTAAGTGCCCAATTCTGATAGTGCGGGGTGCCGACTCCGATTTATTATCTCGAGAGACAGTGACCGAGATGTGTACGCTCAATCTCAAGGCTAGCAGTATTGAGATCCCCAATACTGGTCATGCCCCTTCATTTATCAAGGCTGAACAGATTGACATTGCACGCCAGTTTTTCCTATAGTTGTTCTTAGGAACTTTTATTCCGTAAATCTCGTGCCTAGTCCAGACCGCTCCAGCAAAGTTACTGATGTTCATCAGGTTTCCCAAAGGCATGATGCTTGGTTTGGCGAATCTCTAGAGCAGCACTCACACGAAGTTGCAGTCATTTTGCAGGACTTACATCTAGACGAGGCAACGCTGAAAGCCGCAGAGCATCTTCATAGCACCCTTGGTAAGGATGCACTGATCAAGCAAATCGGCCAAGATGCCGGTGATTTACTCATTGGCTACCGTGGCTTACGTCAAGCTCAGGCTAAGCTAATGAAGCAAGATGGCGTTAGTAACGTTACTGGCCAAGAAGAGATCTTACGTAAGATGTTATTGGCCTTTGGGAATGATCTACGCGTTGTGTTGATCTACCTTGCATCCCGTCTACAAACTCTGCGTTGGATTACTAAAAGTCGTTTGTCTGCATCACCCGCTTGGGCGCAAGAAATCTTAGACATTGATGCAAGCCTTGCCAATCGTTTAGGGATTTGGCAAATGAAATGGGAAATGGAGGATTTAGCCTTTCGGATACTTACACCCACAACCTATAAAGAGATCGCTGGCTTACTCGACTCCAAGCGGGTGGAGCGCGAGCAATTTATTGTTGATGTGATTGCCCGATTTAATCAAGAACTAGGGCTTGCGCACATTACGGCCGATGTTCAAGGCAGACCCAAGCATATTTACAGTATCTGGAAGAAGATGCAAGGCAAGTCCTTGGAGTTTGCGAACTTGTATGATGTGCGCGCTTTTCGGATCTTGGTTGATGATGTCAAGGCTTGCTACGCCACATTAGGATTGGTCCATAACCTATGGCAACCTGTGCCTCGTGAGTTTGATGATTACATTGCTCGCCCCAAGCCTAATGGATATCAATCCTTGCACACAGTTGTCATAGACGAGCAGGGTATTGCCTTTGAGATTCAGATTCGTACACAAGAGATGCATCGACAGGCTGAGTATGGTTTGGCTGCACACTGGCGCTATAAAGAGGGGGCTTACTCCGCAGATGCAAAAGACTTAGGCACGCACAGTGCAGAAGTGGCTTACGAACGACAGATTGCATGGGCTAGGCAGCTGATTTCCTGGAAAGAGGATGCCTGGGAGCAACTCAAGCATCACGAGATCGATGACCACATCTACGTACTGACTCCCTTGGGTAAAGTGATCCCCTTAGAAAAAGGCTCATCACCCATTGATTTTGCCTACGCGGTGCATACCGATCTTGGTCATCATTGTCGTGGAGCGCGCATTGATGGGGCAATGGTGCCGCTAGATACTGCCTTAAGCAATGGCCAGACCGTAGAAATAATTTCTGTGAAGCAGGGCGGACCATCACGCGATTGGCTTCATCCAGAGCGTGGCTATCTACGATCACAGCGGGGCCGTGCACGTGTGCGTGCTTGGTTTAATGCCCTCGATGATGAGGCGAGTCAAGGCTCTCCAAAGCCTATTGAGAGCAAAATGGAGAAGCAGACTGACAAGCCTCCAGCTGACGATATTCAAATCAAGCCCCGTCAGAGCAAAGCGAATCAAAGTGGTGATGTCTTAGTGGTGGGCGTTGATTCTTTATTGACTCAATTAGCAAGGTGTTGCCGACCTGTGCCGCCTGATCCGATTGCGGGCTTTGTAACCCAAGGACGTGGGGTATCGATTCATCGCAGAAGTTGTAAAACATTCAAGGCATTGCTCGAGCGGGCCCCTGAGCGAGTTATCCAAACCGCTTGGAGTGGGAAGCTCGACCCAGAGCAAGGCGCTGGTAAGGATCGTGTCTTTCCTGCTGATTTAGCAATTACTGCATTAGATCGACCTGAGCTAATGCGTGAGCTCTTTGAGATTACCTCTAAGATTGGCGTGCATGTGATCGATCTCAAAAAATCAGTTCGCAAGGGCTTAGCGCAGATCCAAATGACCATTGAGATACAGAACACCGAGGCCTTACGACTCATACAAACTGGCCTTGAGAGTCTGCGGGGAGTCACGGAAGTGCGCCGGCGGTGATAAACTCTTGATCTATATAGGCTCGTAGCTCAGCTGGTTAGAGCACCACCTTGACATGGTGGGGGTCGTTGGTTCGAGTCCAATCGAGCCTACCAACGATATAGAAGTAAAGAGATGTAATTGGTATGCGCGTTGTGCTCATTTAGTTTGGGACGAACGCGCATTCTTATTTATACGTAGTCGTTTTGATGGAGCAGGTATGGTGGTAGTTACTCTTCCGGATGGGTCCAAGCGCGAGTTTGCTGCGCCGGTCACCATTGCAGAAGTTGCCCAAAACATTGGTAGTGGCCTAGCTAAGGCAGCCTTAGCAGGATCGGTCGACGGTCGCTTAGTCGATCTGAGTCACACAATTAATCATGATGTGCAACTAGCCATCATCACCGATAAAAATACTGAGGGCTTGGAGATTATTCGGCATTCAACGGCGCATTTACTCGCCTATGCAGTGAAGGAGTTATTTCCAGAAGCACAAGTGACCATTGGTCCTGTAATCGATAACGGTTTCTATTACGACTTCTCTTACCATCGCCCATTCACACCCGAGGACCTCATCGCTCTTGAAAAAAAGATGACGGAGTTGGCCAAGAAGGATGAGCCGGTTGTTCGGCAAGTAATGCCGCGCGATCAAGCGGTTGAGTTCTTCAAAAAGCAAGGCGAGGTTTACAAAGCAGAAATTATTGCCAGCATTCCGCAGGGTGAAGATGTATCGCTATATACCGAAGGAAAGTTCACCGACCTTTGCCGCGGTCCTCACGTTCCGTCCACGGGTAAGTTAAAGGTGTTCAAGCTCATGAAGCTGGCCGGTGCGTATTGGCGTGGTGATAGCAAGAACGAGATGCTGCAGCGTATTTATGGCACTGCATGGACCAAGAAAGAAGATCAAGACGCCTATTTGCATATGCTGGAAGAGGCGGAGAAGCGCGATCATCGTCGCCTTGCTAAACAGTTAGACCTCTTTCATTTTCAAGATGAGGCACCTGGCCTCGTCTTTTGGCATCCCAAGGGTTGGGCGATTTGGCAAGAGGTCGAGCAGTACATGCGTCGTGTTTATCAACGCGAGGGCTATCACGAGGTGAAGGCCCCTCAAATATTAGATCGTGGCTTGTGGGAGAAATCGGGTCACTGGGATAACTACAAAGAGAACATGTTCACGACCGAGTCTGAGAACAGAGCATATGCATTAAAGCCCATGAACTGTCCTGGCCATGTGCAGATCTTTAATTCAGGCTTGCATAGTTATCGAGAGTTGCCATTACGCTTTGGCGAGTTTGGCCAATGCCATCGCAATGAACCCTCTGGGGCTTTGCATGGCTTAATGCGCGTGCGTGGCTTTACTCAAGATGATGGTCATATTTTTTGTACCGAAGATCAAATTCAGTCCGAGGTGGCCGCCTTCGATAAAGCGGTACGTGCTGTGTATGCTGATTTTGGTTTTACGGAAGTTGCCGTGAAGTTAGCCTTGCGCCCAGCAAAACGGGTTGGTGATGATGCCATTTGGGATAAAGCCGAAGCCGCTTTGCGCGGAGCATTAAAGGCATCTGGACAAACATGGGAAGAGTTGCCTGGTGAGGGTGCGTTTTATGGTCCTAAGATTGAATATCACCTCAAAGACTCGATTGGTCGCTCTTGGCAGTGCGGCACGATGCAGGTTGATTTCTCCATGCCAGCGCGATTGGGAGCGGAATATGTGGCTGAGGACAATAGCCGCAAAGTACCCGTCATGCTCCACCGAGCCATTGTAGGTTCCTTAGAGCGTTTTATCGGGATTTTGATTGAAAATCATGCGGGCGCCATGCCTGTTTGGCTAGCCCCATGCCAAGCAATTGTCTTAAATATCTCTGAAAATTCGGCTGAATATGCCCATAAAGTTCAGCAATTGCTGAAAAAACAAGGGTTTAGGGTCGAGTCAGATTTGCGAAATGAGAAAATTACGTATAAAATACGCGAGCACGCATTACAAAAACTGCCTTATTTGCTAGTTGTTGGCGATAAAGAGCGTGAAAGTAATATGGTGGCCGTTCGTGCCCGTGGCGGAGTGGATCTAGGGGTTATGCCGCTAGACACCTTTGTCACCCGACTCCAGCAGGATATTTCCCAGAAAGTCGGACCCGAGCTTAGCTAGGGGGTGTGATGGCTTTTTATTGTTTTTAGAGAGGAATTAGAAGATCGCTACTGAAAAATTGCAACGCATTAACCAGGAAATTACTGCTCCTGAAGTGCGTTTGATAGGGTCCGATGGCAGTGCTGTCGGTGTAGTTAAGTTGAACGAAGCCTTACGGTTGGCAGAAGAAGAAGATACCGACTTAGTCGAGATTGCACCGAATGCCGAACCACCCGTTGTCCGCATCATGGACTTCGGTAAGTTCAAGTACCAAGAAGCCAAGCGTTTGCACGAAGCAAAGCTCAAGCAAAAGGTGATTCAGGTAAAGGAAGTGAAATTTCGACCTGGAACCGATGACGGCGACTATGGTGTGAAGCTACGCAATTTGATCCGCTTTTTGGAAGATGGCGATAAAACAAAGATTACGCTGCGATTTCGGGGTCGAGAAATGGCTCACCAAGAAATTGGAGTCAAGATGTTAGACCGGCTCAAAATTGATTTAGAGCCGTATGGTCAAGTCGAGCAGTTTCCAAAAATGGAAGGCCGACAAATGGTGATGGTCTTAGCACCCGCCAAGAAGAAGTAAGAGTTTGCAGTAGAAGTAGGTAGTACTTAGTAGCGCACTATCGGTACAGGAAGAGCAACCGTCGGTTGTCACCGCAGGCGCACAGAGAATGAAAAGGGAGCAGTCATGCCCAAAATGAAGACCAAAAGTGGCGCAGCGAAGCGCTTCAAGGTCCGCGCAAGTGGATCCATCAAACGAGGACAGGCGTTCAAGCGTCACATCCTCACCAAGAAAACCACCAAGAACAAGCGTCAACTGCGTGGTTCCGCCCCTGTTGCGAAAGCCGACGTTAAGTCGATTCGCTCCATGTTGCCTTACGCTTAAATCTTAGGAGAACACTATGCCAAGAGTAAAACGTGGGGTTACAGCAAGAGCCCGTCATAAAAAAGTTACCGATGCCGCAACCGGTTATCGTGGACGTCGTAAAAATGTATTCCGTATTGCTAAAGAAGCGGTCATGCGCGCGGGGCAATATGCGTATCGCGATCGTCGCAACAAAAAGCGCGTATTCCGTGCACTCTGGATTGCCCGTATTAATGCTGCCGTGCGTGAGCATGACATGACCTATAGTGTGTTCATGAATGGCATGAAGAAGGCATCGATTGAACTCGATCGCAAAGTACTCTCTGATATGGCCGTGTTTGACAAAGAAGCGTTTGCTGCTTTGGTAACACGTGTTAAATCTGCTGTAGTACAAGCGTAAGTCTTCACAGCCATGGTTTCTCTCGACCAACTTGTCGAGGATGCCAAACGCGATTTCTCCAAGGCCAGCGATCCCGCTGCTTTGGAGGATGCAAAAGCTCGGTATCTCGGTAAATCAGGCTTGCTCACGGAGCGCTTAAAAGCGCTCGGTGGCATGTCGCCTGATGAGCGCAAGACCGCCGGTGCACAAATTAATCAAGCCAAGACTGCGGTTGAAGATGCTCTGAATGCACGGCGTCAAGCACTGGCCAACCAGGTCTTACAAGCGCGTTTAGCAGCAGAGTCCATCGACGTCTCTTTGCCCGGTAGAGGGCAAGTCGTTGGAAGCTTGCATCCTGTCATGCGCACATGGGAGCGCGTAGAGACTATTTTTCATTCGATTGGCTTTGATGTTGCCGATGGTCCCGAGATCGAGACCGATTGGTTTAACTTTACAGCACTCAATAGCCCTGAGAATCATCCCGCTCGTTCGATGCAAGATACCTTTTATATTGATGGTAAAGATGCTACGGGCAAGCCCTTGCTTTTGCGAACACACACCAGTCCGATTCAGGTGCGCTATGCCAGTGAGCATGTAAAACGATATGGTCAAGAGAGCATGCCACCCATCAAGGTGATTGCGCCTGGGCGCACCTATCGCGTGGATAGTGATGCTACTCACTCGCCCATGTTTCATCAAGTAGAAGGTTTGTGGATTGCTGAACATGTCTCCTTCGCAGATTTGAAAGGGGTCTATACCGACTTCTTGCGTACCTTCTTTGAGACCAATGAACTGCAGGTACGCTTTAGACCATCGTATTTCCCATTCACAGAACCGTCTGCTGAAATTGATATGGCCTTTGGTAGTGGCAAGTTAGCAGGGCGCTGGTTAGAGATCTCAGGTGCAGGACAAGTACATCCCAATGTCTTACGCAATATGGGGATTGATCCAGAGCGCTACATGGGCTTTGCTTTTGGTTCTGGTCTAGAGCGTCTCACGATGTTGCGCTATGGCATTGATGATTTGCGCCTTTTCTTTGATAACGATCTGCGCTTCTTAGCGCAATTTCCGGCTTAGTTCTGATATGCAATTTTCCGAGTCCTGGTTACGTCAGTTTGTAAATCCTGCGATCGATAGCAAGGCTTTAGGCCATGCAATGACCATGGCTGGATTAGAGGTTGAAGAGCAACGCTCAGTTGCACCGCCTTTTAGTAAAGTTGTCGTTGCAGAAATTATTTCAGCAGAGCAGCATCCCGATGCAGATCGCTTACGAGTATGTCGGGTGAACGCAGGCCCTGGTTTTGAGAACTTACAAATTGTGTGCGGTGCTCCGAATGCGCGTTCCGGTATCAAGATTCCATGTGCACTCGTTGGTGCTGAGTTATCACCCGCAGAAGAGGGTGGTAAGCCATTTCAGATTAAGGTTGGCAAATTACGGGGTGTCGAGAGCAACGGCATGTTGTGCTCGGGACGAGAGCTTGGTTTAGGCGATGATCACGCTGGCATTCTGGAGTTGCCTGCGGATGCCCCATTAGGCCAAAACGTGCGGGAGTATTTAAAGCTTGATGATCAAATCTATACCATTAAGCTTACCCCCAATAAAGCAGATTGCTTATCGATTATTGGCTTAGCACGTGAGGTTGCCGCAATTACGGGAGCAGCCCTGTGCACCCCCATTGGTAAGACGCTTACCGCCAATATCAACGATAGCCTACCCGTTGAGATTGAAGCCCCAGAACTCTGCGGTCGCTTTGCTGGACGGGTGATTAAGGGGGTCAATGTTAAAGCGAAGACTCCAGAGTGGATTGTGCAGCGCTTAGCGCATGCTGGGCAACGGAGCATCTCACCACTGGTGGACTTATCCAACTATGTCATGCTGGAAATGGGTCAACCCAATCACGTATTTGATCTTGACCGTATTCAAGGTGGGCTAGTGGTTCGTTGGGGTAAGCCAGGCGAGAGTCTGAAGTTATTAAATGAGCAAACGGTTGAACCTGCGCCCGACTCGTCTGCAGCCGCATTGAAAGTGGGCGTAGTTGCTGATGCGTCTGGCCCGATTAGCCTAGCCGGAATCATGGGCGGTGAGAGTACTGCAGTTAGCGATACAACCCAAAATATTTATGTGGAAGCAGCATTCTGGTGGCCAGTTGCCATTGCAGGACGTGCTCGGCGGTTTAATTTCACGACGGATGCTGGACACCGTTTTGAACGTGGCGTTGATCCGCAAGGAACCATTTCGGCTTTGGAGTATTTAAGCGATCTCATTGTGAAAGTTTGCGGCGGTCAGCTCGGACCGATTGATGATCAGATCAAGCAATTGCCAGAGCGCAAACCGGTCATGATGCGCCTAGCTCGTGCTGAAAAAGTCATTGGTATCCCGCTGACTGTTGCGATTGTGAAGGATTTGTTTGAGCGTCTCGGCCTGGAGTTCTCGTTATCGGGAGAGCATCAAAATACTGTATTTACAGTGAAGCCCCCGAGCTATCGTTTTGATCTTGAGATTGAAGAGGATCTCATTGAGGAAGTGGCCCGTCTATATGGCTTTGAGAACATTCCCGATCATCCGCCCAAGGCAGAGCTCAAGATGAGCGCTCCCCCAGAAGCAATGCGTAGCGTACACACAATACGCCATCGTTTAGCGGGCGAGGGCTATCAAGAGGTAGTCAATTTTGGGTTCATCGATAGCCAAACCGAATCCCACATGGGTCAAGCCAATCCGATTGCAATCCTCAATCCGATTGCCAGTCAGTTTGGAGTGATGCGCAGTAATTTATGGGGTGGCTTACTCCATAATTTACGCAGCAATCTCAATCGAGGTGTAAACCGAGCTCGCTTATTTGAGATTGGCCGAGTCTTTCAACGGGATTCCAACTCGATAGATCAACCAGGAGTCGTTGCAGGCTTTATTCAGAACATACAATTAGGCGGTTTAGCCTACGGTTTTGCAAACCCCGAGCAGTGGGCTGACAGTAATCAAATGGTCGATTTCTTTGATGTAAAGGGTGATCTGCAACGTACTTTTAACCCATTACAGATTCATACAAAGATGTCAGCGACCCCGCATCCTGCATTGCATCCAGGTCGGTCTGCTCAAATCTATCTTGCGCAACAAGCAATTGGTTGGATTGGTGAGCTGCACCCTGCATTGCAACAGACCTACAATCTAGCCAATGCCCCAGTCGTATTTGAGATCTATTGGGATACGATCACCCAGATTGGTTTACCAGCGCCGATTGAGATCAGTAAGTTTCCTACAGTGCAGCGTGATATCGCTGTCGTTGTGAAGCAGTCGATTCCAGCACAAAGCCTCATCGAGACCATGTTGGCCAAGAAGCAACCCTACCTGATTAAAATTGAGTTGTTTGATGAGTTTCGTCCTCAAAAAGAGAGCGCTTCGATGGCCGCCGATGAGAAAAGTCTTGCTTTTAGGCTCACCTTAGTTAATGATCAAGAGACCTTGCAGGATGCGCAAGTGGAAGCAGTTGTTCATGCCTTGTTAAGTGCTTTACAAAAAGACTGTGCGGCTCGTTTACGTTAGTGGCTACGTAAATTTGTTATATTCATCATTCAACTAAGACAACCTGTACGAAAAGAGTATCGATATGACTGCGAACAATCAAACGGTTACAAAGAACGAACTCTCGGAAGCTTTATTTGATCAAGTAGGCCTTAATAAGCGCGAAGCCAAGGACATGATTGATGCCTTTTTTGATCGCATTGGCCAAACCCTAGAGGCAGGCGTTGAAGTAAAGATCTCAGGCTTTGGCAATTTCCAGTTACGCAATAAAACCGCGCGACCTGGGCGCAATCCCAAAACTGGAGAGATGATTCCGATTGCAGCGCGTCGTGTAGTGACATTCCACGCTAGTCAGAAGCTGAAGGACGCAGTCGAGTCCCATGCTGAGAACCAAAACAGAGCTTGATCCAAAAGCGGACAGTCTGCCGCTTTTGCCCCCAATCCCTCACAAGCGGTATTTCACGATTGGCGAGGTTGGAGAGTTGTGTGGTGTAAAGCCTCACGTATTACGTTATTGGGAACAAGAGTTCGATCAATTGCGCCCGCAAAAAAGACGGGGTAATCGCCGGTATTACCAACACCATGAGGTTGTTCTAATCCGTCAGATCCGTACCCTTCTCTATGAAGAGGGATTTACGATCAGTGGTGCAAAAAACCGCCTTGATGAAAGCAAGTCCTCATTACGTTTACGTGAAGAGTTACTCGAGGTGCTTCAAGCCTTAAGCCGCTGAGCTACAATTTACTTTTTCGTCGGGGCGTAGCGCAGCCTGGTAGCGTACTTGCATGGGGTGCAAGTGGTCGGAGGTTCAAATCCTCTCGCCCCGACCACTAATAATGAGGAGTCATCATGCACCCATTTCATTTGGCATTTCCCGTAGATAACTTAAAAGACGCTAGAGCATTTTATGGTGGGCTCCTAGGTTGCCCAGAAGGGCGGAGCTCGGATGAGTGGATCGATTTCAATCTATTTGGACATCAAATTGTGGCGCATTTGGCCCATGGGGAAGCACAAAATGACGTGCATTCTGATGTGGATGGTAAGAAAGTGCCAGTGCGACATTTTGGGATCGTATTGTCGATGTCGGAGTGGGAGGCGATGGCCGATAAATTAAAGAAAGCAGGCACCCAATTTGTGATTGAGCCCTATATTCGGTTTAAGGGCGAAGTGGGTGAGCAAGCCACCATGTTTTTTCTAGATCCATCTGGAAATGCGATCGAGTTTAAGGCTATGGCCCATCCTGATCGATTATTTGCTAAGTAATATTTTTCAGTAATGAGTAAAACCTATTTCGGACTTGAAATTCCCTTCCTTGATGTTCTGGGGGTGGAGCCCGAGTTTGCCGAAAATGGACATTCTAGGATTCGTCTTCATTTGCGGCCCGAGTTATTAAATAGTTTTCATGTAGCCCACGGCGGTGTCGTGATGTCGATCCTGGATTTTGCAATGGCAGCAGCAGCCCGGAGCTCCCATGAACATATCTTAGGCGTGATTACCATTGACATGACCACTAGCTTCCTTCGCCCCTCTAAAGGGATATTAATTGCCGAAGGTAAGGTTTTAAAAGCGGGAAGTACCGTTAATTATTGTGAGGGCAGTATTTTTAATGAAGCAGGGCAGTTAACCGCTAAATCAACGGGCAGCTTCATGCTACGACGGACTAAATCGCAGTCAGAAAATTAAGTTATTAATACTAAGTAGTATTTTTATCTGTGATTTAATAATATCTTTATATTCTATTTTAATACTGTAAATATTTGATTTAAATGTCAATTATTACTTATTTATTATAGTATTTATAATTAAAAGCCCTAAGGCTAATAACCTCTTTTTAAAGACTTTTATTAATCTATATAATCGAGATTGTAATAGCTTATTAAACAAAAAATAAACATATCTCGTATATTCATTATTTTTAGATTTATATAATTATTACTACAATTTAATTGATTAGCCTTCAAAGGAATTTACATACAATGTCATCGTTCAAAGAGTTGGTAGCACAGCGGGAAAAGTTAGATAGTCAAATTAAAGCCATGATGCAGCGGGAGAAGGCTGAAGGTATTGCGAAAGCCAAAGAGATTATTGAGCAGTTTGGTTTGGAGGTGGGTGATTTATTTGGTCGCAAGGGTGCTAGTAAAGGGAAGCGTGGGCGTCCCGCAAAAAAAGGGGTGGTGAGCAAGAAACGCGTTGGCAAGAAGCGCGGTAAGGTTGCCGCAAAATATAAAAATCCATCGACAGAAGAGACTTGGACTGGTCGTGGAAAGGCACCAATATGGATTGCGGGAAAAGATCGCACTAAGTTTTTAATTAAGTAAATTTCAGTGCATGAATAGAAAAGCCAGTTTATTAACTGGCTTTTTCTTATTGTGGATTGAGATTAAGTCTTAAAGAGCATCATGAAGTGCTTCCACAAATAGGACTTCTAGTTTCGGGTTGTTCTGTGAGCTATCCTGAACTTCATCGGCGGAGTACGTAAATATATTGGATTTTTCTGGAAGTTGATCTAGCACATTGTTGATCAATGACCCTTCGTGCTCTGGTGGACTGATTTGTAAGATGTTATCTTGGGCCATATCGAGTACTCCAGGGTGAAGCTGAACAAACGCTTCATCGACCAGCATTGGAATTCGTCTGGTCTGAATATTTTTACTGAGATAGTGAATAAGATGCAATTGCTCAATGGGCGGTATGAAAGAGTCCAGGTAAATGATGTCTGGATAAAGAGAAACTGCCTGCATGAGCCCCTCAAGGCTGTCTAGGGAGCCAATTAAATCCAGTTTTAAGGACCAGCTCTCCATCATGTCCCGCATTTGTGCCAGGTTCTCAGGGCGCCGAAAGATCCCGAGGGCCAGATGTCGTTGCTTGCTGGCCCGCTCCTGCAGGCCTAACTTACGTCGCCTCAGTTGTTGATTGAGGGACGTCGCCAAGATACGTCGGTGCCCACCGCGGGTCTTCCAAGCAATTAAATCGCCTTCCTCGACCATTTTTTGGACGGTACCTAAGGATACTTGGAGCATCTTGGCACTTTGTCGGGTACTTAAGTACTGCTGTTCTTGATGGGTGGTTTTCATCGATTTTCTCCTTCTATTAATTGGGATAGAAAGAGCATAAAAATTAATTGAAGAGAATTCTGTCGGTGAAGGATGAATTGCAAGTAGGAAATTTCTTATATGTTTGTAAGAAATAGGGAAGTTTGTTGTAGGCCTCTTACCAGCCTTGTTGCTGTATTCGGACTAGGATTTCCACTAATCCATTGATATTGGTGTGTTTTTATCTTGATGTCATGTTATTCTTGTGACACATAAGGCATTTGCTTTGCGTTCTGCTAGTCGGTTAAGCCGTGTCGCAGATGGTTAAAACCACAGTTTTTTTCGGGATACCCGATGAAAGGTGAGCATCATGATGCAGTCCTATAGAGGGTCTTCGTACCTCTTTGGGGGTAATGCCCCCTACGTAGAAGAACTCTACGAATCCTATTTGTTGGATCCCACATCCGTTGCCCAACACTGGCGCGACTATTTTGATAACGTCGTCCAGGTTCCGGCCGCCGATGGTTCAAATGGCAGAGATATTGCTCATGCCCCGATCGTGGCATCGTTTGCAGAACGCGCTAAGCAAGGACCGATTAAAACGATTCAGGATTCCGCGGACTCAGAAATGGGTCGTAAGCGGGTTGCGGTTCAACAATTAATTGCCGCTTATCGCAACGTCGGTAATCGTTGGGCAAATTTAGATCCATTAAAGCGTAATGACCGGCCGGATATTCCCGAACTCAGTCCAGCCTTTTATGGTTTTAGTGATGGCGATATGGATATCGTCTTTAATACCAGCAACACATTCTTCGGTAAAAACAATATGACCCTGCGCGATCTCTTGCAGGCATTGCGTGAGACCTATTGTGGCACCCTAGCTGCCGAGTTTATGTACATCGCAGATCAGAAGATTAAAAAATGGTGGCAAGAAAAATTAGAGTCAATTCGCTCTACTCCTAAGTTTTCGAATGAGCAACGTCGTCAGATCCTTGACCGGGTTACTGCTGCAGAAGGGCTTGAGCGTTACCTGCAAGCAAAGTACGTTGGCCAGAAACGATTCTCACTCGAAGGCGGGGATAGTTTTATTCCCTGTATGGATGAGTTAATCCAAGGCGCCGGTAAAAATGGTGTGCAAGAGATTGTGATTGGTATGGCCCATCGAGGTCGCTTAAATGTCTTGGTCAATGTCTTGGGTAAATCACCCAAAGACCTTTTTGCTGAGTTTGATCACACCGCCCCAGAGGATCTTCCTGCAGGTGACGTCAAATACCATCAAGGATTCTCGAGCGACATCTCGACGCCAGGCGGTCCAGTGCATCTATCGCTCGCATTTAATCCATCGCACTTAGAGATTGTGAACCCAGTAGTAGAGGGCTCGGCCCGTGCGCGGATGGAGCGTCGTAATGACGCGAAAGGTGATCAAGTGCTACCGGTGCTGGTCCATGGCGATGCAGCGATTGCAGGCCAAGGCGTGATGCAAGAGACCTTGGCTTTATCTGAAGTTCGTGGCTATTCCACTGGCGGTACTGTTCACATTGTGATCAACAATCAAATTGGTTTCACAACGTCAGATCCCCGCGACTATCGCTCTAGTCTCTATTGCACCGATATCATGAAAACCATTGATTCACCGGTTTTGCATGTGAACGGTGACGACCCTGAGGCTGTTGTATTAGCAACCCAATTAGCATTGGAATACCGTACTCAATTTAAGAAAGATGTCGCGGTCGATATTATCTGTTTCAGAAAACTAGGTCACAACGAACAAGATACACCCGCAATGACCCAGCCTCTGATGTACAGCATCATTGCGCAACATCCCGGTACTCGCAAACTGTATGCCGATCGACTCGAGGCTCAAGGAGTTATTGCACCTGGCGCAGGGGATGAGATGGTCAAAACGTATCGAACCGCAATGGATGAAGGCAAGCAGACGCTTGATCCAGTCTTGAGTAACTTTAAAGGCAAGTTTGCAGTCGACTGGTCGCCGTTTTTAAACAAAAAGTGGACAGACAATGCCGATACCGCTATTCCATTGACGGAATGGAAGCGTCTGGCGGATAAATTGGTAACCCTCCCAGAAGAGTTCAAAGTCCATCCACTGGTGCAAAAGGTGTATACCGATCGTGCTGCCATGGGACGTGGCGAGGTCAATGTGGATTGGGGCATGGGTGAGGCAATGGCTTTCGCCTCCTTGCTAGCCAGCGGATACCCCATTCGATTATCGGGTGAGGATAGTGGTCGCGGCACATTTAGTCATCGTCACTCTGTACTCCATGCGCAGAATCGAGAGAATTGGGACACGGGTACTCACATCCCATTGCAGCATGTGAGCAAAGATCAAGCTCCATTTACTGTCATCGATTCGATTCTGTCCGAAGAAGCTGTGCTGGGATTTGAGTATGGTTATGCGTCTGCCGAACCGAATACTTTAACCATTTGGGAAGCTCAGTTTGGCGATTTTGCTAACGGAGCGCAAGTTGTGATCGACCAGTTTATTGCTTCTGGTGAAGTGAAATGGGGTCGTGTAAACGGATTGGTCATGATGCTACCTCACGGCTATGAAGGCCAAGGTCCTGAGCACTCCTCAGCCCGCTTAGAACGCTTTATGCAACTATGTGCGGACACCAATATGCAAGTGGTTCAACCCACCACTGCGTCGCAAATATTC